>Ga0118677_10007853_pt1 | contig 17417 bp, 18 predicted proteins | sample AliMusrvi5mmetaG_FD_86154 | JGI IMG/M metagenome (GOLD analysis project Ga0118677, IMG submission 86154) | reverse complement strand
CGAGGAGCCGGACCTCGATGGATTTGGCGAACCCGGCCAGTGCCTCGTCCACGCTGTTGTCGATGACTTCTTGCGCAAGATGGTTGGGGCGGGTCGTGTCGGTGTACATGCCCGGACGCTTGCGCACCGGGTCCAAGCCGCTCAGCACTTCAATGGCGGAGGCATCATATTGGTTGTTCATAGGTTTTCAATTCAGCGGAAGAAACAAAAAGAAGGTGTCACGCAAAGACGCAACTTGAAAGACAAATTAGATAATAGTGTAGGTCGGTTAGGCGCACACCTGAACATTCTGCCCGGTCATAACTCAGTTTGGGTGCGCCGTAACCCGACAAACCCGGCATTCACATGTTGGGTTACGGCGCAAAAAGACGCGCCTAACCCAACCTACATCAGATAATTTTTTTGTAGCTATTTTTAGAGTGAAACTGAAGTAATGTTCAAAGAAAACAGGAACATGTGAATTTATTCCTTGACCACATCCTCCAGTGTCGCCGCCGTAAGGATACGTTCGCTCCACAGCAACAGGGCTTCCGCGTCTGCCGACCTTATCCGCTCCCGCAAGGCATCCGCTAGAGGCCCAAAGCGAAGTTCCAGTAGCCGTAGCAGCAACTCGGCTTCCCCCTCCTGCCGTCCTTCTTGCCGTCCTTCTTGCCGTCCTTCTTGCCGTCCTTCTTGCCGCCCCTCCTGCCGTCCTTCATTTCGGCCTTTCTGCCAGCCTTCTTCAAGTAAAGTTGCCACTAAACCCATGGTGTTTTCCCCCGTGTTTTCAATATATTCGGCGCGGTAACGCGCCATCTCATCTTCGCGCAAATCCGCGTAGGAATCAATGAATCCGACATACTTGCGCTGCTTGTTCCAATCCGGCTCCAAGGCTAACAGACCTTCTAAGGCACGGGCGTAAACTTCCACCCGCCGCTCCCGTGGATGCTGCATATTGGGCAAGTTGAGCCGGGCCACGATATTCCTACTGTCCATGTAACGCTCCGCCGATACCCGCGCCAACTCGCAATAAATGAAGCGGAAGGACAGGTAGATGTCCTCGCCGTTTCCCAGGCGCAAGTCATTCGGGAACTCGCCCTGGCGAAGAAAAACCACTACCGGCACCACTTGTGTCGTCTTCAATAGTTCCGCCAAATCCAAGCAATAATGGGCCAGACGGTAGATGGAAAATCGCCGGGGTTCGGTTTCCTCCTCCACCACGAACAGCACCGCCGCCCTGCGCCCGTCCGGCCATTCCACTCTCAGGGGCACGTCCAACCTGCGGTAGCGGCTACCCAGAACCTCTTGCAATTGCTCCTCCCGCACTGGCGTGATGGTCGCCCCTTCCAAGCCACTGGCACCGGCAAAAAACTCCAGTGCGGCTGCGGGATAGTCAAGGATGAGGTTTTTGAAAGCTTGGTCGTGGTCCATTCTATGCCTTAGGCGTATTCCAAAAATGATTATACCAGTCCCCCCTTTTGCAAAGGAGGGTAAACTTTCTTGGAAATCGCCTAAGTCGTTGTTCGGTCACGGTTAGCGCACCATGAGTATGTTGACGCAGCAGTTTTGCGGCCTCAACGGGCAGGTTTTCATCGACCTTGACTGGTTAATTTCCGCTTGCGAATAAACCAACACATCTACCGGCACTCTCAACGGGCGCAGCACTTGCCTCAAGCGCACCATCTCGTGGAATTTATCATGTTCCATGATGCAATTCACCAACATTATTCTGGCTTGACCCCATAGGCTTCGCGACAAAAACCCAGTAATTTATGGTGGCAGGCAAACAATTCTGGAGTGGCGTTAATCATTTCCGTGAAAAATTGCATGAGTCTGTCAGCATCTTCTTCATACTCATGATTCACGGCATTTCTTAACTCACGAATAATTTTCCAACGCTCCACCGATTCAAGCACCCCGAGTTTTTCCATAAAGGCAAGCACGGAACCAAAGCGTTCCACTTTGACTTCTTCTTCGATGGCAATTGCCCTCATGGTCTTACCCAGATGTTCCTGAAACTCACTAAACCTAACTCTAAACGCTGCAAGTGTTTCGTGCTGTTCCAAACTCAATGTACGCCAGTTCGATATAGGCAAAATTTGCTGGCATCTCTGCACAGAGTGGGCAAGGTATTCACTCATCCGTTGCAAATGAGTGAGATGCCTGACTATCAGGTGCAAATGATCGTTCATAATTGAACACCTTGTTTTTTTGCTATCTGGTAAATCGGTTTGTTTTTGCCTGGTTCTTTCACCACAAGATCAACGTGCAAATCCAGGCTTTCTTCAAGTGCGATTTTGCATCGAAGCGCTGGCAAGAGGGTACTTGCCTGTGCCGTCTCCACATAAAGATCAACATCCCCCCCGCGCTGCGTATCATCCACACGCGAACCAAATAACCAGACATTGGCATCAGCACCAAAGTTCAGGCGTGCCACCTGGAGGATTTGTTTGCGTTGATTTGGGGTTAGTCTCATTTACAGCGTTTTCTATATCTATTAGTTACTTAATGTACATCCATGTCGGCAAAGGGTTGCCGACCTACTGCTTAACAAGGGTCGTAGGGCGGCAACCCCTTGCCGCCAAAGATAAACAAAGCAATCAATCGACATTAAAAACGCTGTATGTCAAGAATATTTTCTATGGCCCCCCCCCGTCACCCTCAATACTGTTGACACAGCCGTCATTCCGGCAGGGATCGCCGGACAAATCGGCAGGACAGCCGATTTGCACAGCTTCGCTGCCCGAAGGGTGAGGAACATGGATGTTCCTCATGCATCCAGATTGCAGGGGTACCACCAATCCATACCGTCCATCTGGAGCCTAGGTTCCGGCGGTCCATGCCGGAACGACGGTGTTTTTCTTAAGTCAACAGTATTGCCTGTCAACCCTAGTATGCCCGGTAACCGTTCGGGCAGTTCGTCTTGAAAGATGTACTTCATCACCAACAGCGCGGCCTGCAATAGGGCACCGCCGCGCATTTCCACGTCGGTGAATGCGCTAAGGTCGGTCAGCCGTTAGTGGTAATCGGGCAGGTGGCTAACCAGCGCGGGGGAATGTCAAACAGGCTACCAAAATCGGCAGTGTGGTTAGCTTAACAAAGAAAATGGACTCTGGCTCGATTAATCGACCTTGAAGCGCATCAGGCGGCATCAGGCAAGACTACGATGCGTTCACGGGCGAGTTCGGCGGCATAGGCCAGCGAGGCCTATTGGCACTGACGGCTAGATCAATATCACTGTCAATACCTGCGTTATTCCTTGCTTAAGGCGTATTCCAGAAATGAACATACCAGCCCCCCCCTTTGCAAAAAGGGGGGTAAACATTCTTGGAAATCGCCTAAGAGCCGAATAGCCAGCTCGAACATTTCCACGCATGAAAATGTCAAGTAGCACCAACCTCCCCCTACCAAAAAGTCCGCCCGTCACCTTTAATCCTTGACCACATCCTCCGGTGCCGCCGCGGTAAGGATGCGTTCACTCCACAGCAACAGGGCTTCCGCGTCTGCCGACAGTATCCGCTCCCGCAAGGCCTCCGCCAGCGGCCCAAATCGACGTTCCATAAGCCGCAGCAGCAGCGCGGCTTCCCCCTCCTGGCGACCCTCCTGCCGCCCTTCATTTCGGCCTTTCTGCCAGCCTTCTTCAAGTAATGTTGCCACTAAACCCATGGTGTTATCCCCCGCGTTTTCAATATATTCGGCACGGTAACGCGCCACCTCATCTTCGCGCAAATCGGCGTAGGAATCAATGAACCCGACATACTTACGCTGCTTGTTCCAATCCGGCTCCAAGGTCAACAGACCGTCCAAAGCGTGGGCGTATACCTCCACCCGTCGCTCCCGTGGATGCTGCATATTGGGCAAGTTGAGCCGGGCCACGATATTCCTACTGTCCAAGTAACGTTCCGCTGATACCCGCGCCAACTCGCAATAAATGAAGCGGAAGGACAGGTAGATTTCCTCGCCGTTTCCCAGGCGCAGGTCATGCGGGAACTCGCCTTGGCGTAGAAAAACCACTACCGGCACCACTTGTGTCGTCTTCAATAATTCAGCCAAATCCAAGCAATAATGGGCCAGACGGTGGATGGAAAATCGCCGGGGTTCGGTTTCCTCCTCCACCACGAACAGCACCGCCGCCCTGCGCCCGTCCGGCCATTCCACTCTCAAGGGTACGTCCAACCTGCGGTAGCGGCTACCCAGAACCTCTTGCAATTGCTCCTCCCGCACTGGCGTAATGGTCGCCCCTTCCAAGCCACTGGCACCGGCAAAAAACTCCAGTGCGGCTGCGGGATAGTCAAGGATGAGGTTTTTGAAAGCTTGGTCGTGGTCCATTCTATACCTTATTTAACCACAGTAATGAGCATGAAAAGTCCTTTGCTGGGGAAAAACCGCCGGATCAACCAGCGAGGCCAGATTTTCCGGGCTACGGTCAGCAACAAACCCCGATGGCGTTGACCGGCTTCAGAGGTCAGCAAATCACCGTGAGTGAGTACTGTAGAAATCTTGCAATGGGAGAAGCGCGCACAAAGCTGACGGGCCTCGGCGACGGTGTAAGCCTTGGTCCCGGGACTTTCAAGATGATGGGCATAAATATCGGCCCAAGATCGCCATGGCTGCCCAGCCAACAGCCCATAGCGAAGCCATAGCATGAAACCGACCACGCTATGTTTGTGATAGATCATAATGTTGGCCCTCCCCCCACGCTTCAGCACCCGCCAGACTTCGGCAATGGCCTTTGGGGTATCCGGGCTGTGATGCAATACGCCCCAAGAATACACCCTGTCGAAGGATTCATCCGGAAAGTCCAAGTTCTCCGCATCGCCCACCGCCAAATGAGATGCCAGACCAAAAGCCGCCAGACGTTGACGAGTGTGGTCAATAGCGCGTTCGGTTAGGTCGATTCCGTACAGATCGGCTCCCGCCTCGACGAATTGCTGATGGTCAGCCCCCAATCCCACGCCAATTTCCAGTACCCGCAATCCCCGCGTTTCCTCGGAACCGGCAAAATCTCGGATGTAAGGTTCTAGGGCATAGCGCATCTCCGCTTGGGCTGTGTATCCCGCCTGCCCGGTATCCGCAAGATAAAGTTCCTCGCCACAAGCGGCTTGGTTCCAGAATTCTCGTACGGCATCTTTATTCATCAGGCGTATTCCAGAAATGATTAAACCAGCCCCCCCTTTGCAAAAGGGGGTGCGAGGAAAATTTATCAATGCCTTGCTATACGACCCAGCCCCCAGACCCAATAATGTTGACACAGCCGTCATACCGGCAGGGATTGCCGGTATCCAGAACACAGGGAGGTGAATCTGGTCTGCCCTCCATGGCGACTGGATTCCGGCAATCCCTGCCGGAATGACGAGCAAGAACCTTAATTCAACCGTATTGGGTTCCTAGGCATAATCCGGCTAAGGCAACTTTCCATCAATAAATTGTCTCGCCCACAACTCCATTGTCAACACCGCCCATTGCAACATGTAGAGGTCATCCTGCCCGTTCTGGCTTCGGGCACGATGCCCCGCGCCGTTTCGCGCAACAGCACCTTGGTCTCACGCCCCAACAGCCATGCGTGAGGATAGCGGGGGACTGTATTGACCAGTTCCATGTCCAGCAGCGGCACACGGGCCTCGACCCCGACCGCCATACTCATCTTGTCAGTGTAATTTAGATTGTGGTTAGGCAGGTAAACAGTCAAGTCACGTTCCTGCAAAGCAGACAGACCGTTCAAACCAGTGGCGACGATATGGCGTAGGTCGTCGTCGCGAAAAGTCTCGTCATGCAAGGCATCCCGCACGGCTGGCGACCAAATACGGCTGATTTCAGCCTGTGGCGTGTTGGCACAGAGGTTAAGAAAGCGGATGGCAGCGGGTTCCCCCAGTTCGACCAGCACCCGCCGCACCCGACGGATGTTAGAACCCAACCATCCTTCCCATGCACCAGGAAGCCGCACCGCCAGTTTGACCATAGCCTGGCGCAATGCCAGCGGCCAGCGATCCAGTTTGCCCGTGGCATTAATCACCTGATAGCGAGGATAGCCGCAGAATAGCTCGTCGCCGCCTTGGCCTGTCAGCAACACCTTGACCCCGTATTGGCGGGCTAGTTGGCAAAGCAGGTAACTTCCGATGGCGGCGGGATCGGCCAACGGTTCGTCAAGATAGCCGATCAGCTTGGGCCAAAGATCGGCAACTTGGGGTTGAAGTTCGATTTCATGCAGAGGCAAACCTAGTTTCCGGGCCATGCTTCGGGCGTAAGGCAGATCTTCGGCGGCGTGGTCGAGACGATTATCGACGCGGGAATAGGCGATAGTGAAGCAGTCGAAACCTGCACTGGCATGGCGGGAGGCCAGCGTGGCGATCAGGCTGCTATCCAAGCCGCCGCTGAGTAACATACCCACCGGGACATCGGCCACCATTTGCCGTTGGATCGCGGATTGCATATGCAGGCGCAGATCGGCGAGCGCGGTTTGGCGGTCATTAAGCAGTTCTTGATTAAACGGGGCTTGCCAGTAGCGGTGGATGGCAAATGGCTGACCGGTCCGCCAACGCAACCAGCAACCGGGCGGCAGACGCCTGACCGATTTGAGGGCGGTGCGTTCACCGACTGAGTGGGAGTAGGCGAGATGCTGTTGCAGGGCAATAAAGTCGGGTTCGCGAGAAAGCTGGGGATGTTGCAGTAATGCCTTGATTTCGCTAGCAAACAGCAGTTGTCCAAGGGCGGGGGCGGCATAGTAGAGCGGTTTGACACCCAACGGATCACGCGCCAGTAACAGTTCGCGGGTTCGGGCATCCCACCAAGCGAAAGCGAAAATACCATTGAGCCGGGTGATGAATTCAGCACCGTATTCAAGCAAACCATGTAACAGGACTTCGCTGTCTCCAGTGGAATGGAAGGTGTGGCCACGGGCGACCAAGTCTTGGCGCAGTTCTTGGAAGTTATAAATTTCGCCGTTGAAAACCAAGACGCCGCAGCCATCCGGGGCATACATGGGCTGGGCCGCCGCCGTGCTGAGGTCGAGGATGGACAGGCGGACGTGACCGAGTGCAACACCGGCGTAGGGGTCTTCGAAAACGCCCTGCCCGTCCGGGCCGCGATGGGCTTGGGCTGAGTTCATCTTGGATACCAAACCAGATTGAAAATCTCCTGCAAAACCTGATATTCCACACATCACTCATGCTTCCCAATAAAAATACTTGCAATTTTTAGTCATACTGCCGAACCCGCTGATCGGGATTGCCCGGACCATAGTAACGTTTGGCCGGCAAACGGCCCGTTATTTCAATCTCATGACACTTATAAGATCTAAACCTCATTACGTCCAATCGAAGCCGTGCCCAAACGAAGCCCACCCAACCGGCACGCCAAGCACCCTGTATCAGAAAGTGGTAAAGGAATAGCAATCCATAGCTAAACGGAAGATTGTCAAAATTCTTTTTCAACCACATGCGCCGCTGGAAATTCGTACCTAGTAGGAGTGCTTTATCCGCCAACGGCGATTCATTGAACGCAATGATGGCCTCGGCAGTGGTATAGCGGTTCTGCTTTTCCAACCAGTGGTCGAGGTCGGGACTATCGAAGTGCAGCATTTCCCCGGCCACATGCCGGATCGACCCTTGAATAATGGGATGTTCGTTTACAGCAACATCCGTAAACCGGCACAGCCCTGTGCGCCATAGCCTAACCAGGCTTTGTTGCACAGGCAAAGGCTTCCCCATGAACCATAACCGCCGGTCCAATGACAAACCATCGTTTTCATTGCTGCGTATCGCGTCTAGTAAATTAACTTTCAATTCATCGGAAAGACGTTCGTCCGGGTCCAACTTCATCGTCCAAGGTGCGGTAATCGGCATGTGTCCCAGCACAAAATTCCACTGGTCACCAAAGTCGCGAAAGCGCCGCTGCACCACATGCACCCCATAACGCAAGGCGATGTCCACCGTCTCGTCTTGGCTGTAACTGTCCACCAGAAACACCTCTTGCGCCCATCCCTTCAGGTTTTCCAGCACGGCTTCCATGTTATGGGCTTCGTTGAGCGAGATCATGATGACAGCAACAGGGGCGGAACCCGGTTGCCAGTGATGGGGCATGTTATCAACCGTCTTACCATGCACAGCGCATACCCCGCGGTGCCATCCTCATATTTTCATTGCTGGAGATAGCCATATTAATTGTTGACTTTGATAATTCGCTCTGGTCAAGATGACGCATAATTTCATGCTCGATGTCGTTCAAATCAAAATGCTCGTTTTCCATGATGCAATTCTCCAACATTATTCTGGCTTGACCCCTGGTAAATCGGCTTGTTTTTGCCTGGTTCTTTTACCACTAGATCAACGTGCAAATCCAGGCTTTCTTCAAGTGCGATTTTACATCGTAGTGCTGGCAAGAGGGTACTTGCCTGTGCCGTCTCCACATAAAGATCAACATCCCCCCGCGCTGCGTATCATCCACACTCGAACCAAATAACCAGACATTGGCATCAGCACCAAAGTTCAGGCGTGCCACCTGGAGGATTTGTTTACGTTGAGTTGGAATTAGTCTCATTTATGTCAAGAATATTTTCTATGGCCCTCCCCTGTCATCCTTCCGCAAACGCGGCTTCAAGCGTCGGGGCATCCAAGACACGGTCGGCCCAGGCTTCCAGTTGCAACTGACCGGCTTGGCTTAGCTTGGCTTCCGCCCACAAAGGCAGCGGGCCAAAACGGCGCGTCAATAGCCGTCTCAATACCGCCATCTCACCCTGCGATATGCCCTGCGTTAAGCCCTGCTGTAGACCCTGTAACAGGCCCTTCTGTTCTCCTTCGCGTATCCATTCATCGGCTATGGTGGACATGATGGATTCTCCTCGTGCAAAAGTTTGTTGGACCGCATGGTTCAGTTCGGTGCGGCTGAGTTTGTTGGTGCCCCGCGACAGGTAGCGCAGGACGGTGTGGAGGTAGTCCAGCCCGCTCTGCTGCTGGGGCAGGTCTTTCAGCAACCCTAGGATACCCGGTATCCGTTCGGGCAGTTCGTCTTGAAAGATGTACTTCATCACCAACAGCGCGGCCTGCAATAGGACACCGCCGCGCAGTTCCGCGTCGGTGAATGCGCTAAGGTCGGTCAGCCGGTAGCAGTAATCGGGCACGTGGCTTACCAGCGCGGGCGGAATATCGAACAGGCTACCAAAATTGGGGGCAATACGCCACTGCCGCCGCCCATGATATAGCACGACGGGCAGGATGACGGGCAAGGGTGCGCCTTGGCCCGATTTGACCGCTTGCCCCCAGATGCCTGTCATGTAGCGCAGCAAATCCAGCGCGATCAGCGGATGGGGGCGGCTTTTATGCTCAAACAATAAATAAACATGGCCCGGTTGGCCTGTGGTCATCTGTATACTGTAAAGCAGGTCGGAGTAGTGCTCCTTCAGCTCGGGGTCGATGAAGCTGTCTTTGCCGATCACCAAGCTGCCGGGCCGGATCAGGACCAAAATGTCGGCGGGCAGGTGGTGGTGCAGAAAGTCCCCGGCAACCTCGGTGCGGCTGAACACGGCTTTGAAGAAATGGTCGTGGGGGTTGTTTAGGTCAGCCATGAATGGCTCTTGCCGGGGCAAACTGCTCTGCTAATCTTTCAGCCAAACACAGCATCGTGAATGTCGGGTTGGCACTCCCTGCACTAGGTAAAACGCCCGTGCTGACAACCCAAAGATTTTCTAGCCCCCACACTTTCAAATTCTCATCCACCACGGCTTCAGTATTTTTCCCCATGTGGCAGGTTCCCACCGGGTGATACGCATCATGAGGCTTCTTTGCGTCACAACTATCGAACCGGGGTAGCAGTTTTGGCAAGGAACCGTTACCCCCCGGCCATTTTTCCAGAAAACGTCGCGCCGTTAGCTGAATATTCTCCATATCGCGCTCATCAATGCGCCAATGAATGTTGGCAATAGGCCGACCATATCGGTCCAATTCGTCACTCAGCTTAACACCATTTTCACGCATGGGAATCTGTTCGATATCCAGTTGCAGGTGAGTTTGGGTATTGGGTGGAATGTACAATCTGGCATTGGCGTACCTATGGTAGCCTAATCTGACCAAGCCGCCAACACCGGAGGCAATAGCCATCGCCGACAGCTTTGGCCATCGTCGCCCTTGTAGGGCGCCAAGCGCTTCTTTGGCCAAGGCAAAGCCTGGGTTTTGGTTGTCGAAAATGAAGTGCGAAAAAGCACGGGGTGCGTCTTTCGGGGGGTTCGATTCCATAAAACGAAAACTCCGCATCCAGCTTTTCGCAAAACGTGGGGCAAATAAGTTGATGGTGGCTTCAATGCTGCCAGCCGCGACATCGGCAATGGCTAGGGACAGATGGTCCGCCAGGTAACAACCGGTAGCGGAACTTTTACGGATTAATGGTTGAGGCGACGACCGGTCCAATTCCTGTAAAATTCGGGCAGATTCAATTGCGCCTGCCGTTATAATAAAACGCTGTGCGGAAATGACCAGCCGGTTTCCATTGTTAGACACAGCTTGGGCTTGTTGAATTCTTGCACCCTTTATTATATCTGCTCCCCCTTGCCAGCCATTGACCACAGCATTATATACAACCCTAAGCTTGGCACCTCTACCTAACTTTTTATTAAGCAGATAGACCAGATTCTTTTTAGGAAATGGCAGGAAAAGCCCTGCGGCAACCTCAAACCCTGCCATAGATAAAGCATCACGATCCTCCTTGAATTTGTAACGGGGAAATGTAGAGAAATCATCCCCGCTATGCCAACCTAGCTTATTCAATACAGTTACACTCTTGTCGGCAACCGTCTGCACAATGTGCCGCCAAACTTCAAATTCAGCCGCTGGTTTGTTCCGCAAATCATGCCGGGTATGCGGAATCAGCAAGCCCCCCCAGCGAGAGGTTGAGCCACCCAAGCCAAAAAATCGCCCTGCGGTTGCGCCAGGATACAAGTCGGCATCGAATCGGGCATCAAAACCAATAGCCGACACATCAGCACCGGTGGTGTTACCCGCCTCCAGCAACACGACATCCATGCCTCGCGAGGCCAGTTCAACCGCAACATAAATTCCAGCGGCACCCGCCCCGACCACGCAGACTTCGCATTGCGCGGAAAAAGCCTTCTCGCCACAGGTGGCTAAATCAACAAATTCAACGCTGTTCATTACCCGAACCTTGCAAGTTGTTGTATCCGGTCTGCGCGGCGTGTCGAAACCAAAACCGAGCCATGGGTATTTCGCATCAAAGCGTTTCGGACCACATCGGCGATGGATTCTGTTGAACCGTCCCTTACCGTCGATGATAAATATCCATAGGTGAACTGAAGCTTGCGCCCACTTTCAAGCACAAAATCCGCCGTTCTGTTTATCAAATCATCCTTGGTTTGCAAAACCAAACTTAATGGGTGCCCTACTCTAATCCAAGGCGCCAAGAACACGGGCGAACCCGCTAAACCCCAATAACGGACTCTCCCGTTTGACTGCTCGGCTTCAAGCCAGTACAAGAATTCATCTGCATCCAGCAAAACGATATCTGGCTCATGCAGAAACAGAAAATCCACATAATCGGTTTGCAGTCGCTTAAGGCTGGCGTTAAGGCTGGCGGCGGCGCGTTGAACGCACCAATCCACTTCCGGCGCGGACATTCGGGGGTAAACTTTCCCTAACGCCTTGCGCGCCCACACATCAAGAGTTCCGAGCGCCTCGCCACCAAACGGATAAAGCCCCACCTTGGTGGCAACGGTAGAATGATCTCGACGCCCCTGCATGAATCGCCCAAGATCGGCTTCAGCCAAGCCGTAACCATAATAGGGCGAGGAGTCAAAATGGCTAATGCCTGCCTCTGCCGCCGCATAAAGCAATTGCTGACGCTGACTTGCGCTGAATAGATGATGCAAGGATGCCGTGCCAAATGAAATCCTCGACACGCGGACATCCGTGTTCTCAATGACTGTGTGTAGCATCAAGCACCGCGTATTGCGATTATATGGCTGCTATCAGACCAGCTTACTGAAAATCCATTGCTATTTAATAGCACTTCAATCTGCTGGGGTATCTGCGGAATGCCACGTTCTTTCAATATATGGAAGTGGACCTCAATGCCGATCAGGCGAAGTTGAGGACTTTGAATGTACTCTCTCAAGCCTTCAAGCACTTCGTACTCGAAACCTTCCACATCTATCTTGATGGCATTCGGCACCGGTGCCTCACCACTGCTAATCAAACTCGTGCCTGAACGGATGGCGACGGTCATGCCTTCCGATTCAGTTTCAACAATCCGACTTGTCGCCCCTAATTCATCGGCACCTTGCTGAAATCGGAATTTACCATCTTCAGCACCCAAACCATAGGGGAACAAGGTGGCATTGCCTATCGAGGCACAAGCCGAAACGAGACGTTTGAAATTCACTGGGCTTGGCTCAAAGGCAAACACTTGACCCAGTTCGCCCACTCGATCTGAGAAGAGCTTGGTGTAATACCCTATGTTGGCACCGACATCCCATACACAATCACCCTGCCGCAATGCGCTGGAGAAATTACTGTCGTACCTCGTTTCATACCCTCCCCCTAGCAAGTATGATGCGATCCATTTGTTCAGTCCCAATGTACGACCTATATTCCGTAAAATCAGCACAAAGCTATTGGTTCGCCAACTCATCTTTCATGACACCTTTGAATTAAAAATCCACTCTCACCCAAGCCGGAACAGGCAAGGACTTGTCAAACAACCATCGATACGTTTCCGCCATCTGCGCACTAATATGCGTCCAAGAAAACTCGGTTTGCATCCAGTCGCGCCCTCGCAAGCCCATTTGCTCCAAGTTATCCGGTGAACGGCCCAACGCATCCTCTAGGCAAGCCACCAGCGGGTCAACACCGAGGTCAATCCACCAACCTGCATTATGCGTCGCAAGCCCCTCCCATGGCGCACCCTTGCTAACAATGGCCGGTGTTCCCACCGCTAGTGCCTCCGCTACGGTCATACCAAAATTCTCGGAATAAGTAGGCAATATAAAGACATCGGCATCGCGATAAACCTGCGTCTTTTCAATGCCATATATATTACCTACAAATTCAATGCGTTCCAAGCCCAGCTTTTTAACCCGTAGATGCAATTCATCCAAATAGCCGCTCTTACCATAATAGCCGTCGTCGCTACCCACGATAACCAGTCGCCATTCCGGAAAGCGTCTCTGCACTATCTGCCAAGCGGACAACAACAGGTCTAGTCCTTTTTTAGGATGCAAACGTCCGAGGAAAAGCAGGGTGCGGAAATCAACCTGCTGCTTAGGTGGCAAGGCAGGAATGTCGATGCCATTGGGGATGATTGCCACTGGCTGGCGGAAACCCAGACGGCGAATGTCTTCGTATTCCGACACTGCCGTAGCATGGAAACAAGCCGCACATTCCAACGCAGGGCGTTGAAGCACAGGCCAAAATACTTTTTTCAATATTGAGCCATGTTGCATGGCCCATTCAGAGAATGCCCCGTGCGGGGAAACCACAAAGTTAACATTGCCCTTTCTTGCTGCCCACCCAGGATAAAGGGCATTCAACTGCCACATGCCGTTGTTATGCAAAATATCGACACTTTTAGAGCGTACTTTCTCGTCAAGCCAGCGCTGCATTGCCGGCGACCGACCCAACCGATGCGGTCCCCACCCTAGTGGAAAGGCTTTTAGGAAAGGGGGGGGCGATGACATCGGTGCCCAGTCCAACGCAGCAAGTGTCAGTTCCTCACCTTGGGCAATCAGTGATTCGCACAGGCGCACCACGGCATAGGTGGCACCACTCGCTTCTTCGGAAATGGCAGGAACAACATGAATCACACGCATCAATTAATCCTAATTATTCAGTTAGCCATGAAAAACCATCTTAGCCCTCCATGGCGACTAAATTCTGGCAATCCCCGCCGGGACGACGATTAAGGCTAGGTGTTTGGATTTTGCTGAAAAATCTTGCTAACCATGGCGGTTTATACATCGTCGCTTGTGCCTTTACAAATTTCCGGGAAGTGCTTCTGCAAATACGCGATGACAAATTCATGAATCATGCCCAGCCGCATTGCGCAATCCATGAAACTATTGATGGCACTTGCCCGCAATTCAGGGTCATCGGGATATTCGTGGGCAATTGCATTGCGAGCTACACGAAGCTTTTTCCACTCCTCCGCCGAAGGTAATGCCCCCATCCGCTCCAGCCAGTTTAACTTCTCCGCAAAGGTTGCGTTTGGCGTAATTGGTTCCTGCCCCAATTCTAGGATCGCTGGTAAAATTTTCTGGCCCATGCTGTCCTGCAATTTAGCGAACCGGTAGGCCACCTGGTCCAGAACCCGGATTTGTTCCTTCAGCATATGTTCTACGGAATCCGGGGTAAATGGCTGCCACTGCCGTGCCTCAGTTAATGCCTCCGTCAAGATTCCCACATGCAGGCGGCATTCATCAAGATAAAGACGCATTAATTGCTTTGGCTTCACAGCCGAACCCCTTCGTTTTTGACTATTGCATAAATGGGAATTTCGAAGTCCGAACTACGTCGCTTGACAATTATATCTATTTTTTCGTCCTCAAAGGGCTGGGACGATTGAAGTTCCGCGATAAGCGCAAGCTTGCGTTCAACAATTGCATCAGACTGGTCAAACGAAGTTTCAATGAGAAAATCATAATCGCCCCCCCTCCTGCCGTCATCAACACGAGAACCAAACAGCCATACCTCCGCATCATCGCCAAAGTGGCGGCGTGCGAACGTCCTGACTGTATCAATTTGTCGCGGGGTTACACGCATTGATCAATTCCTCTAAAAAACCTTTTCAGACCCTATTTAGCATCTCTTTGGCAATACCAGATTGATCTATATCGCCTCATAGAAAAGGCGTTTTCATTTAGAACACGAGAAATCAGAACTTCAATTTCTGGACCGTGTATTTCAATAATCAGCAAGTCTATAACGGTTAAGCCAAACTTCTGGATTTGATAGGAAAATGGCTTCTTCTGCACCTTCGATGTCCATTTTCAAAATATCGACACGCGGTATCGAATAGCGTTCCAATAGAGAAGGAATCGTCGTGCATTCAATTTCAATTCCAAAATCTTTTATTGAAGCACCAGTACTATCTCCTGAAAAAAATTGGGTTTTCTCGTTAGAGTACAAACCCTTTTTAAGTACTACTGCGTGATCACCATAGGGTACTAGATTTTGCCTTGCCATTTCATAGCTTGTTGGGTTTGGCTCAAGCGCAATGACTTTAAGTTTTGGGAACTTGGAAATGAAGTAAGCCGCTGTGTCGCCAATGTAGGCACCTGCATCAATCATCCACTCGGGTTCTTTACTTAACGTAAAATCTCCATACTCTTCTCTAATCACATTGTTTATTATCGTTCCAATGTCTTCTGTTCCCGGCCTAATGAGTATTGGATGCCTAAGATTTTTTAAAGGAAGTAGAATAGGTTGAACATCATCTTGTTTTCCAACTCGAAGATGCCGTAATTTGAACCAAGTTTTGAGACCCTCTTTTCTAATTATAGAAATGGAATCTAGAAATATTGATCCCGCTTTGTAGAGTCCAGAATCATATCGAAGGAAGCTACGAACTAGTTTACGTATGGTTTCCATTATTTACTTTACACCTATGTATGTTGAAATTCATTCATTATCACAAAATTCCATACCGTCTTGCCGACATACCCAGACTATTTAAAGCCGATGCCGGATCAGCAATTCATCGTAGATATCAAGAAAAGCCTGACCGGTCACGCCAGCCTCATATCGTTGAATAATTGTTTCCCGTGCTGCTACACCCATGCATCCGTTCAGCGTATCATCCGAAAGCAAGCGGGCAAGCCTGTCAGCGAACGCTTTTGGATCGTCCATCCCCACTAAGAACCCTTCCTTTCCATCCGTAATAATACCCTCTGGCCCCCCGCATCGAGTGGAAACAACGGGAATGCCGCAGGCCATTGCCTCCAAAATGACCACACCCAAACCCTCTTCATCCGAACTCAACGCAAACACCGAGGCGGTTTGATATAAGCGAATCAAGGCTTCGGAATCAGGAGAAAGGATGAATTCTACCCGTCCGGTCAGCCCAAGTCCATCAACCCGCGCCCAGAAAGCTGGACTAGGACCCGCAGAACCTGCAAGCACCAAACGCACCGATTCTTTGACTGTAACAGGCAAATTGGAATAAGCACTCAACAATAATTCGATGTTCTTACGCGGGTCGTCCAGCCGACCGACGCAAAGAATATAGGGATCAGCTTGAAGATCTCGGTTAAGGGCGGGCCGGAATTGACCAGCATCCACGCCGGGCGGCGCATAACGGATAATGGCATCGCGCCCTTCGTTTACTCCCAGTGCATAGTCCAACATCCAGGGATTTTCAACTTGGATGGCATCAACAGTTTGCAGCGCCTTACAGTCCAGACGATCAGTAAATTGAGTCATCCAGCGCCGCCAGGCTGCCTTGTAGCCATGCGCCATAGCATCACGGCGGCGGCGTTCGACGATGGCTCGCGTCGCACACTGCACCGCCACCGGTTTGCCGTGTCCGCACACTGCCCACGCCCAAGCAGGTGAACCGCAGACAACCTGGATAAGATCGCAATCCACCAGTAATTCCGCCAGTACGCGTCGAGGTTTGTAGCGTTGAAATTCCAACTCAGACGCAAATGAACCCACACGGATCATTGGGCGGCCTTGCCAAATACCTTCCTGCGTACGGACATTATTAAACCATGAAGCAGGTCGGCTGATTGACAGGCTGATTTTATCGTATGCCGAAGTGGAAAGCGAAATAAGACGCACATCAAACTTGCCGGAGTGCTGAATCGTCTGATAAACAAATTCAGCGACAGATTGAACACCACCACCTTGCTCAAGTGAGGGAACTACTACTGCAATAAGGCTCATTTTTAGGACAAAAATATTATTGATAATTGTTTGGCATATTAGAAATAAACTTCCAATCTTTAGAATAAAGCTTAATAATTTACAGCATTTTTACTCCCTTGTCATTCTAATTTTGGCCAATTTTGCACCGGTTTCCCCTTATAGGTAAACTCCCGATATGACGCAGGAAGTTTTCCATTTGTTGGGGTGTCAACGGCGGGACATGTGCGGCAATGGACGCAGCGTAATTGCCGTCCGGTAGAGCGCCTTGTTAGCCTTTTGGTTTATAGAGAAATGTCGGATCACTCCTTGATCATTTTCTTTCCCTATTCCCACACTAGGAACTCCTAATAACTCTCTTAGAGCTTGTGCAGGTAAGTTAAAAGGAGGTTTCGTAAGATAGACTCCAGAATTGCTATACACTCTAATGTCACCCCCATGCACTTTGTCTATGTTTGGTTTAATTGCATCGTTGTCTGTCGGGTAGTGTTCCGTTATACAGCATTTTTAATATCAACCAGTTACTTGTAAGTACTCTTCGGCATGATTGATATACCCAATTACATCATCCTCAGTAAT
>Ga0118677_10007852_pt1 | contig 17420 bp, 16 predicted proteins | sample AliMusrvi5mmetaG_FD_86154 | JGI IMG/M metagenome (GOLD analysis project Ga0118677, IMG submission 86154) | reverse complement strand
GTGCGGGTGATGATCACATGGACCGGCAGCGCCTCGTAACCCACGCGCTTGAGCCAAGCGTCGTAACGCATGGCGCCAAATTCGTTTTCAATCGCGCCTTCCAGCGCATTTTGCAACTGACTGGGCTCGGTAAAGGCCTCGGCAAAGGCGCTGCCGACGATGGAGCGGCGCGAGATGCCCAGCACATCTTCCAGCGCGGAATTGGAGAACAGCACGTGGCCCGAGCGGTCCACCACCGTAACCAGGGTGGCCAGCAGGTCAAATGACTGGTAAGTGGGCGAAGACAGCTCGGTGAAACGCGGCGCGGGTGTGACAGGTTTTGCCAAAGCGCTTACCTCGTGGCGGAGCCGTTGGCAGTGCTCGCACCCTGCGTGGGTACACGCGCCAACTCGCGTTTGATGCCCGCAATATCCGCGTCATTGCGGGCGATGGCGGACTTGAGTTCGGCCACACGGTCCAGGTACTTCTGGTTGTTGCGCGTCTCCGGGCCCTGGCGCTCGGGCTCACCGTCCTTGTACTCCCTGAGCAGCTCGGCCTGTTTGGCTTCGGCGCGCCTAAGTTCAGCCTCCAGAATCATGCGTGCATCTGAATCCTTGGCGCGCTGGTCCGCCGACTCCGGGCGCGCAGCCCCAACCGCCTTAGCCGGAGGCGCCTTGACGGCCTGAATCACGGTGATATTGCCACCAGCAATCAGCTTGCAGGTCTTGGCCTGGGCCTCGGACACGGTGTTGGTGTATTCGTTGCCACAACGGTAAATGCGCTCATCCGCGGCGTGCGCTGCGACAAGTCCGCAAGCCATACAAAACAGAAAAAAAACAAATTTCATGGTGCGTCCACCCATTGCGAAGGCCGGGTCAGGCCCGCAGTATGCGCCAAAATTACGTGCCTGTAGTCGCCAACAAAAAAGGACCGCCGAGGCAGTCCTTTTTCTGGCATCTCCCTCGCGGGAGAAGCTAGCACAAGCCCGTATTACAGGGAGAAGTACATGTCGAATTCAACCGGGTGCACCGACATGCGGTAGCGGGTCACTTCCTGCATCTTCAGGTCGATGTAGGCATCGATCATGGAGTCGGTGAACACGCCGCCCTTGGTCAGGAACGCGCGGTCCTTGTCCAGGTGCTCGAGCGCCTGGTCCAGGCTATGGCAGACGGTTGGCACCAGCGCATCTTCCTCGGGAGGCAGATGGTACAGGTCCTTGGTGGCTGCTTCGCCGGGATGGATCTTGTTTTCCACGCCGTCCAGACCCGCCATCAGCAGGGCGGCAAAGCCCAGGTAAGGGTTCATCAGTGGATCGGGGAAGCGGGCTTCCACGCGACGGCCCTTGGGGTTGGCCACAAACGGGATGCGGATCGAGGCAGAACGGTTCTTGGCCGAGTAAGCCAGCTTGACCGGCGCTTCGAAATGCGGAACCAAGCGCTTGTAGCTGTTGGTGCCAGGGTTGGTGATGGCGTTCAGGGCACGGGCGTGCTTGATGATGCCGCCAATGTAGTACAGCGCGAAGTCAGAGAGGCCGGCATAGCCGTCACCGGCAAACAGGTTCTTGCCGTCTTTCCAGACCGACTGGTGCACGTGCATGCCGGAACCGTTGTCGCCATGGTAAGGCTTGGGCATGAAGGTGGCGGTCTTGCCATAGGCATTGGCCACGTTGTGGATCACATACTTTTGCAGCATGGTCCAGTCGGCGCGCTCAACCAAAGTGGAAAAGCGGGTGCCGATTTCGTTTTGACCTGCGCCAGCCACTTCGTGGTGGAACACTTCGACCGGGATGCCCACGGATTCGAGAATCAGGGACATTTCAGCGCGCATGTCTTGCGTGCTGTCCACTGGAGGCACAGGGAAGTAGCCGCCCTTGACCGTGGGACGGTGGCCACGGTTGCCGCCTTCGAGCTTGCTGCCGGTGTTCCAGGGTGCTTCGTACTCGTCGATTTCGTAAAACGTGTTGTTGGGATCGGTGCTCCAACGCACGCCATCAAAGATGAAGAATTCTGGCTCGGGACCGAAGAAGGCGGTGTCGCCGTTGCCGGAGGCCTTCAAATAGGCTTCAGCGCGCTTGGCGATGGAGCGGGGGTCGCGGTCATAGGCCTTGCCGTCGGCAGGCTCCACCACATCACAGGTCATGATGATGGTGGTTTCTTCAAAGAAGGGGTCGATGTTGGCGGTGGCCGGATCGGGCATCAACAGCATGTCGGAGGCTTCAATACCCTTCCAACCGGCGATGGAGGAACCGTCAAACGCGTGACCGGAGGTGAACTTGTCTTCGTCGAAATGGGAAACAGGCACGGTGGTGTGCTGCTGTTTGCCACGGGTATCGGTGAAACGGAAGTCAACAAACTTGACTTCGTTTTCTTTCACCATCTTCATCACGTCAGCGACGGTCTTGGCCATCAAATACTCCTGTTGCACGGTTAAAAAAAGTCTACCGATTCCTCAATGCAGCTTTTGTGCCAGAAGCGGCCAAGCAAGCATTTTGAGAAAGCGCCCTATTTTGCCCTGAGATTCAGGCCTTTGTTGCAAAAGCAATGCACCAAATCAATGCAACCCATGATGAATCCGATTTGGTGCACTTTATCCACGCACCATTTCAGGACCCAGGGGCAACTGCATGGACCTGAGCTCGGTCACCAGTTCGGCATAGGCCAGCTCCACCGCCTCGGGCGCACCCTTGACGCCGAGGTCGATATGGCGGCCATATTCGGCATGGTCCACGCTGGGCAGGCTAAATACCTTGACAGCATGCGCCGCCTCAATGCGCTCCATCAGGGGCGTCAGCGAGGCCTCCATGGCGCCGAACACAATGATGGATTTTTCCTGCCAGGCATGCCGCTTAAAGTGCGCGCCATAGAAGCTGTCCAGCACCCATTCCACCATCGGCCAGGCCATCACCGGAAAGCCAGGAACGAAATAGACCCCCCCACACTCCCCCACTGCGTGTGGGTCGCTGCCCTCACAGCTAAAGCCAGGAATCTTGTTGTAGGGGTTGGGAATGATCTGCGCGCCCTCGGGGAACATGCCCATATTGAGGCGATGCAGGTTTTCGTCGCGCTCGGGCTCATAGGGGATGCCCTTTTCGCGCGCCAGGTCCTGCATGCGCTCGCGGATCAGCTCCCTGGCCTGCGGATGCAGCACCAGTGGACGCGCCAGTGCGGCGGCGGCGCACTGGCGCGTATGGTCGTCCGGCGTGGCACCAATGCCGCCAAAGGAAAACACCACATCGCCCGAGGCAAAGGCCCGCCGCAGCGTATCGGTGATGCGCTCCGGAGAGTCGCCCACATAGTCGGCGTAGGCCAGCTGCAGGCCGCGTGTGCCAAACAGTTCTATGACCTTGGCCAGATGCTTGTCCTGGCGCCGACCCGACAGGATCTCGTCGCCGATGATGATGATTCCAAAGTTCATTGTTCGTCTTTCAAGAGAAGAGCCTGGCCGTCATGCACGACAGCCTTCAGATTTAGATGCGGCGCTGGAGATACCGTGGCGCCAGCGCTGTCAATCGCCATGGCCGGTTCGGCGCGCAAGGCCTGCAGGGCACCCAGGCAGTAGTGGCTAAACCAGAGCGAGGCAAAGGCGAACACCAGCGTATAAACCCAGACTGCCAGTGGCACCAGGATCACAAACGCGGGCGCGAATCCGGCACCCATGGCCCACAGCACGCTCGGAGACGCGCCCAGAAAACCACAGATCACCCCCATCACCAGCATCCATGCGCCGTGGCGTTCGAACAGCTCCCGGCGCTCCTCTTTGTTGGCGTAATGGGCCAGGGCATCAAAGGCCATGACACGGTAGGTCAGCCAGCCCCAGATCAACGGCGGCAACAGCAACACCAGGGGCGGAATCAACCACAGCGGCATCGACAGCAACAGGGCCAGGACAGCCATCAGGGTGGACCACAGCGACCACCACAGGCTGGCGCCCCAACCGGCGCCGCGCTTGGCTTCCAGTGTGCCAAATCGACTGGCTGCCACCAGGCTAACCAGGGCAGGCATCATCAACCAGGCCACCGCCAACATAGATGCCACGACGATCCAGGGCGTGACGGCAAAGACCACCAATAAGGGTGCCAGCACCGCCTTGAGATTGCCCGCACCCATGCTCTCCAGCCACCGCCAGACCATGTCGATGTAGCTAAATGCATCCAGCCAGATGCGCACACGATCCAGCACCGCATCCCAAAAAAAGTAGCCCAAGCCCATGCTCAGGCCCACGATCAGCAGCAGCGGCAGCAGGGACAGCACAATCACCCGCGGCCGCAGGCAGTAGAACAATGCCCGCACAAAGGAGTCCAGAAACAGATTCATGCGAATAGCATAGCTTGGGTGAAGCTCACCCTGGCGACCGGTCGCGTTGCCGGATGTCTAGGCACCGGCGATGCTAGCCAGGTCGGCAGCGCTGAGCCAGCGCCATTGGCCAGGAGCCAGATCGGCGGGCAGGGAAAGACCACCGATCTGCGAGCGATGCAAGCCCTCCACGCGGTTGCTGACCGCTGCCAACATGCGTTTGACCTGGTGGTATTTGCCTTCGGTCAGCGTCAGCCGCAGCTCAAACTCCCCCACCGCCTCGCAGGCCGCAGCCCGCACCGGTTTGGGGTCGTCGTCTAGCACCACGCCTTCCAGCAGCCGGCTGATCTGGCGCTCATCCAGCGCATGCTTGACCCGCACCTCGTAGACCTTGGGCACATGGTGGCGCGGCGAACTCATGCGATGGATAAATTTGCCGTCATCGGTCAGCAGCAACATGCCGGTGGTGTCCTGGTCCAAGCGGCCCACGGCCTGCACCCCCTGCACCGCCGCCTTTTGCGGCCGCGTGCGCAAGGGCGATGGCAGCAAGGTGTAGATGCTGGGATAGGTCGAGGGCTTTTGCGAGCACTCGGTAGCCGTTGGCTTGTTCAGCACCAGATAGGCCCGCTCGGCATAAGGCCAGTCCACGCCCTGCACCCGAAACCGGAATGCGTTGACCTCGAACTCGGCTGCGGCATCGGTGCAGGCCTGCGCCACGCCCTCTGCATCGTATGCCTGAACATGGCCTTGTTGAATCAGACCGGCGCAGACACGCCGCGTACCAAAGCCTTGAGAGTAGAGAATTTCCTGCAGTTGCATGGCCCTAGTATCGCAGCGCCCGGACTGCCCACCAATCTCACGGGGATAAGACGTCGGCCGCGCGCCACAGCAAATCGGTTTGCGGCACCACCAGGCTCAAGCGGGAATTGGCACGGGTAATGCCGGTGTAGAGCAGCCCGCCAGTGACGTTCACCGGCCAGCGATTTGCAAAAAACAGATTGCAGCAATTGGACAACACGCACTTCGTTTGGGCGGCGTCAGGAATCATTGAATTTTTGGCAGGTCATGACTCAGAAGGGCTGAAAGCGTTCATCGGCCTTTCGAATGAAACTGTATTAAATCAAGAACCACTTCCGATGCGTCCTCTGCACTGACGTGGGCGGAATCGATAACAAGGCAGTCACTGGCCCACGCTTCATATTCCCGATGTTGAACTTCATCCCAGTCAGGAAGGACGTGACCGGTAATGTCTGCCTCACGGCTTTCCACCCTTCTTCTGTGCTCAATTCTGTTGGAACACACAATTTCGATTTCGACGATTTCAGATGCAGCGTTCCTTGCCAGCTCCCGCCAAGTCTCCCGGATGACGGTCAGAGGGTTAACGGCATCAGCTACTACGGTGTTGCCCAAAGCTAGATTGGCACTGGCCAATTCGTAGGCAACTTCATAGCCCAACGCGCCCAAGTCACTTGAATTGCGGAACGAGGAAGCAATTGCCTGCTCTATGGTGTCGATCCGCAAATAAGTGGCGTGCAGCTTGCGGCAAAGCAATTTTGCAATGGTGGTCTTGCCCGTGGCCGGAAGTCCGCTGAGTACTATGAGCATGGCCGTGATTCTCGCTCCGTCCTCGAACTTTCAGATGACCGCTCCCGCGGCACAACCGAGATTGCCAGCCCGTCACAGTCGAATGACATTTTTGAAAGTTTTTAGGCGGTTACATTGGCTGCTGCTGGCGTGCGAGGAGTCGACTTAGAGATTTACGATCTGCCGGATTCAGACCATTCATTGGCTATCTTGAGCCGGCGGGCAGCTTTGTGGCGATCACGTTATTAGTAAGCAGCTGCAGTGAGCTGCCCAGAATCATCCAGCAATTTGATCCGGTTGCCCGACAGTTGACGATTGAATTGTGCCAACAACCTCCAGCACTGGTTTCAATGCCCAATTGCTCAACCATCACCGTATTGATTTTTACGCTATTCACACGGTACGCCCCAGGGCCCTGGACAGGGTAGACGGACTGGCATAGCCTGTCCGCGCGGCAATTTGTTTGAGTCCTATACCGGTCTGCACCAGTTGCCGTGCAATTGCCAGTCGCAGATTTTCCAAATATTTTCCAGGTGACACTTGCATCACATCTCTAAAGTAATTTGCAAACGATGTTCGCGACATGCCTGCCAAGTTAGCCAAAATTTCCAAGGTCCAGGGATGAGCGGGTTTGGTGTGCATGGCCACCAAACTTCTAGCAATTCGCGGGTCTGACAATGCATGAAAAAGCCCTGTGGATTGTTGCGGTCGAGATGTCAGATGCCGCATCAAACTGATTAGCAAGATATCGCCTGCGCGATTGATAAAAAGCGGTTGTCCACAACGACTGGCCTGCATCTCATTGGCAATCAGCGTCATGACTTGCACGAGCGATGGGTCAGCGTCCCTCATGCCAACTGAGATTGGCTGAGATAGCTCCGCTAAAAAGCTGGGTCCCATGGGGCCCTCAAAAACAACGTCAAAACTCATGAAACATTGCTGATCGGCTTCGAGGATGTTTTGAAGCGAGTACGCCTCAGGGCAAACCAATAAAGACAAGCCGTCCAGTTGACTGCCCGAAAAGCTGTCCGAGGAGCCGTTCACACCCGTCTTGATGATGTGCAGCGAAAAGCCGTCCGCCTGTGAGGTCAACGTTACTTTTGGGCTAAGTCCTTCCAGCAAGGCGGCGAGTCGATCTAAGCGAGGGGCATCCATTTGTACGAATTGCAAATTTTAATGTACGTATTGTTGCATCAAGTACAAGATAATGCAAAGTGTTGAGTGTGCTTCTAACCGAGTCAGCGTCCATGTTTTCAAAAATTGCCTCCATCACACTCCCAATTTTCACCCTGGTGCTGGTTGGCTTTATGTACAGTCGCCGCGTCAAACCGGACCTTGGGGGAGCCAACAAACTGGTCGTGGACGTGGCACTGCCGGTGTTGATCTTCATTTCGCTGTCTGCCAAATCGTTTGACCCGATCTCTACTCTGTCATTCACTGGGGCGTCCATGGTGTTGATTTTTCTGAGTGGATTGATCGCTTGGCCATTGGCGAAATTTTCAGGGACAAGTAAGCAGGCCTTTCTGCCCTGTGCCATGTTCACCAATGTCGGGCCGATTGGCATCCCCTTGGTTGCCCTGGCCTATGGGCCAGAAGGCATGGCACCAGCTGTAGTCTTGTTGGTGATCTCCAACATTCTGCATTTCACGCTTGGCGCTGGCGTGATGAGCGGAAAAATTGACTGGCGCATGGTTTATGCCAACCCACTGGTTTGGGCAACTGTGCTGGGGGTAGCCAGCGCTCAACTGCGGTTGGCGCTACCCGCATGGGTTCAAACCTCCTGCACCATGATTGGCAGTGTATTGGTCCCGATGATGTTGATGTCCCTTGGGGCAAGGCTTGCCAGTAGCGAGGTTGCAGATGCCAGGGTGGGAGTTCAGTCAGGCGTGCTGATTTTCATCGTCAGACTAGCGGCCGTTTTCTTGACCCTTTGTCTTATTCCATTGCAAGGGCTGGAGCGCGGGGCTTTGATTTTGTTTGCATGTTTGCCACCCGCAGTCTTCAATTTCATGCTCGCTGATAAGTTTCAGGTGGAGCCCCACAAGGTGGCGTCCACCGTCATCGTTGGACATTTGTTGAGCATGGCGTTTCTGCCGCTCGGTATTTGGCTGGCATTCTTTTAGTTTTCTTCATCCCCACGCGCAAAGGCACCATACATGATCAAGTTCTATTTTCATCCTTCACCCAACCCCTTGAAGGTCGCGTTGTATCTGGAAGAGACCGGTGAGCCCTATGAACTCATTCCAGTGGACACACGCAAAGGCGAACAGCACTCAGATGCCTTCAAGGCCATCAACCCCAATGCCAAGACTCCAGCCATGATGGATGATGGCGTCCGAATTTTTGATAGCAACGCCATGCTGCTTTACTTGGCTGAAAAAATTGGACAATTTGTGCCAGAGAACACACCCAAAAACAAGGCTGAAATGTACTCATGGCTGATGCTTGTGGCCACGGGCATTGGACCTTACTGTGGTCAGGCGGTTCACTTTAAGCACTACGCACCAGAGCCCAAAGAGTACGCAGTGAATCGCTATGACTTTGAAGCATGGCGTCATTGGCATCTCATCAATGATGTTCTGGCAAATCAGCCTTACATGATGGGCAACGCGTACTCCATTGTGGACATGTCGGTTTGGGGTTGGGCGCGTGTTGCGCCCTTTGTTTTGGGTGCAGATGCCTGGGCAAAACTACCCCATGTCAAACGCTTGCTCGATGAAATCAATGCGCGTCCAGCGGCTCAACGAGCGGAGGCCTTGAAAACCAAATTTGCTTTCAAAACCGAAGTGGATGAGGACGCACGAAAAATACTATTCCCATCCAACGAGCGGCTCAAAACCGCTGGGGTATGACGCATGATTGACTTTTATTACTGGACCACACCAAACGGCCACAAGATCACGATGTTCTTGGAAGAGTCCGGTCTTGCTTACGACATCAAACCCATCAACATCAGCAAGGGTGAACAATTTGCCCCTGCATTCTTGAAGATTGCGCCCAACAATCGCATTCCTGCGATCGTTGACCACGCACCAACTGGCGGCGGCGAATCCATTGGCATTTTTGAGTCAGGTGCCATTCTTTTATATTTGGCGGATAAGACGCAAAAATTTGTCCCACAAGATTTGCGCGGTCGAAATGCATGCCTGCAATGGCTGTTTTGGCAAATGGGCGGATTAGGACCCATGGCTGGCCAAAACCATCACTTTGTGCAGTACGCACCAGAGCAATTGCCGTACGCCATCGATCGTTACATCAAAGAGACCTCGCGCCTGTATGGCGTCCTGAATAAGCACTTATCAGATGGCCGCGATTACATTTGCGGCGACTATTCCATTGCCGATATGGCAGCCTATCCTTGGGTAGTACCACATGAGCGTCAGCGCCAGGATATGAGTCAGTTTCCATTTCTGGCGTCATGGTTTGAACGGATTAAACGCCGTCCAGCAACACAAAAGGCTTATGAGATCGCCAAATCGATCAATACAACGCCCACCGTGGACCAGAGCGCCAAGTCCATTTTGTTTGGCCAAGATGCCAAGACAGTCATTTGATTCTCACCGAGGAAAATTTCATGAAGATAAAGGCGGTTGTTTTTGATGCCTACGGCACATTGTTTGACGTGTACTCCATCCAAGTTATGGCTGAAGAGTTCTACCCTGGCAAAGGGGCTGATATCGCGGTGAGGTGGCGCGACAAGCAAATTGAATACACGCGGCTGATTACGCAGTCAGATCCGCACAACGCATCGGGTAGTCAATACTTCCGCCCGTTTTGGGAGTTAACGCGTTTGTCCTTGGAGTACACGTTAGATCGACTCAAACTGGACCGTGAATCTGGGCAGGTTGAAAAGCTGATGCAGCAATATGCACACCTGACGCCATTTACAGAAAATTTGGCTGTGCTTCAAAAGATCAAAGGCATGGGCCTTACGACAGCCATCCTTTCAAATGGCAGTGTGGATATGCTGACTTCAGCAGTAAAGAGTGCAGGGATGGAGGATTTTTTAGACCACCTCATATCAGTCGATCCGATTCGCCTGTTTAAGACTTCTCCCGAAAGTTACGGGTTGGTCCAACAAGCCATTCCGGTCAACAAAGATGAAGTGCTGTTCGTATCCAGCAATGCATGGGATGCGTTGGGTGCCACCTGGTTTGGCTTCACAACGCATTGGGTCAATCGGCAAGGTTTGCCATTTGAAGCGTTATCGCCTAGGCCGCATTTTTCGGGCTCAGACCTCACTTCAGTCTTGGTCTCCTTGGGTTAGGTCAGTGAAGCAGATGCGTTCTTGCTGCACATGCACGCATCTGCCCATTGAGCCGGTTGCTGCTTCCACGCGGTTCGCGCTTGGCGAACTCTGTCAGCAACTGCACCTTGTTACGACTGAGCCGCGTGAACACCTGCAGTCAGCCTTGACCAGCTCATGCGGCCGATCATTGGTCGACCCACGATTCCGCATGTCATTGCCCAAGTCGACACCTGACTCGCGCCGTGCCAGCGGGATTCAGGTACCGGCCAGACCGCCACTGCGCAGCACCTTAGCGTCAACCGCGCGCCACAGCACGTCGGGTTGCGGCACCACCATACTCAGGCGGGACTTGGCGCGGGTGATGCCGGTGTAAAGCAGCTCGCGCGTCAGCACCGCCACCGGCTTGTCCGGCAGCACCAGGGCCACATGCTCAAACTCGGAGCCTTGGGACTTGTGCACGGTCATGGCAAACACGGTCTCCACCGCATCCAGACGCGAAGGCAGGACCCAGCGCACGCCCCCCTGCCCATCCGGGAAGGCCACGCGCAGACCCCTGGCATGGGGCAGGCTCAAGCCCACATCGCCATTCATCAGCGACAGGTTGTAGTCGTTGCGCGTCACCATCACCGGCCGACCGCCATACCAGCCTTCGTCGCGAAAACCCAGGGCCCGGGCGATGCGCTGGTTCAGCATAGCGACACCCCAAGGCCCCTCCCGTACGGCGCACAAGACCTGAAAATTTCCAAAGGCCTTCAAGACCTGCAAAGCCAGTGCATCGGTACCAGCCTGAGCGTCAAGAACGCGCAGCGCTTGCAGCCAGGCCTGCCAGCCCTGCTGCACCAGGGCAGCGAGTTGCGCATCCGATGCCGATGCGGGCTGGAGCCGGTCGACCACCGCGCTGCTGCGGGGCTCCCAGGCCGGGCAGTCGCGCCACAGGCTTTTGACCGTGGGGCCATCGCCGGCATTGACGGCCTTGGCCCAGATGCCAATGCCGCTGTCCTGCTTGAAGCGCCGACTCAGGCGCAGCATGGCGGTTTGCTGGGCCAGGGCGCTGCCGCTGTGCGCAGCCCAGGGCCGCACATCGGCAGCGGCAACGGACTGCAGCCAGGCCACCGTGTCCGGCGTGTAGTGACCGGCCTCGGCCCCTTCGCACAACTGCGCCATCACCGCACCGGCCTCGACCGAGGCCAACTGGTCCTTGTCGCCCAAGAGCACCAGGCTGGCGCTGAGTGGCACGGCGGCCAGCAGGCGCGCCATCGTTTCCAGATCAATCATCGAGGCCTCATCGACAATCACAAGATCCACCGCCAACGGTGGCGAGGCATGCTCGGCCTGGTCGGGGCGGATCTGCAGCAGCTTGTGCAGGGTCTGGGCCGGGGCCAGCGCATCGGGGCGCAGGGCTGGAGGCAGTTGCTCCACGGCCGAGGCAATCGACTCGCCCAGTCGCGCCGCCGCCTTGCCCGTGGGTGCCGCCAGCGCCACGCGCAGCGCTCGCCCTGCCTGGCGGGCGGCGGACTGCAGCAGCGCCAGCAGGCGCACCACGGTGGTGGTCTTGCCGGTGCCGGGGCCACCGGTAATCAGGGTCAGCCTGCTGCGAGCGGCCAGCGCGCAGGCCACTTTTTGCCAGTCTGGCGCAGATGCCAACGCTTCTGCTTGCAGCGCCTTTGGGAATAACTGGTCCAGCAATTCCACCAGGTTGGCGGGAGCCGCGCAGGTCTGTTGCAGCCGTGCCCGGATGGCCGCGCGAATGCTTTGCTCGGCCCGCCAGCTGCGGCGCAAATACAGGCGAGAGCCGTCCAAGACCAAGGGACTGGCCTCGCCCTGGGTCCAGGGCAGACTCAGTGCCGCCGCCGTGAGATCGGCCGGGATCAAGGCGTTTAGCCGCTCGTCCCAAGCCATCACAGCCACGCCTTGATTGGCCAACATGTGCAGGTCCAAACAGGCATGGCCTCGGCCGAACTGGTGGCTGGTGAGTGCCGCGAGCAGGATGTGGCTGGCATCACCGCCCGGCTGTGCCGCCTGCAGGAAAGCGGCAAAGACCTGGTCCAGACCGGTCAGCGGTAATTGCAATGCAGCGGAGTCCGTACGCGTCATGGCTGCACCTCGCTGGTTTTGGCCGGCTGCGCAAACGCTGCATCCAGCGCCTCGATCAAGGCGCGTGGCGGTCGGTCGATAAACACACCGGCTCCCTCCTGGTCTATGCCGCGCAGAAACAGGTAGATGGCGCCGCCCACGTCGCGGTCGTAGTCGTAATCCTGCAAGCGGGACTTCAGCAGGCGGTGCAGCGCCAGCGTGTACAAGCTGTACTGCACGTCATAGCGGTGCGCCAGAATGGCGCCGCGCAATTGCTCGGGGACGTAGAAGTCCAGCCGGTTGGACTTGTAGTCCAGCACAAAATAGCGCCCATCGTGCTCCAGCACCAGATCCATAAAACCAATCAGCATGCCCTCGAGCTGCAGGGGCTGCAGCGGGCTGCGCGCTTGGCCGGGCAATGCGTGCTGCTGGATCAGTGCGTCCAGTCGGCTGGCGCCCAGACCGTGCACCGGAAAGGTAAACGCCATTTCGGCCCAGGCGTTAGCCAAGTTCAGGCGACTCAAACCGCCCAGCAGAAGGTCCGGCGCGCCCGGCAGCGGCAAGGGCGTGGTAACGATGTGCTGCAACCAATCCTGCAGCTGCGCGCTCTGTGCCTCATCAAGCTTGAGCCGCTGCGCCTTGCGTTGCAACAGCGTGGTCCATTCACGCGACAGCGCAGGCGGGGTCTGGGCCAAAGGCCAGTCGCGCTCAAATTGCCATTCCAGCAGGTCGTGCAACAGGGTGCCATAGCTGCTACCGGCCGGGAAGGCATTGAAGGCCGGCGGCTCGGCATCAGCGCCTTGGGTTTCAGACACATCCAGAGCAAGTGGCGCGGCGCTGTCGACCTGGGCATCGTCCAGCCGGTCTTCACGCTCCGATCCCGGCATGGTCGCGACAACGCTCGCAGGACCCAATTCACGGGTGAGTGCGCTAAAGCTCGCCGTCCACCAGCGGCTATCCAGACTGCGCACGGGCAGCAGCGCCGGTTTCCAGCGCTTGGCAATGGCCTGCGCCAGGTAGAGCGTGTCGTCCGGCGGCGGGGCCGCTGCGACCAGAATCTCTTGGCAGGTGCCCCACAGCTTCAGTCGTTCGGACAGATCGTCCGCCGACTCGCGTTGCAACAGTTGCGAGACCGCACCGCGCAGCTTGGGCGCTAATCCATCCAGATCGCCCTTGACCTGCGCCACGCCCAGCCAAAGCGCGCGTTCGGCACGCGTCATGGCGACATAGAGCAGGCGGATGTCTTCGGCTAGGCGCTCGGCGTCGTCCCGCCCACTGTCCTTGCTCTCGGCCATAAAGCTCGACACAAAGGGCAGAAACACCAAGGGGTACTGCAGGCCCTTGGACTTGTGGATGGTGACCACCTGCACCAGATCGGCATCGCTTTCCAGGCGCAGCTGCGCGGCGTCGCCACTGGACTTGGGGTTTTGCAGCTGCTGCTCCAGATGGCGGATCAGCGCCGCCTCACCCTGCAGGCTGGCACTGGCGGTTTGCAACAGGTCACCCAGGTGCATCAGGTTGGTCAGACGGCGCTCGCCATCTTGCGCGGCGCCATCCGGTGGGTTCAACAAACGGCTGGGAATGGACTGGTCATGCAAGAGGTGGTGCAGCATGGGCAAAAAACCCTGGCGCTGCCAAACCACCTGCCAGGCGTGGAACTTTTCAACCAGCGAGTCCCAGGTTTCCTCGTCCTGAAACAGCGCCTCCAGCGCATCAAAGCCCAGGCCCCACAGGCGCGTGGACAGTGCGGCACGCACCAGGCTCGTGGAGCGCGGGTTGGCCACGGCGCCCAGCATGCGCCACAGGTCGAGCGCCTCCTGGGTGGCATAGACGCTGTCGCGCTCCGACAGATAGACGCTGCGCACACCGCGTGCGGACAGGGCCTGGCGCACCGCCCTGGCCTGATCGCCACTGCGCACCAGCACCGCCATCTCGCCGGGGGACGCGGCGCGGGCATTGAGCAGTCGCACGATTTGTGTGGCAAACAGCGCGGCCATCTCGCGCTGAAAAACGTCCTTGCGTGCGGGCCGCGCCTGCGCCAGTTGCCAGACCGTCAGGGCCGTCTGCTCGGCGCCCTGCACCTGCAGCGGCAGCACCTTGGCATTGCGGGCCAACACGGTATCAAATAGCACTTCGCCGAACGGCCGCTGGGCGCTGCCAAACACATGGTTGACTGCGGCCACCAAGGGCGCCGTAGAGCGGAAGTTGCCAGACAGCGTATGGATGGCATGGGCCTGGTGGCGCGCCTCCAGATAGGTGGCCAGATCGGCACCGCGAAAACTGTAAATCGCCTGCTTGGGGTCGCCAATCATGATCAGGCCAGTGCCAACCGCCTGCCCATAGATTTTGGACAGGGCACCATATTGCCAAGGATCTGTGTCCTGAAACTCGTCCACCAGGGCCACCGGAAACTGCTGGCGTATAGCCGCGGCCAGGCGTCCATCGGGGGACTGCAGCGCCACATACAGGCATTGCAAGAGGTCGGAAAAATCAAACTGCGCCAACTGGTTCTTGGCTGTGCGATAGGCCTGGGCTGTTTCTGTTGCCGCGTGCTGCAGCAGCTCGGCGCCCACGTCCGGCTCGGCCTGCAAATGGTCCGCCAGCGCCTGGATGTGGCCAAAAGCCGCATGGTCAGCCGCCTGAGCCCAGCCCAGGTTCAGCAAGGTGGACACACCAAAACGCTGCAGCAGGTTCTGGGCGGTGCTGCGCGCGGCCTTGTTCAACAACAAAATGGATTCGCCCTGCGCCCAATCGGCCAGCTTGCCCGGCCCGTCCTTGCGGTAGCCCTTGAGCCGTTTGGCGGCGATGGTCGCGTCCAGCAGTGCAATCAGCTCCGGTGTGCAGGCGCTGCGTGCCGCCGCTTCCAGACCGACAAAACCGGCCTGCCAGACTTCCCATTGCTGCAGCAGCACATGCGCATCGCTGCCTGCTGGCGGCGCGTCGCCGGGCGCCCTGTCGCTGGCGTCCCACAGCGGCTTCAGGTTTTTCAGCAGCTCATCGGGCGTGTTGCCCAGCGCCTTGAGCGCGCCGAGTTGGGCCAACGGAATGGCGTAAAACCAGCGGCGCCAATAGTCCTGCACGGCCCCCAGGCGCAGTTTGCCGCTGTCTTCTACCCGGCTTTGCTGGAACAGGCTGGCACTGTCAAAGGCATGGGTCTTGAGCATGCGGCTGCTCCAACCATGGATGGTGAAGATGGCGGCGTCATCCATCCACTGCGCGGCCATGTCAAGGCGCTGGGCGCAGGCCGGCCATTGCGGCACCGGATAGTCCTGCCGTAACTCATGCAGAAAATCGTCTACTGCGGCGTCCGTTTCCAGCTCCTTGAAGTAACGGGCCGCCTGGGCCAGACGCTGGCGCACACGGCCACGCAGCTCGGAGGTGGCGGCATCGGTAAAGGTCATCACCAGAATCTGCGGCGGATACAGCGCGCCATCGGCATCTGTGCCAGCGCCCTCCTCGCCGCCACGGCCATGACCCAGCACCAGACGCACATAGAGCGCGGCCAGGGTAAAGGTCTTGCCGGTGCCGGCCGAGGCCTCGATCATCTGCAGGCCGGACAGCGGCATGGTCAATGGATTGAGAGAACTCATACGCCCTGCTCCACTTCGACCTGCACAGCGGCATGGGCCGCCATATCGCCATACAGCAGCGCGGCCCAATGCGGCAATTCGGACTCTATGTCCTGGTAGCTGTCAAAGGCGCGCGCCACATAGGGTGACTCTTTGTATTCACTGTTGCTCATATAGCCGCCGTCGAAAGCCTCCTGCGCCACGTCATGCGGGTCTTTGTCCGGCTGCCCCAGGCGCTCAGCCTTGGCAAGCGCCTGCAGATAGGCCCAGGCCGTCTTGCAGGCCACCGGCAGCGGACGCTGCCAGGCCTCGCGGTACACCGCCACCAGCCCGGCCAGAATGGCCAGCGCGTCAGCCGCCGCCAGCGGCTCGAACACGGCCTGACCGTCCAGGCCCAGCTGCGTGCTGTGCAGCGTGAGGCCGCTGGCACAGGCCGCCAGGTGGTTGACCCACAGGCCCACCACGATGTGCGCACGCGCCGTTTGCGCATCGCCCTTGCGGGCCGCAATTTACCGGTGGAAGCCGTGGATTACAGCAACATCGCCAGCGTGGATTTCAAGGTGGCGGTGCTGGATGCGTTTGACCAGGTGCAGCGGCTCAAGCCGCCGGAGGGTTGGGAAGTGCTGGCGCCTTTCGCGGCCGTTTTGCTGCAGGATGAGACGGTTAAATCCGTGCGCGAGGATGCCGATATCCAGCGCAGTGTGCAGCGCCTGCTGGATGCAAAAAAAGAAAGCCTGGAGGCTTTTAAGAGATTCCATCACGGGCTGCTGGATTTGTTCACTTAATGAGAGCGGCCGTTTAGCGCGGCGGAAAGACTGGCAGCCTGGGAAAAGTATTTGTCCGCGTCGGTTGATCCCAGCGACCCGATCGCTTACCTGCGCAGCGCCCTGGAAAAAGCCTTTGGCTATGCCATTTACCACGAAGACAGCGTTAAAGCTGAAGATGTGGATGATCTGGCAGCGCGGCGCGCCGAAGTGGAGCAGGCTCAGCGCTTTTATGCCCACAAGGAAAACCTGCGGGCTGCCATGCGCTATCTGCGGGTTGAAATTCCTACAGAACTCGATGACCTCAAGCGCACTTTCCAGACTTTGAACGGGCGCCTGAAGGATCTCGAAGCGTGGGTATTCAATGAGAGCCGCCTGGAAAATGATTTTTTGAATCCAGTTGAAAGCGCCATCGAAACCTATAAGGTACGCTACCTGCAGGCCTTTGATAGCGTGGTGACGTATACCGAGCAAGCCCGCCAGCAGATCCTGGAACTGGATGCACGCGCGGATTTTGGTGCGCTGGCTGCCCTGGGCCAGGTGCGATCACTGGGCAGTGACAGCAGCACCGGATTACGCCAGAAAACCAGTGAACTGGCGGCCAGCGAGTTATTCCCGGCCAAAGTGACGCGCGCTGTGCTGGAACGCGACCTGCTTTATTTGCCCCAACCGGTGGATTGCCCCTTGACGCTGGGCAACAGCGCTGACTGGCCTCGCCACGCGGACGAAGCCACAAAGGCTTGCGCAGCTTTTATCAATGAAGCCCTGCTGGAGAAGGCGCGCCTGCTGGCCAGCCCAACCCTGCGCGAACGCCTGGAGCAGAAAACCGGTTTGCTCGCCCGGCGGGATGTGTGCGTGCCGGTGCGCGAATCGCAATTGCCCGTGGATATCGGAGGGGTCCTCGCATTCC
>Ga0118677_10007849_pt1 | contig 17422 bp, 15 predicted proteins | sample AliMusrvi5mmetaG_FD_86154 | JGI IMG/M metagenome (GOLD analysis project Ga0118677, IMG submission 86154) | reverse complement strand
TAGTCACATTTTGTGCCGGGGCGTTTGGGGAGCAGTGGGATAACAACACAGTGTAGTTTGGCTGGAGGTTGTTGGGGGAGTTGTTACAATTTGAGTCTGAGCAGAAAGAGTTTGGATCGAGTGAGATAAATGCTTCGATTTTCGACTGCGGGAGAGAGCCACGGGGAGGCGCTGGTGGCGATGGTGAGCGGGCTGCCGGCGGGCATGCCGTTGGATCAGGCGCTGCTGGATCGCGAGCTCTGGCGGCGGCAGAAGGGCTATGGGCGCGGCGGAAGGATGCGCATCGAACAGGACCGCGCGCACATCCTGAGCGGCGTTCGCCATGGGATAACTATTGGGTCGCCGGTGGCGATGACGATTGCCAATGCGGACTGGAAGAACTGGGAGGAGATTCTGCCGGTGGAGGCGGGCGATGCGGACAAGCACAAGGCTGTAGCGTCACCCAGGCCGGGTCATGCCGATCTGGCGGGGTGCCTGAAGTACAACTTCCCCGATGCGCGCTACGTTCTGGAGCGGTCGAGCGCGCGGGAGAGCGCCGCACGAGTTGCCTGTGGCGCGATGGCGAAGATGTTGCTGCGCGAACTGGGCGTTGGGGTGGCGAGCCATGTGGTGCGCGTTGGCAAAGCGGAACTGGGGCGAGCGGCGAGTTGGGAGGAGATTGTCGCGTTGCAGGCCAAGGACGAGGTGCTGCTGAACTGCGTTGACAGCGAGGACGAACAGCGCATGAAGGCCGAAGTGGATGCGGTGCTGAAGACGGGCGATACAATTGGCGGCGTCTTCGAGGTGGTGGTGCATGGACTTCCGCCGGGTGTGGGCACGCATGTGAACTGGGACGAACGGCTGGACGGTCTGCTTGCGCAGGCGGTTATGAGCCTGCAGGCAGTGAAGGCGGTGGAGATTGGGCGCGGAGTGACGGCGGCTGAGTCGCTGGGCAGCAACGTTCACGATGCGATCGGGTATGAAGGCGCGGGCGATGGCAAGGATGGCGACTTCACTAAGTTTTCGCGCGAGCAAAATAATGCGGGCGGGATAGAAGGCGGGATCTCCAATGGAGAGGATGTGGTAATACGCGGCTATCTGAAGCCGATCTCTACGCTGCGCCGTCCGCTTGCTTCGGTGAGTTTTGTCACGCGCGAGCCGGTGAAGGCCGCCTATGAGCGCAGTGATGTGTGTGTAGTACCGGCGGCGGGTGTTGCAGCGGAGGCGATGGTTGCGCTGACCGTCGTGCGGCTGGCAATCGAGAAGTTTGGCGGGGACTCTTTGGGCGAGATGCTGCGGAACTACAAGGGTTACTGCGAACAGATTCGGGTGTATTAAAGGTAGTTGTGAGTTGTGAGTAGTGAGCGGAAAAGCAAGGACAACGGCAGAAGCAGATTCCTCCGCTCTGCTACGGAATGACAAGAAAAGTTGCGACTGGGAAAAAGATGGCGAAGGAAGTATTGAAGATTCACGAGATTGTGAAGTATCCAGACCCGGTGCTGGCCAAGATGTGCACGCCGGTAACGGTCTTCGACACGGCCTTGAAGTCTTTGGTGGCGGAGATGTTCGAGAGCATGTACGTGGCGCAGGGGATTGGCCTGGCCGCTCCGCAGATCGCACTGACGAAGCGGCTTACAGTGATCGACGTCAGCTACAAGAAAAATACGCAGGACAAGTTGGTTCTAATCAATCCCGAGGTGGTGGAGACCGAAGGTAAGCAGGTAGAAGAGGAAGGATGCCTGAGCCTGCCGGAGATTCGCGAGAAGGTGGCGCGGGCGGCTTGGGTAAAAGTAAAGGCGCAGAACGAACACGGCGAGTGGTTTGAAGTAGAGGGCGAGGAGCTGCTGGCGCGCGCGATGCTGCATGAGATCGACCACCTGAACGGTGTGCTCTTTATCGACCGCATCAGCCGGTTGAAGCGCGAACTGGTGCTGCGCAAGATTAAGAAGATGCAGAAGAACGGCGAGTGGTAGTACTTCGTGCCGTTCTCGACCGCTTCGCGGTGGGTACTTCGTACCGTATTGGACCGCTTCGCGGTGGCTTCGTGTGGTGGTGATGACGGTTTTTGCACGCCGTGGGATTGCTCGATGAGCGATCATATTGATGTGGTGATTCGATGAAATTGGTATTTTGCGGGACGCCTGAGTTTGCGGTGGGTACGCTGGAGGCAGTGATCGCTGCGGGGCACGAGGTTGCTCTGGTGGTGACGCAGCCGGACCGTGCAGCAGGGCGCGGCATGGAGACGCAGGCCCCTCCTGTGAAGCGATCAGCAGCGGCTCGTGGAATTGCGATCATGCAGCCAGAGAAGATCAGGAACAATGCGGAGTTCCGCGAGTGGCTGGAGCGGTTGCGGCCGGATGCAATTGTAGTAGTGGCCTACGGGCGGATTATTCCGCCATGGATGCTAAAGTTGCCGTGGCTCGGGTGCATCAATTTGCATGGGTCGCTGCTGCCTAAATACCGGGGGGCTGCGCCGGTGCAGTGGGCGGTGGCCAATGGCGACTCAGTGACCGGCGTGACCACGATGCGGCTGGATGAAGGGCTGGATACAGGTGAAATGCTAATGACGAGGGAGGTCCTGATTGGGCCGGACGAGACTTCGGTCGATGTGTTTCATCCACTTGCTAAGGTGGGCGCAGAGTTGATGGTGGAGACGCTGGCGGGGTTGGCGGCGGGTACGCTGGCCGGACGGAAGCAGGATGAGGCACAGGCGACACTGGCTCCGATTCTGACGCGCGAGGATGGAGCGATCGACTTTACGCGGACGGCGCGGCAGATATACGATCGCTGGCGCGGATTTCAGCCATGGCCGGGAGGACATACGAAGTTACGCGGGAAGAACCTGATAGTGCATCACATGCGCGTGGAGCCGGGATTATCAATTTCGCCTGGAGAGCTTTTGGTCGATGGAGAGTTGTTGTTCGCAGGTTGTGGCGAAGAGACGAGTCTGGAGCTCGACGAAGTGCAGATGGAAGGCAAGCGTCGAATGAGCGCGGCGAAGTTTCTGCGTGGATTTCAGGTGAAGAGCGGCGAGAGGCTAGGGCTTTGAGCGAAGCGCGGCACGACGGGGTGCGTGGGCCAGGAAAGCGTGCTGTGCGGAAGAGGCCTGTGTCGGCGGGGCCTACGGCTTCCCAGGCAGAGGCGATTGTGAAGATCTCTCCGGCGCGGGCTGCGGCATTCGAGATTCTTACCCTGGTGGGCGCAGGCAAGGGGCACAGCGACGAGTTGTTGCACTCGCCGCGAACAGAAACTCTCTCGCCGGAAGACCGCAACCTGACAACGGCACTTGTGATGGGTGTGTTGCGCTGGCAGATTGCACTGGACGCGCGTGTGGCGTTGTTGTTGGCGCGGCCCGATCAGAGACTAGCGGAGCCGGTGGCGATTGCGCTGCGCATGGGGGCGTTTCAACTATTGCATATGGACCGGATTCCGGCCCACGCCGTGCTGAACGAGAGCGTGGAGATATGTCGCGCGGCGGGGCAGCCCCATGCGTCGGGGATGGTGAATGCTGTGCTACGCAAGCTGGCGGCGAGTCAGAAACCGGGGACGAGAATGCATGAATCGACTGCGTCGTTTGCCGAGAGACTGGGGCATCCGCTGTGGCTGGTGGAGCGCTGGGTTACGGCGTATGGACGCGAAGCCACGCTGGCGATCTGCGAATATGACCAGCACGAGCCAGGTCACGGGGGGTTCTTTTCTGAGCCGGATGACACTGCTGCGGAACCGGCTGGCGAATGTACACCGCAGATGGACGATGGTTCACGCCTGGTGGCGGAGATAGCGGCGGTCGCGATGCCGACTACGATGACCAATGGGCACGCGTCATGTGTGTGGGACTGCTGTGCCGCGCCGGGTGGCAAGGCGCTGATACTGGCGCTACGGCTTTCTGACGCGGAGATTGTGGCGACGGATGGGAATGCGAGACGGCTGGCCCAGATGGCGGCAAGGCTTAGACGATATGCGTACGCACAACGTGTGAAGTGTTCGGTTGTGGATGCATCTGCTGTGGTTTCTGAAACTTCGCAGGATGCGAATTTCGATCTGATCCTGTGCGATGTTCCCTGTAGCGGAACGGGGACTCTGGCGCGCAATCCGGAGATACGTCTGCGACTACAGCCGGAGGACCTGGTGCGTCAGTCTGTCCGGCAGCGCGTGATCCTTAGCGGAGCGTTGCGGCGGCTGGCGCCGGGCGGACGGCTGGTGTATTCCACCTGCTCCCTGGAGCCGGAGGAGAATGAACTTGTGGTGAAAGCGGTGACGTCGGGGGGTGGATTAAGGCGTATTTCGGTTGAGCCGCTGATCGTGAGTCTGGCCGACAGGGGTGTGCTCCGGCAGGAGGCCAGTGCAAGGCTGATCGGTTCTGCGGTGAAGGGGGATGCGCTGCGAACGCTGCCTGGGGTGCATGGCTGCGACGGATTTTTCGCGGTTGTGCTGGAGCGGAAGTAATCGCCTAGAAAAACATCGCACTCAACCAACCTTCACAAAGATGGAAGAGTGGGGCCCCAATTTATTTCTTTTTCTTTTCAGCCGGGACGAAGACTTCCGTGACGGCCTGGCGTAACAGATCGAGCGGAAGCAGTCCCTGCGCTAACACGAAGTTGTGGAATCGCTTTGCGTTGAATTTCGGTCCCAGCGCGGCCTCCGTGTCCTTTCGCAATTGGAGCATTGTTGTGTAGCCGAAATAGTAGCTATTGGACAGTTCCGGCGAGCGGGAAGAGAACTGTCTGACCTCTTGCTGTGCGTATGCAGGACTGAGGACGATATCGTTCACCAGCAACTTGGTGGCGTCCTCCGGAGTGATTTTGCCCGAGCTCAGTTCTGAGCCGAGGAAGGCTCGCGCAGTGCGCAGCAGGCGCAGTTGTAGTGTGATCAACTGCCCATCGGCCGGTTCGTAGGGCTGCATGATCCATTCCGAGTAAAGTCCCCAGCTATCGAAGCTGGTGGTATTGAAGGCATACAGGATGCGCGCCAGACTAACACCGTGCTCCACCATCGAATTGAATTCGAGATCGTTCCCCGGGCGCGCCTCATGCGCGATCATCGGCCAGGCCACTGCGTCATAGGTGTAGTCGTCGAACCTGTCCACCTTGCTGCCGGTGTAGATGGAGGTATTCTGCGGCAGGACAAACGCTCCCTTCTGTCCAGTATTTTGCAGGAGAGGAGGGGGTACAAAGTGCGGGGCAGGCACCTGCGCGGCCTCACTCTCGGCCGCAGTCTGCACGCGAACAGTTGCCGAGCGAACGGGCAGCGTCAGCAGGTCCTTGGCTGTGATGATCTCTTCGATTGTTTTGATCCGTTTCTGATAGAACGGCAGGATTGCATCTCCCGCGATCTGTGTCTTCTTCAGCGAGCGGATTACATCGCGATAGTCGGACGAAGTCCATCCATTTTGCTTTGCCACTGCGGATGCTAGCGGTGCCATCTCTGCTTGAATAGCCGTGAAGGACGCGTGGGCCTGAGAGGCAAGCTGCTCCGGTGGAATATCGATGCCATAGTTTTGCAGGCTGAAGGCATACTCTTCTGGCGTCAAACGGGCGTCGGTACGGCCTTTGGGCATTACAGCCCCGCGGATCCATGTATCGTAGTCCGCCAGCTGCTGTTGCAATTTAAAAAAGGGATCCTGCCAACCAGTGAGTTTGTACTTATCGAACAGCGCACGCATGCTGTTGATGTAGGAATTGTCTCGTTCGAGCTGACTCTCCATCTCGGCAATCGAGGGAAATATGACGCCAGGCTTGGCCATCTGCTCGATCATGCGCTGCTTCAGAACATCTGTGATGGGTTTGAAGCCGGGCTCCATGCCGGCGTACTTGCGCAGCCGGATGAGAGCAGCAGGCCTGCGTTCAGCTGGGATCTGTTCGTTGAGCAGGTTACTGATCCCGATAAACACGGCCGATGTGGGGTCGAGGAACATCACCTTGTGATCAAGCCGATAGTCATCCTCGCGGAATTCCAGGTTGAATACCCTCTGGAGAATCTGGAGGTCTTCGCGCACATTTCTGTCCTTCTCCTTAGCCTCCACTTTCTTCAGTTGCGCGAGGCTATCCGCCAATTCCTTGCGTTGGACGATTTCTTCGGCGCGGGTTAAGTCGGTTATCGAAGAGTCGTACTTCGCTACCCCCTGCGCAAGGCCGCTGTCAGGCGAGTACTTTCGCTGCACATCGAGGAGCATCTGGGTGTACTGGTCGCTTCGCACAACCCAGGCAGGGACAACCCCCGAAACAGGGGTGGAAGATGCTGTCGCAGCGGGGCCCGAAGGCTTTTGAGGAGCGGAAGACTGCCCTTGAAGAGAAGAAATCGCAGTCACCAGGCAGGCTGCGAGTAAGAGGCGCGTAACGGTGAAACGGTGCATCGGAAGATCTCCAGTGTGGGACTACAACCAGCATACGACCTATCCCGCACATGGAACAGGGAAAGCGCCATTCCGCTGAATACTAAATCCTTATGACCCAAACCGCGGGCTAGGCCCCATCACCTTGTATTCTAGAGTGAGGGCCTGCACACACTAACATCGAACTACCAAACTATCTATGAATTCATCGCATCCATTCCTCGATCTCCTGCAGCAACGTGTCATGGTGTATGACGGCGCTATGGGCACATCGATTCAGAACTACTCGCTCACTGTCGATGGTGACTTCGATGGCAAAGAGAACTGCTCGGAGATTCTGGTTGTCACACGGCCCGATGTGATTCGCGAGATTCACGCCAGCTATCTGGAAGCAGGGGCCGATGTGATCGAGACAGACACGTTTGGCGGATCGTCGCTGGTGCTGGCGGAGTTCGGGATTGCCCACCGCGCGCGCGAGTTGAATACGGCAGCAGCCCGGTTGGCAAGGGAAGTGGCGAGCGAGTACTCCACGACGGAGAAGCCTCGTTTCGTAGCGGGGTCGATGGGGCCGACCACCAAGCTGCCGTCGCTGGGCCACATAGGCTACGACGCGATGCTGGCCAGCTACGTCGAACAGGCGGAGGCGCTGATCGAAGGCGGCGTCGATATTCTACTGATTGAGACCAGCCAGGACCTCTTGCAGCTCAAGATCGCTCTGGCCGCGTGCAGCGACGCGATGAAAAACACCGGCGTGACGCTGCCGATCCAGGCGCAGATCACGATGGAGGCAACGGGCACCATGCTGCTGGGTAGCGAGATTGGCGCGGCGCTGGCGGTGCTGGAGTGCTTCCGCCCCGATATAGTGGGCCTCAACTGCGCGACCGGGCCTGCCGAGATGAACGATGCGGTGCGCTTTCTGTGCCAGAACGCGACCATGCCCATCAGCGTGCTGCCCAACGCAGGGTTGCCGCAGAACGTGGGCGGACGCGCCGTCTATAAGCTGACACCGGAGGAGTTTGCCGAGCACCATCGCCGCTTTGTGTCGGAGTACGGCGTGCAGGTGGTTGGCGGATGCTGCGGCACAACGCCCGCGCATATCAAGGCCGCAGCGGAGGCTGTGGCTGGGCTGAGGCCGCTGGTGCGCAACAATAAGCCACAATCGGTGGCTGCGAGCGCGTTCTCGGTGGTGCCGCTGGAGGTGGACGGGCAACCGGCGATTATTGCGGAGGAGATGAACGCCACCACGCGCGTCACGCACTTCAAAGACATGGTGCGCAAGGGCGACTACGACGGCATCTTCACCCTGGCCAAGCGACTAGTGAGCGAGGGATCGCAACTGCTGGACATATGTTGCGCGGTGGTGGGCGAGGACGAGGTTGCCTACATGAATGGCGTGATGGAGAAGATTTCCACGCGTGTGCCTGCGCCCATACTGATCGATTCCACCGAGGCCAACGTCATTGAGGAGGCGCTGAAGCGAATACCGGGCAAGCCGATCATCAACTCTATCAATCTGGAGGATGGCGAAAAACGGACCTCGCTGGTGTTGCCGATGGCACGCCGCTACGGGGCGGCGGTGATTGCGCTGACCATCGACGAGGACGGCATGGCGCTGACTGCGGACAAGAAGCTGGCCGTTGCTCACCGCATCCACAAACTGGCCACAGAGAAGTATGGTCTGCGCTCGCAGGACCTGATCTTCGACGCACTAACGCTGCCTATCACAACCGGCCAAGAGGACTACCGTACGGCTGGCATCGAGACGCTGGAGGCGGTACGTCGGATCAAGCTGGAACTGCCGGAGTGCAGAACGACGCTGGGTGTATCGAACATCAGTTTCGGACTGAACGCGTATGCACGACGCGTACTGAACAGCGTGTTTCTGAAGGAGGCGGTGGATCGAGGGTTAGATTCTGCCATTGTCAACTACACCAAAATCTATCCTTTATACAAAATTCCTGAAGTAGAAGTTGAGCTTGCGCGTAACCTGATCTTCCGCAATGTAGAGACGGAGCAGGATCCGTTGCAGCTCTACATGCAGTACTTCACCGGGCTGACGAAGGGTGCCGGAGCGGAGGAGGAGACAGCGGCCTCGACCGACGATATGTCGGATGAGGAGAAGCTGAAATACCTGATCATCAACGGCGAACGCGGGCTGGGCCAGGGCGAGAGGAAGCAGTCGCTGGAGAAGATTATCGAAGACGCGCTACTGCGCTACACGCCGCTTGACCTGATCAATACCGTGCTGCTGGACGGGATGAAGACAGTGGGCGAGTTGTTTGGCGCGCGCAAGATGCAGTTGCCCAGTGTGCTCGATTCGGCGGCGACGATGAAAGCCGCGGTTGCGTATCTGGAGCCGAAGATGGAGAAGGCCGAGGGCAATCAGCGGGGGACGATCGTGCTGGCGACAGTGAAGGGCGACGTTCACGACATCGGCAAGAACCTGGTGGATATCATCCTCTCCAACAACGGCTACAAGGTGGTGAACCTGGGTATTAAGCAGCCTGCGGGGACGATCATCGAGGCAGCAAAGCTGCACAATGCCGATGCCATAGGGCTCTCAGGCCTGCTTGTGAAATCGACGCTTGAGATGAAGTACGTCATCCAGGACCTGCAATTGATTCAGTCGCAGATTCCGGTTATCTGCGGCGGTGCGGCGCTGACCCGCAAATATGTGGAGGACGATCTGCGCAAGGAGTACAGCTCGTCGGTATTCTACGCGGAGGACGCGTTTGCCGGGCTGCATGTGATGAGCGATCTTACCGACGCCGACGAGAGCGTCCGCACCAGCCGCCTGAGCGATGGGGCTAAGCGCCGTGAGTTCAATCGGCCTGGTGCGGCGGAACACCTGGCGTCGCTGCCGCCTGCCACTACGGAGCGTTCTGCCATTGTGAAGGATGTCGAGGAGATCCCCGTGCCTCCGTTCTTCGGCGTGCGCACACGGCGCGATTTCGATCTGAATGAGCTATACAAGTACATCAACGAGACCGCGCTGTTCAAGAACCAGTGGCAGTTGAAGACTGCCTCGGCGACCGACTATCTGCGACTGGTAGATGAAAAGTTCCGGCCCATCCTGAAGGAACTGGAGCAGGAGGTCATTGCTAACGACTGGTTCGATCCGAAGACAGTGTATGGATGGTATCCAGCGCAGAGCGAGGGCAACGAGGTCATCGTCTACGAACCTGAAGGGCAGAAAGAGGAGTTGCTGCGGATTAATTTTCCGCGGCAGAGGGAGGGACGGCTGTTGTCGATTGCCGATTTCTTCTCGCCCAAATCATCCGGGCGGATGGATGTGATTGGCTTCTCTGTGGTGACCATCGGAAGCCGCGCCAGCCAAGTGACGCAGAAACTTTTCGAGGCTGGCGACTTTACGAAGTATCTGTACCTGCATGGGCTGTCAGTGGAGACAGCCGAGGCGCTGGCGGAATACATGCACGTCGTGATGCGCAAGGAATTGGGCATCGACGGAGAGGACGCGCCGGATGTGCGCGATCTGTTCCACCAGAAATATCGTGGCTCGCGCTACTCGTTCGGTTACCCGGCGTGCCCCACCCTGGAGGACCAGGCGAAGATTTTCTCGCTGCTGAAGCCGGAGGAAAAGATTAACGTGCGCCTGACCGAGGGCTACCACATTGAGCCGGAACAGAGCACCAATGCGCTGATCGTGCATCATCCGCAGGCGAAGTACTTCGTGGTGTAGAGGCGGCTAGAGCTTGGAGAGGTAGTCGATAATCTCGGGGCTGGTCCAGTCCTGCGCGGAGACGAACTTGCGGCGAAGGATGCCCTTGCGGTCGATGATGTAGGTCTCGGGAATCTTGATGGTGCCGTAGAGGTGTGGCACGCGTTGGGAGGGATCGCGTAGGGTGAGGAAATCGACATGATAGTCGAGTAGAAAGCGGCGGTAAGCATCGGCGTCTTCATCCTGGCTGATGGCGAGAACAGTGATCTGAGGAAGGCGATGTTGCAAGGCCAGCAAACTAGGTGTCTCTTCGACACAGGGCATGCACCAGGTGGCCCAGAAACTGAGGATGACAGTGCGGCCGCGCAGACTAGCGAGCGAGACGTTCTGGCCGCCATCAGCCAGGGTGAATTGGGGGGCAAGAGAGCCGATGCGGGCGGGGTGATCGCCGCGGTCGCATGCAGTGAGGGTGAGCGCACAGAGTGCGATGAGAAGAACTCCGGCTCGAACAATTGGTATGGCTATGCGCACGCAAGGCTCCTGCTTCCTATAATACGAATCTGTGAGCGATATGGGTGAAGTGTCAGCGACGAGCGGGTTAGCAGAGGGGGCGACGGATGTGCGTCTGCGGCTGTCGGTGATTGTGCCGGCGCGCAACGAGGCGGCGGTGCTGGGGGAGTGCCTGCGGTCGCTTGTGGAGCAGTCGGAGGTAGGGTTTGGGCTAGGGGTGGAGTGGGAGCTGATCGTCGTGGATGACGATTCGACGGATGGGACGCGGAAGATTGCGCAGTCTATCGCGGCCGGGCGCGACGGGGTGGTGGTGATCGACGCTCCCAGGCTGGATCAGAGCGATCGCGGCGGATTTACAGGGAAAACGAACGCATGCTGGGCGGCGGCGCAGCGCGCGCGCGGCGAGTGGCTGCTGTTTACCGATGCGGATACGGTGCATGAGCACGGTGATTTGTCGCGGGCGCTGCATGAGGCAAAGAAGTATGTGGTAGTGCTGCTGTCTTACTCGCCACGCCAAATTCTGACAGGCTTCTGGCAGCGAGCAGTGATGCCTCTGGTGTTTTCCGAGTTGGCGAGCGTCTATCCTCCGAAGAAGGTGAGCGATCCGGCGAGCCGCCTGGCAGCAGCGAATGGACAGTTTCTAATGGTGGAGCGCGAGGCGTACTTCGCCGTGGGCGGACATCGCGCGGTGGGGCAGGAGATTCTGGAAGACGTGGCCCTGGCGCGCAAGATCAAGCGCGCGAGGCGCGTAATTCGCTTCCGCTACGCTCCGGACGCGCTGGCGGCACGCATGTATCGTACGCTGCCGGAGATGGTGGAGGGCTGGACCAAGAATCTGGCGCTGCTATTTCCCAGCGCGGTGCTGGTGGCCGGGATGCAGATGCTGCAATTCCTGCTCTTCTTTGGCCTGCCCGCGCTGGCGATGGGGATGCCGCTACTGGTGATCTGGCAGCGCTGGGCGATCCTGCTGGTGTGGCTGCGGACTACCTGGGGGTTCTATGGACGGGTGGCGCGATCGAAATTTGCAGCGGGAGATGTAGCGATCTCGATCTTTGGGGTGCCGCTGTTTTGCTGGATGTTGCTGCGCAGTTATCTCCATCATCGAGTGACAAGGTCGGTGGATTGGAAGGGACGACGATATAAGGTTGGGCGTTAGTTGCGGCTGCGGGATATGCGGCGCATCGAAGCGGTTGCAGCCACATCTAATTATGTGATTGAGAAGAGCGGGTTGTTTGATTGATCTGTATGTGATTGAGTGAGGTACGATGATTCTTCTGACGCGAAAGGCTGAGTTTTCTTCGGCGCACTATTACTGGAACGAGGCATGGTCGAAGGAGGAGAATGAGCGCGTCTTTGGGCGGTGCGCCAATAAAAATGGGCATGGACACAACTACACGCTCGAGGTGACGGTGGCGGGCGAGGTAGATCCTGTGTCAGGATTTGTGGTGGATCTGAAGGAGTTGAAGGAGATTCTGCAACGGGAGGTGGTGGGCGTGTATGACCATCGGCATCTCAACCTGGAGGTGCCGGAGTTTGCGGCACGCACGGGAATGATTCCAACGACGGAGAACATAGCGATTGCGATCTGGGGACGGCTGGAGGGAAAGATTCCAGGGGCTAAGCTGCATCGGGTGCGCGTGTATGAGATGGTGGATTTATTTGCGGACTACTACGGGGAGCTTTGATGGCAGGCTTGGCACAAATTGCGAGGCAGAGCGCGGGGCCGAGGGCGTATCTTACGCGACGGTACCGGCTGAGCGCGTCGCACAGGCTGCACTCTGAGGCGTATTCGGAGGAGGAGAACAAGGCAGTCTATGGAAAGTGCAACAATCCGCATGGGCATGGTCACAATTATGGGATCGAAGTGACCGTAGGCGGGCCAGTGAACGTCGAGACGGGAATGGTCTGTGATCTAGTTGAGCTGGATGGGTTTGCGCAAACGAATTTACTGCGGCGGTTTGATCAGAAGAACCTGAATACCTTGGATGAATTTCACGAGGTCGTGCCGACGACAGAGAACCTTACACGAGAGGTCTATCGCATATTTCAAGACTTTCGCGGGGCGCGGGTTGCGCGGATACGGATTGAAGAGACGGGCAACAACTCGTTTAAATACGGGGAAGAGTTGGGGAAGGGCTGAGACGATATGAGCGAACACACAGTCTTGGAAGCAGGTACGGCAGCCATGCTGTCTACGCAGGAGATCTATCGAGAGCTTCTGATCCGGATCGGCGAAGACCCGGCGCGCGATGGGCTGGCGGAGACTCCGGAGCGCGTGGAGAAGGCGATGGCGTTTCTGACCCAGGGCTACACCATGGACGTGGCGACGGTGCTGAACGGGGCGCTCTTCGAAGTGGACTACGACGAGATGGTGATGGTGCGGGACGTCGAGTTCTATTCGCTGTGCGAGCACCACATACTGCCCTTCTTCGGCAAGGTACATGTGGCGTATGTGCCGAGTGGCAAAGTGATTGGTTTATCCAAAATACCGCGGCTGGTGGAGATGTTCTCGCGGCGGTTGCAGGTGCAGGAGCGCCTGACGACGCAGATTGCGGATGCAATTGCGGAGGCGATCGCGCCGCAGGGAGTGGGCGTGATTGTGGAGGCGCAGCATTTGTGCATGATGATGCGCGGGGTGGAGAAGCAGCACTCAGCAACCGTGACCTCGGCGATGCGTGGCGTCTTCAAGACGCAGAACCAGACGCGCAACGAGTTCCTCTCGCTGGTGCGGCACGGCGGCTGCGAGAGTTAGGCATCGCGCAGGAAGACCGCGTAGTCTGAATAGGCGATGAACGGATTAATGGTTGTGGACAAGCCCGCGGGGATGACCTCGCACGATGTGGTGGATATTGTGCGCAGGGCCACGGGCGAGCGCTCTGTGGGGCACCTGGGGACGCTGGACCCGATGGCCACTGGAGTGTTGCCGCTGCTGCTTGGCAAGTACACGCGGCTGGCGCAGTTCTTCACGACGGCGGAGAAGGGTTACGAGGGGACGATCCGCTTCGGATTTGCGACCGACACCTTCGACGCGGAGGGGACGGCAGCCGGCGAGGCCCGTCCTTTGGGGAAAAATCTGGAAGAGCTGCGCGGGCTTGCGGAGCGGTTCCACGGCGAGATGGAGCAGATGCCGCCGGTGTTCTCCGCAAAGAAGATTGGCGGAGTTCCGGCGCACAAGCTTGCGCGGGCGGGCAAGCCGGTGGAGATGAAGCTGGCGCGGATCGTGATCCACCACTTTGAACTAATGTCGCTGGAGGGCGAACTGGCCAGGTTCGAGATGCAGGTGTCGGCGGGCGGATATGTGCGGTCGGTGGCGCACGAGCTGGGTGAGCTTGCGGGATGCGGGGCGCATCTGTCCACGCTTCGCAGGACACAGGCCGGGGCGTTCACGCTGGCGCAGGCGATTGGGCTGGATGAACTGAAGGCGCTGGCGGGCACGCCAGAAGAGATCGAGCGGCGCATGCCGCATCCGCGAACTCTGCTGCCAGAGATGCCTGCAGTGACGGTGGACGAGCAGGCGGCGGGGCGATTGCGCAACGGGATGCAGGTAAACCTGCCGGAGTATTCCAAGGCGGAGCTGGTGAAGGTGTTTACCGGCCCGGCGGAGCTGCTGGGGATTGCGCGGCGAATTGCGGGCACACTGATGCAGCCGATTGTTGTGCTGGCGTAGAGACACGAAAACCCCATCTCTCATGAAGAGAGATGGGGCGCACGCTTGATCTATCTGGCTCGAAGCCTAGCGTCGGTCGCGGCTGTTGTCGTGGTTTTCGTGGTCCCAGTGGCCATCGTGCATCTGCCAGCCCTGCTGGTAGCGGTCGTAGTGAGGATGGCTCCAATAGGCGCCTGCGTAGGGTGGTTGCTGCCATACGCCACCGTGCCAGACGTAGCGGCCTCCATCGTCTCCCCAGTAGCCTTCGGTCCAGACATAACCCGGACCGGGCATGCGCGGCTGAACTTCGCGGCGCAGGGGTGGCGGGGTACGACCGATGTAGACATGGATCTGGGCGGCGGCGGATGCTGTGACGGAGGCAAGAACTAGGCCACCGGCGATCATGTTGAGTTTCCAGTTCGAGTGATTGAGCAAGAGAGTTCTCCATTCCGGCGTACAGACCGTTAGATGCAAACGCGGAGTGGGTGGAGATTTCTATCGCATGGTCCTACTTCTTTAGCAATGGCAGGACGAGGGCAAGGACGTTGTGGGCGACGACCTGATTGCCTTTAGCGGTGGCGTGGGTGCGGTCGCGCTGCATCATTCCGGGTACGCCGTAGACATCCTTCAGCAGGAAGGGAAGCATGGGGACGCGGTACTTCTTCGCCAGCAGGCTGTAGGTCTGGTTGAACTGAAGGATGTAGTCGGGGCCGTAGTCGGGCGGCAGGGTGATGCCGACGAGGACGACTTTGGCTCCGGAACGCTGAAGCTTTGCGACGATCTGATCGAGGTTTGCGCGTGTGTCTGCGATGGGCAGGCCGCGCAGTCCGTCGTTGCCGCCGAACTCGACGACGACCACGGCGGGATGCAGGGCGATGACCTCTGGCAGGCGCTCGACGCCGTCCTTAGTAGTATTGCCGCTGATGCCCTGGTTGTCCACCCGGTAGCGGATGTGGAGTTTATCGAGGTCGGATTGCAGGTAGTCCGGGTAACTCTGTCCGGAATCAACGCCGGGACCGGCGGTCAAGCTATCGCCGAAACAGACCAGAATAGGGCGATGATCGTTGGGCTGGGCTTTGGTCTGTGCGGGGGCGAAGTCCCGATCGTCCGGCGCTGCGACTGTGTCGTCTGAGGGTGCCCCAGCGACGTTGGGCTTCGTGTATGGCACGGGAGTTGGAGCGGAGTTGGAGGCGCTATTGCTAGCACGGCAGCCGGACAGGACGAGCAGGCAACACACCATCACCGGTAAGGAATAAACTTTACGCATCGTTCCAACGTATCAAAGATACAGTGCATGAATGGGATAAGAGTGCATTGTGGAGAACTACTGCGGTCTTTTTGAAGGACGAAGAAGAGGAGTTGAGCGGTGAACGAAGATGTAGGTACGCTGCAACCAATGATTGCGGTCAATGGTTTGCGAAAGTCGATCCGCAACGGCCCTCGGACGGTGGATATTCTGCGCGGGCTAAATTTCAAAGTTCCCAGGGGCCAGTTTGTTGCAATTATGGGAGCATCCGGCAGCGGAAAGTCGACGCTGCTTGGTCTGCTGGCCGGGCTGGATACGCCGAGCGGGGGTGGCGTGCTGCTAAACGGGACAGCGATCAGCTATCTTCCGGAGGACATGCTGGCGCAGGTGCGCGGCAAGACAGTGGGGTTTGTGTTTCAGTCTTATCAACTGATACCGACGCTGACTGCGCTGGAGAATGTGCTGCTGGTACATGAACTGAACGCGGAGGGCGATGGCAAGCCGAGGGCACGGCAGTTGCTGACCAGCGTAGGGCTGGGCGACCGGATGGACCACTACCCGGTGCAGCTCTCGGGTGGCGAACAGCAGCGGGTGGCGCTGGCCAGGGCGTTCGTGCTGCGGCCTCCTATCGTACTGGCGGACGAGCCGACGGGGAACCTTGATACGACCAACGGCGCGCATGTGCTGGAACTGCTGCTGGATCTAAATCGCACGGAGGGAACGACTTTGGTGCTGGTGACGCACGATGCGACGCTGGCTGCATGCGCGGATCGACGGATTGTGCTGTGCGACGGGCTCATTGTTTCGGATGAGATGAATGCAGACCCTCATAGGCCAGACCGGCAGACTACGGCTGGGACAGCGGCGGGCGCATAGATGGCGAACGGGCTGGCATGGGGCTCTGCGGCGAAAATCGCCTCGCGCGAGATGAGAAACTCTCGCGGCAAGTTTCTGTTTGTCATTCTTTCTGTTGCCATTGGAGTGGCCGCGCTGACCGGAGTGCGTGGCTTTTCTGCGTCGTTCCGCTTTACGCTGCTGGATCGCGCGCGATCCATTATGGCGGGAGACCTTGCCGCCAAGATGAATGAGCAGCCCACGCCCAACGAGCTGAAGGGTTTGGACGAGATTGGCGCGGGCGGCGTTCAGAGGACGACGGTGACGGAGATGATGTCGATGGCGGCATCTCCAAACTCAATGAATCCCCTGCTGGTGAGCCTGAAGGCAGTCGATCCCGCGCTTTACCCGTTCTACGGTGACGTGGACCTCTCGCCGGCAATGGGGCTGAAGACGGCGCTTGGGCCTGAATCGGTGGTAGTGGGAGACGATCTGCTGGTTCGGCTTGGGCTGCATGTGGGCGACGCATTGAAGTTGGGAGGGCAGACGTTCCGCATTGCAGCGACGGTAGTGAATGAGCCGGACCGGCTGTCAGGAAATTTTGCAGCTGGGCCGCGGGTACTGATCTCGCGCGATGCGTTACAGGCTACCGGATTGCTGGCTCCAGGCAACCATGCAACGGAACGGCTTTTGTTCAAACTACCGCCGCCGGGTGATGGGCGGCCCGTGTCGGACACGGCGGTTGCAGATCTGAAAACCAAGATTACGACACTTCTGCCTGAGGCGCAGATTACGGACTATCGCGAGACTAATCCGTCGCTGACCGAGGGTCTGGACCGCGCGACCAGCCTACTGTCGCTGATGAGCCTGGTGGCGTTGGTACTGGGTGCGGTGGGCGTGGCGATGGCGATGCGCGCACACCTGCAGCAGAGGTTGGACACGATTGCAATCATGAAGTCGCTGGGCGCTCGCAGCGGGCAGATCATGAAGATCTATCTGCTACAGACGCTGTTGTTGGGGATTGCCGGGGGAGTACTGGGCGTGCTGTTAGGGGTTGCGGTGCAACTTGCGTTTCCGCTGGTTCTGGGCACGCTGATTAATGTTCCAACCCAGTACCATCTTCAACCGAGGGCGATCTTTGCCGGACTTGGTGCGGGCGTGCTGACGACGCTGCTGTTTACCCTGCCGCCGTTACTG
>Ga0118677_10007847_pt1 | contig 17426 bp, 18 predicted proteins | sample AliMusrvi5mmetaG_FD_86154 | JGI IMG/M metagenome (GOLD analysis project Ga0118677, IMG submission 86154) | reverse complement strand
GTATAAATACGTTATGAAATTATTTATATTTTTGAATCCAATTCAAAAGTTTTGGATGATTTCTGGTTCAGGATATGCCCAAAACAAATGAATTGTATGATTTCGGAATCCGAATTTGCTCCGACCAATTCATTTGAGCGAAATCCGCTTCCCGATTAACCTCCGATAAACGTTTGGAACAAGGGATTATTCCGGTTTCCTGAAACTGCAAAAGATAAATTGCTGGATCGTGTCGAAAGGGGTTTTGTGTTCAACCGATATGCACTCGATCTTTTCAAAGAACGGTTTGAGCCGGTCGGTCATCGATGTTTCGGAATATTGTTTGATCTCTATCCCGCTGCATTTTTTTGGTCCCTGCTCTGAAAAGGTCCCGATAACCAATATCCCTGATGACATTATACTTTTTTGGACATTATTAATGTAGTTTTCAATCTCTACCTCCTGTGTCAAAAAATGAAACGCAGCCCTGTCGTGCCAGAAATCGTATTGTTCTTCAGGGATAAAAGAAGCTGCATCTGCTACAATCCATTTTACACTGGCAGCCCGATCTTCTAGCCTTGATTTAGCCCGCTCAAGCGCCGATTCGGAAATGTCGAGAACGGTAATGTCTACATAACCCCTGTCAAGCAGATGATCAACAAGGAGACTATCCCCACCCCCGACGTCAATTATTTTAGCTTGCTTGGGAATGTTAAATTGCTCAAAAAACTTTAGTGATGTATCAGGTGTAGGTTGATACCAGCTTACTTCATTCAGTTGTCTGGTCTGATAAATATGTTCCCAATGATTTTTACGGTCGAATTCTTCCATGGGTGGATCAGGGTTTAATTTTTTCGTATAAGGCCAACAATTTGGATTGATAAATCTCGCAAATCTGGGTCTGATTTTCGGCAATCGGTTTTACCGGAATTAAATCCATAACCTGTTCCTCAGAGAGTCCTGACTGGAACAATAAGTGGATTGCTGACAATAAGGTTTGGTGAACAGATGCTTTACTCTCCTCATAATTGAGACCCATTTGCGTTCCTAATTGAGCAAGTTCCTTCCATTGGAACCAGAAATAAGTTGGCAACATTGCCGAAATCAACGCATAAGCCTCAAGTTTTTCTTCAGGAACTTCAAAAGTGTATCCAAGCAATTTCAACAACTGAAGCAACTTTTCCTTGTCATTTCCCATAAAAGCAGGAGCGAAGGTAATTGGATTATACCCTTCGTTTACAAAAGATGTTGCATTGGGTATCATCCTGGCAATATTTGCTGTTTTGAGCTTTGATGCTATTTTTTCAATGGTAATTTTTGGCGCAAGTGAGACCACCAGTGAATCATCCGGGACAACTTCTCCAATTTTGTCGAGTGTGTCCATGATCATCGGCGGATGGAGGGCTATAAAAACAGTCGAATGTGATGCCGCCTGGTAGAGAGATTCTGCAATTTCAATTTGAGGGAATTGCAGTTGCAATGCTTTTGTTACCTCAATATTGGTGTCGTAGACCATTAGAGATTGGAATTCACAATTTCTGTTTGCAAATGCCTGAAGAAAAATCCGGGAAATTCGCCCACCACCGATAAAACCTAAAGATTTTGTTTTCATTTTTCTAAAAAATATAATTAAACAAATACCCGACGATCATTATCCCGAATCCTACAATTCCAATAAAAGTGAATATTAAAGGAAGTTTCAAAACTTTTCGGAGAATAACCATCTCAGGAAGTGAAAGACCAATTACTGCCATCATAAAGGCCAGGGCAGTCCCAAGCGAAGCCCCTTTTTCAATCAGCACCGAAACGATCGGGACGATTCCGGCGGCATTTGAATACAGTGGAATACCGATCAGGATAGTGAGTGGAATAGAATACCAGGCAGATTTGTCCATTAAAGCAGCCATAAATTCTTCAGGAACATAGCCATGGGCGCCAGCGCCAACAAGTATTCCCAATGCGACATAAATCCAGACTTTGCCAACGATTTCTTTCACTGCATCATAACCGAGATTGATCCTGTTTACAAAGCTGAGTTTTTCCTCCTGAAGCCCGTTATTACCCAAATGAGTTTGATATACCCATGGTTCCACCCATTTTTCAAGTTTCAATAATCCGATCACCCATCCGGCTAAGATGGCAATGACCAATCCTGTTCCAACATAGATGGCGGCAACCTGCCATCCAAACATTCCATATAAAAGGATAATGGCCACTTCATTGATCATAGGTGCTGCGATGAGGAACGAAAAAGTGACCCCCAGCGGAACACCCGATTCCACAAATCCTAAAAACAGGGGTATCGCAGAACAGGAACAAAACGGGGTGACGATACCTAAGGTCGCAGCCATCACATTACCTGTAAAAGTCTTTTTCCCTTCAAGCGCCTTACGGGTACGTTCAGGAGTGAAGTAAGTACGGATAATTCCTACAAAGAAGATAATAAGCGTTAGCAAAAGCATCACTTTGGGGAACTCGAAAATGAAAAACCGTAACGATTCCGTGAAATGAGCGCCTTTCGTAAGTCCCATTTCTGAATAGACGATCCAGTCGGTCATAGGTTGGAGGTTGTGGTAAACCAGATACCAGACCGGCATTAGCAACAAAGGGGGTAGAATATTCTTATTCAGACTCATAATGACTACTTTTTTCCATTTCGAATAAACACGAAATGATTATTTAAATTTTTTTATATAAAGGGTCTGAGTATGTAATAAATGCCAACCAGAATAAATAGTATCGCAATGATTCGTCTGAACCAAATCTCGAAAATCCTGACTTTGTTGTAAGCATTACCTATTCCTGAAATGGTATAAGCCAGTATCCAAGCGAAAATGATAACGGGTATACCTGTAGCGAGAGCAAAAATCAAAGGAAGATACAGCCCTGAGGCGCTGGCAACAGTCATTGGGATTAGCATCCCGAAATAAAGAACTCCACTGTAAGGACAGAACGCCAGTGCGAAAACCATGCCGAGTAGAATTGCATCCATGTATCCCCATTTTGTTTTGGCCTCCATTTTTGAGGTCAGACCACTCAGACCAGGAAATTTAATTTTGATCACATCAAGCATCAGCAGACCAATAATAATGAGTAAGGGACCTAAGATTTTTACACCATATTTCTGGAAAAAGCCCGAGAATTGAAATTGATCGGCGCCCAAATAGATCACCAACGCAATTGCAGTATAGGATATTGCACGTCCAAGAGTGTAAAGTACACCGTTGATAAAAACGCGATTGCGATCCTTGATATCTTTACTGATAAAACCAACCGCAGTAATATTTGTAGCCAAAGGACACGGACTAATGGCGGTCATTAAACCCAGCAGAAATGCAGAAAGCCAGGGCATTGTACTGTTGTCCAGAAGATCGGTCAGAAAATTCATTACTGCAGTTTTAACAGTCCGTCTACTTTTTCTTTGATGATCAACTTGAACTTTTCAGGATTATTACGGGCATACTTAAAACCTTCATTCGTAATGTTGATTTGTCTGTCCCCTTTCACAAGAAGAAGTGTTTGCCCCGGGATTTTAAGTTTTTCTACTATTGCTTTATTGGCATCATCTTCAAGATTAAGAGCCCGAAAACTTACCTTGTCACCATAAAGAGATTCCAAATCTTTTTTGGCTTCTGCTTCAACAGCCTTACATGTAACACAGCGCACCGACATGTGAAAATAGTAAGCTTCGACCTTACCGGATAAAGCGCTTTTCGTCTCTTTTATAGTGGTTTGAGCATTGCTGAAAAAGCTGTTAATCAAAACGATTGCAAAAGTAAAAAGGATAATTTTTTTCATGATGAATCTCTTATTTAATTAATACCTTTTTGATTTCTTCAATGGACGGAACGCGCCCTTTAATCTCAACTTTTTCGTCAACTACCAGTGCAGGCGTGGACATAATGCCATACTTCATGATTTCAATAATGTCCTCCACTTTAGTGATCGTGGCTTCAATCCCATTTTGTTCCACCACTTCCCGGGTGAGTTTTTCAAGGGTCTTGCACCTGGCGCAACCCGAGCCTAAAATTTTGATTTCCATAATTTGAAAAATTTATAATGTGACAATTTGAAGATCTGAATAGGAGTCAGCCACTGATTTTCAAGTCTTCAGATCAAAAAATTGATTCATTAGGGTTATGGCTTCCTGCCAGTTTTCACGGTTAATGCAATATTTGATGTAGGGGGGATTTATTTCACCCTGTATCAATCCTGCCTTTTTTAACTCTTTTAAATGTTCTGATAAGGTTGAACGGGCAATAGGCAATTCTTCCGCCATATCGCCGCTGTAACAGCATTTGTTTAAATTATTGGCCAGGTAATCGAGAATAAAAACCCTCACCGGATGTGAAAGCGCTTTCCCATACCGGGCCAGCTTCTCCTGATTCTCTGTGAAATATTTTATTTTAGAAGTCATGTCAGATTTCATTTCGGGATTTGACGAAACAAATTTAGATATTTTTTTGATCTGTCAAATCAAAAATGGATGAATAAAATTTATTCCCTGATTTAAGTTTTCGTCCTGGATATTTTACTGCGGGTTTGACTATAATCGAGTGCGATCCAGTATACCCAAAATGAAATGCAGAGAATCAGACCTGCAATAGCATAGAAAAATGTAAGGGTAAAAGCGATCAAATAGACCAGAAAGCCGAACCAATAGGCATTACGAATCTTGAAGATTAGTGCATCCGGAATCTCATCCTTAACCAAAGCCCTCTTGTAGGCAGTTGCATGCCACAATATGTTGAAGGCGACACTTACAAGAATCATTGAGCCGCAAAAAAATGCGCAGGCGGTATTTGCAGCTGCTGAGTTGAGGTGTTCTGCAAGGACTGCTGTCGGAAATGGGATAAACGTAACCATTAAAAGAAGAAATCCATTCTGGGGACTTTTATTTCCAGTATCAGCAAGGTGATTGCAATTGCAAATACACCATCGCTGAATGCCTCAACACGGGTAGTCTCTTTTTCGTTGTTCATATCATTAAATTTTAATGCTTTAACAAACAATGGACTTTGCATGTTCATTGTTCTATATTCTAAAACGAACCAAATTTCAGAAGATAAAAAAAATGTCTGTTATTCAAGGTGACTTTATTGTTTTAGTTCAGAAAACATGTTAAATTTGCTAAACATCAAAGTAATTCCTTTACTTCTGATGAAAATAACCAGTTATATAGCATTTCAAAAATTAATCTTTAAACTCAAAGCTTATGAAATTCTGTCAAAATTGTGGAGCAAAGCTGGAGCAGGAGACAAAATTCTGCGCAGTTTGCGGGACTCCAATTACAACAACTCCTCCATCTGCTCCGGAAGAAGCAGTGATAAGGCATGACCAGGTTAACAAGCAACAGGAGCCTGTTTATCAGCAAACGCGTGAGGCGGCCGACGCATTTAAAGAAGCGATAAGTGGTAAAACAAATTTGATTCAGCGGGTTATTAATATTATTACAAAACCAAAGGATGAGTGGCTTGTCGTGGTCGGAGAACAGCCTAACGTGATCAGGCTGATCGGGGGATATGCATTTGTATTGGCTCTGATTCCTGCAATATCAGGATTAATAAAATATGGAATAATTGGTGTATCTTTTATGGGAATTGCTAATCAGAGTATTTCAGCTGGAATTGAAACTGCACTTATTCAGCTTTTCTCTGCCGTAATTGGTGTTTATCTGCTTGCCTGGGTAATCGATATGCTGGCTCCTACGTTTGATTCGCAGAAAAACTTTGGACGCTCTCTTCAGCTGGCAGTTTATAGCTCTACACCTCAATGGATAGCAGGAATATTTTTACTGTTTTCAGTAACAGCCAGCCTGCTCATCCTGCTTATTGGATTATATGCCATATACCTGCTCGCAGTTGGAATGCCAATACTTAAAAAAACACCCCAGGATAAGGTTGTTGGGTATGTAGCATTGACCATTATATCCATGATCGGAATTTCATTTTTTCTGGCCCTGATTTTAACTTCTATATTGGGGATATTTTTTGTTGAAGGCCTTGGATCGGGTTATTGATCATCCAACATAATTTTAAACTCTCTAATACTACTTATTATGGCATTTTGTAGCAATTGTGGAACCAAACTAATTGAAGGGGCTGTATTTTGCCCCGAGTGTGGAACAAAAAATTCTTTTGCCGGCTCTAATGGTATGCCGGAACAGCATCAGGCTTATATTCCTCCAACTACAGTGCAGCAATCTTATCAGCCACAGCCGCCACCTCCTCCAATACAGAATCAGTACTCTCCTGTAAAGTTTGAAGTTGAAGAGAGAGAATTTTTAAAAATGGTGCGTGTTGAACTGCAAAACAGTGCTTTCCGATACGAATCGGGTGGTATGTATTATATGCGTGGAAATCTTGAGCTCGAGGCAAATCTTCCATCTGCCGGAGGTTTTTTGAAATCAATGGTGACGAAGGAACATGCAGTAAAACCGGTAATACGGGGGAGCGGTACAGTCTACATGGAACCAACTTTTGGCGAATTTACGGTTCTTGATCTGAAAGGAGAGGAGTGGATTCTCGATAAAGGGGCCTATTATGCCTCTGAAATGGGTATTGAAATAGGTGTATTTACCAACAAAGCTTTTTCAGGCCTGTTCTCCGGCGAAGGGTTCTTTCAGACACGTGTTGCTGGTGTTGGCAAGGTTGTCATCATCTCCAACGGACCTTTGGAGTTAGTTGAGCTGAATAATGAGAAATTCGTTGTCGATGGCCCAATTGCGGTGGCACGTACTGCTGGTATAAATCTTTCGGTAGCAAAAGCAGCCAAAGGATTATTTAGTTCCTGGACTTCCGGTGAAGGTTTTGTAAACACTTTTACAGGAACCGGAAAGATCTATATTTCACCGGTAGCCAACCGTTACATCACACTAACAAATTTTCTTACTACAATTAATCACAATATACTGTCAATTAAAAATAAGGGTTGAATATCAGCGTTGAAATGAATATCGATTAAACCAATCAGTTGTTTTTACATAATCTGACTAACTGCTATGAAAAAAACGAACGTGTTTCTGGTAGCAATATTGATTTTAATAATATTGCAAATCAATGCATTAGGCGAAGGTGGAATTCCCGTTTCAGCTGATTACGGCGTCCGGATAAATTCACTTGCCGGGCAGGTTGAAATACGTCATTCCGAAAATTCGGCTGTATGGAATCATGCTGCTTCGGGGATGGAACTTTTAGCCAGCGATAATCTCCGGATCAGGGGAAAGGGCTACGCTGTCATAAGTTTTGGGGAAATCAGCACATTGGCAGCGAAGGATATGACCGATTTTATCCTGAATTCCAAGCCAGGAAGATTCTATCAGTTAACGTTGTCAGGTGGTACTTTAATGGCTGATGTTTATAATCCATTGTCCGAAACGACCATGGAAATTATGATGAGTCATGCAGTAGTCAAAACCAGAAAGGCAAAATTTATCGTTGAATCATCCGACGCCGCATCAACAATCAAGGTAATCGAAGGCTCAGTTTCCTTTACCTCTAAGGCGAATAGTAAGGTCGTACAGGTTGTTGATGGGCAATTTGCCCGTGCTGATGGATTGGGTGCAGGCGCCCCTCAACGGATCGATCTGGTAATAGATAGGTTGGAATTGACCCATTATAAAGCAATTGCATCCCAAAATCCGGTAAAGTTGAATCAGAGCAAAGCGATCTCATCCTCCGGTATAAAATGGAATATTCCTGATATTCCTTTTTTATGGTACCTCATACCATTATTGATATTTCTACTGGTTTTAAGTCTTATAATTTTCAAAAGAAGAAAGAAAAAAACCGCCACTTTTCAGAAGCCTGCTGTTCAAAAAGTTATCCCTTCACCAAAGGGTCATTTATGTAATAATTGTGGTGCATCTCTACCGGAAGGGGCCAGGTTTTGCACCAATTGTGGTGAAGTAATTCAACAGGTTCAGCCAAGGAAGGAGGTAGTGCCCATGTGTAGCAAGTGTGGTGCGGTGATTCATTCCGGAGAGAAATTCTGTACCAACTGTGGTACTCCAGTGAATGGCTCTTCCTCTGCTTCAAGGGTTAATTCTGAAAATAGTTCTTTAAAGTCACCCTTGTCTGAAAGCCAAAACAATGCTCAAGGGAAGAAGGGAGGAAAGTTTCTAATAATTACTTTAAGTTTAATTTTAGTAGTGGGTCTGGCACTTGCAGGTCTTTATTTTTTGGGCTCGTACGAACCATCCTTATCTGCATCACGTGCGAGTCTGTTTGAAGATGAAAAGTACGACCCGGTAAAAATCAATACTGCAGCAACAGAAGTGGAAACAATATTTGCAGCATCAGATACGGCCGGGCTTGCAAGGATCATGTCACCTACTACGCTCGAATTGCGCAGGCAGTATTTCTCTGAATTGGCCCCGCACATGCCCTCATTCGCCAGAGACTTTAAAACGAGGAAATTATTATACGCAACCCCCCGCCTGGCAGTATTTGAATTTACCTCGCCGGAAGGAAAGTTTACGGTTGATTTTTGTCTTGGTGAAGGTGGCAAATGGATGTTAATGAGGTTTTAACCATTTGAGATATGAAAAGTACACGAACCCTCCGCTTTACATTGAGCTTACTTCTTGGTGCTTTTATCCTGGTGATTTTTGCAAATTATGGAAATAAGAAAGTGCATCCGGACCTCAATTCACTCATGGTAGATGCTTTTTTAAAGCAAAATAACAAAGGGGATTTTTCATCGAATGATTTTAAAAAATATATCTTCTATTTCGAAAAAGGGGTGACACTCAAAGGAACAGCTATTATCAAGGATGGGCTTTTTAGTGCAGGAGATGTTGCCGCTGTCGGTTTTGGATATGGCTATTCAGATGAAGGATCAGCCACAATGACTCCGAAACAATGGATTTCGGATGGAGGATATTCGGCAGATGTTCCTGAAGTTCCTGCATCGCTGAGGCATTTCTACGATCCGACACGGCCCACCGGGGACCGTTACCTCACCGATATCACCAATGCACGGATCATGGGGTCGCTCCAAAAATATGTGTTTACCAATCCGAGAATTGACGGTGTTGAATGGGCGCTTGGAAAGCCCGGTGAACATTCAACGAGTGTACAGGACCACCAGTATACCTGGGAACGGGGAAAACTTTGGATGCAAATGGCTTTAAAAGAGTCGGATGAAGACAAAAAGGAGGAATATATGGCCAAGGCATGGCGTTCGCTTGGCGAAACATTGCATATGATTGCTGACAATGGTTGTCCGCCGCATGTGCGCAACGACGCTCATCCCTCACCTTTGTGGAACAACAATACCTGGTTTGGAAATCCCGATCCTTATGAAGAGCTGATCGATGTGATCCGGCGAGATAAGCCTTCCGAATTCGCAGGTTTTGCCAACGGTATCCCTGATCCGGATCTGAAATCCCAGTTTACAACAATGACAAGGGCAGAAGAGATTGCTAATACTTTGGCAGTATTTACAAATTCCAATTTTGTTACCAGTGAAACCATATCAGGAACAGACCGATACGGCAATCCAAAAAGGCAGGTCACTCATCCCGATTACCCATATGCTTCTCCAATACTTCAGAATCTCACTTATAACGAAAATGACTACAGTTACAACTCAGGTTCAGGAGTGAAGGAATGTGTTGATCATTATTATTTTGCCAAGGTAATTCCGAAAATGTGTGACCCTTATGTTGATATGGAGTGCGTGAAATCACAGGCCAGGGTTCTTTTTCCAAATATCGTTGAGGCCGGCAAAAATGTTATTAAACTATTTATACCAAAACTCAGTGTTGAAATTGTCTCTTTGGATAAAAATGTTCTTAAAGGGGAAATTAAGCACAAGACCGATGCAGAATATCCTGCAGAGATGAAATATAAAGGAGAGGTCATCCTGATCATCAAAGATAAAAACAACCGAGAGGTGGATAAGATAAAGGTGAAAGCTAAGGATGGCAAATTTGAAGAGAGTGGATTAAAATTGGCTAAGGAGGAAAAAGTTCTTGCAAAGATAGAATTTGGAGGTGTTTCTGTGGAATCATCTGAGATGATGGGCGTGAGCGATAATGTTTTTGGGATTTATGAAGGGAAATATAGTATTGAAATCAATGAGGCGAATCTGCTTCAGGCACGTCTTAATGAACTTGGACCACAAACACCGGAAATGAAAGAAATTACTGATGGTATAACCCGACACAGTGTTAAAATATTTATTTCTGATGTAAATTGGATAAAAGGTGGTGCGCAGGGTGGACCAATAGTTAAATTCGAGATTGGTAGAACCCGATCTATGGAGAATTATTATGAAACTGCAGGTTTAAAGTACTATGTCTATAATTTGAGCAATACAGCGTTTATCCCTAAATTTTTAACACCGCTCAGGGACAAAAGTAATGCCGGAACAACATTGAAATGTTTGAGTAACGGATTTGTAGTCACCAGTGTTAAAGGGAAAGAGATAACGACTATTATTGCAACGTTTAAAGGGAACGAACTTGTTGGTGACTATAACACAACCTACGGTGGAAAAGTGTTGTGGTCTGCTACATTTTCAGCCAGGAAAATTGTGGATATGTAAGGTCTGATCCAATAGCCCTGACTGGGTTCAAATCCCTGTCAGGGTTATATGCTATTTACTCTCCCCGGCTTTAAAAATGGTCCATGGTTGTGTTGGGCGGTCTCTTAATAAGCCAGTCATCCAGTCAAACTGAGGATGCTCTTCCAGAAATTTATTCGCATTGAAAGCCATTCCGCAGGCCGATCCCCAGCGCGCAACAAAGGACATCTCCTTCGCCATCTTGGCGTCGACAACTTTCCCGTCTATGGTCCCTTCGGGACTGAAAGGGATATCATTTCCATAGAGTTGCTGGTCGATTTCCCAATGAGCACACAGCGAGAGGCTTCCAGGATTTATCTTCTTCAGATAGGTGTCATAATGATCAGCTTCAAATTCCTCACCGAGTTTAATATTGATATTTCCGGCATTCTTATTCATTAACTGTTTCCATCTCACTCGTCGGGCAACTGAGGAATTCTTTATATTCGTCTCATCTTCCCTGGTCTCAAAACGGAGGATTTTCAGATCCTCGGCTACATTGGAGCCGGTAAAATATCCGTCTTTTTTCTTCTCGAATCCGACATATTTCAAACCAAGTTCGAGTCGTGCTATTTCATTAGTATTTATATCGCCTATCAGCCAGGTATTTGCATAGCCTCCGTTGTTATTTTTCTTCATCATTTCACACCAGTCATCTATGGAGGTTGCATATTGGGTGGCATGTCTCATCCTGGAGAATTCCGGATCACCTTTGGGATCGAAAGGATAGAATCCACCGATGGTTGTCTCTGAGCCAACAAGACCAGCGTCAGTAATGAAAAAATCTGTTTCACTGTGGATAAATCCACTGATTGACTGCATCAGCATGTGATGCCCTTTTTCAGGAACGATATCCAGGATAATATTACAGGTTGGATTCAGAAATCCATCCATTGTATTGTGCCCAAGGACAATCTTTCCGTCTGTGGTCATTTTGCCGGTTGCAATAAAAGAACTGCACGATTCTCTGGGTCGTATGGTTGAATGGGAGTGAATGGAGTCTTTAACTGAAGGCCACCAATAGGACATCAGTTCAACATATCCGTTAAGTGCGACTATTTCGTTTAGTGAACTGACTACCTCATTCAACTTCATCCCTTCAACCATTCCCTCCATTTCGGATAGATTCTCTGCATCAACTTTGGGGGTTAAAATCTCTGATGCTTTCTGTACGATCCAGCTCCATTCCATTGCAGTGCGGTAATTCCATCCTTTGCTCAGAACATGGATTGCCTCTTTGATCTCTTTGGCCAATAAATAACCATGCTGAAATCCCCGCTCCCTTGGTCCACCTTCGATATGAAGATAGGTCCATCCGTTTTTTTCATGGCGATTTGCTTTTGACAACCAGGATTTCTGTTCGGGTGTAAGTTGAGAACCGGTCTCTCCCTGAACAATAGTGGAAAATAATATAACCGACAGAAAAACAATAATTTTCATTTTTTCAAAGGTTTATCGTCGGTTAACTATCTGTTCCATTTTTTAATTGACTCAATATTTCTGCTATTAGCAATATCCTTTGCTTCTGCCGAATAGATGAATTCCATTTCAGCTTTAAAATGCTCAGTGATTTTTCCCCGGACCATTTTTAATGTAGAGTTCAATAAATGGTTTTGTTCTGTAAATGCTTCCGGCAGGATGATTATGGCTGTAGGAAGCCATCGCTCAGGAAACATCCCTTCATATTTACCGCCCTTGCGATAAGCATCAATCTCATGTTTGATTATTTCAACCGATCTTGCGTTTCCTTCAGGAGTGCCTGGCTTCAGACCATGTTTAGTGAGTGTGTTATTTATTGCATGGATATTGGGAACAATTAATCCGACAGTATATTGATTCTGGTTGTTATAAAGCATCGCCTGATCGAAATAGGGGGACTGATCTACAATTGCCTCTTCAATTCCTTCAGGGCTGAATTTTTCACCATCATTCCCTATTAATAAACTCTTGAAACGTCCTAATACATAAAGATATCCGTCTTTGGATAGGTATCCTGAATCCCCGGTGTAGAGCCAACCATTGATTAATGTCTCTTCAGAGGCTTTGGGGTTCTTCCAGTAGCCTTTCATCACATTTTCACCATTGACGACAATTTCGCCCTTTTCCTCTGCACAAACCTCATTGCCTTTCAGATCACAGATTTTAATATCGAGATATTTCACCGGTTTTCCGGAAGAGCCGAATTTTACAGATTCCGGTGAATTTGCAGAAATCACCGGAGAAGCCTCTGTCAATCCATATCCCTGGTAAACAGGGGTTCCTATGGCAAAGAAAAAACGTTGAAGTTCTATATCAAGTAATGCTCCACCGCCAATAAAAAACTTCAGATTTCCGCCAAACGATGCACGAATCTTTGAGAACAGTAGCTTATCGAGTAGATTATATTCGGGTTTAAGCAATGCACGCCACCCTTTGCCGCGGTTCCAACCCTCACCATTATAAAGATAGGCTACTTTTAATCCATGATTGAATAGCATTTCTGTAATCTTTCCTTTGGCATGAATCCCTTTTTCGATACTCTTCCTGAAATTTTTTGATAGTGCAGGAACACTCATCAGGATGTCGGGTTTAAATTCCTGAATATTAACGGGAACGTTTCTTAAAGTCTCCATTGGCGTCTTCCCGGTCTGAACCGAGCCGATTGAAGCACCTTTATACATAAAAGTGTAAAGGCAGGCAGTATGGGCAAAGGAGTGATCCCAGGGGAGAACTGCCAGCGTTTTGTAATCATCACTAATATCCAGAACTGTGTTTGCCTGGATTACATTAATGGTATAATTGAGGTGGCTGAGCATGATCCCTTTTGGATCGGCTGTAGTTCCTGATGTGTAGGAAATATTGGCCAGATCATCGGGTTGAATGTTTTTCCAAACTGCTTCAAAATTCATTTTATGCTCATCTGATTTCAAAAACTCATGTCCTTTTTTCTGAACATCATCAAAAGAGAGATCTTTTGATCCCGGGGACTCAATTGGATCAAGATGAATAACATAATCTATTTCAGGTATTTCATTGGTAATATCGGCTATTTTGGCTGCCTGCCCCGCCGAAACGATCACCATCTTCGAACCTGAATGTGCCAACCGGAATTTAAGCTCCGGTGCTTCCAACTTAACTGATAATGGGACATTTACAGCACCACAATATAAAATGCCTAATTCACTGACCAGCCAGTTATTTCTTCCCTCGGACAGGAGCCCGATCCTTTCCCCTTTTCCCAGGCCAAGCGAAAATAGTCCGGCTCCAAAATCGTAAACCTTCTCCCTGATCTCGAGATAGGTTGATGAGATATAACGATCATCAGGTTTTTCCCAAAGTAAGGGATTATTTGGAAATCGTGATACACTACTTTCAAAAAGTTCAATCAGTGTTCTCATTCGTTTGATTTTTTTATTTCATGAATAATAGGAAGTTAGTCAGTTCCCTAAAGACCTATCAAACAAAGTTGATAGCTTAAAAGTTGAGGCCACTCTGAAAAGTATTTGATAATATGCCTTTTCAGAATTGGCCTTGGATCCAATTTAGTACCTGATAGGTGAAACAAATATTACTTTACACCGAATTTATAAATGGTTTTTGATTTGAATATCTCTCCGGGTTTAAGGAAGGTAGCAGGAAATTCAGGATGGTTCGGAGAATCGGGGTAATGTTGTGTCTCGAGGGCAACGCCGCCATATCTCCCAAATTTTTCACCATGTTTCCCGGTTATTTCAGGAATATAATAGCCTGAATATAATTGTATTCCAGGTTCTGTTGTCAAAGCTTCGACCGTTCTGCCGGTTGATTCTTCATACAAAACAGCTGCCTTAACCAATTTCTTATTTGGATTATCCAGAACGTAATTAAGATCATACCCATCGGATAAGCCTTCAATACGTGATCCGATTGTTGCAGGTGTTGTAAAATCAAATGGTGTTCCTGCAATTTCAGCTATTTCTCCCGTTGGAATCAACCCTTCATCATTAACTGTTCTTGTTTTGGCAGGGATATGAAGCACGTGACTAAGAATATCTCCCGGATTTCCTGTGAGATTGAAGTAGGTGTGATTGGTCAGGTTAATAATGGTCTCCCTGTCAGTAACCGCCTTATAGTCAATATGAAATTCATCCTTATGATTGAGGGTGTAAGTCACTGTAACATCAAGGTTGCCGGGGAATCCCTCCTCCATATGAACACTACGGTATTTCATCTCCACCCCTACAAGATCAGGTTTTTCGATTTTTTTTGGAACCCAGATAACTTTATCAAATCCTGTAATTCCGCCGTGAAGACAGTTCATTCCATTATTGATTGGCAGGGTGTACTCCTTCCCGGCGACTGAAAATTTGCCTTTGGCAATCCGGTTGGCATATCTTCCTGTAATACAACCGAAAAACGGTCCACTTTCGACATATGAATTGGTAAGATAATCCTCCAGAGATTTGAATCCCAGGACGATATTTGCTCTTGTTCCATTTCTGTCGGGGGTTTTTATAGAAGTGATTATCCCACCGTAATTGGTAATTTTAATGGTTATTCCATGATCGTTCCGTAAAGTATAAAGGAAGACTTTTTCACCTCTTCGTGCATTTCCAAAAATATCTCTAATGAGTTCCATAAGAATGAAATTTATTTAATTCAATCGCAAACGTAAAGAATAAATATAAAAAAAACATATTTTTAATCCCTGAAAAACAATTCTCCGTGAATATAACGAATATCTTCAGTGTTGATGAGGCTGCCGGAGTCCCCAAATACAGACAAATCATCAATTCTGTCTGTATGGCAATCGAACAGGGAATACTGAAGAAAGGGGATAAAATAGCTTCGATTAATCAAATCTGCGGGGAATTTTCACTTTCCCGCGATACGGTGATGCTTGCTTTTAACGAATTAAGAAGCAGAGGAATTGTGATTTCTGTTCCGGGAAAGGGATATTATATTGAACGGACAGATCTGAATTTTGATAAACAGATTTTTCTCCTTTTTGATGAATTGAACGTTTTTAAAGAAGACCTGTATACCTCATTTCTTGGACAGCTGGATAACCGGACTAATGTTGATATCTATTTTCATCACTTCAATTATCATGTTTATAAACAATTGATCGGAGATGCTGCCGGAAAATACAGTGCTTATATCATCATGCCAGCAACTTTTAATCATTCGATTGATGTAATCCGGCAGCTTCCCCCCGATAAAGTTTTTATTCTGGACCGGCAAAAGGATGATTTGGCCGATTACCCTGTGATCTATCAGGATTTTGAGCAGGATGTTTATGACGGGATGATGGCTGGGAAAGAGCTTTTCTGTAAATATCAGAAGCTTATCATGGTATTTCCCGGAGGAAAAGAGCCGGAAGAGAGGGTCCGGGGATTTAGTCGGTTCTGTTCGGAATGGAAGTTGAATGCCGAAATTGTCCGTTCGGTGGAGAAACGTATGGTACAAAAAGGGGAGGCTTATCTTGTCGTTTCAGACCGCAATCTGGTCCGTATTGTGAAAAATGCATCTTCGATGAACCTGCAGCTTGGTAAAGATGTCGGCCTTGTCTCCTTTAATGATACCATGTTAAAAGAGGTGGTGGCAGGAGGAATCACAACAATTTCGACAGATTTTATTCAAATGGGTAAAGAACTGTCAGATATGGTGATAAATCATAAAAGGATAAAATTAAGGAATCCTTCAAAACTCATCGTCAGGAACTCTTTGTAATCCTTGATTTGAGAATAATATTTAATGGTAATGAATTATCACTACAGGCTGATTAAAAAGAAAAAATTGTCACGAATGACCATAAAGCTGTTATTAAACATTTTTTTGACACCAATAGATTTTGGCCAATTTATTATACATTTGCCCCTACCAGTACCTACCAGTTTAAACATTAATTATTTAAAATATGACAATCGAACAGTTAAAAGCAAAGTTTATTGAAAAATTTGGCGAAGGTGAAGTAAGTGGTTACTTCTCACCTGGACGTGTAAATTTAATTGGAGAACATACCGACTATAATGGTGGCTTTGTGTTCCCATGTGCCTTAAGTTTTGGAATTTATTGTCTTGTTCGGAAAACCGACCGAAAAACAGTAAAATTCGCCTCTGTAAACATGCCATTTGAGGCTGAAGTAAAAGTGGAGGATTTGAATAAAGCCATTGGAAAAGAGTGGGTTAATTATCCAATTGGAGTATTTGCACAGTTTATGAAAAAAGGACTGACCTTCGATAAGGGTGCCGATATGTTATTCTATGGTGATGTTCCTACCGGAGCCGGACTCTCATCGTCTGCAGCCCTTGAAGTAGTTACCGGAGTGGTAATTAATGATTTGTACGATTTTGGAATCGACAGAATCGAACTTGCTTTGATGGGTCAGAAGGCAGAGCATGAATTTGCATTGGTAAACTGCGGTATTATGGATCAGTTTGTTTCGGCCATGGGAAAGAAAGACCATGCAGTTTTCCTCAATTGTGATACATTGGCTTATGACCTTGTTCCTGTCATTCTTGATGGTGTAAAAATTGTGATCAGCAATACCAATAGTCCTCATAAACTGGATTCAGGAAAATACAATGAGCGGGTAGCCGAATGTCATGCTGCTGTTAAGGCCATACAACCTTTTCAGCAAATTTCTGCCCTGGGTGAGATCTCCTGGAATGATTTCCTGAAAGTAGAAGATAAAATTGAAAACGAAACGGTTCGCCGCAGGGCTCGTCACGTGGTCAGTGAGATACAGCGGACCGAGGATGCCGTTGTTGCCCTCAAGGCAGGTAATCTGATCAAATTCGGAGAATTGATGAACGGTTCACATGACTCATTGCGCGACGATTATGAAGTCACAGGATTTGAACTGGATACAATGGTTGAAGAAGGTCGTAAAATCGAAGGTGTGATCGGTACACGTA
>Ga0118677_10007846_pt1 | contig 17430 bp, 16 predicted proteins | sample AliMusrvi5mmetaG_FD_86154 | JGI IMG/M metagenome (GOLD analysis project Ga0118677, IMG submission 86154) | reverse complement strand
ATGGGACGAAGAGGAATCGGCTGGAGCGGGTTGTGAAGATGGACGGGAAGTGGCACCTACCCACATCAGCAACGCAAAGGCACCCGCCCACTTATCCATATCCAACAATACAAACACGCAACCACCCGTACCCGTCCGCACCTCAACCTAACCACCCATGCACACATTCTGAGAGAGTGGAGGTGCGAGACAGTAAACAAGACAGAGAGCGAGCGAGAGAGAAACGAAAAAAACAACAACGCTCCCTCCATTTTTTTGTGCGCAGGATGACTGAGCGATGCGCGCACAAAGCAGGATTTCCATATTTTTTTGTGCGCTCGTAGTTATCATTATTCCGTTATTATATAAAAGTTCCAAGGCTCCGGTAAAGGTTGTTTTTTTAACAAAGCGATGATCAAAATCAAAAGTAGCAGAAAAGAAATCCCACATGGTGTGTCTTATGCCTAAGTCTATTGAACGAGTATTAAGATCGTTTTTATCGCCAAAAAGGTTAAAGGCAGTTCCACCTAAAAGAGTTTTTTTAGTTAACAGATATATAAAGCCAAAGTCAGCATTAAGATTATTTTTTTTATCTATACCTTCGTTGAACTTGGTGTAGTGAATGCCAACTCCAAGCCCCATGCGGTTAGCCAGTAGGAGTTTATTGAACATCCCTCTAACATCCCACTCGCTTCCAAGTCCTCCAATATTCCTTTTATAATATCCTACCCCACCGCCGAACAATTCATTTTCTGTGTCAACGGCATTGGCATAATAAGTGTCTGCTCTGCCTGGAAGTTGCTGGTTGTGCTGCCAAGAGAATCCACTATCTACGGAGAACATCTTTGAATGTGCAGAACTTGCAGGGTTAAAATACAGCGACTCATTTATGTTTATCCTTGATTCCATTGCACCACACATTGCAAGGCTTCTTGGCATAAATAGGCGCCGATCTATGTCCTGGGCATGTAAACTGGAAATTAAAGACAAAATTAAAATAAGCATTGGATTATCCTGATTTTTGTTTTAATTATAGCTTGAGGAGAAAACAATGGAAGCTATTTTTTGGCCATTCAAATTAGTTTACGAAATACTGGTTGATCTCGTCATTTCAATAATAGGTCATCACAGGAACAAGGCTTCTTTTGAAAGAAGGCAGACCGTTTACAAACCTATAAGGGACCTAGTAAGCAAGGTATTAATGATAAAGATCAAACCTAAAACCTATGAACAGCAGGTCTCAAAGGGCAATAAATCATTATCATATAAAGTAGTAAGTTTTGTTATCTTAGTTCTCGCAATATTGCTTATAAGATATTCTATCATAGAACCTTACAAGATCCCTTCAGGTAGCATGATACCAACCCTTAAAATAGGTGATCATATTTTTGTCAATAAACTTGCCTACGGTCTACGGATCCCTTTTATGGGGGAAGTAAAAAGATGGGCTGAGCCAAAAAGAGGCGATGTTGTTATCTTTTTACCTCCACTAGATGACGGTAAAGTGTTTGTTAAAAGGCTTATAGGGATCCCTGGTGATAAAATTAGAATAGAAGACGATAAATTATACGTTAATGATGAGTTCATTAAAAAAATAGAAACGGATTTTTACCCAGCTATGAACGATGTTGCTGACGATGAGCAATATATTCCAGAGCATTATACTTTATACAAAGAAGATCTTAAAGGGATCCAGCATTATGTTCTTCAAATAAAGGACAGAAGTAGGCTTTATTATCCAAATCCTATAAGTAGGGAAATTGTTGTTCCAGAAGGATACCTTTTCTTTATGGGTGACAATAGGGACAACAGTTTAGATAGCAGGTACTGGGGTTTTGCTTCAAGAAAAGAGGTCAGGGGCAAAGCCATGTTCATCTGGTTGTCACTTAATTGGAAAAAAATGTTTACTCCGTCATGGATACGTTTCGAAAGATTTGGAAAGCAGGTTAAATAAGCTAATCTCCGTCAAAGGCAAGTTTTGCTGCACCAATGATGCCAGCATTGTTGCCTAATTTGGCTGTAGTTATTTTTATGTTATCCATTACAGATTTAAAGGAACGTTTATAGGCCTCATCAATAGCTGCAGGAAGAAGATACTTTTCTGCTCCTGCAAAGCCTCCTCCTATTATTATTACATCAGGGTCGAAAATGTTAGCAAAGGTTGCGATCCCGATACCAAGGTATGAACCACTTTCTGTTAAGATACCTTGTGCGAATCTATCTCCCTGTTCTGCATGCATATATATTTCGTAGGCATTTATTTCTGATAATTTTTTTGTTTGAAGGCTGGATGCTGTATCGTCCCTTTTTAAACGTTCTTTTGCTCTTGCTGCAGTAGCATTAGCTGAGGCATATGCCTCTAAACACCCAAAGTTGCCACAGGCGCATTTATTTCCTTTTGCAAAAATAGTTATGTGTCCCAGTTCTCCCGCAGTGCCGTGGGAACCACGATAGATCTTATTGTTTATTATTATTCCGCCACCAACCCCTGTACCCAAAGTTACAAGTATGGCGTTCTCTGCTCCATTTGCTGCACCTATCCAATGTTCTCCTATGGCAGCACAATTTGCATCATTATCTATAAAGACAGGCATCTTTACTTCTTTACTTATTTTTTCAACGAGTGGGATATTTCTCCATTGGGGTAGGTTTGGGCTGGTGACTATTTGTCCCTTTTTATGGTTAAGAGTTCCAGGTGCCCCAATACCTATGCCTACTATTTTGCCAGTCTTTATGTTGTCCTCGAAGTAGTTTAAAAGGTCCGTTATAGAGTCCGTTATTCTTTTTATTACAGCATCGGGACCACCCTCAGCCATTGTTTTTTTATTTATAACATGAATGATGTTACCACTTTCATCTATTATCGCTGCGGGAACATTAGTTCCTCCGATGTCTATGCCTATTGCATACTTTTTCATGTGTCGAATACTAGATTAAAAAAAGCCTTTAATCAAGAGCTTTACAGCTACTATAATAAATGGTAACAATTAGTTAGTCTTAACGGAGGTATTATTTATGAGATATTTTCTATTGTTGTTACTGCCGGCAAATATTTTTGCGGCCGCTTTTTCATACTCAGGTGACTGGCGTGCAGAAGTTGCTGAATATCACGATATAAGCCTGAGCAAAACTAATGCGGGGCAAGTAACGGCCGACTATTTGGATCCAACAAACCCAAACTATAATCCTAATGCTGTAAGCCATACTACGACATACTGGTTGCAACGTTTTAAGTTAAAACCGGACCTTATTATTTACGATAACGTAAGGATAAACTCGGAATGGATACTACTTGCAGGTTCTGCTCTTAATTCAACCTCCCTTGGAGGACAAACAGGTAACTACTCTGCAGGTACAATTATGGGTTCAGACAATTCTAAGGCGAACTTGTTCGTAAGAAGATTATGGCTTGATTGGTCCAGCGACTGGGGTATTTTCCAGATGGGACGCCAGCCCTTTAATTTTGGTCTTGGAATGACGTATAACTCCGGTGACGGTCTCTGGGATTATTATGGAGAATCAGCGGACAGGATCTCTTATAAGTTAATGATGGGCTCTGTGTCGTTCAAAATTGGTTATGAAATAATCTCAGAAGGTGCTGTGAATTATTATAATGATGATCAGAACGGGTTTATGACAGAATTTGGCTATAGCGAGCCTGAATCAAATGTGGATATGGGCTTTTTGTGGCATATGTATTTTGCTTCTGGGCAAAGAAGGATCCATACATACGACGTATTCCAAAAGAAACTTTTTCCTACAACCGGGATAACCGTTGGCTGGGAAGCAGCATATCAAAAGGGACAGCTTGCTAGTTCAAGTGGTGGAACAGTAATGGATCAGGTACAGGCTTTTGGTCTGGTATTCGATTTTTTATGGAAACCTGGAACAACAGAGCTTGGACTTAAGACAGGAATGGCAACAGGCGATAATGATGCAACGGATGGGAAGCGTTATACCTTTGGATTTAGTAGAGCTTACAATATCGCAATGTTACTGTTTAACGAGGATATTGGTATAGGCGGTGATAGTGTTCACGGCAGTCAAGGTATAGGTAAGGATTTTAATGGACTGGGTGCAATATTTATTGCTCCTACCTTCTCTCATACTTTTATGGACTCGCTAAAGGTTGGTACCACGATCGCTTATGCAATGACCCAAAAACGACCAAGTACAGGCACCAATAAGAAGAGTCTTGGAACAGAACTTGATTTGGATGTAACATATAAGTGGAAAGAAAACCTTGAGACCGGCCTAAAAATGGGGTGGTTATTCCCCTCTGATTACTTTGCCAACAGGGCTACTGCAATGGGTACAATGGCAACAGTTGCTCTGACTTTTTGACGCATTGTAGTATAATAAGAAAGATGAACGATATTAGAATAGGTATCTTTGATTCGGACACGATAAGAGCAGAAGCTATAAAGGAAATTCTTTTTGACGAAGGATATTTGCCGTCTATTTTTTCCACAGAGGTATCTTCATTAAAGGCCTTGCTTGAAGACAAATATGATGCTCTTTTTATAGCTCTGGACCTTGTAGAGAATATTATTGAATATCTTATAAAGGTGAGGAACTACGCTCCAGAGTCCAGAATAATTGGGATAATAGCAGGCCAATATTCTGAATACCAATTCACCTTGGCAGAGCTTGGAATAACTCGGTACATAGAAACACCTATTACTTCTACAAGTGAAGTATTAGAGGCTGTTAAAGGCATAGAAGCAGAGATCATGAGCGAAGAGGAGAAAACCTCTTTTATGGTTTCTATTCTTGAGTATGCTAAAAAAGTAGCAGGTTCAGATAAAAAAATTAATAAAAAAATAAAGATCGCCCTTAGCCTGTTTGTAGATAGTACCTCTGAGCAGAGCAAGCTTAAAGGTGATCTCAAGGATGTTCCCTATTTTGAAGTAGTAAGACTAGTTTGCTCTTTGTACAAGGAAGGTATTCTTGAATTCGTTAATGAACAGGAACGAGCTATTTTCATCATAAAGAACAACAATGTTGTATCTGCCTATGTTACGCCTGGTGTTAGAGGCCTAAAGGCTTTTCTAAGGGTAGCAGGCTGGAGCAACGGTTCTTTTAATTTTAAGAATAAGATAAATGTAAGTTACGGTTTGGAACATGAACTGGCAAGTTTGGATATTTCAAGATTATATCATTTGTCGAAAAAGGCATATGAGTGGTTCATGATGATGAAAAACAATCTTCCACCAAGAAAACTGGAAGTTAATTTGGATGTAAGGTTAGCTGGAAAGAATATCCCTCTTACTGCAATAGAATTTGATGTCCTAACCACCGTCGTTGACCATGGCTCTGTATACGAGATAATTAATTATAACAGTAATGTTGATTCGGATATTCTTGATGCGCTTATTAGTCTTAGAAGAAAAGGAGCCATAGAGGTTAGGGTTTAATAGAGTGAAAAGATTCCTACCAATATTACTTTTGATATCTCTAAGTGCCTCTTACGCACAAACTAATACAGCCTCTTTAAAAGCAAATGCTGTTAACCTTATAGAGAAAGGTAACTTTGAAGAAGCACGTACTTTGCTTGAAAGAATAAAAGGCTCTGATACGAGTAAGGATCTTTCTTTTCTTTTGGGGTTTGTGTATCTCAAAACAGGAATGTTTGATCAGGCCGTACAATCATTTAAGAATTACGATGCTGAAAAACCTGATAATGATGAATTCCATTATTATTACGGTTTGAGCCTTTATGAAACAAAGCAATATGATGCAGCTTTAAATGAGTTTAATAAGTCTGCTCTTATTGGTGTAAAAACTGCACCCTCCTATTATTATGCCGGGTATATAAATTTTTTGAGGGATGACTGCGGGAAAGCTTTGCCATACTTTGTTAACGCATTAAAAGAAGATAATGAATACAATCTCCTCGCTCATCATTATGCTGGTATTTGTTTATATCAAAAAGGATTCGAAGATAAATCGGCTTTTGAATCGTCATTATATCATTTTGAAAAAGTAGCTGATGAAAAGGGGCCAAAGCAGGAAGAAGCAAAGAATTACATTAACTCCATAAATGAATATTTTAATGGTGGTGAGTTAAGATACAAAAAAAGGTACAATATTGCCTCGCAAATGAGTCTGGCAAGATCATCCCATAGGACCATAAATCCTATCGAGGGTGTACCTACTGTGGGTGTAGATGGTGGAAGAGCTGCTACTTGGGGAAATTTTTTATTGGACTTAGGGGTTTCTCCTCTTTTGTATGATGATTTTGCCCTGTTCATTAATTACGATTTTGATACGGACCTTGCCTTTTCTTCCCAACTTAATACGACCAATGTTCAGTCCCATCATCCCGGTTTGACCTTTCAATTCTACAACCAGTCACGAACTTTTGAGGCCTTTACTAGTTATAGGTACGAAGTAGAACTTTTAGAACAGGACAAGATCAGAAAAATATCTTCTGCAAATGCCGTTTACCTTGGATTGGACCAAAGCATAACTTCTACCTGGTCTATGGGTCTAAGACTACCTTTGAGATTTTATAATGCAGCCGGCGGTGTACTTGGTGACTTTTCCGGTAAAAGTATAGATATAAAGATCATCTCTCAACATATTTTTGGAGCGACCTCCTTTAGGTTAGAACCCGCAGCGTTGTTCTTTTTATCCGGTGGTTCACTTACTAGTTTTCAATATTATCGTGTTGCCGCAAAGTTTAACCTTCCTTGGAGAGTATTCTTCCTTTGGCCAAGTCTAAAAATAGAACCAGGAAGACTGGCTAAACTTACAGGCCATTCTACCACCTATGACCTTGGTGTCTCGTTCTTTACTCCTGTGGGTTTAGGTATGAAGATCAGTGCTTTCTGTACCGGTAAAAAAGGATTTGTTACAACTGCGTGGGATGTTAGTAGCGGTTTTTCGCTAGAGTATCTATTTCAATAAAATATTTTTTTTAGTTCACTTGTTTCAAGTGTTTTTAATGCAACTTCTGCTCTTATTCTGTCTCTGGATAAACCTTTTTTTATTTCCTTTATCCTTGCCTGCGAGGCCGCAAAGGAGTTCCTTAATTCAGAATCTTCCGTAGCCCTTTTGGAGAGAATATCTATTACGTTAGCAAGTTGATCTATATTGGAAGACGAATAGATAATGATGTCACTTCCTGCCCTTATTGCTAGTTCAGATGATTCCTCCGCAGAATAATGTTTGGAGATCGCTCCCATAGAAATATCGTCGCTTAAGACTAATTTTATGAATTTGAACTCTTTTCTTATTACTTCCTGTATGAATTTTGGTGAGAGTGAGGCCGGCAGGCTATCTATGTTTTTGAAGAGGATATGGACTGTCATTATTGCCTGAACGCCAGCTCTTGTAGCTTTTTTAAAGGGAGGTATCTCATACTCCATTAATTCCTGCATCGTCTTATCTGACTCGGGGAGATCAAGGTGAGAATCTATTTGCGTACAGCCATGACCAGGAAAATGTTTTGCACAACAAAGTATACCAGCTTTAACAAACCCTCTTATTGTTGCACTTACAGCTTCTTCAACTTTTTCCACATTGGTGCCTACTGACCTGTCTCCAATAACGCCACTCTCTTCCTGTGTCATATCAAGTACAGGCGCTAGATTAAAGTTAATGCCACATGACAAAAGCTCTTTTGCTACTAGGTTAAATATATCAAAAAGTTCTTTTGGTGTTTTAGTGGAAGTTATAGATCTATATGACGGCAGTACGGTGAAGGGCGCTTTAAACCTTTGAACACGTCCACCTTCATGATCTACTGACGTAAACAGAGGAAATATTTTTGAACTATCCTGTAGTTTATTCACTGTTGATATCAAGGTATCAAGGGAGTCATAGTTCTTCCCAAGGAAGAGCACTCCTCCAATGTTGTAGTCCTTTATGAAGCTGTAGAACTCTTGTGCTGGAGAAGCATCTGGTATCCCAACTATGAAGTTCTGACCTATGTTAGAAATAGTATCCATCGTATTTTTTTATGTTATACTAAACAATCAAAGAGAATAGAAATGATTTATTCATTGCTACTGACAGTTTTATTAAATGCGTTCACTGCCAGTGCCCAAACTGGTAATGTGGCCAATATAGTTATGATACGGGGGCATGAGGTAACTGTTTATTCTGGTGATAAGAAAATAACAGTTGATAGCAAACAACTCCCGCTCCAATTATCCCCAGGTGACGAAGTCCAGCTTGGCCTAGACTCAGACTGTGAGCTTGTGTTCGGTAACAAAGACTCTATGTATGCTGGTTCGGAAACACTCTTCTCTGTGGATTGGTACAGGAACAACATGAATTCGATCTGGCTTAAATACGGTAGCCTTCTATATAGAGGGGAGAGTTCAGTGGCGGTAAAGGCAAGTGACCTTTCTGTTTTGTCAAAAACAGGGGATTTTATGATCAGGTTCAAAAGGAGCACTTCTGAAGCCATAATACTTAACTTTGGACAAGATATTTTAGTTAAGCAAGGCGATGACGAAGAGCCTTATGTGCTAAAGAACTATAGGTACGTTAAAACAATGTCTTTTAAGAACCAAAGTAAAACTTATGGTTTGGTAAATCAACAAAAGATCAAAGGGATATATGATACGTTCAGGATAACCTTTACTCCAAACGAGAAAGATGCAGGCCTAGATCAGATTAATAACAACGACCATAAAACTACGACAGTCTCTCCTTCTACTAAAAAAGCGAATATAGATTTTATGAAGAGAACTATAGGCCTTTGAGGACCAACAATTCTTTTTCGAGTTCGAGTCTAAAGGCTTCTAATTTTATTTTGTCCGTAGTATGTGGCACAAGTATCTGATGCCCAAATTTTATAGTGGCTCTGGAAAAAGGTTTGGGTATCATCGCTTTATTCCAGCTTTTTTTTATACAGAAGGCAGAGGAATAGGTTACAGCAACGGGTAATATTGGAAATCCCGTCTGTTTGGCAAGTTCTACCACGCCTTTTTTAACTTTATATATAGGCCCTCTTGGACCATCTACTGCTATGACAGGGTTTAGCTTATTTAGAGAACAAGTTCTTATCATTTGTAAAAGTGCTGTTGCACCACCACGTGTACTGGAACCTCTTACGCTTTTGTATCCCATGAACTTTAAAAAACGTGTCATCATTTCACCGTCAGTGCTAGTACTGGTCATAGTACAAAAATTAGAATTGGTACGCTGGTGTACCAACACAAGTTCATCCTGATGGAAATGTGCCACTATAAAATTTGCATCGGCTTTTTTTAGGTTCTTTGGATATTCAGATTCAATAAACCGCACGAAGAACATATATGTTCTGTACAGAACGTAGATAACTAGAGGGATGATATATATTTTTAATGTTTTCATAACTTATAATCTTTTGAACGTATAAACTATTCTGTACACCGATGTTGCTACTGTTCCGATACCTAGCACTACCACTACAAGGTATATTAATACTGGAGTCTCCCAGTTCAGGTAATAGGAAACTATTGGAGAGAAAATAGCACTTAGCCCTAAAGAGAAGATTCTTTCTGGTCTTTGGAAAGTGCCAACATCACATTTAACACCACTGGCCTCTGCACGCGCCTTTGTATAACTAACACTGTAAAAGCCAATAAAACAAAGTATTACAAAGAAGAGTAGCCAGTTATCCCTAAAAGCCCAAGCAAGACCTGCCAAGATAGCACCATCGCTGTATCTATCTAGAACAGAATCCAGATAGGCTCCGCCCTTTGTAGAATTATTTGTAGCTCTTGCCACTCTTCCGTCGAAGAGATCAAAAACCCCGCCAGCTATCATTGTCCACCCAGCGGCTCCCCAGGAACCCATAGCGAACAATATACCTGCAGCTATGCTTATAAAAACGGCGAAGACAGTTATAGTGTTAGGTGTGATACGTAGTTTGATCAATAACTTTACGACTGGTTCTGTTATGCTGAACCAGTATTTTTGTAAGGAGGATATTATTAATCCTGATTCAGCTTTTTTAGCTGCGCCATCTGAGCTTTTGTGTTTTCCAAGCGCCAAGAATACAAAATACCCAACAATGAATCCTCCGTTTATTACCAAAAGAATGATTAAGTCTTTCATTTTTTTCTTATCCCTAAAAAGATCGCTATTACAGCTAGACCCGATACTGCTATTAATCCACCAATGAGTTGGTTGCTACCCAGCTCCAGTATTCCCACACAGAAAAGTATAAGTCCAAGAATAATTTCTGGTAACAGTCTCTTCTTTTTTGGTTTTATATAGGTCTCTGCATCTGGAGGTTTTATCATCTCCAACGCAGGAGTTGTCCTTGGTTCTTCGGACCTAACTTGTTCCACCTGCTCCTGTACGGGATCGTTAGCTTCCAGAAGGAACTCTCCTGTCTCTTTTAAGGCGAGCCAGTTCTTTAGTCCTTTCTTCCAGGTATAATCATTAAGGTCAATTTGTCCGGATTCTAGCATCTTGGTTACTTCCAGCGTAGAGAATGGACCTATATTATTTTTGTTTTTCCTGATAAACCATACTTTGTTAACTTCAGGTTCTGTTAGAGGTTTTATCTGGTCCTTAAATTCCTTAAGATCTTTTATAAATTTCCAATCGGTGTCACCCATAACAAAGATATAGTCGTCAAGGGTAAGAAGCCCGTTAATAAGTCTCTCACTTATTTCATCGAATTTTAGGGGACCAAGATTATTCCCGTTTATGTTAATAAAGTACTTTCTATCTGTTCCCATATAACTGAATGGTATAATGGTGTTGGTCTTTTTTCAATGTTTTTACCACGCCGCATTTTAGCGCAGAGTATTGTCAGTCCTTCATCCACTCCTCGACGTACCTATAAGTACGCCTGCGTCGTGGGTTTCAGATCTTTCGCACTCTGTATCTAAACTGCGTCGTGGTTACTTTTGCCTTACAAATTGGTATTAGCTACTTGTATATAAGGCCACGGCATGGTATTAAACTGGGCATTATGAGCGTTGTTGTTAGATTTGCGCCTTCTCCAACAGGTTACCTTCATATAGGTGGAGCAAGGACCGCTATATTCAATTACCTGTTCGCAAGGCACCATGGAGGTAAATTCTATCTAAGGATAGAGGATACTGATATCGAGCGTTCAGAGAAAATGTATGAAGCAGAGATCCTGGAAAGTATGCAGTGGCTTGGAATGGACTACGACGGTAAGCCTGTCTACCAATCACAGAGGACTGAACTATATACTTCTTATATAAAGAAACTCCTAGCATCCGGACATGCCTATTATTGTAATTGTTCGAAAGAAGAACTGGATGCAGAAAGAGAAGCTGCAATGGCAGAAAAAAGAAAAGCTGTTTACAGTGGAAAGTGCAGAGAAAACCCTGTCAACGTTGGTGTTGTAAGATTCAAAATACCCAAAACAGGGGCTACAACATTTATAGACACCATATTAGGGTCTATAACCATTAATCATGAAGAAATAGAGGACTTTGTTATAGCAAGAGCAGATGGTTCCCCTACATATAATTTTACGGTCGTAGTGGATGATGCAGAAATGGGTATGACACACGTGATAAGGGGAGATGATCATGTTAATAATACCCCAAAGCAGATACTTATATATCAAGCACTAGGTCTTACTCCTCCGATCTTTGCTCACGTACCTATGATCTTGGGAGCAGATAAGAAAAAACTAAGTAAACGCCATGGTGCGACTGCTGTTACACAGTATAGAAAGGCAGGCTACTTGCCGGAAGCACTTTTTAACTATCTTGTTCGTTTAGGATGGTCGCATGGGGACCAAGAGATCTTCACAAAAGAAGAATTGATAAATGCTTTTGATACCTCAGCGATAGGGCATTCTGCTGCGATACTTAACGTAGAAAAACTTACTTGGTTGAACGCACATTATATAAAAGAGATGTCACCAAAGCTTATTGCAGAACGACTTATTGGCGAAGGCTTTGTGCCTGAAGAATTTAAGACCAGATTGTTTGATAGTGATGTTCAAAGATTACTTCCTATGGCTCAGGAACGTTCTAAAATGCTAATGGATGTTTATAACGGGATAGAATTTTTTCTTAAGGAAGAGGTTACCTATAATGAACAGGCTGTTGCAAAATATTTGACTCCAGAGATCAAGCCTGTGGTAGTTGAGTTATGTACCTCATTAGAAAAAATGTCCTCCTTTGATGACGAAAAAGCCATAGAAGAGCTTTTTAAAGCCCTTATAGAAAAATATAATATAAAAATGAAAAATATCGCTCAGGCTGCCAGAGTACTTTTAACTGGCACGGATGTTAGTCCGGGTGTTTTTGAGATACTTTCTATTATGGGTAAAGAAAGAGCACTTAAGAGACTCAAAAAAGTTTTTTGAGCAATTCCTGTAGGTTTAAAACTTTAACTCCAAGTTCTTTTGCCTTGTCTAATTTTGATCCGGCTTCTGTTCCCACTATAACGTAACTGGTCTTTTTACTAACGCTTCCAGACACTTTACCGCCATTATCTTCTATTAATTTGGTGATTTCGTCCCTGCTCATTTGTTGAAAACTACCGGTTATTACAAAGGTCAACCCTTTTAGTTTGTCTGAACCAGGTTTAGAGTTATTGTCTGTTTTTATGCCTGCTTTTAAGAGGTTCTTTATTTCGTTTATATTTTTGTCGTCGTTAAAATAAGAAACAAGACTTTCTATTATATTAGGCCCAAACCCATAGATATTTTCCAGAGCCTCTTTTTTTACATAGAACAAGTCTTCTACTGTAGGGAACCTTTTGCAGAGCTCCTTGGAACTTTCGGAGCCTATAAGATCTATCCCAAGTGCGTTTATGAATTTTTCCATAGGCACGTTCTTTGAAGCTTCTATGGCTTCAATGGTGTTCTTTGCACTTTTAGCTCCCATTCTATCCAACATCAAAAGAGTCGCCTCATTCAGTTTATATATGTCATAAAAAGAGCTAACAAAATTCTTTTCTACCAACTGATCTATTAGTTTCTCGCCCACACCGTCGATGCTCATTCCATTCCTTGAAATAAAATGACGAAGTGCTTCTTTTAACCTTGCTGGGCAGTTTGTATTCTTACAGATAACATTCACTCCCTCACGAACTGTTCTTGTCCCACATTCTGGACACTGTGTTGGGAAGGCAAATGGATGTGAACGTTTTTTGTTCTCTATGTTTATGACCCTAACTACATAAGGAATTACATCACCGGCTCTTTCTATAACTATTGTATCACCGATTCTTACGTCCTTTTTTTCTAGGTCAGAGGCATTATGGAGAGTTGCCCTTTTAATTTCCACCCCCCCTACTTCGACAGGTTCAAGTTCTGCTACAGGGGTAAGAACTCCTGTACGGCCTATTTGAACACTTATTGAATTAACTGTTGTGACTGCATTTTGTGCAGGAGGTTTCCAGGCAACGGCCCATCTAGGTGATCTTGCTATGTACCCAAGTTTGTTCTGCAGTTTAGTGCTATTAACTTTAACAACAACACCATCTATACCAACAGGAAGTTTCTCTCTGCTACCCATTATTTTTTTAAAAAAAACTTCTATTTTTTTTAAATCCTCTGTTACTAAAATATTTTCTGGTATCATAAACCCCCATTCTTTGGCCTTGTTAAGGGCCTCTGAATGGGATATGAAATTTTCTTCATCAGTGAAGCTGTGAGCATAAAAATATAAAGGTCTTTGTGCTGTTATTTTTGAATCAAGTTGCCTGACTGAACCTGCAGCAGCGTTACGTGGATTAGCGAAAAGCTTTTCATTGAAGAGTTCCTTTTGTTTGTTAAGAATTTCAAACTTTTTTGTAGGTATTACTACTTCTCCTCTTATTTCAAATATCTTTGGAATATCACTGCCGAACATTTTTAGAGGGATATTCTTTATGGTCCTTATGTTCTCTGTGATGTCCTCTCCTGTTTCGCCGTCACCTCTGGTAGCTGCTTTTGTATAGATGCCATTCTCGTAATGTATTGCAACGGCAAGTCCATCAAGTTTTGGTTCTGTTATATACTCGAGAGGTTCATTGGTATTAAGGAGCTTTTTTATCCTTTCATCAAAACTCTCTAATTCCTCGTAGTTGAACACATTAGATAAAGATAACATTGGGGCTTTGTGCTTTACTTTTGTAAAGTCACCAAGGACCTTAAAACCAACTTTTTTTGTAGGGGAATAGTCTAGAACATATTCTGGATACTCTTTCTCTAATCGTTGTAGTTCATTGAAAAGACTGTCATATTCACTATCCGATATGTTTGGGTCATCCAGCACATAATAGCGGTAAGAATGGTTATTTAACTCATCAACCAATGCTTTTATTTTAGCCCTTATGTCCATATTCATGAATATACTTCGTTTTCTTGCTGTGGGCAAACTTAAAGATTATAATGGGAACATGAAGACCAAAAAGATATTGATGTTCTGTTTCATTATGGCAATCGTAGTATTTACGGTTCTTATTGGGACCAGATTTTTTTGGAACAAGGAAGAGGGGCTTACCCAGAAGGGCGTTAAGATAAAGGTAGAAGCTATCAAGGATGTTGTGCTTGTACAGGATAAGAATCTCAAGACATGGTCGGTGTTAGAGCATAACACAAACTTACAACCAGAAGTGGTCCTTGCCACCTACGGCGATAATAGTGGTCTACTATTATCTATAAAGAAGGATCTTACCGTTGGACTGGATAAGGATTCCTCAATTAAGATCTCAGTTACTAAGGATGGCAAAGAGGAGCTTCAGCTCATATATGGATGCTTTGGTATTAAAGAAGCTAACAAGGATTTCATTTTTAAGTGTTCGCAAAAGGACGCTTCCTTTACTCCTGTTTCACCAACAGTTATTTATGAAAACAAAACCATAATGAACGTTCCTGTTTCCCCCTGTGGAGAAATGCTAGAGGCGGCTTCTGGAGAGGATACTTTAGCTGTTACGCTTGGTTCGAGTGGTTTAAAAAGTTCTTTCAAGTTATTTCAGGTGGCAAGTGATATCGATTTTAAAAACAAGGTATTTGAGTCTAAAACCTATTCTAATGTTGTTAAGACCACTCCTCTTAAAGCAGGCAAATATTATTGGAAATTAGATGGAGGTAAAGCCTGTAGTTTTGAAGTAGATAAAAAGGCCATACTTAATGTTCTAAGACCAAGCAATCAAGAAACAGTATCGGATAGTAGTATAGAATTCGAATGGGATATAGATGCTGCTAAGGGTAAAAATACTCTTGTAATATTTTCGGCTAATTCTGGCACAGTTCAGTCTGTAGAAATAAAAGGTAGCAAGTATGTAATAGATGATGTGCTTCAGACCTTGGGGCCAGGGAATTATTTTTGGTATGTTAGGGACCAAAAAGATCACGCCTCTACACCAAGGAGCTTTTACGTTCTAACGGGTCAGGATATTGTTTTAGAAACACCCACTAAAGGGAGTGTTATAGACGCAAAGCAAAACTTTATTCTTTTAAAATGGGCTCCAATGGTTGGAGTTAAAAGCTATGGTGTCTCTATTTCTTCTAATCCCTCCTTTCTAACTATGGAATATGCGAACGCAACGGAAGAACCTTTTGTTTTTGTTCCAATGCTAAAAGAAGGCTCTTATTTTTTAAAGATCTCTGCATTATTCGATAATAGTAAAAAAATAGCAACGGAGGCTATCCCTTTTAGCGTTAAAAAGACGAATTAATGGAGTTTTTGTCCAAAAACCACCGAATTCACTTGAACTGTTTTTGTCGCTTGTTTTATAATCCTCCGTAATGGAGGTGTTTAAGAATGAACACCAATTTTATATCTGATAGTGAAATAGATCGCGTTCTTGGAAGGATAGGTGAATACAAGGGTCCCTCCCAACAGTCAGAAAAACCTTTCGATAGGTTCAATATGAGTGAGGAAGATAAATCCAGACTTAGGGCGGACTACACCAGAAAAAAAGCCCAGCAGTACACAATAAACCCAGGTCTTGTTTACAGCGAAGATAAAGACTTCATGAAACAACCAATAGTCCAAAAAGAACGTAAACCACAAGTATATAGTAATACATCTCACAATGCAGGCTTTATAAGAAGGACGTATGCATTCTGCACAGATCTTTGTGTAGTAGGTATTGCTCTTGTAGCTTTTGTGTATGCTTCTGTTACTTTTTTTGGAGCGGAGCACTTTGCTCATGCGAGTATCTATGGTTCAACGTCAACCAGCATTGTTGTTTGGCTAGGGTCACTTTATGCTGCTATTTTTGTTCTGTATCTGGTTTATTTTGAAGGGACTATGGGACAAACTCTAGGAAAGATGTTCCTTAATATTAAGATAGTTGATGAAAAGAACCAGAAACCGTCTTTTGGGAAAGTTTTTTTAAGGACGCTGCTGTTCCTGATCCCGCCTATAGGGTTACTTGGAGTTCATAATTTTTTAACTAGGACCAGGCTGGTAAATCTTGGCTAAAATAATTAAAGCAAATGAGATCAAGAACTTTTTTTTGAAACTAAAAAAGCAAGGGAAGGTAATCGTTTTTACCAATGGCTGTTTTGATATAGTCCATGCAGGGCATGTTGATTATATGGAGAAGGCACGGTCTTTGGGAGATGTGCTAGTTGTTGGCGTTAACAGTGATGCTTCTGTTAAAAGGATAAAAGGCGATAAAAGACCCATAGTTGATCTTGATTATAGATTGAGGCTGTTGGAGGGTTTGAGCGCAATAGACTATTTGTGCGTTTTTGAAGAAGATACGCCATTAGAGCTGATCAAGGATGTTGTCCCTAGTGTTTTGGTAAAGGGAGAAGATTGGAAAGAGAAAGGTGTTGTGGGTGAAGATTTTGTTAAAGCGTATGGTGGTAAAGTTGAGCTAATAAAGTTACTTCCTGGTATATCTACGAGCATAATAATAGATAAAATAGTTAAAACCTACAAATGAAAAGAATATTCCTTCCAGAACTTTTATCTAATTTTAATAATGTAAACGTTGGTAGTTTGTTAACTCCAGATACAAAGGTCCTGCATAGAATAAAAGATGTTCTTCGGGCAGAAGAAGGGAGCGTATTTGAATTTATAGACGGTAATGGGCTTATTGTTCAGGCAGAATTCCTTAGAAAGGATTGTAACTTTGTAGTTAATAAGATCGATAGAATTAAGAAAAACAACTCTAATCAGATTTGCGTAGCCGTTTCTATAATACGAAGAGAACGTTTTGACCTTATGGTAGAAAAAGCTGTAGAACTTGGTGTAGACAAGATTATTCCGTTTAGATCAGAAAGATCTAAACCATATTCCAACGAGTCTTTTGATAAATTAAAAGATCGATGGCAAAGAATAGCGGATCAGGCCTTGTCACAATGTCGACGAGATTTTAGATGTGTTATAGAACCTATATGTAATTTTGATCTACTTAAGTCGCTTGCTGCTGATTACAACAATAAGGTTGGTTTTGACCCAAGTGGCGTTAAATTAAATAAGGTAGATATTGATACAACAAAAAATACAATTTTTATTATTGGTCCAGAGGGCGGTTTTAGTGAAGCTGAACTTTCTAGTATTAGAT
>Ga0118677_10007843_pt1 | contig 17433 bp, 13 predicted proteins | sample AliMusrvi5mmetaG_FD_86154 | JGI IMG/M metagenome (GOLD analysis project Ga0118677, IMG submission 86154) | reverse complement strand
ACATGCTGCCTCCCCACCACCGGTGATAAACAGATCCGTTGTTATTGGTCATCCATTGAACACCCAGTATCGGACGGATGGACAAGGTAAACAGGGAATCTTTGTAGTGAAAACCCAGTGGGTTCAGCGCAACGACCATGTCGGGCTGGGCTTTGAGGAGGAATGACAGCTTGTAGTCGTAATCGTCAGCCAAGTGTGACGCGTGAGGCGTGACAGGTGACTCATGATCCGTGACTGGTGACGCGTGACCGGCGACAGGTAAAGGAGACGTATCCAATTGAAAATCCTGTAAATAAAAATGCAGCTCCTTTTGCTGGCGGTCATTGAGGCGATGGGTCTGGCCGCCGGGGTTGGATTTCAACAGTTCATCGGCTGACCTGGCATCTTGCAACTTGTCTGCAATGTATTTTCTTGAATAGGGTTTTACCGCGGAATTGAGGGTGATTAATTTCAAATTGGCAAGTTCATCCAGGTATTCATAAATACCCGCATTGCTGACATCCTCATAAACAACCTGGCAAAAAACCGGCAGCCACGGCAGGAGAAAAACCAGGACGGTAAGTGTTTTTTTCATCTGCCGGGTCATTTGTCAGACGGTGTAAATACCGGCTTTGTAAAATTCCATGTTCCCGGGCAGAGAGAACCATCTGATGGTTTCTTTCAGTCCTTCCTCCAGGTTGAACGAAGGCTGCCAGCCAAGCAACTCCTTAGCCTTGCGGTTTTCGGCCCAGAGCCGCTCCACCTCGCTTTTTTCCGGACGGAGGCGTTCTGCAGCGCCATCTTCGATCCGGATATTTTTCCCCATCAGCCCGGCGATTTTAAGAGCCAGGTCGCCGACAGAAATCTCGTAGTTGCTTCCCAGGTTGACAACCTCTCCCAATGCCGCGTCTGTTATCGCAGCCCGGATAAAACCAAGGGCCGTATCTTTCACGAAGTTCAGATCGCGCGTGGGTGTTACAGATCCGAGTCTAACCAGCCCATCCCCTTTGATCAGTTGTGTGATAATGGTGGGAATGATCGCCCTGGCTGATTGCCTGGGCCCATAGGTGTTGAAAGGACGGACCACGACAACCGGTGTTTTGAAAGACCGGTAAAATGTCAGCGCCAGGAAATCGGCCGATGCCTTGGTCGCGGCATAGGGCGATTGAGGATTGACAGGGTGTTCCTCGGTGATCGGAACGAATTGTGCGGTTCCGTATATTTCAGAAGTGGAGGTGTGGATGATCCGGCTAACATCAAGCTGCCGGGCGGCCTGGAGGATGTTGAGGGTCCCCTTGACGTTGGTATCCACATAGGTATCCGGTGAATGATAGGAGTAGGGTATTCCTATCAGGGCAGCGAGGTGGAAAACGACTTCGCATCCTTTCATGGCCTCCCTCACCCCGTTCGGATCGCGGATATCGCCGGTGAATATTTCGATGTTTTTCTTTTTTTCCGCAGGCAAATAGTCGATCCATCCCCAACGGTTGAAAGAGTTGTAATGAACAAAGACTTTCACCTCGCATCCGTTATCAAGCAATTCCTCTGTGAGATGGCTCCCGATGAACCCCGCGCCACCCGTCACCAGCACTTTTTTATTCCTGATCTCCATACAGTCGCTTTATCTGACAAAAATAGGGATTTCCCGCTTTACTTTATGCATAGATTCAGCCAGGGAGCATTAACTTTACCGAAAATTAAATAAATGAGAAACACCGCTAAAATCATCCTGAAACCCGGCAAGGAGGCTGCCGTAAAGCGTTTCCACCCCTGGATTTTCTCCGGGGCCATCGAAAAAATAGAAGGAGCGCCGCGCGAAGGCGATATCATCGAAGTGCTGAGCGCACGAAACGAATTCCTTGCCATGGGGCACTATCTGCCCGGATCCATAGCTGTGAAAATATTTTCATTTGAAGCCGCTGAAGTCAACGACCACTTTTGGAAATCCAAACTGAAATCAGCCTATCAGTTCAGAAAAGGGATCGGGCTTACTTCGGGATCTGTTGCAAACGCCTACAGGCTGGTGTTTTCTGAAGGAGATTTGCTGCCCGGGCTTATCATCGACTACTACAACGGTGTGGCTGTCATCCAGGCTCATTCAGTTGGGATGTACCGGCTGTTGCCTGTTTTTACCGAGGCACTTCGTGACCTCTATGGCAAAAAGCTAGTTGCGGTGTATGATAAGAGCTCCGAGACCATGGAAAAGTCAAAACTCATCACCCGCAATTCCAAACTCTTCCTGAAAGAAGAAAAATCACCTGATAGCGTGGTCACCACCCAGCCCGCCGGTTTAGCCAATGGTTCCCCCGATCATTTCATCTTCGGTTCCTCAGCCCCGGTGGAAATTCTTGAAACCGGTCATCGTTTTTCAATTGATTTTGTGCGGGGACAAAAAACCGGATTCTTCCTCGATCAACGCGGTAACCGCATGTTCGCACAGTTTTATGCAAAGGACAGAAAGGTGCTCAATGCCTTCTGCTATTCAGGTGCTTTTTCGGTGTATGCATTGAAAGGCGGTGCATCCCTGGTACATTCCATCGACAGTTCCAGACAGGCCATCGACTGGACCGCCCAGAACGTTAAACTGAACGATTGTGATGAGTCACGGCATCATTGTGAAGTGGCTGATGTGAAGCGTTTTTTGGTGGAAACGCAGGAAAAATACGACATGATCATCCTCGACCCGCCTGCTTTTGCCAAAACCCATCATGTAACCAACAATGCACTCCATGCCTATGTTCACATCAACGCCGAAGCAATCAAACGGTTGAATCCGGGAGGCATTTTATTTACCTTCTCATGCTCTCAGCCGATTTCACGGGAGATGTTCCGTTCCGCCATTCAGTCGGCGGCCATTGAAACCGGGCGCCAGGTGAAGATCCTTCATCAGCTTTCCCAGGGCCCCGACCATCCGGTAAACATTTGCCATCCCGAAGGAGAATACCTGAAGGGATTGATCCTCGAGGTATCATAGAGAAAAGAATATTCATTTCAGATAACGCTATATCTCATCATCTGTGGCGTTCCTGCACCCGGCAGTGACCGAAAAAAGGAAGGTAACACCCGCAGGCAATTTTTATTGGGAGCAGAATTGAACGTTAAAAAACGGACAGGAGGTAATTGTAAAATGCACTAACCCCGTCGGGAGGTGAAATGCCCGGTTCACCCCATTTGATTTCGTTGGAACGGGGTGGCAGTTTCAGGATCAGGTAGGAGGTCATGTTACCGGGATGGTTGAATTTCAAGGTGCCGAGGCCCAGCTCCTCGGCTTTATTGAAAATATCTTTGGTCTTCGATTTTTTTAATTTCCTCACCTCCTTCCATTCACCTTTCAATCCCTTGCTGAGAAACAGCTGACCGTTGCCAAGTAGAACGTACTCCTTCATCATGCCGGTTACTCCTCCGCTGGTACCTGCAACCAGTTGATATCCTTTGTAATTTTTAGGAGTGAACTGGGCCTGTTTACAGGAAAAAAGCAAGGGAAGAAAGAATAAGACAGTTAGGATCAGTTTCATTGGTATTGTTGATGTTAAAAACATCACGAAGATAATCTATTTAATAATTTAGACCAAATAAATTGCTGAAACCAACAACAAATACTTGTTATCTTTGTTTTTTCTTAACAATGGGCAAAGTCAGATGAAAACCCTCCTTCATTTTTTTAACCAGAGTGTCGACAGGTTTCATGATAATATCTATTTGTGGGAAAACAGGGGGGATGGGTACAGGGGAACCACCTACGGGAAAACGAGGGAAATGGTGTACCGGTTTGCTGCAGGACTCATGTCTCTCGGGATTAAAAAAGGAGACCGTATTGCGCTGCTTTCCGAAGCCAGGAACGATTGGGTGATCTGTGAGTTCGGGATGTTTTTTGCAGGCGCTGTCAATGTCCCCTTGTCGGTAAGAATAAATGAACCCGATGAGATTAAATTCAGGCTGAACCATTCTGGTGCGCGAATCCTGGTTGCTTCCGGAACACAAATCAATAAAATCAGGCAGATCAGGACTGAATTGCCTCAGCTTGAGAAAATCATTGTTCTCGATGATATTCCTTTAATTTCAACTGCAGAAGTCTCACATGGTGAAATTTTGACCTCCGGCGATCTCTTTCTTGAAAACCACAGGGATGTTTTCCAGGAGACGATGGCATCCGTTACACAGGATGATTATGCCAACATAAGCTATACCTCAGGAACGACAGCTGATCCAAAAGGGATTATCCTCACACATGGCAATTACATCGCCAACATAGAGCAGGGGTATTCGCTGATGGATATTTCTGAAAATTACACCACATTGCTGATTCTCCCCTGGGATCACGCTTTTGCCCACACAGCTGGAATTTATTGTTTCATGGGTAAAGGGGCGTCCATTGCCTCGGTTCAGGCGGGAAAAACGTCGCTCGAATCGTTGAAGAACCTCTCAAAAAACATCAGGGAGATCAGGCCGTATCTTTTGTTCAGCGTTCCTGCCATAGCAAAAAACATCAAAAAGAATATAGAGAAATCAATCAGGGCGAAAGGTTCATTTGCCGAAATGATGTTTGCTTTTTCCCTTAAAATTGCTTTCATCCATGACGGCACAGGATGGAACAGGGGCAAGGGGCTCCGGGTGTTCCTGAAACCGGTCCTTGCTGTTTTTGATTACATCTACTTCAGGAAAATCAGGGAAGGCTTTGGTGGCAGACTCGAATTCTTCATTGGTGGCGGAGCTTTGCTCGATATTGAATTCCAGCGGTTTTTCTATGCCATCGGAATCCCGATGATGCAGGGCTACGGCCTTACCGAAGCATCGCCTTTCATCTCGTCCAATTCGGTCAGGAACCACAAACTTGGATCTTCCGGCCTGGTGGTTGCAAACCTTGAACTGAAGATTTGCGATGAGCATGGAAACACCTGTCCATCAGGAGAAAAGGGAGAGGTCGTCGTAAAAGGGAAAAACATCATGGCCGGGTACTGGAAAAATGAAGAAGCCACGCAGGAAACCCTTAGAAACGGATGGCTGCATACCGGCGACATGGGCTTCATGGACCGGGATGGTTTCCTGTATGTGCTTGGCCGGTTCAAAAGCCTGCTTATAGCCGATGATGGTGAGAAATACAGCCCTGAAGGCATGGAGGAAGCATTCTCTTCCCAATCAGGGTTTATTGAACAATGCATGCTTTACAACAATCAAAATCCCTATACTGTTGCACTGATTGTGCCGAATAAGGAGGCCATACAGCAATTTCTAAGCGAGAAGGAGCAGGAACCGGCTTCGGAGGAGGGACAGAAGGCCATTCTGAAAAAAATTGACCAGGAACTACAGGAATACAGAACAGGCAACAGATACGGAGAAATGTTCCCGCAGCGGTGGCTTCCGTCAGCCATCGGGGTTCTGGATGAGGCATTCACCGAAGAGAATCACCTCCTGAACTTTCAGTTGAAAACAGTGAGGGGGAGGGTGGTTGACAAGTATTCCCAAAAAATCAGTTACCTCTATACTCCTGCCGGGAAAAATATTTTCAACCTTCAGAATATGGCGGCCATACAGACTTTGCTGTCAACCTGATTTTACCATCTCTTTTCCATTGTGATCCTGTTGTGATCTATTGTGCCTATTGTGTTTTATCATGTTTTATTGTGGCCAGGATATCATTTAGCAACTGGTTGAAATTCACTTCGTTTTTTGGTCTCGGCGAATAACCGAGAACCACCACGATAAGCTTTTCCGATGGAATGATGAACAGGAGCTGCCCGTCGTGGCCATTGCAGAAATACATGTCGCCGGGAACAGCCGGATAGGAATTTCCCTTGTTCAGCCAGAAGAACGCACCATAGTTGCCCTTGCTGTGTATCGCGGGTGTGGTGGAATACCCGACCCAGCCTTCCGGCAAAATGCGCTCCCCGTTGAACATGCCATCCTGCAGGTAAAGCAGGCCAAACCGCGCATAATCGCGTGCTGTGGCATAGATGTAAGATGAGCCAACCTGCGTTCCACTAGGGTCAGACTCAAGAATAGCATCCGGCATCCCGGTTTTATTGAACAGGCGGGCCGGGGCATAGGCCCAATATGCAGCATCCCCCCTGAATTTTTTGCGCAACAGGAAGCTGACGATATTGGCAGAACCGGAAGAATAACACCAATGGCTCCCGACAGGGAAATCGAGGGGCTTGTTGAATGCGAACCCGGCAAAATCGTCGTTATTGTAAAGCATCAGGGTCACATCGGAACGGTTGCCGTAGTCTTCGTTCCACTGAAGGCCGCTCTGCATTTGCATTAGGTCATTGATCGTAATCCCGCTCCGGGAGTCGTTTTTCCATGCCGGGATGTCAGCTTTCTGATGAATGTCAACCATCCCGTCTTTAACCATGATGCCCGCAATCGCATTGGTAAAACTTTTTGCCATTGACCAGCTGAGAAAACGGGTTTTGGTGCTGAAACCCGCTTTATATGCCTCTGCAACCGGAATACCGTTGTGAACCACCATAAAAGCATAGACATTGCCACGGTAACTGTTATGTATCATGAGGTTTCTCGTGACGGTGGCAAGTGCATCCTTGTCAAGGCCTGTACTGGTATCGGGTATGAGGTTGCCGAGAGGCCAGGCAATGGTGTCCTGATTATAGCCGGCACCGGCAGTCGGAGGGATGGTTCTTCTTTTCAGTGCCGCTTCATTTGTGCGGCGCAGCAAGGTACTTCCGAAACCATCGCGGTAAATTGCTTTTGACTTACCCCACAGAAAACGGCTGGTAACACTTTTATCCAGGTAATTGATGTCGTTGGAAACATACCGGATAAAAGAAAAATGAAGGTCCGCAGCTTCCACTTCAGCGGGCTTTCGGTGTGAAATAAAGACTGCTGAACATAAATATTTTGCAGGATAACCGGTGATGATGGGAAGCAATGTGTTGATGTAGAAAGCTCCCCAGATCAAGACTGACAGGAAAGCAAGCGCAGTTGCATAAAGAACACGCTTTTTCATTTAGCGCAGAAAAAATACCGCCGGATTTGCGAAAAGGTCAGTCTTTTTTTTCAGCATGATCAACTGAAGGAGATTTTTCCGAAGGTTTTTTCAACTCTTCTTCCATCCCTTCCATGCCATCCTTGAAACTCTTCACCCCTTTTCCCAACCCCTTCATGAGTTCAGGAATTTTCTTCCCACCAAAAAGAAGCAGTACTACCAGTGCGATCAATAATATTTCACTGGTCCCTAATCCTAAAAGTAATAAAATGGCTAATGTCATGGGTTCGGTTTTAAGATGCAATGCACTGCAAAGATACAAATCTAAATGCAATTATACCTGCTGGTTAAAAAAGAGGGAGGAATCGCCATAGCTGAGAAACCGGTAACCGTTCCGAAGGGCATGCGCATAGCATGTTTGCCAGTCGTCACCGATCATGGCGGCAACCAGCAGCAGCAAAGTGCTCTGCGGCATGTGAAAGTTTGTAAGGAGCCCCGAGAGAAACCGGAAGCGGTATCCCGGAACGATCATGAGCTGGGTCTCTCCCGAATATTCCTCAAGGTGATGCGCCCCGAGATACCCGAGGAGGATTTCAAGTGATTGCTTAACAGGGATAAGATCTTCAGCGTTTTGATGGTAGGGATCCCACTGGGATACAGCCGGAAGGGAGTGTGAACCCTGGCGGAACAACTTCACACCGAGCCAGTAAAGACTTTCCAGCGTACGGGCGGAGGTGGTCCCGATGGCAAAAACCGGGCGGTCAAGGTTGTTTAACAGCCGCTCGATGCTCTTTTTTGAAACTACAATTTTTTCATGATGCATCACATGTTCCCCGATTTGCTCAACACTAACCGGGCGGAACGTCCCAACGCCAACATGCAGGGTGACATGATCGGTTTCAATGCCTTTGGAATGAAGCCGGTCAAAAAGCCCGGTTGTAAAATGCAAACCAGCGGTCGGTGCTGCAACAGAGCCTTCATGGGCCGCATATATGGTTTGGTAACGTTCATTGTCCGACTGTTCCGTCTGCCGGGTGATATAGGGAGGCAATGGGATATGCCCCATCAATTCAAGGATCTCGGAAAATGTTTTTTCCGGAGGATCCCAGTGAAAAGCAATGTTAAAAGTACCGTCATCACCATCCCCGGCCCGATCGGCAAACATCCGGTACAGATTGCCGTCGTGGGTGCATTGGCGCACCAGTGTCCCCGATTTCCATCGTTTCAGGTTCCCCACCAGGCATTTCCACGTGGCGGCGGTAGCCTGGTGAAATGCCTCCTGGATCTCGCGGGTTGGAGAAAGTGGCTCAAGACAAAAAATTTCAACCAGGCCTCCGGTGGATTTATTGAAAATGAGCCTGGCCCGGATCACACGGGTGTTGTTGAAAACCAGCAAACTGTTTGACGGAAGATACCGGTCCAGCTCCGAAAAAGCAGCATCCTGAATCCTGCCATTGTCGTAGACCAGGAGCTTCGAGGCATCACGCGTCGCCAGCGGAAACTGTGCAATCTGTTCCGCTGGCAGCTCGTAATCGAAATCTTTGATGCGTATGGTTCCGGGGTCAGACATCAGAATCTTTTTCCGGCAAAGGTCGGGAAAAAACCAGGAGGTTAGTGTTTGCCGGAATTAAAGAAATTTGGTTTGTAAGTGATCATGATATAGGCATACTGGGCAAAACGGGCCGTACCTGTTTTCAGGCCATCGTAAGTTTCCATTGTTGATGTCGGCATGAAGAAACAGTAGGCGGCATTGAATTCCAGGTTTGCAATGGGTTTGTAGGAGTACATCAGGTCAATTTCGGAACCAAGGCTTTTTGACACGGCAGTGTAACCGAGGGGTTTTGCCTTGGTCGGTTTTAAATAGAGGTACCCGTAAGGAATGCTGAACCAGCGGTAAGTGCCTTCAATGAACATCTTGTCATTCAGGTTCACGGTGACTCTTCCATAGAGGTCGTTCAGTCCCGGGCTAAGGTTGTCCTTCACCAGACTGTTGAAAAGGTCCATGTAACCATAGGCACGGTGAGAGGTCCCGTAAAGGGTGCTGAACCCCTTCAGTTTGGTTTTGTAGGCTGTGGTGTCGGAAAAATTGTTACCGCTCAGATGGTCAAATCCAACCTGGAGTTTCAGCGGTTTGATCACCTGGTAACTGGCCCAGACGGCATAAAAATTCGCACTCAGCGTTTTTCCGTCGGGAGTATGTCCTCCCTGGTAATAGCCATTCACGAAAAACCCCCATTTTTTGCTGTTGAAAAGCAACCCGGCACCAACGGTTGCACGTGCATATAACATATCGATGAATTCCTGGGTGGTTGATGTTGTCACCGGTGTTTTTGTAATGGAAGTGCCAATGATGGAGTCGTGTTGGTTGCGGATGAAGATGGTATCTGTTTTCGTGGTGGATTTTGTCGTGGTGATGTTGCTCTTTTGAAAAGCATCCACAATCCCGAGCACTGAAAGGGTGAGTTTATTGTCCATGAATTTTTTGTTGAGATAGAGATATCCCATGTATTTGTAATTTTTTTTCATGTTGTACGAACCCAGATAGGCATTTGCCGGGGCAGTGTTGTTGATGGCAAAACCGGCATCCCCTTTCAGGTTTCCGAGGGGACTTTCATACTGGGCAATGACGATGTCGTGCGTGGCACCCCACATGCTCCAGTTGGAGACACCGAATAACCGTTCATCGTCATAAGCCACCTCCATGCGGCCGACTTTGATGCCGAAGGCTGAGTTGAAATTGTATTTAAGCCATGCTTCATAAACATTGACGGTATTCTTTGAGATCGTATCCGATGAGTAGTAATTCTGACCATAAACCCATGCATCATAGAGCGAGAAACGGGTGGTGATCTTTTCATTTGTATAATCAAACAACAGCCGTGCCCTGCCCAGGATGTCACCATAAGGTGTTTTAGAGGAGTCGAGGAGCATTCCATATCCATCCCGGTATTCCCCCCTCATTTTCATCTCCGCGGAGATATTGAACTGTGCCTTGGTGCCTGATGCCATGGCAAACAAAATGACTGAGATCAGGATAGTTCTGTTAAGTACTTTGTTCATAATAAATTAGATTTAAGTTATGTCAATTGTTAGCATGTGTAAAAATAGAAAAAAAAACTTTAGGACATGTCAGAATCAACCATTCGAAGATAATAAAAATTAATGGGTATTTTTGCAGGAAAACCAACATTATGAAAATCAAACAGCATATTCCGAATACCCTCACCATCATGAATCTGTTAAGCGGGCTTATATCCCTTACCCTGACGATTCAAGGCAGTTATGCTTACGCCTCGCTCTTTATCTTTATTGCTGCAGTGTTTGATTTTCTTGACGGAAACGCTGCCCGGATTCTCAATGCCCATTCGGAACTCGGGAAACAACTTGATTCGCTGGCCGACATGGTTTCATTTGGTGTTGCTCCTGGAATCATGATCTTCCAGATGATTTCGGGTCATTGTGCCGGGAGCTGCAATGTTTTGGAAAGAATGCATATTACGCCATATTTTGCCATGCTGATCCCGGTTTGTTCGGCATTGCGGCTGGCGAAATTCAACATTGATTTGCGTCAGGAGGTCAATTTCATCGGAATTCCCACGCCTGCCACAGCGATTTTCTTCGCATCCATCCCGCTGGTTCTCTTCGTTCAGCCGGGATTGTTCAGCCTGATCCATCTTGATTTCATGATGACAGTTTTTTCCAATACGCGCATCCTGACCATTCTTGCGGTTTTCTTTTCCTATCTCCTGATTTCGGAATTTAAAATATTTTCGATGAAGTTCAAAAACCTCGCATGGCACGGGAACGAGTTGCGTTACATTTTCCTGATTTCATCCATCTCGCTTTTTATCCTGTTTTTCCTGAGCGCCATTCCGATCATCATCATTTTATATATCCTGATGTCGATCTTTTTTCAAAACTACATCGTGGAATAACGGGGAAAACCTCCGCGTTTAGCGCAGTTCGAAATGTTGTCCCAGGTACACCTTCCGCACATGCGGATCGTTTGCGAGTTCCTGACCTGTTCCTGCCATCAGGATTGATCCTTCGAACAGCAGGTATGAACGGTCGGTGATGGAAAGGGTTTCATGAACATTATGGTCGGTGATCAGCACCCCGATATTTTTCTCCTTCAGCCTGGTCACGATTTGCTGGATATCCTCCACCGCAATCGGGTCGATTCCGGCAAATGGTTCGTCAAGCAGAACAAACTTCGGATCAACCGCCAGCGAACGGGCAATTTCACAACGTCTCCGTTCACCTCCGGATAAGGTTATCCCCTGGCTTTTCCGGACATGCTGCAGGCCGAATTCATCCAGCAGTTTTTCAAGACGTTCTTTTTGCAGCTCTTTTGTCAGACCGGTAAATTCAAGGATCGACCTGATGTTGTCCTCCACGCTGAGTTTGCGGAAAATGGATGCCTCCTGCGGCAGGTAGCTGATGCCGCGTTGGGCTCTCTTATACATGGGCTCCTTGGTAATGTTGACGTCGTCGAGAAACACCGAACCTGAAAGGGGCTTGATCAGGCCGACAATGATGTAGAACGAAGTGGTTTTTCCCGCCCCGTTCGGACCCAGCAGTCCAACAATCTCGCCCTGGTTCAGTTCAATGGAAACCTCGTTCACAACAGTACGTTTCCTGTACTTTTTAACAATTTTTTCAGTTCTGAGGATCATGCGATGAATTTTTAATGAGCAACGGTGGTTCCTGGCAGGCAAAATTAGAAAGAAAAGAACAGGGATACGAATATTCCGAATTTGGGCACGTTTGAATAGCGTTCATCCTGAAGATGGCTCAACCGCCAGATCGCATCGATCCTGATAATTTTAAAAATATTTTCAATTCCTGCTCCCGCTTCCCAATATGGTACCCGGTTTAACGACTGCATGTTTGCCGGGAAAAGGGAATATTGCGCATTTTTATCGTTCAGGGTCCCGTAAACAACTCTGGCGCGGGCAACTTCGCGCCATTTCAGCTTTCTGACAAGGGGAATCTTGTTAAAAAGCAAACCGTCGAAATGATGGGTAAAAGATGCGCTGATCCAGGCATCGCTGACAAACTCATAGTAATTCATCAGGTTCGAGGAATTGTCATCGTAAAAAAAAGTCTGGTTTCCATCATGAATCCTGAGAAGCGGGTAGGGCAGGGTTCCCCATATCTTCCCTGCTTCAACAATATATTTCGACCATCCGATGGTTGCGAAATTAAACCACTCCGATAAGTTCAGCACCAGTTTTTGATATTCATAGTCGCTTTTGAATACTTTTGGAATTCCATAGGTAAAACTTAACTGGAGAATCGGGAATACCGTGCTGATGTAGGTTCGGGTGAATTCACCTGCCACGAAAGTTTCACGGAATGAAAGCCTTGTGTCAACCTGGATTTCGGAGGTGTATATCGAACTCATGAATTGGGGGTCCATTCGTGAACCCTGAAAAACAACAAATTCGGTGGCACCCAATGGAAAAATTTCGCGGTGAATCAGTTGAACCCTGTTGATAAACCCGTTATACCACTCATGTTCATAACCGGCCCGGTATTCACGAACCATCGTCAGTTTGTTGTTTGGACCCCTGCTGAAAAGAGAGGAGAAAATGTTGTCGGTCGGGTATGCGGTAAGGCTTACCCCCAGTTGTTCAATATCATATTTATATCCGATGGTCAGGTCGCGGCGCGGATTTTTACTGAACATATAAATAATATCTCCTCCGTATTTCAGTTTCTGGTCGAGGGTGCCATATGCCAGGTAACCCTGGAGCTGTATTTTTTTACTGAAGCTGTTGGCCGTGCGCATCCCGAATCGAAAACGGTAACCTTCGATGGCATTGTAACTGAAAAGTTTGGAGTAAGGGCCGAGTTGAACCTTCCCCCATTTCAGGTATCCGGTTAAAACGCCATAAATAATGTCGGAATAGGTTTTAAAAACAGGGATCGACTTGACCGAATCGATCATCGTATAGATTCCCTGTTCCCTGGAACTTAGTTTTTCAGGCCTGCTGTTGTCCCAGAATTCCCTTGATTTGCCGGATGCCTCAGGATCAATCAGAACATCAGATGAAGATCGGGAAAACCGCTTGCTCTCCGCGATATCAAACTGGAAATTTTTATAAACAGAAGTCCTGTGCCCATAAAACCCAAGTGTTTTTGCTGAATTTTCAAGGATGTTGAAATCGGCATTTAAAACATCCCTGGTCAGCATCCAGAAAAGATTACCGGTCCATTCGAACTCCTGTTCAACCTGCAGGTCGTTGATGAAATTAAGATTGGCATCATCGGCAACGCGCATCCTTATTTTTTTCACGGCAAAAGAGGTGTCATTGATCCAGAGATTTCCTGAAAAGGTCAGCTCCTGTTTTCTCCGGGGTTTGAACATGAGGTGATAACACCAGTTGTTTGCAATGAAACTGCTGTCTATCAGATAAAATTTATAGTAATCAAGCGCGAAATCGGAAATCGGGCTGACAAAGTTTTTCTCAAAAAGGGGGATGAAATTTTTATAGAGATCCACTTGTTCGGATAGTTGACCAAAGAACTGCGAGGCACTTGCATTTTTCATTCCCGAGATCGAAGATGCCGTGATAATCTCCTTCTTCAGCCGGGGCGACCTCCGGAAATAGATATCAGACATCGTTTCGGTAATGAAAACCGGAAGGTAGGATTTGCCGTTCAATGTCGATGTATCGAGATAACTCCATACGAAATCAAACTGCTTCAGGATTTTCCTGTTCCGGAATTTTTCACTGATGTTGTTTGCATCGATTTCAACTTTGGTATAGGCTTCATACTGGTAAGCCTGGAACGACTGAAGGTTGTTTTTGTCCTTGTTCCTGATGACTTTTTTAATCAGCACGTCAGCCGGGTTTCCCTGGTAGGTTATGGTCACTTCCGGAAGGTTGAGATTTTGTGGTATCAGTTCGAAATCAATTGTTTGAAAGCGGTTTCTTTGAATTTTCCGCGTAATCCCGCTGTACCCGATCAGGAATGCCCTGACAGAATCTCCCTGTTGCCTGAATTCGAGGGAGTAGTTTCCGTTGAAATCGGTAAGGGTTCCTGCAGTGGTTCCGGGAATGATGATGTTGACAAAAGGGATGGCTTCTTTCGATTGCCCGTCACGCACGGTACCCATGATTTTGGTGACCTGTGCAAATGTGAAAACGGGAATGCAAATCCAGCAGAAACAGAGAAAGACAAGCTTCTTCATCTTAAATTATTCCTTCGCGAAGAATATCGTGAAGGTGGATGACTCCCCTGTATTTGTTTTTGTCCACCACCAGAAGCTGGGTGATGTTTTTTTCGCGCATAAGACCAAGTGCATTGACAACGAGTGTATCCGAGGAGATGGTACGCGGGTTTCTGGTCATGATGTCTGCTGCTTTCAGGATGCTGAGATCGCTGTTTTTTTCAAGCATCCTGCGGAGATCTCCATCTGTAATGATCCCCAGAAGCGCACCCCCTTTCATAACAGCTGTTGCACCCAGTCGTTTTGAAGAGATCTCTATGATTACGGTTTTGATGTCGTCATCATGATTCACCCTGGGTGCCATATTCCCCGAATAGAGATCGCTGACTTTAAGGTAAAGCTGCTTGCCGATTGCACCACCCGGATGAAGCCTGGCGAAGTCGCCGGTCGTAAAACCCCGGGCTTCAAGGAGACAAACGGCAAGGGCATCTCCCATGACCATTTGTGCGGTGGTGCTTGAAGTAGGGGCCAGGTTGTTTGGACAGGCCTCCTTTGACACCATGGTGTTGATGATGAAATCGGCTTGTTTCGCCAGGAACGACTCTTTTTTTCCGACCATGGCTATCAGCGAGCTGCCATATTCCTTTAATAATGGAACCAGGATCTTGATTTCGGGGGTCTCCCCGCTGTTGGAAATACAGATAACGATATCTTCCTTTTGAATCGTACCCAGGTCGCCATGAATGGCGTCGGCCGCATGCAGGAAACTGGCCGGGGTCCCGGTGGAGTTCATGGTCGCAACGATTTTTTGCCCGATGATCGCGCTTTTACCAATGCCGGTTACGATCACACGTCCTTTAGAATGGAGTATGAGCGCAATACAATTTAAGAAATCTGCATCGACAGATTTTATTAAATTTGTTATGGCGGCCGCTTCATCGGTTATTGTGTTGATTGCGACCGCTTTTAATGCTTTATTGTTTTTCAAAGCACAATTTATTTTATAAAAATTTGTTTGTTTCCAAACGTTTATACTTACATTTGTATATAGGAGCGCTAAAAAGTTATAAACCAACTTGCCCTGAACAAAAGTACTAAAATAAATCCAAGTCAAAAAATGGCGGCTAACAAAGACGAGCATCAGCTGTTTGAAGTATTGAAGAAAGTGTTTGGTTATGATAGCTTTAAGGGCAATCAGGAGGCCATCATACGAAGTGTTTTGGCTAACAATGATACCTTTGTCATCATGCCGACCGGAGGGGGGAAATCACTCTGTTATCAGCTTCCGGCCATGATGAAACCGGGCACGGCGATCATCGTCTCCCCATTGATAGCGCTCATGAAGAACCAGGTTGATTCTATCAGGAGCTTCGGTACCGAGAACAATGTTGCTCATTTCATGAATTCTTCGCTTACAAAGCAGGAGATCATGCAAGTAAAACAGGATATCGTCAACGGCAGTACCAAGTTGTTGTATGTGGCACCCGAAACGATCACCAAGGAAGAGAATATCGAATTTCTTCAAAACATTCAAATATCCTTTTATGCCATTGATGAGGCGCATTGCATTTCTGAGTGGGGTCATGATTTCAGACCTGAATACAGGAGACTCAGGCCGATCATCGATGCAATCGGGCAGAAAGTACCGGTCATAGCGCTCACGGCAACCGCAACACCCAAGGTGCAGCAGGATATTCAGAAGAACCTGAATATGCTTGATGCAAAAGTTTTCCTCTCTTCGTTCAACCGGCCAAACCTCTATTACGAGGTTCGCGCGAAATCAAAAAATGTCACCAAGGATATCATTAAATTTATCAAGGGGCACGCCGGAAAATCGGGCATTGTTTATTGTCTGAGCAGAAAAAAAGTTGAAGAACTTTCGGAGAGTTTCGTCGTGAACGGAATCAAGGCATTGCCATACCATGCAGGCCTTGATGCAACAACCCGCCGCCAGAACCAGGATAAATTCCTGATGGAAGAGGTGGACGTAATCGTTGCTACCATTGCCTTTGGCATGGGAATCGATAAACCTGATGTTCGTTTTGTGATCCACAACGACATGCCCAAAAGCCTTGAAGGATATTACCAGGAGACAGGCCGCAGCGGGCGCGATGACGGCGAGGGCAACTGCATCGCGTTTTACAGCTACGACGATATTCAGAAGCTTGAAAAGTTTCTGAAAGGCAAAGCGGTGGCAGAACAGGAAATTGCCAAGCAGCTGCTGATGGAAACGGTGTCGTACAGTGAATCGTCCGTATGCCGCCGGAAACAGCTGCTCCACTATTTTGGAGAGATTTACACGGAAGATAATTGTCAGAACTGTGACAACTGTATGCATCCAAAGAAAAAATTTGAAGGAAAGCAATATGTTCAGCTGGTCCTTGAAACGGTAATGGCTGTTAAACAGCAATTTAAAAACAAGCACATCATCAACATCCTCCTTGGCAAAAGTGCGGCCACCATCAAGTCGTCAAAGCACAACAAACTGGAAGTTTTTGGCAAGGGGGCCGACCGGGATGAGAAATTCTGGAATGCCGTGATCCGGCAAACGCTGATCGAACGACTTCTGACAAAGGACATAGAGAATTATGGCCTGCTGAAAATCAGTCCTGAAGGCACCGAGTTCCTTAAGAAACCTCATTCGATCATGCTTGTTGATGACCATGATTTCGAAAATCCGGAGGAAGAGGAACTTTTTGAAGCGCTTGGCTCAAAAAGCAGTACCGCTGATAAAACATTGTTTGCCCTCCTGAAGGACCTGCGCAAGGAAATTGCGCGCAAGGAGAAACTTCCTCCTTTCGTCATTTTCCAGGATCCCTCCCTGGAAGATATGGCCATCCAGTATCCGATCACGGTTGAGGAGCTGAAACAGATTACCGGGGTTGGATCGGGAAAGGCCTTGAAATATGGCAAGCCCTTTCTCTCGCTGATCAAGGAATATGTTGAAGAGAACGAGATCATCCGCCCGATGGACATGGTTGTTAAATCGGTCGTGAATAAATCGGGGATCAAGGTTTTTATCATCAAGAGCATCGACCGCAAAGTGGCACTGGAAGATATCGCCCTGGCTAAAAATCTCAGTTTTGACGAGCTGATCACCGAAATGGAGAGCATTGTAGGTTCAGGGACGAAAATCGACATAAAGTATTATATAGATGAATTTGTCGACCCGTATCACCAGGAAGAGATCTTTGAATACTTCAGGAAGGCCGAATCCGACTCCATCGAGGAAGCCTTGAAGGATCTGGGCGAAGATGAATTCACGGAAGAGGAGATCAGGTTGATGCGCATAAAATTCATGTCAGAACTGGGAAATTAATCAAATCAATAT
>Ga0118677_10006052_pt1 | contig 17434 bp, 22 predicted proteins | sample AliMusrvi5mmetaG_FD_86154 | JGI IMG/M metagenome (GOLD analysis project Ga0118677, IMG submission 86154) | reverse complement strand
GATGAATATGGCCCGACCCCAAGTATATGGGATACATGAGCTCGGTGCCCGGTTTGCGGGCAAAATGGCATTCTTGACGACATGTGACATACAGACGACTCTTCCAGGCGGGGACAGGAATGCGATAGCTGCCGAGGCTGAAGAGTTGATAAGGAATTGGTCCACTCCTCAGGGAGGAATGGTCGTCTTCAATTATGGAATGGGGAACGCGATTGGCGTGAATGAGGACATAACCAGGTTCATGTTCAAGGAATTCGACAAGAGAAAATCATTCTGGCAAGCGAAGCGGAGACCATAGAGAGAAGGGAGTCAGCGATGCTGGATTTTTCGAGAATAATCAATCGATCTCAGCCCGATTTTGCGGAGCTTGAAGCAATACTCAAGGGAAATATCAAAAGCAAAAGAGTTCATTTTATCGAATTGGGCATCGATGATGAGGTTCTGCAAAAAGTCTATGAATGCTATCTTGGCGGGACTTGGGTTGTACGTGATGTGGCAGGCCCGGAAAGGTATCTTAAAAATAAATTGGAAATCTATTCCAAGCTTGGATATGACGGGCTTCTGGAAGGTGTGTGGCGCGAGACATGGAAGAATCATCCGGCCCTGGCTTCCCCCGTCGCCAAGGACACCGCGGGCGAGTTAGCACGCGCAAACCGTTCATGGGCGAACGAGGGGATCGGAATTATTGACACCTGGGAAGATTTTGATAGATTTCCATGGAAGGAAATATATGCTGACCTGAAACCCTTCGAGATAATCGAACAAAACCTGCCTGAGGGCATGAAGATATTCGCCTCATCTTCCTTTTTTGAGCATGTTCTGGAAAACTTACTGGGGTATGAGGGACTTTTGTTGAAGACAATTGATGATCCTGATCTGGTCACAGCGGTTTTCGAAAAGTGGGGTGCAAAAGTACTTGAATTCTATGAACAGATAGTATCGATGGAAGGAGTTGGCGCCATCTGGCACGCCGATGATCTAGGGTACAAGACACAGACGCTGCTTTCGCCCGCGGATCTGGACAAATGGGTTTTCCCATGGCTGAAAAGATATGCAAAGGTCGCCCACGACCACGGGAAACTATTCATTCTTCATTCCTGCGGGAATTTTTATGACAACCATGTAATCGAGGAATTGATTGAAGACGTAAAGGTGGATGTCTTGCACTCCTTTCAGGATGTAATTCTTCCCATAGATGAAGGGCTGAGGCAGTACGGCAACCGTCTTGCCATGGTCGGTGGAGTTGATGTGGATCCGCTTTGCCGTAGCGATGAAACCGAACTGCGAAATTACGTTTCAAAGCTGGTCGACAATTGTTCGGGAAAAAGATGGGCCCTCGGATCAGGAAACACGATAGCCAATTATATTCCGACAGAGAACTTCCTGATAATGCTCGAGGAAGGTTCCAATAGCAATGGTTAAGGCGCTGCTCGTCGACGACTTAATGGAGCTACGCATGAGTGCATACAGCATGCGGGCCATTCAAGCAAATTGTCGATGAGTAAGAAAGGATTTATTCATTCGTTAGCCTCCGGCGACTTTCAGGTTGAGATTCTGGATCCGCAGGCTCCCTCGCATTGGACCCGCTTCGACAGATCGGGGGTCGTATCACGCGTAAGGCTGCGGAAAACCGACTTCATGAGCGCGGAGTTTTTGGATGAGGCAGCGAGCGCGATTTCAGAGCCGGACTGGGCATAGCCAGGGGTGAACAGGAGCGGATGGCGGGGGCTTTCAGGACCGTGTGGTGATGGCTGCAGGCCCTTATGCACCTCTCCCAAAACAAGCTGTTTTCGCCATGCCGGGTGTCTCAACTCAACAATTCAATTTATGCAACTGGTTGCCACCAGCCCTCAGAAGAACTTCCCGAGCCAAGTCTTTCCGGGATTTTTCCGATCGAGCCATGCGCGGCAGGCGAAGTAGAGGGGAACGAGGAGCAGCGGCCAGGCCAGGTACACGACCCAGAGCGGGAAGCCTCCGATGGGCAGGGAGGCGAACCCGAAGAGGGATCCGCCCAGCTTTATGATTCCCCAGACGGCCATGGCCGCGATGATGTTCGCGAAGAGGTGGACCACGTAGAAGAACAGGGGAGTCCGCCCGAAGACCAGAAGGGGGTGGCGTGCCGTGGGCGAGAACCGGTCCAGAAGAGCCAGGAGAAGGAAGCAGAGACCCAGGGAGGCGCAGAGGAAGTCGAGGGAGGGCGGGTATTTCTCCACGTTGAAGAAGCTGATCACCGTCCTGGCGAGGCTGGGAAAACCCTTCCATGGGCTGGGGTCGCCGTAGAGGTTGAGGGCGCGCAGTCCCGCGAACAGCCCAAGCCCGACCAGGCCCAGAACGACGAGGCGGACGCGCCGCCGGCCTGCGTCCAGGAAGAGGGGGCCAAGCGCCCATCCGAGGGCCATCACCGCGAACCAGGGAAGGATGGGGTAGAGGACCTCGAGGCTCCACGTGGGCGTGATCGCCACGATGCCCCTCTGATGGAGGACATCCCAGAGAAGCTGGGTGGGCGGATTCCCGGTGACGAGATCGGGAAGCAGGTTGTGGAGGGCCATCGCGGACAGCGACAGAACCAGGACGACAGGCCGGGGAAGGAACTGCAGTCCAGCCAGGATGACCATGCCCAGCCCCAGTGCCCAGATGACCTGGAGGAGGAGACCGTTCAGGAAGACGGCCCTTCCCCAGGCCAGGCTCACCACCGTCAGCTCGAGGGCGACCAGGAACAGGCCGCGCAGCGCGAGCTCCCTGCCCGCCTGGCTCGCCGGGAGTCCGCGGCCCGATCGACGCAGGAAGGCGGAGACTCCGGTGAGAAGGACGAAGGTCGGGGCGCAGAGATGGGAGACCCAGCGCGTGGCGAAGAGGAGGGGCCAGGTGCGCAAGGTGTCGACAGGGTCGACACCGGCCCCCGACCAGATCTCGCGCACGTGGTCCAGGAGCATCAGGGCCATTACAAGTCCCCGCATGAGATCTATGCTGATCAGCCTCTTTTCCACCCGGTCCTCCCCGCGAAAGCTATATACCAAGCGGCCGCCTTTCGACAATCCGGAAGTGGCAGGACTCTATTGAGGAAGGGGCGGTGGTTGAGTTCAAGGACCAGATGTTTGTCGAGTCTGGCGACGAGAACGTGGTCGAACTGATGCGCCTCTGCCTTGAAATGGAAGAATTCGCAGGGCAGTCACTGACCGTGGAATCCCGCGATGATGATGAGCCGTCACCGGATGACTTGAGAAAGCGGTTCACTCCCATCAAGGGAGAGAAGGGGACGGAGTAGCGGGATCATGACGCCAGGAAGCTACAATCCCAGCCGCTTCATCCCCGCCTCGTCGTAGCGGGTGCCCGCGACCTGCCCCTGGGGGACGAGGGAGCCCAACTCGGCGACTTCGTCGCGGCTCAGCTCGATCTGTGTGGCCGCGATATTCTCCCGCAGCCGGGACTCCCGGCGAGTCCCGGGGATCGGGATGATGTCCCTGCCCTGGGCGAGCAGCCACGCCAGCGCGATCTGGGCGGCCGTGGCTTTCTTGCCAAGGGCGAAGGCCTCGACCTTGGCCACCAGAGCCCTGTTCTTGCCAAAGTTCTCCGCGCTCATCCTGGGGATTCCCGATCGGAAATCCTTCGAGCCGAAGTCACCCCGCGACGTGAAGGCTCCGGTCAGGAAGCCGCGGCCGAGGGGGCTGTAGGCGACGAAGGAAATGCCGAGCTCGCGGCAGGTCGGCAGGATCTCGGCTTCGACATCGCGCGACCACAGCGAGTACTCGGTCTGGAGCGCCGCGATGGGATGCACCTTGCTCGCGCGCCGCAGGGTCTCCGGCCCGGCCTCTGAGAGGCCCAGGAACCGCACCTTGCCCGCCTTAACGAGCTCCGACATCGCGCCCACCGTATCCTCGATGGGGACCTGCGGGTCGACTCGGTGCTGGTAGTACAGGTCGATGTGGTCGAGGCCGAGGCGCTTTAGGCTCATGTCGCATGCGGCCTTCACGTACTCGGGCTTGCCGCAGATTCCCTGGAACGAACCGTCGATGCCCCGCATGTTGGCGAACTTGGTGGCTATCGTCACCTTGTCCCGAAGCCCTCCGCGGAAAGCCTGGGAGAGCAGCATCTCGTTGTGGCCAGCCCCGTACATGTCGGCGGTGTCGAAGAAGCTCACGCCGAGGTCGACGGCCTTCCGAAGGAGGTCGACCGAAGTCGCGTCGTCCGAGGGCCCGTAGAACTCGGACATGCCCATGCAGCCGAGGCCGATGGCGGAGACCTCGATGCCGCCCTTTCCCAATATCCTGTTCTTCATGTGTCACCTTCCTGGATCTAATATAATTGCGATGGACCACTGTTCCACTGGCGTTCATTCGATTGTTTTCAAACCAGTGCGTTCCCGGCCGGCCGTGCCGCGGTGGTCCTGCATAAGTGCCCTCAATCCAGGACCTCCCAGTGGCCACCCTCGTCGGGACCAACGCTTATGGCGGATTGGGTCATACAGTTCTCGGACGAATCATTGAAAGGATGTTCCGCCACATCGAGATCATCGGTTGCCAGAATGAGCCATTCATCGACAAGGTCTTTTCGAACGAAGCACCGGCTTCCCTGCGATCGTCGAAAACCTTCTTGTCATAGACGACCACATCGATGGGCCGTTCCAGAATCACGGATACGCCAGCGTGGAGGTCGACCATGATGTCCACTATTCTTTTTTCGGCCCGCTGGAGGCACGGTGATGGTCGGCGCACGGCTGCCACGAGGTAGGGCTATGTAGACCTCATGTGGTATCTGAGTCGTCAGATCGTGAAAGGAAAGGGCTGAAATCAGACAGATGACAGCTTTGGGATAGCGCAGGCTCACGATGCAGAGGTCCGGCTCCCGATGCTCTGGCAGCTCCGCCAGACGATAGACCCCACGGGAGACCTGAACGATCACCCCCTTATCCCTCATGGAATAAAGCACGGAACGAGAGGTTCCGCCTTCAAGAGCTTGGCTCATCCTGAGCTGTCCGCCGTTCTGGCGAAACAGCTCTTCAGCCTTCTTGTTTGCCATCAGGACATAATGCCAACACTTGCGGATTGGTGTATGCAATATGTCTCGCTGCGCTTTCCACTGCCTTCCGGACGGTCTTGAGGAAGGGCGAAGCCGGTGAGCAACGGCATCACTCGGGCATGTTCGATTCTTCACTATCCAAAGCTATTTGCGAAGCTTTTTTAATTCGTCACAATGAATCGAACGCTCATGCTTGGAATCCCAGAATGTCATTGGCTTCGCTGTTCAGCCTTGAAGCGGATTCGTTGATGAGATCCAAATCCCGCTTGTCTCTGGTTTCCCCTTGCAATAGTTCAAGACAATATCGCAGGGCCTTTTCGATGAAGTCAGAGCGTGTTCCTTTGGACGTGACATTCTGAACTCTCGCGAGGACATCCGATGAGAGCGAAATTGACGTCTTGATTTTCATGGTTCCAGCATACCGCCATGGTGGTATGGCCGCAATCATCGTAGACGGCGAACACCCTATTTCAGTCGCCTGCCTCATGGGAAACATCAGCGTGTTTGGCATGCCAGTGAAGGGAAGCGGCATCCGATATTTCCCGGACGGAAAGCCCCTCCCACAGAGTTTCTCGCCATACGGTGTAGTCGGAGCCTTCCCTCCTGTTCTCAGCTCCCGCTTTCGTGAATGCGGCCCGAAGAGCTCGCTTTGCTCTCTCCCTCAGGTTCATTTCATGCTCCCTTTTCAAACCATGTTCAACCTTCCTAGACCGCGTCGATCCCCTCCGGTGGAGCCGTGACTCCCTCATCTTCAGGCAGACTCCTGAAATCAAGGTCGAGTCGTCGGTACCTGCGCAGGTATCTGTAGCTTATGTCGTCCTCGGTCGCAAGACGGAGGTCGACTACCTCGATGCCAGGAACGGACAGGCTGCTCATGAACTTGGCCTCCAATTCCGCACGCTCGTTTAGGGAGACATCATCCGAGATCCCGACCAGCACGTTCAGTGGATAGGATTTATCGGAGGGCAACTCTTCCTCGACAGTCTCGAAAAGTATCACCGACACTTTCTTGGCAAGTTCGCTCTTTCCAAACCTGGCGAAGGTCTTCGATGCGCCCAGGCGAAGGTTGAAGGCATCGGGGAAGGCCGATCGCAGATATCGCCTTCCCAGCCAGCGGCGCAGGCAGTCCCTGGAGGAAACATCCAGGGAGCTGTCGGCATCGCGGGTGGCCTCTCCGAAGCCCTCTTTGATTATTCGGAATCTGTCATGGATCGAGATATCCAACTGGGCCCCGAGGCAGGGCAGATGAAGTCGCCTGGGATTCTTGCCCTGAGCCAGGTCGGGCCTGATCTCCGCAGTCAAAGAACCCATGACAAGCTCCAAGTAAGGCTCTCGCTGTTCGTCGGCGACGATGTCGCAATCCTGGCTGATCAGGACCAGCCGCGTCGAACCGTCCGCAGGGACGGGTCGCCTGTCGATGCATAGATCAAGGAGATGGTCTGTCCAAATCTGGACGACCACATCGCCCTGCCGCCAACCGGCAACTCTCAGGCGTTCCTCGATAGCCGTCATCTCGTCTCAGCCCTCGGTCCCTATGGCGCTCAGGTTGTCCTCGAGGTTCCTTTCTTGCGTCTCCTGGGAAGGGCGTGAAATGTCCGCGATGCTCCTCGCAGCCGAGATCCGCCGTTCCCGGTCCCTCGTCATGCCGAGGATGCCCGCAATCAATTTCCGGACGGGTGCAAGGTCGGATGGTGCCTCCATCAGCATGTCCAGGAGGCTACGAGAATATCCCGGGATGGGCCTATCAATATAGCCATGGAAAAGCGGTCGTGTGGCTTTGGGATCCAATTCCCGCGCCATGCCGGCAAGTATGCCCAGGCGCCCCGCATTCTCCCTGGACGGTTCGCTCGAAGCATCAAGCCACGCGTACAAGGCTGGTCGGCTGACACCCATGATCTTGGCGAGTTCGCTCTTGCTGAATCCATAGAAATCGAGGATCAGCCGAGTGTCTTCGGAGCTGGATTGACCGACTGCGGCATGCGTTGCCGGAGCTTGGGCGATATGGATAAAAACGGTCGCGCATGTCGCCGCATGGGAATCGGACAGGAATGCAGCCTCGTTGGCATAACTCGTCATGGTAGGCCCACGCATGTACCGATCGAGGCCAGCCAATTGAGGCGACAGTACCCTGGTCCAGATGACCGGGGATGTCGCAAACGCATCTCTCATGTCCACTTCTTGATCCCCTCTTCGGTCACCACCGAGCCATGAAAGGCATCTATCACCATATCGTGGAGTCCGTAGAAGAGCGCCTCTATTGAACCCAGATCGAAACCCGGCCCGATTCGCCCTTCCCAGAAATGGTCCATGTCGATGAGGGCATATTCATCGCCCACCGCTATCTTCCTGGGTCGATCCGGAGCCCCGTCGAAGACATCGGCGGGCAAGTCGATCCCATTCTCATTCTTGTCCCGGTTCACCTTTATGATCATGGTCCCGGTTTGATCGGGTCGGAACTTGGTCCGCCCCGTCACGGTGATCGCATAGCGCTTCACTTGGTCGGAAAAGGAGCCGGAACTCATGCCTCGAAGCTCCGGTCGCAGGTAATCATCTATGCTGTCGCCGGCATCCTGCTTGAAGACCTGGTCGATATAGCGCAGGCCGAGCCGCTGGATGAGTCCGAAGCTGAGGTGCTCGGTCTGGCCCATGACAGCACCAAGGATTTTCAGGTACTCGTCCATGAAATCTTCGAAGGTCTCGTACGAGCCGGTCTGGAGAAGCACCTGGCCTCCGTCGACGATGACCGAGCTCCGTCGATCCGCTTGCTCGAAGCGCCACTGTGGCAACTCGGTCCGGTTAATGCCTTCTGAGCCAACTTCTATATTCAGGGACTTCTGAAGCGCAAACAGCGGGTAGCCGAGCCTTCTCAGATCGTCCTGGATGGCAGGTATGTATTTGTCCATATTGGAAATAGGAGAAAACCGAGCCTGAATGAGCACAAGGGCGAGTGGCTGCTTGGAGAGCTTGATCATGGCGCAGTTGCGGGATCCTGCCATACGTGTTCCTCCCAAAGGTCGAGCATCACTTTACATCCTGCTTTACAAACCCGCAAGCCTTCCCGTGGTTACGATTGGGGCCCGGTGAGAGGACCACCAAACGAGCGACGGCGACGCCTGACAAGCGAGATGGCGGCCATGCAATCGTCCTTGCTGTCGTAGTCGTGCTCGCTGGTGAAGATGACGGTCGAGGCAGTGACGACTATCCTAAGTGGCTTGGAACCACGGAAGAAACGTCCGTGCTCCGCGTTGGAAAAGTCGTATTCCTTCTTCATGCTGGGCACCTACCTTGAAGCAATCATGCCGAATCGCCACATCAGTTCGCATCGCATTCCCCCCTGGCCGCCGATCGCATGATGGAATCCTCCGGAGCCACCAGCACGGCCGGTTGGTACTGGTCGTCGAAAGGACGATTGAAGCAACACAGGTCCAAGCATACTCGCATCATTCCTCCTTTCCATTGCAAGTCACATGACTCAGCACTCGCGTTCATGCGCATTCTCAATGTCCCTCTCCTTCGCACAGCAGATTGAAGAGGATGCCAACGAGAAGATCCTTCTCCTCCGGGCGGCTTTCGGCGATCATCAGGGTCACGGCCACGAGGGTCGAGTCGGAGACGATCCGTCGGCCATGCTCGAGACCAGTCTGAAGGCCCGGTTCATCTCTTGGAGTCGTTTCGCGTTCACCGAATAGCCTTGCAGGAGGTGATCGCGAAGCACCCTGGTCGCCCAGATGCGGAATTGGGTGCCCCGGAGGGAGTTCACCCGATAGCCGACGGAGATGATGGCGTCGAGGTTGTAGAGCTCCAGCACCCGTGTTACCTGCCTGGTCCCCTCAGCCTGAACCGTTGCAAATTCTGCAACGGTTGCGTCCCTATCCAATTCGCTTTCCCTGAAGACATTGTTGATGTGTCTCGAGATCACCGACTTGTCGCGATCGAAAAGAGCCGCCATTTGGGCGAGGCTCAGCCAAAGGTTCTCCCGATCAAGGCGCACATCGAGTTCGACGCTGCCATCGGGCGCCTGGAAGATGATGACTTCACCGCGATAGCCGTCCATGTCGCTCATGGAAGCAGTATATACCGGGATCGAGCCTTCGTAATGGTTGTTCAGGTTGAGGTGTACGGTCTTCCCGTTCCGGACCTAGCGGTCCACCAATAGCTTCATTCCAAGAGCAGGACTTCCTGCTCCTCTGATCGGTATGCGGCGGAGGCCTGGGTGATGGTGCAACCCGCATCGTCCCGAGGATCGAACACCTAGAGGAACGGCCAACGAGCCTTGTGTCATTCTCGCCGCGTTGATACTGTATATCAATGATGGAAATGAAGGAGAGGATTCGCTACTGGATCGAAGCCTCCGATGCTGACGCCGAGACGATGAGGCATCTCTTTGCCAATAGCGATTATACTTGGGCATTGTTCATCGGACACATCGTCATCGAGAAACTCCTGAAAGCCCATTTCGTGAAAAACAAGGATGAGGCGACGCCGTTCATCCATGACCTTTCGAGGATTGCCGCACTAGCCGGACTCGAACTGGAGCCTGAACGCATGGATATTCTCGACACGGTGACCACCTTTAACATCCGCGCTCGGTATGATGACTACAAACATGAGTTCGCCCTTCGGTGCACGAGCGAGTATACCGCCGCAATGATCGGGAAGATCGAGGAGCTCCGGGTATGGATCAAGAGCAGGCTTTGAGGATCGCACGCGCTTTTCTCGACGCGGTGCGCGCCTCGGGATACAGGATACAAGCCGCGTTTCTTTTCGGATCCGCAGCAAGGGGCACCGCGGGTCCTGACAGTGACATCGATGTAGCCCTCATGCTGGACGGCATGGCCAGCAGCTTCGATACCCAGGTCGACCTCATGAAGCTCAGGCGGAGCGTTGATCTGCGCATCGAGCCTCACCCCTTCGACTCAACGGATGAAGACGATCCTTCTGGATTACTGGCCGAAATCAAGAGGAACGGGATTCGTGTCGCATGACGGAAAGATGGTTTTCCAGTGTCCTGGCGCATTTCCTCTTGATGCGGTGCTTCGCGTAATGGCAGCCATGCAATCGTCCTTGCTGTCGTAGTCGTGCTCGCTGGTGAAGATGACGGTCGAGGCAGTGACGAGGCGGAAGCGGTATTTGCCCTGGGTCATTGTCATTAATGTTTTTCAGCGACCGCGTGACGGCATAGATACCCAATCCAGTCACATTCCTCATGCGTAGAAGCGCACATCCCGTCCGGCCGTGCCGCAGCGGTCTTGCTTAGGTGCCCTCAATCCAGGACCTCCCAGTGGCCGCCAAAATTTCCGCCAACCCGCCGGAAGGTGATGGGGAACCAATGGTCATCCACGATCCCACATGTTCAACGAGGCAACGTTCTCAACCTTGCCAAGATCCTTGTCCAGTTTGAACCGGATGTTCGCCTCGGCATCGAAGTTGAGGAGGCCCTCCTTGGAGAAGAACTCCTTGACCTGTTTCCTGCTCATCGACGAGGCCAAGCCGTTCGAGGAGGACGTTCATTCCCTCAAGTTTCAGTTCCCTATCAGTGACCATGCTTTCCCTCCTCCTCCTCCTCCGAAAGAAACGCCACGGGATCGACGATCCGTGGTTATGAAAAAGGCGCAAAGAGCCTCGCGGGCGCAGGCGAGATGTAGCGCGTCCTTCGCCAGGATTCCCCGTCCAGCCAATTCATCGGCCCAGGCGATTATCGTATCTGATACATCGAGGTCGAGCGCGCAATGGCGCTTCCAAATGTCGACGAAACGCCGCCGATCCTGGAAAGGATTCGCCGCGTTCTCGTGGTCGAGGATGAAGGACCATGCCAATTCGAGAGAACCTGAGTTTTGCAGCTCGGGCGCTGTGTCCGCGCCAGGAAATGGCCGGACTCGTGGTAGGAGCGGCAGGTAAGGTGGTAGGGGCCGTAGGTAGCCTCGTAGGAGCCGCAGGTGAGGTGGTAGGGGCGGCAGGTGGCCACGTAGTAGCCGCAGGTGAGGTGGTAGGGGCGGCAGGTAACCATGGCAGGAGCCGCGGGTGAGGTGGTAGGAGCCGCAGGTAAGGTGGCAGGAGGGGCAGATTGCCTGGTAGGAGCGGCAGGTGAGGTGGTAGGAGTGGAAATGGCGGAATTTCTCTTCACTTATACCCAAGTCAAGCTCCAAATACATCCAAACGAGCAATTATCCGGGAGCGTGTTCGACGGAACCATGCAAGAATGGAGATCGTTAACGAGTCCGCGACCTGGTCGCGGAAGATTATCAAGCGCGGCCGATCCCGCAACCTCACGTGCATGGACCGGCGCAAACGGGAGGCAACCATGTCTCATCAAAAAAACAGCCTGGCCGATTTCATGCAAGGAGCCCACACGCTCATCGAGAACGCCATCGCGAACCCCGAGCTCGCCGTGGTCCTCGCCGGTTACGGCTATGACGCCGCGCGGCTCAAGGAAGGGCGAAGACTTTGGGCCCATGTTGACGAGCTCGCCAAGAAACAGGTCGCGAACTATGGGGGCCAGTACGAGGCCACGCAGAGCTACGAGAAGGCCTGGACAGCGGCGAACTCCGCCTACATGAAGACCCTCAAGGTGTCGCGGGTGGCCTTCGGCGATGATGCCGGCGCCGTCGCGGCCCTCAAGCTCTATGGCCCACGGAGGCTGACCATCGCCGGCTGGATGGACCAGGCCACCACCCTGTACGCCAACCTCTCGACGGATGCGCGCTTCTCCGCGGGCCTCGTGCGGTTCGGCTACAGCGCCGCGAAGCTAAATGTGGAGAAGGCCCTCATCGAGGACCTGCGCCTGGAAATCCAGGCACATGCGCAGAAGACCGGCGGCGCCCAGTCCACCACGGCCACCCGTGACGACAAGCTGCGCGAACTCGACACCTGGGTCAGCGATTTCAGGACAATCTGTCGCGTGGCGTTCTACGAGAACCCGCAGGAGCTCGAGAAGCTCGGCATGATGGTCCTGAACGGTCCGAGGCACGCGGTGAAGAAAGTGCAGGCGGCTGTGTAGCGGTCTCAGTAAAGATTGAAAAAATATCGGGAGCTGGCAAGTGTGTTGGCTCCCGTTTTTTTTGGGGGAATCGGCAAATTGAAATCGTCGATGATGAATAGATTTGGCTCCCCGTCGGCATGATTCTTCGATGTTCCTCCCCCTCCATTTATGTGCTAATATCGCCCAACTGGATTGACGAGCGTGCGCTCCTCAAAGGTGGTGATGTCATGGCAATCGAGGCAATAGGCTTTCGAGTCAGTGGTAGACCATGAGCAAGCTCGAGGACCTCACCCCCAACACCTCAATCCGCGGCATCATTCCCGACCAGCAGGTCACCGTCGTCTCGGTTCAGTGGTACGGCTCCGACGCCCTCGAGCTAACCTACAAAGACCCCACCGGCAGGGTAGCGAATATGCTGCTCTACCGTCACGACGAGGATCACCTCGAGCTCGTCGAAGTGGGCCGGCCCTGGAGTTTCGACGGTGATGGCAATCTTTTCAGGTTGGTGTCCGAGTCCCAACGCATTCGATTGGCTCACCTGTTTGACCCTGTTCTCGCGGTACACACTTCTTTGGTGGAGCCTCTGCCCCACCAGATCACAGCGGTGTACGAATCCATGCTTCCACGGCAACCCTTGCGATTCCTCCTTGCCGACGATCCGGGTGCCGGCAAGACAATCATGGCGGGACTCTTCATCAAGGAGCTCATCGCACGAGGCGATCTCCAGCGTTGTCTTATTGTCTGTCCAGGCAGTCTTGCCGAACAGTGGCAGGACGAGCTCTTCCAGCGCTTCCATCTTCGATTCGAGATCCTGACCAACGACAGGCTTGAAAACTCGGCGACAGGGAACTGGTTCATGGATTCCGATCTTGTCATCGCGCGCCTGGACAAGCTGTCACGAAACGAAGACGTGCAGGAGAAGCTCAAGGCGCCGGACTGCCGCTGGGACCTGGTGGTCTGCGATGAGGCGCACAAGATGTCAGCCAGCTATTCCGGCGGCGAGGTGCACTACACCAAGCGATTCTTACTCGGCAAACTCCTGTCAACGATCACTCGCCATTTCCTCCTCATGACCGCCACGCCCCACAATGGCAAGGAATCGGACTTCCAGCTCTTTCTCTCTCTCCTCGACGGCGACCGATTTGAAGGCGGCTTTCGGGACGGGGTCCACTCCAGCGATTCGAGCGACCTCATGCGACGCATGGTGAAGGAGCAACTCCTCAAGTTCGACGGCAAGCCCCTTTTCCCGCAGAGGATCGCATATACGGTTCCCTTCAAGCTTTCGGAGAGCGAAGCCGTCCTCTATGCCGAGGTGACATCCTATGTTCGGGAGGAGTTCAATCGGGCGGATGCGCTCGAGAATGGCAAGAGATCGGGGACTGTTGGATTCGCACTCACGGTGCTCCAGCGACGCCTGGCCTCCTCACCGGAGGCGATCTACCAGTCCTTGAAGCGAAGGCGAGAACGGCTAGAAAGCAAGTTGCGGGAGCTTGAGTTGGTCCAGAGAGGCCGGACGGCGGAGAGCCCTCTCGGTGGCGGGCCCTCGCTCGATGCCGACGATATCGAGGACATGGAGGAAGCACCAGAGAACGAAATTGAGGAAGTCGAGGAGGAAATTCTCGACCAAGCCACAGCTGCTGGCACCATCATCGAGCTTCGCGCGGAGATCGAAACGCTCAAGCACCTCGAGGAGCTGGCGGCCTCGGTCCGTCGAAGCGGCACAGACACAAAATGGAGGGAACTCGCGAGCCTTCTTGGCGAGATATTCACACCCGCGGCAATTGCGAACGCCGCCGCCGAATCTGAACCGGCATACGGGGCAGCTCCGGCACCGCGACCAAAGCCCTCGCCGCGTCAAAAGATAGTCATTTTCACCGAGCATCGCGACACGCTCAATTACCTGCGCTCGCGGATTTGCACGCTTCTTGGGCGGGAAGACGCCGTCGTGATAATCCATGGCGGGATTGGCCGCGAGGATAGGATCAAGGTCCAGGAAGCCTTCAAATTTCAGCCCGAAGTGCAGGTTCTCCTCGCGACCGATGCGGCAGGCGAAGGCATCAACCTCCAGCGCGCCCACCTCATGGTCAACTACGACCTGCCGTGGAATCCCAACAGGCTCGAACAGCGCTTTGGCCGCATCCACCGCATCGGCCAGACTGAGGTCTGTTTCCTGTGGAACCTGGTGGCGACCGAAACGCGTGAAGGCGATGTGTACCAGAAGCTTCTCAATAAACTGGCCGAGGCACGGCAAGCGCTTGGTGGCCAGGTTTTCGACGTACTCGGGAAGCTCCTCTTCGAAGGCAAGTCCCTGAAGGATCTCCTCATCGAGGCGATCAGATACGGGGACAGGCCTGACGTCCGGGATATGCTGAATCGGGTCGTGGAGAACGCCCTCGACCGGGCCAAGGTCGAGGAGTTGCTCGAGGAGCATGCCCTCGTCCACGATTCGATGGACGTGAGCCGTGTGCAAAGAATCCGCGAGGACATGGAACGCGCGGAGGCGCGAAGGCTCCAGCCCCATTACGTGGAATCTTTCTTTGTCGAGGCCTTCGGAAGGCTCGGTGGTACGATGCGTCAGAGGGAGCCCCGCCGCTACGAGATATCCCATGTCCCAGCAATAGTGCGGAACCGCGATCGGATAATAGGGATCCGCGAACCCGTCCTGCCACGCTATGAGCGCGCCACTTTCGAGAAGGAACTCGTATCGCCGCAGGGTCAGCCACTCGCATCGTTTGTGTGCCCAGGTTCGCCCCTTCTCGACTCGGTCATAGACCTCACCCTCGAAAGGAACCGCGATCTCCTAAAGCGCGGATCCGTCCTTGTGGATGAGAAGGATCCTGGCACCGAGCCTCGCATCTTCTTCTACCTCGAGCATGCGATCCAGGATGCAAGCACAACGAAATCTGGTGACCGTCGCGTCATCTCGAAGCGCGTGCTCCACATCGAAATGGATTCAAAGGGCGCGGTCAATCACATTCATTATGCCCCCTACCTCGACTATCGCGCCCTCACAAAACAGGAACCTGGTGTCGATGCGATACTTTCCCGCCCCGAGTGCGCTTGGATAACCCGTGACTTGGAGCGCACAGCTCAGTCTTATGCGGTCACGAAGATCGTTCCCGAGCATCTTGCGGAAGTAAAAAAAGGCCGTCTTGAGCTCAATTCGAAGACAGGCGCTGCGGTAAAGGACCGTCTGACCAAGGAGATCAACCACTGGGACCACCGCGCGGAAGACCTCAAGGCCCAAGAACAGGTGGGCAAGACCAACGCCCGCATGAACTCGGGGGAGGCACGCAAACGGGCTGATCTCCTCCAGGGCCGCCTGCAGAAGCGCTTGGAGGAGCTCCGGCTCGAAGCGCAGATTTCTCCCTTGCCTCCCGTCATCCAGGGTGGGTTTCTTGTTGTACCTATTGGCCTTATCCGGGCCATGCAGGGTAAGCCTGCTCTTGTCCCAGGACTGGTTATCGATACTCAGGAGAGCGCTGCCCGCGCTCGAGCCGTCGTGATGGAGCTTGAGCTGAGTCTCGGTTTCGAGCCAGTGGATCGAGAGTTCGACAAGCTCGGCTATGACATCGAAAGCCGAGTCCCGGGAACCGGCAAGCTCCGCTTCATCGAGGTGAAAGGTCGCGCCTCGGGGGCAAAATCCATAACTGTAACGAAGAATGAGATCCTCTACTCGCTCAACAAGCCGGAGGACTTCATCCTCGCCATCGTCGAGTTCCTGGACGAGGTGACCCACCGGGTACATTACATCCGGCGACCTTTCCAACGGGAACCTGACTTCCTCGTGACGAGTTCGGAATACGACTTCGCCGGGTTGATCGCACGAGCGGAGCCACCCCGATGAAGGACCGCTGGGCCCTTATGGAGGTTTTCTGGCAGGATGGGCTAACTATCCGGCAACAATCGAGGATTATCACGCACCTTTCGCGACATTTTCTCTGAATATGCAGTTTTTTCTTGCTTTCCACCTGGATTCTGTTAGTATGGAGTCGGAGGCCCAAGTATGCTCCTACGTGCCACATTCAGGAACCTCCTCTCCTTCGATGGCCCCGAAACCATCAGCTTCCTCGCAGGCAAGACCCACAGCCACGAGAACCATGTTGTAGCTGGTGTGGGGAGGGGTGATCCCGGCATCCTCAAGACCGCCTTGGTCTATGGGGCCAATGCCTCAGGCAAGTCCAACCTGATCAAGTGCTTCGATATCATGCGGCAGCTCGTCCTCGCCGGGACCAGGGGCGATGAGGCCATCAACAGGATTCCCTTCAAGCTCCGGAAGGGCGCTGCCGCCGAGCCTAGCTCCTTCGAGCTCGAGCTCAAGCTCGACGACGCAGTGTATGCCTATCGAGCCTCTTTCAATGACCGGGAGATCCTCGAGGAACGGCTGACCCTGGTCGGCAAGACCACCGAGAAGGACCTCTTTACCCGGACCATGGTGGACGGTCAGAGCCAGATCCTCCCTGGCACCTTCCTCAAGAAGGCCGAGGACCGCAAGTTCTTTGAGTTCGTCGCGCGGGGGACGCGCAAGAACCAGCTCTTCCTGACCGAATCCATCGAGCGCAACAGCCCCTGGTTCCGACCCCTCTACGAGTGGATCAGGGACAAGCTGGTCATCATCTACCCTGAGACCTGGGCCGATGCCATCGCACACTTGGTACGACCCAACAATCGCCTTCAGGACGACTATCACAAGTTCTTCGATGTACTGGGGCTGGGCATCGAGGGGGTGGAGGTCCGGGAGCTCGACCCCATAGCCGATCGGGGCCTGGTGCCGGAGCCCCTCTTGGCAGAGATTCTGAAGAACCTACCCAACGACAAGACAATGACGATCTTCAACACCGCCGCGGGACGCTTCCGCTTCACGCGCGATGCTACCGGGACGATGAAGGGCTACAAGCTGATCATGCGCCACAAGAGCGCGGACGGCAGCGCTCCGGTCGAGTTCGAGGTGCGGGAGGAGTCCGATGGAACGAGGCGGCTCCTCGACCTGATCCCCATACTGGTCGACCTCACCGAACTCGAGCGGGTCTTTCTCATCGATGAGATAGACCGCAGCATGCACGCCCAGCTCTCACGGGCCTTCTTCGAGTTCTTCCATGCAAACTCCAAGCCCCAGAGCCAGATCCTCGCGACCACCCACGAGCTGGACCTCCTCGACCTCGAGCTCTTGCGCAAGGATGAGATCTGGTTCGTCGAGAAGGACCAAGCCTCGGCCTCCCACGTCTACTCCCTCGAGGACTTCAAGCCCCGCTACGACAAGGATGTCCGCCGAGGCTACCTCCAAGGTAGGTTCGGGGGCATCCCTGTGGTCAAGAGCATGAAGGAAAGTCTTCCGAAGCCAGTATCTGACCCGCAGGGTACGCATGAAATCGCCCTGTATACCCGTTCGTGTTACAATCAGGGACCTAGAGGAGCATACCGATGAAGCTCAGTCTAACG
>Ga0118677_10007842_pt1 | contig 17436 bp, 10 predicted proteins | sample AliMusrvi5mmetaG_FD_86154 | JGI IMG/M metagenome (GOLD analysis project Ga0118677, IMG submission 86154) | reverse complement strand
TGACAGTACATATAATGGTAGTAATGGAACTTTATCAACGGTTCTTGGAGTCAATGTTGGCGGCGGTATGGGCGGCGTCGGCGGTTTTCGTTATGGTGCACAAAGTGGTGCTGGAGGCAGCGGCGGAATAGCAAGCGGAACATTGGCAAATGCATCAGTACTTACTAAAACCACAGGAAACGCCGGAGGCGGCGGAAACGCAGGCGGAAACACGGGTGGTGCAGGTGGCGCAGCACCAAACGGGGGTGCGGCCGGAGCGGCAGGAAGTAATAGCAGCGGTGGCAACGGCGGAGCACCTGGTGCAGGTGGTGGTGGTGGTGGGTACAGCGACCACCAAAGTAAAAATCCTAACCAAGCAGCAGGTGGTGGGGGTGGAAGTGGTGCCTATGCAAATATATACTATAGTAGTTATGGTGCCATAACTTCTGGTACAGTTGTAAATTATACTGTTGGCAGCAGCGGCAGCGGCGGTTATGGCAGCGGCGGTGGCGGTGGTAATGGAACTGGTGGAAATGGTGCAAATGGCAGAATCAAAATTACATGGACATAAATATTTAAAAGGTTAGAAAATGGCAGAGAAACTTCATCTTAAAATTGTTGGATATGACGATAATCATAATCTATTAGTATCATTTGCAACAGATGATAGTAAGAATATTGTTGACGAGTATCCTGTTTATAGTTTTCAACCACATCAATTTCTTGATAAAACTGCAGATGAAATTATCGTTGAAATTGCAAAAATAGGGTTAACAACTGCGTTAAACCAAGATGCAAAAGAAACTCACGCAGAAAATACGGGCAAGGTTATTGATTTTCAAGACATGGTTGGAACTACAAAAGAATTTACTATTGCAGATATTACTCCAACTGAGGTTCCAATACCAACCAGTTTAACTGATATTGTAGTAAAATGACCGTACAAATAGGCGAAGCACACGTTTTTTCAGATTTAAAATTTAGAGTAAACACAACTGTTTATACAAATGCTGGCGATTCTATTACTAGAAAGCTAAGCAAGGTTGGATTAACGCCAGATACCTATGCTCGTAGGCATTATGTTATAGGCGGTGAATTTGTAAGTGATTTTCCTGGTACAACAATTCCACAACAAACTGGCGGTACCGTTGGTATAGTTTGGCCATTAAGTGGAAATATTGAAACAGATACATTTACTATTACTGCGCTAGAAGACAATAGTGCATATGTTTGTGTGATACCAACTGATCCAAATTATAAAATTATTCACGAAGTTCATAATTTAGTTGCTGGTCAGGTATATGGTACTGCAACAGGAAAATGTTATATACCAACTGTTGATTGCAATCTTTACAGCGGCAGCCAATTAAATGCGGGCAGTGTGCTAGTTTGTGCTACAAGTCCAGATATAATTACACCACTATCAAGCGGTTCAGTCATGGTATTTTCTGCAATCACCGCAGATCAAGATATAAACACTCTGGGTTAATAAAATATCATAGGTCGCCTAAATACTTCGTGGGAGTATTTTTAGCATGACTGGTGGTAGTTTAACAAGAGTTCGTAATAACCAAGTTTATAATAGTGACATTTATGCATCGGCAAAATTAGTTGCTAAGAGCGTAACAGGTGGTCTTTTAAGCGATAACTTTACGTATACAGGCAATATGACCATTGGCAATCTCACAGTCAATGGAAATACTACCACGTTAGATACTACTAACCTTGTTGTTGCTGATCCACTACTTGCCATTAACCGAAACCAAAGCGGCACACCCACATATGACCTTGGTTTCATTATGGGTCGTGGTAATCAAACCAATGTTGCTATGATTTGGGAAGAAACTGCCAAGCAATTCCAACTACAATATACTTCAGAAAGCACTGCAAGTACAACATATGGCACAATTAACAACAGTGGTTATGCTAACCTACAAGCATATGGTATACTGTTAAACAATGCTACTGTTGGTACACTTACTGTAACTTCTTCCTTACAAGCACCAAGTTATACCACAACAAACGGTGGTCAATTTACTGGTTATTTCACTGGTGCTATTGGTGCTAATACTGCTAACAGCGGTGCATTTACAACTCTTTCTACTACTGGTAATGCTACTATTCAAGGAAATATCCTAGTAACTGGTAACATTATTCCAAGTACTTCTAACATTTACTCATTGGGTTCATCCGCTAATCGTTTTGCAAATCTTTGGATCAAAGGCACAACAATATATCTAGGTTCTATTGCAGTAAGTGATGGCGGCGGTTATCTTCAGGTAACTGATCCAAATACTGGATTACAACTTGGTATCCAAACTGCAAGTATTAACAATACGGTTATTGGTAACACTGGTCCTGCTGCTGCAACATTTACAACTGCGACCGTTAATGGCACACTTTATGCTGCGACCGTAAATGCTGGAACTATTGGTAATAGTGGTGCCACATTCAGCGGCACAAGTATCAATCTTACTGGAAATGCAAGTGTTAATGCAATCAGTGCTTATCAAGTTGGTAATACAAGCACAATTCTTGAAGGTACAATAGGTAGTGCTACTCCAAGTCAACCAAATATTACAAGTGTTGGTACGCTAACCTCATTAACTACAAGTGGAAGCGTAACAGCAAGCGGCAATATCACTGCTCAAACAGCTAATATATATGCTGCTAATATAATTGGCAATACATCGCTTTATGGCGCACAGTATTATTGGACAAATGGTGCAACTCTTGCATCTACTATTACGGGAACCTATAGTAACTCTAACGTTACTGCGTATCTACCAACTTATAGCGGAACTCTTTCACCAAGTAGTTTAACTACTAATAATGGTGGACAAATTAGCGGTTACTTAACAGGTGCTATTGGTGCAAATGCTGCTAACAGTGGTGCTTTTACAACTGTAAGTGCTACTAATAACATTACTGCTACAACGGCAAACATATATGCTGCAAACGTTATCGGTAATACAGCAGCATATGGCGCACAGTATTATTGGACAAATGGTGCAACTCTTGCATCTACTATCACAGGTACATATAGCAATAGCAACGTTGGTGGTTATCTAACATCGTATAGTGGTGCATTAACTGCTAGTAGTGTAACAACTACTGGTGGCGGACAATTAACTGGTTACCTAACTGGCGCAATTGGTGCTAATAGCGCAAACAGTGCCGTATTCACGACTGTTAACGCAAGTGGCAACATTACTGCACAAACAGCAAACGTATACGCCGCTAATTTTGTTGCAAATACTGCAAGTTATAGTCCTGCCTATTATTATCCAAACGGTGTTAATATTTTATCGGCTGGGATTGCATCTGCTTACAGCAATGCAAATGCTGGAGCATACTTAACAACATATACTGGCAATTTACTAGCGGGTAATATCACTGCTCTAAACAACATCACAGGTTATCTAAATGGTGTAATCGGTGCAAATGCTGCTAACAGTGCTACATTTACCACTACAAGCATTACAAGTGCTACAAATACAAGTGGTCTTGGAACTGGTGCTCTTGTTATCACGCAAGGTGGCGCAAGCATTCAACAAGACCTGTATGTAGGTGGCAACGTTTATGCTGGTAATATCATCAGCACAACATCACAACAACTTGTTGTCAGTGATCCGCTGCTTTATTTAAGTGCAAATGCTGGTTCTTATAGTTATGAAATTGGTTTCTACAGTCACTTTGTTGGCGGAAACGTACCACAATATGCACATACTGGTCTTGTTCGTAACCACATTGATAATGATTGGTATCTGTTCTCTAATCTACCAGAGCCAAGTGGTGGTACTGTTAACTTGGCAAGTTCTGCTATTGTTTATGATACTTTAAAACTTGGTGCGGCATTAATTCAAAATACAACTACAGCGAGCAGCACTACAAGTGGTGCGCTACAAGTTAGTGGTGGTGCTGGTATTGCTGGCGCACTATATGCAGGCAGTATTCAAAATACGCCAATTGGTAGTGTTACGCCATCAAGCGGTGTGTTTACTGGTGTAACTAGCACTGGTCAGGTAACTGGGTATCTAACAGGTGCAATCGGTGCTAACACTGCAAATAGCGGTACATTTACAACTTTAACTGCTTCAACTGTTTCAACAAGTGGTAATATAACTGCACAGACAGCAAACGTATATGCTGCCAACCTAATTGGTAATACTGCATTATATAGTGCACAGTTCTATTGGACAAACGGCGCAACTCTTGCAAGTACTATTACTGGATCATTTAGTAACAGTAATGTTAACAGTTATCTTCCAACTTATACTGGAACATTAAGCCCAAGTAGTTTAACAACTAATAATGGTGGACAGGTAATTGCATACTTAACTGGCGCTATTGGTGCTAATAATGCAAATACTGGTACATTTACTACTGCAAACGTTAATGGTACACTATATTCTGCAACTGTCAATGCTGGCACAATCGGTAATAGTGGTGCCGTATTCAACGGTGCAAGCATCAACTTAACAGGCAATGCAAGCATTAACGCAATCAATGCGTTTCAAATTGGTAATACAAACACAATTCTTGAAGGTACTATTGCAAGTGCAACTCCAAGTCAGCCAAATATCACAAGTGTTGGAACTCTAACATCACTTACAGTAAGTGGTACTGCTGCTGCATCATCAATCAATGCTGGCACAATCGGCAATAGCGGTGCCGTATTCAATGGTGCAAGCATTAACTTAACAGGTAACGCAAGTGTAAATGCGATAAATGCTTTCCAAATTGGTAATACAAACACAATTCTTGAAGGTACTATTGCAAGTGCAACTCCAAGTCAGCCAAATATCACAAGTGTTGGAACTCTAACATCATTAACAACAAGTGGTAACATTACAGCACAAACTGCAAACGTATATGCTGCTTATACAGTGGCAAATACTGGCGCAGTAGCAACCAACTTCTTCTACTCAAACGGTACAAGTATTGCAACCACTATCGCTGCTTCTGCCTATAGTAATACAAATGCTGGCGCTTATCTAACAGTTTATAATGGCAATATTAAAGCAGCCTACATTACTGCAGTTCAAGTTGGTAATACTGGAACACTTCTTACTGGTACACTAACTACCAATGCTCAACCATATATCACAAGCGTTGGTACTCTTGGATCACTTACTGTTTCTACCACAATTAGCGGCAGTGTGAGTGGCAATGCAGGCAGTGCTACACAGTTACAAAACTCAAGAAACATAAATGGTGTACCATTCAATGGTACAAGTGATATCACTATCACTGTAGATGCCAATAATTTAACTGGTACAACTCTTGCAAGCGGTGTTACTGCTTCAAGTTTAACAAGTGTTGGATTCTTAGATAATCTCAGTGTTAACGGTAACATAAACACATGCAATAGTGTTATTACTAACAGCGTAACCGCAGGTGTTTATACACAAAATATCAGCACATACGACGGTACTGGAAATCTTAATGTTTATATACCACGTAATGCCAACCTAACAGTTAATGCTGGTCAAGTTGCTGCAAACCTTGTTGTTCATGGTAATAGTACTGCTGGTTGGCAAAATTTATTAGTAACTAATGGTGCAACTGGTCAAGTTGGTATCAAGGTTGCTCCAAATGCAATTACTACTGGCGCAAGTCTAGAAGTTAACTCTACTGATAGTATACAGATTCCAGTTGGTACAACTGCACAGCGTCCTAGTGGTGCTGCTGGTATGATTCGTTATAATACTACCAATGCACAGTTTGAATACTATAACAGTAGTACCTCTGCTTGGGTCGGCGCACAAGGTGCGTATACCACTATAACTGAAAATTCATTTACTGGTGATGGTACAACAACAGCATTTACATTGGCCCAAAACAGCACAACAAACGGTACATTTGTAAGTGTTAACGGTGTTCTGCAGATTCCAATTACTGCGTATAGCGTAAGTGGAACAACACTAACATTCACAGAAGCACCAACATCAACGGATATTATTGATGCTCGTGTAGTTTCTGCTACAACCACCGTAACTGGTATCAGTGGTAGCACTGGTGGTAGTGCCGCAATTCAAGCAAACAGCAGTGTTTATATCACTGGTGGTATTGCAGCAGCAGTTAACCCAACCACGCTCGTACAAAATACACCAACTACGATTGATACATTCCCAACAACAACTTACCGTGTTGCAAAGTATGTGATTAAAGTTAGTGATAGCACAAACGGTGTATACAGTGGAGCAGAGTTAATTGTTGCGCACAATGGAAATACTGCAACAAGTCAAGTTTATGGTGTGGTAAACACTGGTGCAAACGCACTTGCTACATTTAGTTCAACGATCAGCGGCGGCAATGTTAACGTAACCGCAAATACTTGGAGCAGCACGGCAACTGCTACGGTATTCCAAACTTATATGCCAGTATAATAATTAAAGCCACAGAGGAGATATGGATTCATGGCTAATACAAATTTCGTAGTTCACAATGGTCTTACCGTAGGACCAGCAAGCATTGATGCAACCAGTGGTAATATTAGCACAAGTGGTAATATTACTGCACAGACTGCCAATGTATACGCTGCTTATGTAGTAGCAAATAGTGGTTTAAGTGGAACATTAATAACCAATGCACAAACTAATATTACTTCTGTAGGTACATTGGGATCATTGACCGTAACTGGTGCAGTTCAGGCAAATACCTACACTGGTGTTGCAGTATATGCTGGTACTATTGGTAATAGCGGTGCAACATTAACTGGTACACTATCAACTGCAGCACAAACTAATATTACTTCTGTAGGTACATTGGGATCATTGACCGTAACTGGTGCAGTAAATGGTAATACTTTTAATGGTGTTGCGGTTTATGGAGGAACTATCGGTAATACTGGAACAACCCTAACAGGAACACTATCAACTGCAGCACAAACTAATATTACCTCTGTTGGTACATTGAGTAGCCTTGCTGCATCTGGTGTTATTACAAGTGGTGGTAACATTAACGTTACTAGTGCTACAAACAGCACAAGCAGCACAACAGGTTCTATTGTTACTGCTGGTGGTATTGGTGTAGCACAAGATGCATATATTGGTGGTAAACTTTATGTTGGTGGTAATACTACATTTATCAATACTACAATTATTAATACAACTGATACTTTAAGCGCACCAACGATTTTTGCAGGTCAAATTGGTAACAGCGGCACAACACTTACAGGAACATTATCTACTGCTTCGCAGACAAATATTACAGCAGTTGGAACTTTAACTGGTTTAACTGTAAGCGGAACAACAAATTTACAGGGAACAACAAACGGTGCTACTATAAATGCAACAAATATGTATGCCACAACTATCGGTAATACAGGTGCTGCTATTAATGGTAATTTGGCAAACTTTAGTGCAATTTACGCAGGCACAATTGGTAATACAAGTGCAAACTTACGTGGAACTCTTTTAACCGCAGCACAAACTAATATTACAAGTGTTGGAACATTAACTGGTTTAACAGTTAGTGGCACAATAGTTCCAAGTTCTAATGCCAGCATTGATATTGGGGCAACAGGAACACAATATTTTAATAATATATATGCAGTAAACTTCCTTGGGACATCAACAACGGCAAAATACGCTGACTTGGCCGAACGTTATAGCAGTGATGCAGATTATGAAGCAGGTACAGTTGTTGACTTTGGTGGTGATAGAGAAGTAACCTTAAGCAACATCAATGGCAGCCAATATGTTGCCGGTGTAGTTTCAACTAATCCTGCATATATGATGAATAGTGATGCCGATGGTTTGTATATTGCGCTTGTTGGACGTGTGCCTTGTAAAGTTACTGGACGTGTTCGTAAAGGACAGATGATGGTATCTAATGGCGATGGCACAGCACGTGGTGAAAATAATCCAATTATGGGCAGCGTAATCGGCAAAGCATTAGAAAACTTTAGTGGCGGCACAGGTGTTATAGAGGTAGTAGTTGGTCGTCTGTAAGTATCCATAAATACCTTACAGGATTAACAAATGGCTATAACAAGGGTTCGTGCTGAAAATATTTTAGATAGCGACTTTAAAAACAGTTGCCGTGCTACTAGTTTCACGAATATTACTCTAAATGGTTCGGCACCAAACACTATTGACGGCATAACTCTTGCTGTTAATGATCGTATACTTGTACAAGGTCAAACTACACAAAGCCAAAACGGTATCTATTATGTATCTACAGTTGGCAGTGGTAGTAATGGCACATGGACTCGTTCAACCGATGCCACACAGCCATATAGTATTACAACTGGTCTTCTTGTTTATGTAAACGAAGGCACAAACTATGGTCAACGTTTCTATTATGTAACCACGTTGGGTAATATTATTGTTGGTACTAGTAGCATTAACTTTGCTAATCTTGGTAGTAATTTCTCTAACGTTACCGCTACAAACCTCACTTCAAATACTGCAATTTATAGTGCTGCTTATTATTATAGTAATGGTTTAGCATTTAGTGGTGGTAGTGGAGGTAGTACATACGGTAACAGCAATGTTGCTGCATATTTGCCAACTTATAGCGGAAATATAAGTGCTGGCAACATAACTATTAGTGGTAACTTGAGTGTAGCAGGTAACACTACATTTATCAATACTACAATCATCAATACAACTGATACAATTTATGCACCTGCTATAAATGCTGGCACAATTGGCAACACGGGTTCTGCAATTGTTGGTACGCTATCTACCAATGCTCAACCGTATATTACAAGTGTTGGAACGTTAACCTCACTTACTGTAAGTGGCACAACTAATTTACAAGGAACGGTAAATGCTGGTGGTACAATAAATGCTGCCACTGTGCTTGCAACCTCAATAGGAAATGCGGCTAGCAGTATTACTGGTACTTTACAAACTGCAACTCAAACTAATATTACAAGTGTTGGTACACTATCTTCTCTAAACGTAACCGGCGCAGTTCAGGCAAATACTCATACTGGTGTTGCGGTATATGCGGGTACTATTGGTAATACAGGTTCTGCACTAGTTGGAACACTATCTACTAATGCTCAACCATATGTTACAAGCATCGGAACGCTAGGTTCATTAACTGTTACTGGTGCTGTAAATGGTAATACGTTTAGCGGTGTTGCCGTATATGGCGGAACTATTGGCAATAGCGGTGCTACACTTACTGGTACGTTATCAACCGCAGCACAAACTAATATTACAAGTGTTGGAACACTTACTGGTTTAACTTCTACTGGCACTATTGCTGCGCCTACGGTTATTGCTGCCACTATTGGTAATGCGGGTACGGTATTGTATGGTACCCTAAACTCACAAAGTGCAAGTCAGACAAACATTACAAGTGTTGGTCAATTAACAAGTCTTAATGTAACTGGTACAACTACTACTAACCAATTGCAGGCGGGTTTAATTGGTAATGCAAGTACTACGCTGTTACAAGGCACTCTTATCACTGCTGCACAAGGAAATATCACAAGCGTTGGCACACTAACCTCCCTTACTTCTACTGGTACAATTGCTGCTAACCAAGTTCAGGCAGGTGTTCTTGGTAATAGCGGTGCGTTAATTACTGGTACGCTAACTACGGCTGCTCAAGCCAATATTACAAGTGTTGGTACATTAGGATCATTAACTGTAAGTGGTACAACTAATCTACAAGGAACAACCAATGGTGCTACAATTAATGCTACCACAGTTCAAGGCGGAACTATTGGTAACAGTGGTGCAACATTAACTGGTACACTATCAACCGCAGCACAAACTAATATCACAAGTATTGGTACATTGGGATCATTAACTGTAAGTGGTACAACTAATCTACAAGGCACAACTAATGGTGCTACTATCAATGCTACAAGCCTATATGCAACCACCATAGGTAACACTGCAACGGCAATAAATGGTAACTTAATAAATGCTAGTGCGGTATATGCTGGTACTATCGGTAATACTGGAACAACTCTAACAGGTACACTATCAACTGCAGCACAAACAAACATTACTTCTGTAGGTACTCTAACTGGTTTAGTTTCAAGTGCTAATATTACTGCGCAAGCAGCAAACGTATATGCTGCCAATCATGTTGCTAATACCGCCACATATAGTGCTGCTTATTATTATGCAAATGGTACAGCATTTACTGGCGGTGGCGGTGGAAGTACTTCACCTGGTGGTGCCAACACTATGGTGCAGTTCAACAACGGCGGCTCATTTAATGGCGCAACCTATCTACAATACAACATAACAAGCGGTAATCTTATATCAAATAGTACAACTACTTCTACAAGTACCACGACTGGTGCACTGGTTGTTGGTGGTGGTGTTGGTGTTGGTGGCAATGTTAATGCTGATATCGTACACGCTACAAACAACGGCAATGGTACTAATTTCCAAGTTGGTGATGATCTATGGCTTGGTGATATTAATGTTTCAAATACAGCACGTGTTATGGGGCAACAGGATAACACGCAAGGATATATAGTATTTGGTAGCACCAATGCTACAAACTATATTGGACGCAGTGGATCAAGCCCGATAACAGTAACTGGTGCTTTTAACGTAACTGGAACACTTACTGGCGTTGGTCAGATAGTTGGTTACTTTAATGGCGCAATTGGTGCTAATACTGCAAATACGGGTGCATTTACAACTGTTACTACTACTGGTAATCTTTATAGCGGCGGTAATATTATTGCTGCCAGTGGAACTACTTCTACAAGTACCACGACTGGTGCACTGGTTGTTGGTGGTGGTGTTGGTATAAGCGGTGCGTTATATATGGGCGGTAACCTGGTTATATTGGGTAACTCATATATTGGTCCAGTTCCAACAACTTTTAACTATAATGCAGCACCACTTAACTTAACCAATAGTTTAGCAGGCGCATTAAAAACACAATTAAACTTAATTAATACTGGCGGTGGTGCTGGTGCTGGTAGTGCAATTGATTTTTATACATATACTAGTGTTGCTGGTGGTTCTAATCCAGAAACCAGAATTAGTACTACGGATGATGGTAATTACAGTGGTTATATAGGACTATGGACAAAAACACCAGGCAATAGTGGTGCAAACTCTCTTGTAGAAAGATTAAGAGTAGACAGCGCAGGCAATGTTGTTGTATTTCAAACTACAACAAGTACTTCTACAACAACAGGTGCGCTGGTTGTAAATGGCGGTGTTGGTGTTAGTGGTAACTTATATGTTGGTGGCAACTTAAGTATTGCTGGTAACACTACATTTATAAACACACAAACCATTACAACAACAGATACTATTAGTGCACCTGTTATTAATGCCAACGTTGTGGGTAATACTGGTAGTTCAATTTATGGTGTTATTGCAACAAACGCCCAACCATTTATTACATCGGTTGGTACTCTTTCTTCTTTAACTATAACGGGTGCAGTTCAGTCAAATACTCACACTGGTGTTGCGGTTTATGGAGGAACTATTGGTAATACTGGAACAACCCTAACAGGTACACTATCAACTGCAGCACAAACTAATATTACAAGTGTTGGTACATTGAGTGGGTTAACTTTAAGTGGTGCTATAAATGGACAAACCATCAATGGCACCTCTGTTCTTGGAACTACTATTGGTAATACCGCAAGTGCAATTAATGGCAACTTAGTAACTGCTGCTGCAGTATACGCCGGTACTATTGGTAATAGTGGTGCTACATTTACTGGTGCCGGTGCTACATTTACAACTTTAACCAGTTCTACTCATACGCCATCTGCAAACTTAACTTATAATCTTGGTAGTACAAGTTCAAGTTGGCAAAATTTATATGTTGGTTCAATTATAAGTTCAAATGGTGGTAGTAGTGGAACAAGTGCTATTACCATAACAAACTATAATACATATGGAAGTGCTGGCTATGCTGGTATGTTTACACTTACTAACACGTATCCAAGTGCAACCACTCCAAACAAATATATTCGTTTGAACAGTTCGGGCGGCATCGAAGTTGTCAATAATGCATATAATGCAGTAATTTTCACAATTGCTGATAGCGGAGCAACTACTGTAGCAGGTACGTTGGCACCAGGCAGTAATAATGCCGTTACATTAGGTAGCGCAAGTGCATATTGGTCAACTGTTTATGGTGTAAACTTTGTTGGAACAAGTACAACAGCAAAATACGCTGACTTGGCCGAAATGTATCATAGTGACGGGTATTATGCGCCTGGCACCGTAATGGTATTAGGCGGCGATTATGATGTTACCGTATCTACTCAACAACACGATACCGCAGTTATAGGCGTAGTCAGTACGAATCCTGCTTATCTTATGAATGATAATTTTGAAAACGATAATTGGTTGCCAATTGCCCTAACTGGACGAGTTCCTTGTTTGGTGCGTGGACCAGTAAATAAGGGTACGCTATTGGTAAGTAGTGATGAACGTGGTGTAGCATGTGCGCTAGATAAGTCCTTGTATGAACCAGGTTGTGTTATTGGTAAAAGCATGGATATCATTTTAGACGATAGCATAGTAAAAATTGAAATAGCAGTAGGGAGATTCTAATGGGAAATTTAAACACAGCCATATATCGTCGTGATTATGCAGGAGAAACTATCTCTTATGTAGAAGATGGAGTACAGAAGAGTATCTTTGTAACTCCTCGTGATTTGCCGCATGATTGGAATAGTCGTAGCGCAGTTGTTCTTGGTAATGGTATTAGTAGACTTGACCCTACCGTCAAGTTGATTATTGATGGCAACAACAGACGAGTTGCAGAAGGTTATAAACTTACCTATGCTTGCAATGCTGCATATCGAGATACACCCGCAGATTATTATGTAATTAAAAATAATATCTTTTTTAGTGATATTCCACTTGCTGATTACAACAAGATGTTCACACCAAATGATCATTGGTTAACATATCGTGATACAAACATGTTGCCAGGCAGTTATCACATGGATGCTGGTGCCAGTGCCGCATACCTAGCAGCATTTGATGGTGCACAGAAAGTATTTCTATTTGGCTTTGATGGTACCGATGGCGTAACAAGTGAAAACATTTATGCGGATACGTTTGGTTATGAATCTGCTGAATATATGGAAGATTTTCAAAAGTTCAATGCATTTTTATATAATATATGTTATGCATATAGCGATACCCAATTTTATAGAGTTCGTACACCAAATAGCAATGACTTTGATCCAATACTAAAATCACTTAATAACTATCGTGAAGTAAGCGTTCGTGATGCAATCTTACTTGGTGATTTCTAATATCTGTTTTATAGTTTTTAACTTGTCTTTTACAACATTAGATGAAAAACTATTATATAAACCAGGATGCAGTGGTTTAGGTGTATTAGTTAGATCACACCATGCATAACCCTTGTGCTCACTGGAAAGTACGGGTATAAACTCGCTATCAGTTAACGTTACAAAGGTATGGTAACTAAAATGACCATCTGGACTGTTAAAATATTCAAGTGGAATTACTTTTTGAATAGGCGGTTCAAAACCTAGTTCTTCATTAATTTCACGAACTAGTCCACCATATAGCGTTTCACCATACTCTACGGTTCCACCTACCAACCCCCATGTATTACTATAAGTATCTTGATCACGTAGAAGAAATAATCCACGCTGCGTCGCCACACTTATAAAAAGTGCGCCTACTGCTGTTAGATTACTATTGACCAATACCCTTCTGGGTACAGACCTTCCCAACTTTTTTGCCATTGATTTCCATTCCATGCATATTGAATACTACTAAAAGTGTTGGTAACATAACTTGCATTGCTTGTTGGCGTAGGATGATATGCTACTGCCCATGCACTGCCATTATATTGTATAATGTCATTTGCTGCGGCGGTTGTAATACTGCTGTTTGCATTTTGCCATGCTGCTGCTCCATTTCCTACACTTGCACCACCTAAATTATTAACGATTAAGTAACGCTGTCCACTACTTGCTGTTGGCAATCCTGAACCAGGTCCATTTACTTGTGGATCAACGATAGCATTAACACTTGGTAGTATGTTAGTAGGTATTGTAGCAGTATCTACGTTAAAATGCAAGTTATTTGGATTGGTAGTATCATATGCTACAGTGCCGACAACTAATCGTTCAGTTGCTGAATTTGTCAAATACAACATGCTATAATTTGCCACGATATTGCCAAAACTTGAAATTGTTGATGCCCAAGGAATAGCATTTCCTAGCGTAGTTGGTATGGCATAATTTGTGTTATTGAGTACAGGACCGCCCTGATTAAACAGCGTTACATTTCCGTTGTTAACTACAACCTGATAACCAGTTGGTGTAAAAAATTGACGATTGCCTAACAGAGTTGTTTGGTCAACAAGACTTTGTTGAATATTGCCATTTCCATCATAAATGCTTGCCACTACACTTTGAATAACGCCAAGTCGTTTTAATTTTGCTGGCGTAGTGATCCAAATAGGCATTTCAAACGTAAACGTAGCAATATCAATTGGATCATCGCTACCCACTGGAATGTTTCTTGTAGTCCAATTAGTATCGGTTAGCAGAATATAACTTAAACTTGTCCAATCTAAATAATTATCGGTGCTTTGTATTTCCATATCTGGATTAAACTGACTAGCAATTTGTTCAAATATCTGTAATTTTTGGTCAAAATTTGAAGTCCATATTTCCATTTTTACAGTAAGTCTATATGGAGCAGGCATTAGTCGATCTAAACTAAACGTATTGCCTTGCTGTGTAGATGCATTTCCTGTTAATGGATCAATTGCACGTTGGCGAATGGCTTGTGTATTAACAAACTTTGGTTCTTGCATACGAGTTCTATCATATTTGACATCGGTAATATAAACAACAATCATAGGCACATTGTTTAAATTATTGTCGCTATTTTGTCGTAGTATGGCAGCAACTTGACGATTGGTATCGGCATAACGGCATGGTACACGATATAGAACCTCATTGCCATTGGCATCATTGCCGTACTGAACATACATATAACTGAATATTCGCACAAACTGATTCATAAAACGTCGTATTTGTTTATCGTAGAAAAAATCCACTTGATTATCCTAGTTTATCTGGTAATATTTGTAGTAGGTTACTTAGTGTTTGCTTTTGTGGTATAACCGCACCATTGGCAAGCAATGTTGTTTTGTTATTGTTAATAAACGAACCAAGTTGTGTTGCATTGAGATTGCCTGTAAGCGCAGTGCGTTGAACATCTTGAATGGCTACCCATTTTTGTCCATCATAACGAAACAGTCTATTTGGTAGATAATCTGTACGCAGCACATATTGACCAACTGTTGGATTTTGAGGAAAGGCTACGTCTGCTGTTACTGGTAAACCATTTGGCGGTGTTGCGCTGCCTGTTAGATAACCAGGTATAGATACAATAGGACTCACGCCATCTACTGCTGGTAGTATATAAAGAGCATTGGTACTATATCCACTTTGTGGAACATCACTGTCTGCCTGATTAACAACCGCATCATTAATTTCATTATTTTTATTATATGCACTCAACAGATCACGTATGGTAGAATTAGTTTTAATATCACTCTTGCTACCATCGGCTGCATTCATATCAAGAATATCACGATACTCTTGTCCATCAACCATTGGCGCAACTTTGCAACGCCAGATATGATTCCACCATGTTTGAGCATAACCTTCGCTTGCACGAGTTGCTTCTTGCACAACATAAAATTTCTTAAGTGCAGCAGGCAGCGTTTCATCGAGTGGATAATAATCACGCAAATGTGGCATCTCAAATACATCGCCTGGAATAATCTTACGACCCAAACGATCAACCATATCGTTGAGATGAAAAGTAATATACAGCGTATCTTGGTTTTGAAATAGACCAAACTGACTTAAGTTATAATCAATATCTTGAATAGTATAATGACCACGAAGTTCATATATGCTAGTATCATAACTGCGATCACGATTTTCTAAAAATAACAAATCTTGAATATTTTTTTCACTTTGATTTGCATATTGTGGCTGTGTTATATCAGCAGTTGCGCCTACATCTTTTGGACCAAGATACTTGTGAATGTTTACACCTACACCACCAATAGTATATATTTCGCTGATTCTGCGATCTTGCCACTTATAATCATTGGTGTGGTCACTTCTATATAAACTTAATCTTGGCATAATTGTTTCCCAATGATATTTATGGGAATTAAACTATTGCGTTTTTAACCATGGTGGTTTAATAAAATTTTTAACATGAGAATCTAGTGGCGTTGGGTCGCATGGTTGAATATACTTTGCATTAGCATCTTCGCATAGTATTTCTTCTATCCTTGGATCAGTCCATGCTGTGGGAAAATTTAGTAGTTTGCCAAGACTACGAACATAATGTGCACGATATAGATAAAGCAACTCTTGGCTTAAAAATAGCGGCGGTTCTTCTAATCTATTCAACATAATCTGCATCATGCCCCATGTAGGTCCACCACGCAGTCGTCGTTGTTGTAAATCTAAAATATTACGATCACGACCAATAATGGCAAGTTCACTCTCTATTCCTACTGCCGCAAGTGCTTCTACGAACTCTTCTAACTTTGGAACTCTAGCAGTAAAATTTTCCATATAAGGATTGCTTACACTAGTAACAGCATATTGTTTACCACCCATAATATCCACAGTAATTTTACTTGGGTCATTCCAATATTCATTAAATGGTTCATGCCAGTGTGGAATAAAATATCCATCTGGTTGTAAGGCTGCTTTCCAACCATGAACATCTTCGTGAAGTGAAAATATCTTACCAAATAAATGATTACCCGAACCTTGTGGTCCAATAACAATTAACATTTTCATGGTAATTTTTTCAACTCAAAGTAAAGTCTATCGCCATTATCTTTCTTGAAAGAACTTAATTCACAGTTATACGCATTGGCAATCTTGTATGCGGTATCAAAATCCCAAGGATAAATGTCAATCCATGGTCCATTTTTGTGTGCAATGCCAGGATTTGCACGAACATAAATTGTTCCGCTTGGTATGGTTAAATCAATAACTTTCTTCATACGAAGCGCAATATCGCTGTAATCACCAAAGTTAATACTGCCAAACACAATTACATGGTCATATGTATTATCTGCAACTGTATAATCAAGAATATCTACCATATAATCGGCATTGTTATTATAGGCATCAATACCAACTAAATTTGGTATACGTGCCTTAAATGGATTAAAACCACAACCAACATCTAACACTGCTATTGGATTTTCTTTATTGATGCGCTCTACAATATTCCATCCAGTATATTGGTAAATTTCTGTGCGTGGTTGCCAAATACCACCCCAAAAACGTGCGCAGTATTTTTCATTGATATCATTTGTAATATCCGTTAGTGTTCCTATAAAATTTATATCTAAATCAAAATTTTGATTTACCGTATCAACAAATTTTTCCCAACGTTTTGGTGTCCAAGGTAATGCGGCAATATCAGTGTCTTTGTTTATTGCGCTACGAAC
>Ga0118677_10007605_pt2 | contig 17440 bp, 19 predicted proteins | sample AliMusrvi5mmetaG_FD_86154 | JGI IMG/M metagenome (GOLD analysis project Ga0118677, IMG submission 86154) | reverse complement strand
ATGTTGGAGGGCATCGAGACCATGCAGTCGACCATGCCGGTGTCCACTATTTTTTTTCTGATCTGGTATTCCGAATTCCCGGCATCGGAGGCCGAGTTGGCCATCACAAAACCGGCCCGGCCGTTGTCATTCAGCGAAGTGGCAAACAGGGAAATCCAGAGGTAATTGGCATCGGTGATGCTGTCGTCGGTATTTTTTCCCTTGTTTTTCGGCAACCCGTATTTATAAAACCGCGCATCGTTTTTTACCGTGCTTTCCCTGACCGATTTAACGTTAAACGGCGGATTGGCCATTACAAAATCAAACCTGCCCAGGCTGCCGTAAGGATCGCCTTCATAGGAATTTACCTCCGTTATTTCCCCGCGGATGTTGTTCACCATCAGGTTCATCTTAGCCAGGCGGGCTGTTTCGCCCATATACTCCTGGCCGTAAACGTAGATATCGCTCAGGTCGTGGTTGGCTTCCTGAACAAACTTGGCGCTCTGTACAAACATACCGCCCGAACCACAGGCCGGGTCATAGATTTTACCGGCATAAGGCTCGATTACTTCAACAATAAACCGTACAACAGAGGTCGGGGTGAAGAACTCACCCCCTTTTTGGCCTTCGCTCATCGCGAATTCACCCAGGAAATATTCATAAATCTTTCCAAACACGTCACCGGTAGCGTCTTTGGGGATATCGGAGAACGACTTGAGCAGTTGGGGAAGAATGTCGGCTTTCTTTTTCTCAATATCGAAGTAGGCCTCTTTTGGCAACACATTTTTGAACTTTTCATCCTGGTATTCCTCGATGCCTTCCATCGCTTTACGCAGGGCTTTTGCCATACTCTGATCGCCCGGTAAATTCAACAGGTAATCGTAACGCGCATAATCAGGTAAATAGAAACCGCAGTTGGCCAGGGCAATGGCTTCAATCGTCCGTTCAAGGCGGGTGCCCTTATCGGTTTTGTGATCTTCCAGAATTTTCGTTTCGAACTGGCTGTACTTATTATCGGCAAACCGGAGAAAGATCAGACCCAGCACGGGAACGGCATAATCGGCGGCCTTCAGGCCGCCGTAAGCACGAAGGGAGTTGGCCGAAGCCCACAGGTCGTTTTCAAGTTTTTTGAGTTGGTCGTTGGTCATTGTTGCCGGTATCTGTAATTAAGTAATGTATTAAACTGATGTATTTTCCATCACAGAGAATTGGTTTAAGTGTGGCTCCGGACGGTAGTGTATAGATTGTAAATTTAGGTTTTTTTCGGGTCTGTTAAAGTTATGTAAAGTTAAAGAAATTTTGTGATACCTGTGTTTTTATATCTCTGCCAGGAACACGTTCCGGCCACTGAGTTGGGTTCTTATCTGCTGAAGGTTTTCCAGGGTGATCAAACCGGTCACATAGTTGAATCCGGCAGACGAATAGCGTTCCCTGATCTCTTCAAAACGGAAAAGGGCGAAGTCACTCTCAACGGCGTACCGCAGGTAAACATGCACGATGCCCTGGTTGCTGAACTCCAGCCTGTTCTGCAGTTTCATTTTCTTGTATTCATACCGGTAATCGTATCCCAGGGCCGTGATGTCGGAAAGCACGGCCGAACTGGTAGGAAAGCCGCCTGCACCCTTTCCGAACATGAACTGCTTGTCATAAAAGGCCCCTTTGATCACCACCCCGTTGAACTCATCTTCCACATTGTAGATATACTTTTCCTGCGAGACCATCCGGGGGATCACATACATGGAGAGTGTATTGTCCTGGTTCTTGCGGACCTGGCCCACCAGCTTGATCTTCCGGCCCTTTTCTTTCGCAAACCGGATGTCCTGGGCCGAAATTGTCGAGATCCCAAAACTGAATACATTTCCCGGGGAAACATACAGGCCAAAAGCATGCACGGTGATAATCACCAGTTTGTTGAGTGCATCGATGCCCTCCACGTCGAGTGTGGGGTTGCTTTCTGCAAAACCAAGTTCCTGCGCCTGGTGCAGGGCTTCGGCATAGTCAATTCCCTGACCCGTCATTTTCGAAAGGATATAATTTGACGATCCGTTGAGAATCCCGGTGATGCTTTGCAACAGGTCGTTGTCGTAATACTCTTCAAGATTCCGGATGATCGGAATGCTCCCGCAGGAGGATGGTTCGTACAGCAGGGAAACATGGTGTTCCTTTTGCAGGAGGATGAGTTCATCCAGGTGAGCGGCAAGCATCTTTTTGTTGGCTGATACGGTTTGTTTGCCGGCCTGTAGGGATTTCTTCACGATCCTGTATGAAGCTTCAGCATCATCTATCAGTTCCACGATCAGGTTGATATCCTCATCGAGCAGGAGCTCGTCTTCATCAAGGGTAAACATGGAATCGGGAAGCGACCTGGCTTTATCCGGGTCTTTCACACAAATTTTCTTTATGCTTATCCTATCTCCCTGTGTTTGTTTCAACACATGAACCAGGCCCTGCGCAACAACGCCAAAGCCAAACAGTCCGATCGAAATTTTGTCCTTCATCTTTTATGGATTTTGTGAAAAAAATTACTTGTATGACTTTATCCGATTTTTTTGATATCGTAGGGTGTTGACTGGTAAACATAGTAGTTGAGCCAGTTCAGAAACAGCAGGTTGGCATGGCTTCGCCAATTAACCAGCGGCGCCTTCGTAGGGTCATCACCCGGGAAGTAATTTTCGGGCACCGCGATGTCGAGCCCCTTCGCCCTGTCGCGTTCATACTCGTTCCTGAGCGTGTCGGGATCGTATTCCGAATGACCGGTAACATAGACCCGTTTACCATCACGTGAAACCACAATATATACGCCTGCCTCCTGCGATTCGGAAATGATTTCGAGGTCTCCGACCTTTTCAATGTCACTGCGACGCACTTCGGTATGCCGGGAATGCGGCGCCGGGAAAATATCGTCAAACCCCCTTGCGATGGGCGATCTCCTGTTATTGACCGTATGATCGAAGTTGCCGAACATTTTCGAAGGAAGCGGGTATTTAGGAATTCCGTGAAAATGGTACAGTCCGGCCTGGGCAGCCCAGCATATAAGGAGGGCTGAGGTGACGTTGTGAGCCGACCAGTCGAGTATTTCCCTGATCTCTTCCCAATAATGAACGTCCTCGAACGAAAGATGTTCGACCGGTGCCCCGGTAATAATCAAACCATCGAATTTCTGGTGGCTGACTTCTTCAAAGGTCTTGTAGAAATATTCAAGGTGTTGATGCGGGGTGTTTTTCGGTTCATGGCCCCCTGGCCTGATGAATTGTATTTCTACCTGCAGCGGCGAATTGGTCAGCAGCCTGAGAATGTGGGTCTCCGTGGCCTCCTTCAGCGGCATGATATTAAGGATGGCAATGCGCAGGGCACGGATATCCTGGTGGATGGCCTTTGAATGTTCAATGGTAAAGATGTTCTCCTGTAAAAGGATACCCTTCGCTGGTAATTTATCGGGTATGATGACTGGCATGGTTACAAAGTTTTGTTGAAACGGGTTGTTATTAATCAGGAAACTGAAATTGGAATCGGGAAAGAATTGAGGACATGGTTACTGGTAAAATACCGTTAACCCCGCATTCGGACGTACATAGGAAACATGACAGGGAGAATCTGTCGTGACGTAGAAGAAATAATAGCTATTCCCGAAAAGGCGCTGGATGCCCGGGATAATTGAAACAAGCTGAATGTTCTCATGACTTCAAGGCGTTTAGTTTATAATTCCCTTACCGGAATGTCCGGAAACCGGGGCAGGTATTAGCACCTTGCTTTTTACACGTAGGTTGCTAGAGTTTCACAGAGCCTGTTCTCTCCACTCTTCTGTATAAATCAAACACCCTTCAAAAAGGAAAGATGCAATGATTTGCGGTTGCAAATGTAAATAATTTTCTTTAGCCCGAATGCAAAAAATAATTTTCACTCCTGTGAGATCTGATGCCGTGGCTGTCGTGCAGGGTCATGCTGCTGCCCGGAAATTCCATACTTTTGCAATCATTCCGAAGGTATAAGAGCGGGAATCTGTTCCGTTTCTTTGCGACTTAACTGTGATGACAATTCCTTTTCCAATAAATTCAGCGAAATAACCTATGAAACTCGAAACCCTGCTTGCAAATATTGTTCATTACTGCGATGTCCCCGACGACAAGGGCTCATCGCATATCCCCATCTATAACACGGCCACCTTCGATCTGAAACGGCAACAGGGAAATGAGAAGATTTATGACTATTCCCGGTCGGATAATCCCACCCGGAACGCCGTTGAAACCATTTTTAGCAAGGCGGAAAGCGGCGCCGGATGCACCTGTACCAATACGGGCGTGAGCGCCCTGGCCCTCTTGTTTGATGCCACGCTCAGGGCAGGGGATTCGGTGCTGGTTGAAAAAGATTGCTATGGCGGCACCTATCGCCTGCTGAGTGTGCTGAAGGAAAAGAACAACATCCAAACCAGGTATGTCGATTTTTTGAACCTCGATGAGGTTGAGCAGATCATCACACAGGGGGATTTTAAGCTGATCCTGTGTGAATCGCCTACCAACCCCGGGATGAAAATTCTGGACCTGGCGGCGATTGCCGCGCTGGCAAAAAAGTACGGTATCCTTTTTGCTGTTGACAACAGTCTGGCCACGTTTGCATCGCAAAAACCGCTCAGTTTCGGGGCCGATTTTTCTGTTTTCTCCACCACGAAATTTGTCTCCGGCCATGGCAGCGTTACTGCCGGGGCGCTGGTTTCAAAGGATCCGTCCATGGTGAAAAAAATAAAGTACCTGTCGAATGCCGAAGGAAGGGCCCAGAGTCCGTTTGATGCATTCCTGGTTTCGCTCGGATTGCCAACCCTGCCATACAGGATGAGAATACAGGAGCAGAGTGCGTTGAAAATCGCCATGTTTTTAAAAACCCACCCGGCTGTTGTGCAGGTGAAATTCCCGGGACTGCCTGATCACCCGCAATATGAACTTGCCAAGAGACAAATGCTGATCATCCCGGCAGTGTTGACGTTGAATCTGGTTTCCAAAGCAAAAGCGGAGCAATTGATCAGGAACACAAACTTATTCGGGGAAAAAGCTTCGTTCGGAACTTCTGATTCGCGAATGGAAATCCCCTCAAAGATGAGCCACGCGAGCTTTTCTGAAGCCGACCTGGCCGAAATCGGACTCACAAAATCGACCGTCAGGATCTCCGTTGGTCTCGAAGATACCCTCGACCTGATTGATGATATTACAAATGCATTAACCTAAACGCTGAACCATGAATCCATATCTGCAGCCCATTCCCGTTGGGTTACCGCTCCCGTTAAACAATGTGCACGCCGTATCTGTAAGTCTGCCTTCGATGGCCGACGTGATTGGCTATGAGGAAAACGACGTTGCCGTTACCGGCAAAATGCAATCGGGATACCCGCGCTTTTTCACGAACAAACTGGTTGAAAAACTAGTGATGCATTTCAGGAAAAAACACCAGGTTGCGGATGAAACAGAGATGCTTCCCCTGATGTCCCGCCAGGCGCTTGATATTGTAAAACGGCACTATAACAGCTCCTTCGATTTCATGGAAGAAGAGGACTGCATCTTTCTGCTGATCGGCAAAAACAATGCCCGGTTGCAGGAGATCCGGGATTTTATCAGGCATGCAGGGATCCTTCTTTCTTCAAGAAAGGCCGAAGACATCCTGTTCTCATCGGGGTTAATTCCCGCAAAACAAGCGGAACTGGTATTTGAACTGCCCGGTGCGGCTGATGCCGTTAAAGCAAATTTATGCAACGCCTATGGTGCGGGGGCCATTAACAACGTCTTTTTATGCAGCAGCGGGATGAATGCTGTTTACGCGGCATTCAAGGCAATTACCCGTATGAACAGGAATACTGAAAAACAAACCATTATTCAGGCAGGCTGGCTTTATCTCGACACCCTGGAAACTATAAGGAAATACAGCAATAACAGCCTAATAATAAATACAGTAACCGATATTGCCCTGCTTGAAGAAGCGATCATCAAAGATCACAATACCATAGGCGCTGTTTTTACCGAAATCCCAAACAATCCGTTACTTCAATGTGTTGATCTGCCCCGGCTTTATGAACTCTGCACAAGGTATGACATGCCATTGATCGTTGACTCCACCATCGGTACACCACATAATCTGACAGTGCTGCCATATTGCGATATGGCCCTCGAAAGTCTCACCAAGTTTGCGTGCGGACAGGGCGACGTGCTGATGGGTGCCGTCATTGTAAATCCGGCGAGCCGGATTGCCGGTACCATGAGGGAACTGCTGTTACCTGAAATTGTTGATCCTTATAACAGGGATGTATCAAAGCTTGCCAGCAGCATTGAGGGATATGAGCAACGTGTGCATGCAATTTCGGAGAACACGGTACGGATCATTGAATATCTTGGTAACTCTCCGGCTGTCAAAGAGGTCTACTCGGCTCTGCATCCCGGTTCCCGGGAGAATTTCTTAAAGATCCGTAAACATCCGGATGCATTGCCGGGCCTTATTTCTGTGGTGTTTGACCGGGAACTTTCATATTATTACGACGGGCTCAACCTTCCCAAGGGCCCCAGCCTTGGAACAGAGTTCACCCTTGCCATGCCCTACGTTTACCTGGCACATTATGACCAGGTAAAAACCAGAGCAGGCCGGGAGGAGCTCATGCGGCAAGGGTTAAATCCTGAACTTCTGAGAATTTCCATAGGAAAAGAGCCGGTAGGGGAGATCCTAAGCGTGTTGAAAGCTGCCGGGATTTAAGGCAGCCCCCTAAACAAAACCCCCGCCTGAAAAGAATATCCCTGTCGGGAATCGTGTTTCCAAATGTGAATCATGTAACTTATTTCCGTTATTGCGTAGCACTTCCAGCTTTTGCATAGCCGACCTTTGTGACGTTGTGAAAATTTTTTCACAGATAAGCAAAAAAATATGAAAAGGCTACTTTTTAGGACGTTTACCGCAGTGATCCTGCTTGTTATACCTACAAAAGGAATTGCTCACTTGTCAATGCCCATGGAAAATGTCTTTTAAGATTTTTCTGACTTTTGGGACCAGCACAATTTCGAGAAAATGATAAAATAAATATTTTCTAAAAATTGATATAAAAATGTTTTTTATACATTTACCCGGCATCATGCAGCGTTTAACGAATTATAATAAAGTGTCGCTGAAGTTGACTAGGCACTCTTGTCTTGGTTAAGACAGGTCAAGGTGGGCATTTCTCCAGAACGGAACCTGGATTTTTGCTATGCCGGGCTAGCGCATCCGTGGCGGGAGGAAGGATTAAAACCGGTTCGCTGCCACAAAAATTGAAAGCACCAGGAATATGATGGTTGCCGGAATATCCTTGTATTCCTTTTTTCGGATGTGGTAGCCCATGGCAAGGGCCATGATCATTGCTATTCCGCATGCAGCCAGCGGCGTGAGAATTGGTAAGATATTCAGGTACATTGGCAGGATCAGCCCAAGTGCACCGGCAATTTTTGAGGAGCATATGAAGGTGCGCAACCAATCGGGGAATTCCCTCACCCATGAAAGTTTTATTGCTAATTTTTCTTTCGGAAGCAGTAAGATAACCCATCCGGAAGTGAAGAAAACGGTGGCAAGAATGCCCTGGATAATCCATGTTGTTGTGTTCATGATGTTTGGTTTTTAGTTGTTAGTGGTTTTGTGATTGTTTCAATTTTTGCATGATTTTTAAAAACGAGGGTGGAAGAATACCCTAGGCTTTCCCTGACTGAATACCCCTGCAGCCAGTTTTGTTTTTGCCATGCTCTCCCCCTGTAGGAAGTGGCCATGCGCCAGACCGGGAAAGTCCAGTTATAGGCAGACGGATGAAATGTTAAGGCTTCAGGAAATGCCGAAGCAATGGACTTCAGACCGGTGGGTGTAAGAACGATCACTTTCCCGCCCGGCTTCAGTACCCTGAGGGCCTCCTGCAATAACCACGATTTTGTTTGATCATCGACAAGGAATAGCACAGAGCAAAACGTAACTACATCAAATTCGCTCCCGGCGAAGTCCAGCGGGGCATCCGGCTTTTGATAAAACCAGGAAATGTGTTCGGCCCCCGGATTTCTCCTTGCCTCGTCGATCATGGTTGTATCAATGTCGATGCCGGTGATCATCATGCTGGGGTTCCGGGAATAAAGTAATTCGGGTAACCTGCCGGGACCGGTGCCTATATCCAGAATCTTTTTCCCGGCCTGATCATGAAGAATGGTTTCTGCTACGGGATTTAGGAATTCCCGATACCATGCACTTTTGGTTGCTTTGATAAAAAGAGACATCTTCGAGGTTTTATTATTCTTGTTATTGCAAACAGGTGAGGTTGTTAATATACACAAACATAATATATATAATATTTAGATTAGACAAAAAAAAACTAGCCTGCATCAAGGATATCTTTTAAGGTTGTTTTCATCAGTTCAGCTTTCATGACCTCTTCAACACGGGATAAACGCTCTGCCACAACTTTTTTCACTGCATCCGGACGTTGACCGGCTACGTTAATCTCAAATTTGGTATGAAACAGCGACTTTTGATTTTCCATAGCCAACAAGATATCGAGCAGGTTGATTTCTTCGTTGCTTTTTGCAAATCTCACGCCTCCGTTGATTCCTTCCTTCGATTCCAGGATGCCCGCCCTGATGAAATTATTAAAGATCACGGCAAGCGTAGGTTTCGGAATATCCAGCAACTCTGACATCACTTTGGCGGAGATATACTCCGTTTCGCCTCTCCGGATTTTATCAGAAATAAAAACCAGAACAAGGATTGACTTGGAAAAGGAAAGAGAGTAGGCCATAACTAAATATACTTCATATTCTGTTTGCAAATATACACAGGAATTTCTGTTTTCCAACTTTTTCATACTATTTTTTCAATTTTTTAATATTCTTAGTGTTATAATCAGATGCTATTCAGCGTGATCATATTTTCGGCTGACACAGCCCCCGTTTCAATAATTAAATCAACCAATTCCGGTCCTTTAGGATTTGTCGTACCTTTATTCAAATTTTCAAGGAAAGTGTTACGGTAATCAAAGATTCCGGTCAATCAAAAAAAAATGGTTATAACACCGATACCATGGATCAGAAAAATATTGTTTTTTCATCAGCAACCGATTTAGCCGAAAACATCAGGTCGGGCAATTTGACTTCTTTGGAAGTTGTTACAGCTTTTTTTGACCAGATAGACCTCTATAATGGCACCTTTAATCCGGTTGTTACGCTCAACAGGACTCAGGCAATAAAAAGAGCCCGGGAAGCTGACGCTGTGTTGCGCAAAGGTGAAACCTGGGGGAAGCTTCATGGTTTACCCATCACCATAAAAGACAATTTTAAGACAAAAGGAATATTAACCACGTCGGGTTACTTGCCGTTGAAGGATCATGTTCCTGCCGGGGATGCAGAAATTGTAAAACTTCTTTTGGCAGAAGGTTGCATCATCATCGGAAAAACGAATCTCTCCGTCCTTGCCTTGGACATGCAGGCAGATAACCCTGTTTTCGGAAAAACCAACAATCCCTGGGATATTACAAAAACGAGCGGCGGAAGCAGTGGCGGTTGCGCTACTGCCCTGGCCACCGGGATGACGCCTTTATCTTTTGGAAATGATCTGGCAGGTTCAATTCGTTTGCCGGCCAGCTTTTGCGGCGTGTATGGTTTCAGACCCACCTACGGCGTGGTATCTCTACAAGGAATTCAAACAGACCCTAAAGAAACGGTAAATGGCATAAGGGCAATGGCCTGTGCCGGGCCATTGGCAAGAACCATAGATGACCTGGAACTTGCATTAACGATCATAGCCAATCCAACAAACGAATTCCAAAGGCTGGTCCCTGTTTCAAGAAATTTTGAAGTTCCGGGTATAAAAAAGATGAGGATTGCCTGGACAGATGAGTTTGGCGGTGTTCCTGTTGATCATGAAATAAAACGCAAGATAAAGGAATATGCTGCAAGACTGGAAACTGCCGGAGCAACAGTAACAAAAGTTATTCCCGATATCGATTTTTATAAAGTCTGGAAAACCTGGGGAAGCATTGTTGGCATGCAGGGGGGGTATCAGACCTCAAACTTTTCACGAAGGCTGGGTTCCTTTTTCACCAAAGGAGTTCTTAAAGATGTTCCCATGCATCAAAACATAGTAGGACCGATTTCTGTTGAAAAATACATGGCCGCCGCCGCGTATCAGGATGAAGTTATTACTCAGATAGAAAATTTCTTCAACGGCTATGACGCCTGGATTTGCCCTGTGAGCGCTACAACCGCATTTAATCATCACAGTCCGAGTAAATCTTACGGGAACTTCAGTGTTTATAACGATCCCTTATTCGTAAATGAAGAAAAAGTTCATTATTATATGGCAACACAGGCTTATACCATACCGTTCAGTGTTACTGAGTCTCCTGTTCTCACTTTGCCAATAGGGATGAGCGATAAACGGTTGCCGGTTGGCGTTCAATTGGTCGGCAGGAGGTATGAGGATTTTAAATTATTGAAATTGGGGAAGATTCTCAATAAGTACACTGACCGGATTGAATATCCCTTAAGCAGGAACTGAAGAAAGACACAAAACCAGTGTTCCGTTTTTCATCATCTTTTCATTGTTGATTTCCATGGCCCTTTTGTCCCTGCCCTCTTCGGTACTGTTTCATCATCCCTTTACCCTTGCCCATCCCTTTGCAATTTCCCTGGCAACCATATAACTCATAATATAAAGATGAAAGACGCTTGCATTGATCCGGATTGCTGATCCCTTTCAATGACAGATACTGGTGTATCGAGGCTTTTTGCATTTGTTTTTGCATAAGGGATATCTGTTCGGTGTAATGGTCAAGCAAAGTTGAGTCAGGATTTGCTTTGGCAAGTTCATCCAGAAGAAGGGATCGATAGTTGCGTATGCTGTCAGTTAATGGCCCGGTTGACGTCCTGTACTCCGACATAATAACTTCGACTTTTTCAGCCTGAACGGCAGACAGGGATAATTCTTCCTTAAATGCCATCCCGGAGTTCCTACACTGCTGTTGGTCGGCCACAGCAGGCCTATGCGAATATAGCACAAGAAATGTGACCAGGGCGGTCAAATTGATGACGACCAGGAAAATCAGTATCCAGAAAATAAACCTGTTTTTTATGAAAAAGTTCATGGTGTTGATGTTAATGATTGTTGAACGCAGTTTGATCTTCATCCATAAAATCTTTGATAAACAGATCAGATTTCATGGCCTCGATATTATTCACATGGGTCGGATTCAAAGAATATTTTGAATCGAATCTTTTTCCGATTGACAACCCGATCAGGACAGCCGCCAAGAATAGGAATGATATCATGACTGGTTGCAGTATTCTTTGCAACCCGCGACCTGGTGTATTGCGGACCCGGTCAAGGTCTGATGCGATTCGCTGTAGTGTGCGGGTTTGGAAGAAATCATTTACTTCAGCAGATTTCTTATGGTCGATCAGGGAGGCGACCGATTGAAAATCGGAAACGATCAAGGAACACTCTCGACAATGAAGCAAATGATCTTCAAATTCTTTCAGATCATTGCCAGAAAGAAGTTTTTCCTGGTGGTTAAATAGATTATTGCGGACAAACGAACAGTCCGTGTTACTTTTTGGCTTTTGCATATTCCGAAAAATAAATGACCAATTTATGCTGAAGGTTTATTTTTGCCCTGTGTATAAGAGATTCGACAGATGAAAGCGAGAGATTCATGATATCAGCAATTTCTTTATAGGCGAGCTCATCATATTTGCTTAAAATGAATGCTATTCGCTGGTTTTCAGGGAGGGAGCCGATTGCATTTTCTATGACTGCTCTTTTCTCATTCTCTTCGTTTCCGGTATCGGTTGTGGAAGGTTCTTGTAGGTTTTTGTTCCGGCCCTCATTTGAAATCTGCATGAAAGTGCCGATCTGGTATAAAAAATTCCTTCGTTTTTGTTTCCTCAGATGATCCAGAGACCGGTTCACAGTTATCCTGTATATCCAGGTATATAGTGAAGACTGTTTGCTGTAGCGTTTTATTGAGTGAATGATTTCAAGAAAAACCTCCTGGGATATATCCTCTGCATCTTCCATGTTTGACACAAAATAATATGCAGTTTTAATGACATTTTTCTGGTAGGTATTTACAAGATATTGAATGGCATCTTTAGTTTGAATGATTAGTCCATCAACCAGTTCCTGTTCATTCATTCTTTACGCGTTTGGAGTATAGAAAAGAATCCGGAATATTCCTGAAAATTAGAAATAATCCGGATTCAAGTATGCCTTCTTCTTACTGTTTCTTATCGTTGGGTTTTTGTGGTTCCTGAGCAGGTGTGCCCTGGTGTCCGCAACCATTCCTGTGTTGCTGTCCGCAACCACCGCCACCGCAATTGCCCTTTCCCTGGCCTTTCTGACCGCAACCCATTCCACATCCGTTGGGATTACCTTTTCCCTGGCATGATGCCTTTTTATCACAAATCCCGTCTCCATTCTTATCGACAAAGTTTGTGCATTTCCCGTTTTGCATCTTTCCCTGGTGGTTGTCGCAAACTCCATCATGGTTGTTGTCAACAAATTTTCCCGGTACAGGAGCATTCATGGTTTGTGAAGCATGAGCATCCTTTTCTGTTTTGTTAGCTGGTACCTTCTGTGAGTAGGCTTGAGAAAAAATTATTGACATCAAGGCCATTGCCAGGGTGATTCTTTTTAAAGTCTTCATAGTTTGGATTTAAATTAGTGAAACAAATGGTTTTATCAATTAGACGAACCAAATGGTGAAAACTTGCGCACAATCAAAACAATATTTTACAACCTCACTGCACATGTTGCCTGTATGGAATACATCGTATCTTCAGTATTCCCGAAATGAAACAATTTTACTTCACCTCCCAAAAGCAAATGCTTATTCAATGGATAGATATAGGCACCGGAAAGTTCAAAGTTGGAAAGAGAGAGAGTTTCCGTTACAACTTTTTGTCCTCCCCCTGCAATTTTATTGGTGATCAAGGCTATGCCTGTCCCAATTCCAAGATGCATGTTTTCAATGATCCGCATCCTTATCAAAAAGAGAATAGGGATGATGGAGCGGTCTACCTGACCCAGGGTATTGTCAGTGAGCTGGCCCTTAGCCCTAAAAAGTTTATAATACCCTGATTCCAGTCCCAGGCTAAGACGGTGTTCAGGCTCCCAGAAAAACTTGACAGAAACTCCTGCAAAATCTTTTTGGAGATTCTCACCTCCCACCTGCAGGTTATTGATATAATGGGTCCAACCTGCACCAACCGTCACCGTATAGTGATTAAGGCGTACCGTTACACTGTCATTTTTCTGCGAATAAACCACCACGGAAAGGAAAACCAGCACCATGGTTATAACTGCTCTTTTTTGCCCCATACTACTACTCCTGAATATAATGATGATAAGCGACAACATACGGGAAATTGGTAACAAGCCCGTCAAAAATTCCCTGGTCCAGGTAACTGCGTATCCAGTTCGGACTGTCGATGGTCCAGCATACCGCTAACCTTCCTTCGTTGTGCATCTGTTGAACAAGATCGTTTTGAACCCCCAGCGTCCATCGGGGAGCCCATACTTTGGCATTCACCTTCCTGACATCATCTACTGTAAGTTCACACAAGGAAGGAACATTCTGATAATCCGGATAGGCCATTAATGCATTGAGGACATCAATATCGGGAATTCCCATCATGATGATAATATCCCTGCCTTTATCCTTTGCATGTTGGATTGCGCGCTGTTGTATTGGGATGACCACTGGCACGGCATCTGCACTTTTCATATCCATATAGACAAAACGTAACTCAGTGCTGTCAATGGCGAAGGTCAGTACCTCCTCCAGTGAAGGAATCCTCTCTCCATGGATAAGCTTTACAAAAGACGACAACTGCAGCCAGGTATAGGCGCTTACATCACCAGCCAGTAGTCCTTTTTGAGTGAGCCGGGTGTTAATATCCGGGTCATGATATATAAATGCAACACCATCGCTGCTGATCCTGGGGTCTACTTCAATACCTGTAGTGCCAAGTCTTTCAGTAAATCTGACCATGGCAATGCTGTTCTCCGAAACAGGCAACCGATCGGAATTACGACCTCCTGCCCGGTGCCCAAGAATATAAAAGTTACTTTCTTTGACCTTGTTTGAAAACGGTCGCAGATACTGCAGTGTCAATGATTGGTTGGGGGCAGCATTATCTGTCCCATAAGCCCCCCTGAGGATAATGTGTGGTGCAGGTTTTCCCTCCAGGAGATCATTTCCACCTTCTGATCCTGAGATGTACATGTTGCATAAACCCGTCGCATCACTGTATCCATCCCTCCAATAGCCCTGGATGAATATCACAGAATCAAGGTAACCGGAATTCATAATGAAATGCTTGCCATTTTTACATGTAAACAGGATACCGGAATGGTTCCATTTTACAACCATTGTATCCCCAAATATTGTCGTGTTGGTAGTCACCAGGTAAATACCCTCCATCAGTGGTTTTGAAGATTCTGGTATCGGACGGGTTTCTTTAAGGAAGGAATTGATCCCTGAAGTAGGGACAGGTATCAGGGACTCTTTGTTGCATCCAATGATGAGCAACAGCAAACCAATCACATAAAAATTTCTGACTTTCATAATATCCAGCTGATATAAAGTTCGGGGATGTGATAAAACCGGTTAAATGTGGAAAACAACATCCAGGTCGGCCAATAAAATTTTACATAATTGTCTTTCAGGCCAATAATGAAAACTTTATTGTGATGAATTCTTTGTTCCACGTAAAAGGAAAGGGTTCCGCCATTCAGAAAAGTTTTAGAACGACTGACTTCAATTTCACCTGATTTTGTTGAAACTTTGCCCACAATTGCCAATTCTCCCTTCAGGGTAAAAGCCATTTTTTTGAGCTTATACCCAAATGAAATATTCGGATAATGCATCCATGCCTGTGTGCTGTTGTTAAAACCGGAGTTACTATTCACCCCTGTTCAAAAACAGGGGTTGTTAACAATTTGGGGTTAATTATTTTGATTATTTCTGTAATCTATGCGATGTTAACAATTTGTGTTGATTGGTATTCATAAGATGGTTGATTTTATTGTTGTTTTCATAGTTTTCTGACGTTACTTTGCAACAAACAAAAGTGTTGTTGTGAATCCATTCCAGGAGATAGAACGTCTTAAAAAAGAGAACAAAGAACTTCGAAAAGAAGTCGAAGAACTTCGTAAGGAGAACCAGCAATTCAAAGAAATCATAATAACGCTTTTATCTAAAGTTGCTTCTCTTGAAGAACGGCTTGCCCGATACGAAAATCCCAAAAACAGCCGCAATAGTTCTATCCCTCCCAGTCATGATTATTTTCGGCCATCTAAAACGCGAAGCCTGAGGGAACCCAGTGGCAAAAAGCCGGGAGGCCAGCCGGGACATGAAGGCACCACCCTTGAGATGGTAGAAAAGCCCGATGAAATTATTGAACATATCCCTCAATTCTGCAGCTGTTGTGGTCTTGATATAAGCCAGATTCCTGCTGAATTGGTTGAAAGTCGTCAGGAAGTTGTTCTTCCTGTGATACAGCCGGTATTTATCGAACATCAGGCATTTCAAAGAACATGTACATGCGGCAATACCGTGGTTGCTGATTTTCCGGATGGAATAACACCCGGCATCAGCTATGGCCATAATGTTGAAAGCCTTGCGGCCTATATGAACGCCCGTCAATTTGTACCCTTTCACAGGCTGGCCGAAATGTTCCGGTACGTGTTTAATACTCCTATCAGTGAAGGGGCATTAGTGAAAGCAATTAACCGGGTTGCCAAAAAAGCTATTCCTGCATATGAACTCATCCGTAAACGGGCAGAAACCGCTGATGTTAATGGCGGAGACGAGACCGGAATGAGAATAAACGGGCAGAAAGGATGGTTCTGGACACTTCAGGGAAAACTCTTCACCTTCATCATTGCTTCGCTCAACAGAGGTGCCCAAACCCTTTACCAGCATTTTCCCAATGGGTTCGCTTTTTCTGTCCTTGTTCATGATTGCTGGAGATGTTACTTTAAAGTTGCCGCTGTCGCCCATCAAATTTGTTTGGCCCATTTACTGCGCGAATTCAATCATATTAACGACTGTTACAAACTTAAATGGGCAACTGATTTTAAACAACTTCTGGTTGAAACCATTGCCTTTAAAAAGACACTCCTGCCGGAGGATTATCACAAAACATTAAATCAAAGAACGGAATTTGAAAATCGACTTACCAAATTACTTGAAGAACCCATTAAGAAAAAACATCACTTAGCAATAAGCCTTCAAAACAGATTGGTCAAATATCGACAGCATATCTTGACTTTTTTGTATTATCATCAGGTACCTCCAGATAATAATGGTTCAGAAAGAGCTATCCGAAATGTCAAAGTCAAGCAAAAAATATCCGGCCAGTTCAAATCTGTCTCAGGTGCGGAGTCGTTTGCAATCCTGCGATCGGTAATCGACACCTCCATAAAAAACAACCTGAACCCTTTGCATTCTCTTTCCCAAATTAATGCCCTATATTTGTAGGGGGTGAACAGTTACAAACCGGATTGTTTTAACTGGCCGTAAACATAGGCAATGTCCCATCCTCCCTTTATTCCAAAGTTCCTGACTAAAAAACTGATCCTTGGTCCCGCCCTTAGTTGATTGGAAACAATGATCGTAGTAAGGTCCGATTCAAGTGAGAGTTTCCATGGTAGCCCGAATGTCATGTGAACATTCGCCAATGGCGCCTGAATTGCACTTTCGAGCAAATCTTCCGGAGGTTTGACCATAGAAAGTCCGGCAGACACTTGAAAGCCCCACTTTTTATAATGATGCGGGAATTGCATGGTGTGAGTGGTGATATCAAATGTGTCTTTTAGTGCCGGTTTCCGGGCAGAGGCCAGCATGTTTATGGTAAGCAGTATGAAAATTATAAGACTGGTTTTCATTGGTTTGACCCCAAATACTCATTGGCGCTCCGTGTTGACAGAATGGCACTCAGGATGTGTTTTAAATTTGTTTGCAGCATAGGATTAAGTTTTATATGTCATATTCTGCATGTGTCAAACATCGTGCCAGGATAAAGCGCATAAGTATCACCAATTCAAATTTTATTCGTTACTTTGCAAATGAATTCGGTTGGGTGATCTATGGATCGTCCTTAAACCGAATCAAACAAGTAATTAAACTATTGATTTAAAAGTAAATTATCATGTCAGAAACATGTAAGACCAACACAGAGCCATTGCCAATCAAGGAAAGACTTAAGACCTTGACATTCTGGAAACCGGTATTTTTTACCGTAATAGGCGGGATAGGAGGGTTTTTATATTATCATTTTGTAGGATGTGCTTCGGGTACCTGTGCCATTACGAGTAATCCCTATGCCAGTATTGCATTCGGGGGATTTTTCGGCTTCTTTATGGTCAACCGGCCGTGCGCATGTTAATAGAGTTGGACAATCTGACACCCGAGAAGCTTCTATTG
>Ga0118677_10006321_pt1 | contig 17440 bp, 14 predicted proteins | sample AliMusrvi5mmetaG_FD_86154 | JGI IMG/M metagenome (GOLD analysis project Ga0118677, IMG submission 86154) | reverse complement strand
CCATTGCATGGTCACGGTGAAGGGATTCACGGCTGTGGCCTTGAAGTTGGAGGGGGCGGCCAGGGCGAAGGTGCCGACGATGGCGTCATTGGAGGCGGCGGATGATCCCGAACCGTTGGCGGCGATCACCCTGAAGTGGTACGTCGTATTCAGCGCCGCCAGGGTCCAAGTGTAATACATTCCGCCGGTGTTGCCGGGAGTGCTGCCGGCACTGAGGGCCAAGGTGGTGGAGGTGGCCCAGTTGTTGGTGCTGTATTGAAGCTTCCATTGGGTCTCATCGGTCGAGTTGTCATTCCAATTGATTTCAACGGTCGCGTTGGTGGCAGTGGCGCTGACGGCCAGGGCAAAACAATTCGTCGGGGCGGTGGGGACTGCGGCGGCCGCACGTGGGGCCATAGCACACCATGCCAGTGCGGCCGCCAGCCAGAAAACGCCCGTCCAGCAGTCCGTGCGGAGGAGATGGCCCGGCTGGCAAACGGCCCGGGTCATGCGGCTCAAGGGATTGTTGCTGAAAGAATTCCAGTGGGCGGTTCGATTGGCAGACATGGCGATGGCATATTCATTTCACGAAGGGTTGTCAATGCACCCTTTGGTGGCAGATCGGGAACTTCGCCTCATATCGTTTAGAATCAATCGCTAAAATGCCATAGAAAGAGGGCGAACGAGGGGCTTTCCGCCGCGATTTCCTCTCACCTGACACAGCAGTCCGGGTGTCCATCAATGAGTGGTCTTGGGATGCGGCTTGACTGGCGGATTCGCGGGTGCATGGTGGAACCATGCCGTGCCACCGCTGACAGCGGCCGGATAACCCCTACCCTCATGGCCGCGAGAATCCACACCACCCAGGACACCCCGCTGTTCCCGCTGAAGAAGAAGACGCTGACGGTGATCGGATTCGGATCGCAGGGGCACGCCCACGCGCTCAACCTCAGGGATAGCGGCATGAAGGTCATCATCGGTCTCCATCCGCAATCGAAATCCCGCGCGGTGGCCAAGGAACTCGGTTTCGAGGTGGTGGATACCGCAGCCGCAGTGAAAGCCGCCGATGTGATCTTCGTGGCGGTGCCTGATGCCGTGATGCCGGAGGTCTATCAGAATGACATCGTGCCGAAACTGACCAAAGGCAAGACCCTGCTGTTCGCGCACGGTTTCGCCGTGCATCACAAGCTGGTCCGGCCGCCGAAAAACGTGGATGTGATCCTGGTGGCACCACGAGGACCGGGCCATGCCGTGCGCTCGTTGTTTGTCGCCGGCATGGGCGTTCCCTGCCTGATCGCGGTGCATCAGGATGTGACGGGCCGAGCCGTCGCCACCGCCCTCGCCTGGGCCGGTGCCATCGGCTGCGCCCGCGCCGGGATCTATCAAACCAGTTTCCGTGAGGAAACCATCACCCATTTGTTCGGCACGCAATGCGTCACCTGTGGTGGCGTTTCCGCCCTCATCAAGGCGGGCTACGATACCCTGGTCGATGCCGGTTACCCGCCGGTGGCGGCTTACTACGGCTGTCTCCACGAACTCACGCTCATCGCCGACCTGATGAACGGACAAGGACTCGCCGGCATGCGTTTCTCGATTTCCGAAACCGCCGAATACGGCGCCCTCACCGTCGGCCCGAAGATCATCGATGATTCCGTTAGGAAGCGCCTGGCCGCACAGCTCAAGGTGATCGAATCCGGCAAGTTCGCCAAGCAATGGCTGCGCGAAGTGAAAGCGGGCGGCAAACACATCAAGTCCTTGCGCCAGGCGGAATCCGATCATCCGCTCGAAAAGACCGGAGAGAAGCTCCGCAGGACGATGAGCTGGATCAAACAAGGCAGGATCCCCAAGGGAACCTGCCAAGCGGGTTATCAGTTCAACCCGGGATGATCAGTTGGCCTTGCGGCCAGTGACACCCAAGGTGGCCTTGGAAATCTCCTTGGCTTTTTCCTTGGGCCGCAGTGCCCGCACCGCCTTGCCCGCCAGCCACATCTCGGAGTTGCCGATCTTGTCCAGCTCCTTGGTGAGTTGCACCTGATAGTCCGGCTTGCCGCAGGATTTCAGCACGCGGGTGCATTCCGCGCCCGACTTGACTTTCTGATAGAGGTCCTTGAACACCGGCAGCACCGCTTTCTTGAATTTCGGTTTCCAATCCAAGGCACCGCGCTGGGCGGTGGCCGAGCAATTGGCATACATCCAATCCATGCCGTTTTCATCGACCAGGCGGATCAGGCTCTGGGTGAGTTCCTCGACGGTTTCATTGAATGCCTCGCTGGGCGAGTGGCCGTGAGAGCGGAGCACGTCATATTGCGCTTCCATGATGCCAGCCAGCGCGCCCATCAGCACGCCGCGCTCGCCGGTGAGGTCGCTGTAAACCTCATGGGTGAAGGTCGTCGGGAAGAGATAGCCCGAGCCGATCCCGATGCCCACCGCCAGACAGCGCTCGGTGGCGCGTCCGGTGGCGTCCTGGCCCACCGCGAAGCTCGAATTGATACCCGCGCCGGACAGGAAATTGCGGCGGACCGAGGTGCCGGATCCTTTTGGGGCCACCATGATGACGTCCACGTCGGCCGGCGGCACGACTTTGGTCAGGTTCTTGTAGGCGATGGAAAAACCGTGGGAGAAATAGAGGGCGTCGCCCGCCTTGAGGTTGCGTTTGACCATGGGCCAGATGGCACGCTGCGCGGCGTCCGAGACGAGCATTTGGATGATGGTGCCCTGTTGCACGGCCTCCTCGATGTCAAACAAGGTTTTGCCGGGAACCCAGCCGTCCTTGCAGGCACGATCCCAGTCCTTGGCGAACTTTTTGGCCTGGCCGATGATGACCTTGAAACCGTTGTCACGCAGGTTGAGCGCCTGGGCCGGGCCCTGGACACCATAGCCGATAATGGCAATCGTTTCGTTCTTGAGCACCTTGCGCGCCCGGGTCATCGGAAACTCCTTGCGGGTGATGACTTCTTCCTTCGTTCCGCCAAAATCAATGATTGCCATACTTTTCTGTTAGTTGTGTTATCTCGGTGCGGCGGCCTAACCATGGGCCGTCGGCGGCGGCAACCTAAGAACTCCGAGGCGGACAGCGCAAGCGAAAACGAAATAAATAAGGGAGGTGCGATTTGTCTGCGGCCATCTCCGCAGCGCTCCGGTCCCGAATCGCCCCCGTCCATGGGATGCCAATGGTGGATGGCAGGTCTCAGCACATTGGCGTTTCATGGGCGGGCGAGTCTGGAGACTCGCGGTCCTTTCAGCCGTTCAATTCGCGGCACAACGGGCAGGTTTTGCCATCGCAGCCGCGGGCGGTGCAATGTTCGCGGCCGTAGTAGATGATTCGCAGGTGAAGGAGGTTCCACGACTCGCGCGGGAACAGTTTTTTCAAATCGCGCTCGGTTTCCACGACGTTTTTGCCCGAGGTGAGTTTCCACCGGGTGGCGAGGCGATGGATGTGGGTGTCCACCGGAAACGCGGGCACCCCGAAGGCTTGGGCCATGACCACGGACGCCGTCTTGTGGCCGACACCGGGCAGGGCTTCCAATGCCGCGAAATCCGCCGGAACCCGGCCGCCGTGGCGGGCGACGAGGATTTGCGAGAGTTCGGAAATCGCGGCGGCCTTGCGTGGTGCCAGCCCGCAGGGGCGGATGATAGAGCGGATGTCATCGACAGGAACCTTCACCATGTCGCGCGGATTGTCGGCCAACGCGAACAAGGCCGGCGTGACCTTGTTGACCCGGACATCGGTGCACTGGGCGGAAAGCAGCACAGCCACCAGCAGGGTGTAGGGGTCCTTGTGGTCCAGCGGAATCGGCGGATTCTGATAGAACTCGCCCAAGCGGCGCAGCAGGAGGTCGGCGCGGTGTTGTTTGCACATGGTTTCCGCAAATGTCCGGCGAGTTTCACCTGCTCACCTGCAAGCGCATGAAGCGGTGCGGATAACCGGAACCCGGCACCGTGTCGCGGACGGTCACGACCGTGTAGGTTCCTTGGTCCGCCTGGGAGGTCACGGTGGTGGCGGGTGCCCAGATGCCGTTGAGTGAGTCGCTGGATTGAACCGTGTAGGTCACGTCCACGGCCTGCTTGTTTTTCCGGTAGGTCAGGGTGAGATAGCCGCCTTGCGGTGACGCGGTTGGCAGGCCGTCGGTGCCGCAGGTCATGGGATCGAGCGCGAGTGCGTATTTCATCAGGTTGGTGATGCCGTCGTTGGCAGGTGTCGCCAATTCGCCGCTGAGTGCCGGATCATTGCGGTCGGTCACGTTGGGGAAGGCGGTCGCTTTCCACGAGTCGTAGGGAATGACATCGATGGCAATGGCGTCAGAAATCCTGGCTTGGGCGCCTGTGGACGGGGTGCTTTGAACAGCGAGCACACCGGCCTGTGACGCCTGCACGGTGAGTATCTGCGTCACCTCGGCAGCCGCCGCCCAGAGGGTGTTGCCCGCCTGCCTGGCGGTGATCACAGCCGCACCTTGCCCGACCAGATGGATTTTACCAGCCACGATGGTGGCTACCGCCGGACTCGCGCTGGCATAGGTGACGGTCAGCCCCGAAGTCGCGGTCGCGCCGGGAGAAAAATCGGGTTCGCCCACGGCATGGCCGGAAAATGCGGCGAAGTCAATCGTCTGGCTCCGCTTGCCGATTACCAGAACCTTCTTTACCGAGACGGCCGTTTTCCAATTGGTGTCGCCCGATTGAATGGCCATGATGGTCACTCTGCCGGTACCCAGGATGTGCAGCTTGTTGCCGTCGACGATGGTGCCCACCGCCGGCGCGGAGCTGGCATAAACCACGGCCAGGCCGGATGATGCAGTCGCCGCCAAGGCATAGTCCGCATCACCGAAACGCAAGGTGGGCGGGGTTGGGAATGTGATCGTCTGGGCTGCCTTGGCAACGACCAGCTTGCCGGTTTTGCTGCCTGCCACATTGTCGTTCAGGACCATCGCATTCACCACATATGAACCGGCGTTGACCGGCACCGTGGCGGAACCATTATAGGTAATGCCGACATTCAGCCCGGCCGGCACCGTGGTCGTCGTCACCACCCGCGGTTGGCCATTGAAGGTCTGGCTCAGGCCCACCAGGGTCACCGTGGCCGTGGCTTTGTTGACGATCAATGGCACCGATTTTCGCGCGGTATCGTAATGGGTGGAATCCGTAGGCGAAAAGGTGACACTCAAGGTCTGGTTGCCCGCCGGTAATTTGGTGCCGAGGGCAGGAGAATAGACGAACTGCCCTGGCACATTGGCCTTGGCTTTAAGCTGGGTGACGGTAAGCGCCGTGCCGTAGGTAATGACCGCAGGATTCACCCAGGTGATGACAGGCAGCGCTTTCGCGGAACCAAATGTCATGTCATCGCCCGGGCTTGTGCCATTGCCATTGGTGGCGGTAAGATGGTAATGATAGGTCGTTCCCGGCTGCAAGCCGCTGATATTCGCACTGACGTTCTGCACCGTGGTTCCGTTGTCAGGCAACAGCGTTACGCCGGCCAAACTGCCGTAAGCAGCAGTCAGCCCGTATTCGAACTTAGCGGTGGTCGCCAATCCGTTCGGGTTTACCGTGCCATTCAGGGTCGCGGCGGATGTGGTGATCCCGCTTGCGGCTCCGGTGGTGACGCTGGGGGCAGGGTTCTGGCGAGTGACGGATATCGTATAAGTGTCGGACGAAATGCCGTCCTGCGCCGTGACCAGCACCGTGATCTGGTTGTTGCCAAGCGCCAGCGGGATGGAAGCACTGGCGGTTCCCGAGGTGACGGGTGCTCCATTGACTGTGACTGTTGCCGTCGCATCGGTGACCGTGGGGGTGACAGTCACACCGGTGGAGGCATTGGCCACGCTGGCCGTGTAGGATGTCGTGCCGGGCGCGAACGTGGGGGTTAGCGTCCCGCTGCTCAACGTGAGTCCGGCAAGCGTGGAACCCGTATCGATCATTTTGAGCAGATTGAGGCGTCCTCCGTTTTTGACCTTGCCGGCCAAGGCTGGGACCGCAGTGGTATGATTGACCACCCGCGCCACCCGTTGCGCTGCGGTTTCGGAGGTGAAATTCATTGCGGCGAAGGCAACCGCGCCGGTGACATGAGGCGTAGCCATCGAGGTGCCGTCCAAATATTGATACGGCAACGAGTTCGCCATGGTGACCGGCGTATTGACCACGGCCAGCAGGCTGGTGCCATCGGTCTGGGACACCGAAACGACGGGAATCCAGGTGCCTGCGGTGGCCAAAGTTCCCCCGAAATCGCCGGCGACATTGTTATAGATGATGGCGCCCACGGCACCAGCGTTCATTGCGTTGGTCACCTTGGTGGCGAAGGTCTGGGTGCCGCGCTGGATCAGCGCGATGTTGTTGCGCACGGCGGAAGGAAACTCGGATGCGGAGTTGCCGAAACCGCAATTGATCAAAGTGGCCGTGATGCCGGAGGAGGCACCTGCGAAGCTCATCCCTTGCGCGGAATTATAAGTGGTGGTCCCCATGGTAACCATGGCCGTGGTGGTGGGAATCCCTGCCGGGCAGAGCGAGAAAATATTCGTGCCAGGCGCGGCGATATCGACCGTGGTTGCGCCGTAGTTCGAGAAACTGGCGAGCTGGTCATTTTGATCGGACGCCGCCACGACGATCATGTTCGAGAGCCGGTAGGAGGCCGGGTAGCTGGGAGTCGTGTCGTTGTTGGTGCTCGAGTTGCCGGCCGCGGCACAGAAGACGATGCCGACATCGCCCGCCGCCTGGATCGCCGCGGATTCCGCCGAGGAATAGGCGTTGCCGCCAAAGGACGCGTTGATCGCCACGATGTTCACCCCTCGCGATTTCATCATGGCCGCGTACTGGAGCGCGCTGATTTCCGCAGAAGTGGAGATGGTATCCCCGTCATTGGATACCTTGAGCACCATGACGTGGGACTTGAATGCCACTCCGATCACCCCGAGTGAATTGTTGCCTGCGGCGGCGATGGTGCCCGCGACGTGGGTGCCGTGATAGCCCGAGTCGGCAATGTCCGAGTTGCCATCCACAAAATTGTAGCCATGAACATCGTCAACGTAACCATTGCCATCGTCGTCGAGACCGTTGCCAACCGTTTCACCGGAATTTGTCCACAGGTTGGCGGCAATGTCCGGATGGCTCGTGTCCAATCCGGTATCAATCACCGCGACGACAACCTCGGCAGTGCTCGTCGGGCGGGCAAGATCCCACGCGGCGGTGAAGCGGATGTCGTCGCCGCTGGTGCCGGCGGTCGAGTTCACCGACTGGCCGGTGTTGTTCAAGCCCCAGAGATTGCCGAAATACGGGTCGTTCGGCTGCAGCGTTGACACATGGCGGATGTAGTTGGGTTCGGCCACGAGCACCTCGGGATCGTCCCGCATCTCCTTGATCATCGCGGCGGTCGAGCGTTTGCCGGAACGCACGACTCCCATCACCTGGTGATGATGATTTGAAAGCCATGCGAAGTGGCGGCCCAACTCCGCCGCGTGGCGCCCCGCCGACGTCTTCGCGCCCTCAAGGGTGGTCGTCGAACGCCAGGTGACAATCACCTCGCCTTCCACAAACCCATCGGCGGCCCAGGCCCGCCCGACCATGCCCGCAAGCAATGCGGCAAACCCCACCATGGCGACAAGAATCGCACGGGAACGGACCATGCTGTGGCAACCGGTCGGCGACGCTGGGGTTCCTGGGTGACGGGCTGACATGCTACATTCTGCTTGGCGGCAAACTAGACGGGTTTTTCCGGTGTTCAAGGGGATCTTCTCATGGGGATCGCAAAAGCGGGGGGCGTTTGGTCAGCGTGATATGGGGCGGTTTCAGATAAAGCGGTTGCGGGATGGTGTCGCTCCAGATGCGGCGGGTTTGTGCGTCCGTGCGGAGCCATGCCTGCCAAAGCCGGGTGGCGTCCGGGATTTCCTGTCGCACCAGTCCGCCGAGATCACCCGGCAACGGAAAACGGCTGGGATCCTCGAAGGAAACCACCGCCATTCCCTCCGCGACCGCTGCGGCAACGATGGTTTCCAGACCCATGGCGTCACACAGCGCCGGATCATCGGTAAGGCGGAAGTTCTCCATCCTCGCACTCCAATAACTGCCCCGCCGCGCATCGCCGATGGCCATACAGGAGTCCCCGTCCTCGGCGGATGGCACTGCCAGGACCGATGGCACGCCGATCGCCGGGCAAGCCAAGGCGATGGCCACACCCTGCGCCGCGGCGATACCCACCCGGGTACCGCTGTAACTTCCCGGCCCGCTGCCGACGAGCACCAGCCCGATCCCCTGCCGGCCGGTGTCCCGCAACAACTCATGCAGCGGTGCAAACAAGCGGGCATTGTGGTTGCGGTCACTGGAAAACCCCCGTTGCTCGACCAACCCGTCCGGCCCGATCCGTGCGAGCGACGCATGGGGCGTGGATGTTTCAAGCGCGAGCGAATACGTACCGGTCATGGCGGCACTCTAGCGTGAGTCCAGGCGGTCCGCCAGCATGGTTTCCCTCCTGGGGACGCTTGAGGAGACTTCGATGTGGACACGACGTGCCGATTTTCCGAAACTCATGGCGTGCAATCCACCCGGGCCACCCTCATTCGCCTTACCCGGCTGACCGACACCAGTCTCATCGTGCATTGGTTCAGCGAGGGATTCGGGTTGATCAAAACGGTGGCCAAGGGTGCCCGCCGGCCGACGAGTCCGTTTGCCGGGCAGCTCGATCTGTTTTTCAGTGGTGAAATCGCCGTCCAGTTCACGCGGCGGGGCGAATTGCACGCCTTGCGTGAGATTTTCATCCACCGTTGGCGCGAGGGATTGCGGAAAAACTACACCGCCACCCTGTTTGCCGCCTACTGTTGCCAATTGCTCGAATCCTCGGTGGAACCCGAACATCCGGCCCCGGAATTGCACGATTTATTGGAACGCGCGCTCGATCATATCGACGCCACGGAGCCCGGTTTACGGGCCCTCCACCATTACGAACGCGAGTTGTCCCGCCTGCTGGGAATCAGCCAACCACAGCGTCCGGCGGACCAATCTTTGCGCGACGCGCTGGGTTCCCTGCCAGCCTCGCGCGGAGAATTGCTCGAAAGACTTTGCCCTCCACGCGATTTCCGCTCGTCAGCGGACGAAAATAGCCGATAATCACAACAACACAGCAAATTGCGCCCCGCCATGGACTCTCCAACCGCTACCTTTATTGCCATCTTACAAGACCGCGTGGAATCTCTCCGCGCTGCCGGTGATCTCGACGAAGCCCTCCACGCCGCCACCGCAGCCGTGGAAAAATCCCAGCAAACACTCGGCCCGAACCTCGAAAGTATCGACGCTTTCGCCTCCGCACTCGAAATCCGCGGCGATATTTGCCGTGAACTCGGCAACTACGAACACGCCCGTGACGACTACCGCCAAGCCCTCGACCAATTGGAGGACCGCCCGGACCGGTACGGCCAGGTCGGTCGTCTGCATGCCGCACTCGGTGCCGCCTACGACGCCCAAGGCCGGGGCGACAAAGCGGGCGAACACTGGCACCGGGCCATGGATTTCTTCGGACTCCAGGACCCGCCACTGATGCTCGACATCGCGGCCATGGCGAACAATCTCGGTTTTCTTTACAAGGCGGCCGGCGACCTCGACGCCGCAGAATCCCACTTCCTGCGGGCCATGGAAATCGTCCACTCGCAACTCGGCCAGGAGCACGAACAAACCGCCACGGTTTCCAGCAACCTCGGCGCGCTCTATCAGGCGGCCGGGTTCCACGAGCAATCGCGCGAAATGCACATGATGGCCCTCGAAACGCGCCGCAGCCTGCTCGGCGAGGAACACCCGGATACCGCACAATCGCATAACAACCTGGCCCTCGCCCTGCTCAGCACCGGCGACCGCGCGTGGTCGCGCCGCCATTTTGAAAACGCTTTGGCCGGTTTTGAAGCGCTCGGTCCGGAATACCATGAGGATCTCGATGCCGTCGCTACCAACTATTGCGCGTTCCTGCGCGAGGAGGGTGAAATCCACCTCGCCGACCTGATCATGAGCCGCGTCAGGGAGGAAATCGCGAAATCAGCCCGGCGCGATGTCGGTTAGCCCGGGCGCTCCACCTGAGCGACGGCCATGGCGGCGATGCCCTCGCTGCGGCCGATGAAGCCCAGGGTTTCGTTGGTGGTGGCCTTGACGCCGACCCGCTCCGGCGGGATGCCCAGCGCGGTGCCGATGTTTCCGCGCATGGCCTCGCGGTGGGGCAGCACTTTGGGCGCTTCCGCGACGACGGTGGAATCGACGTTGACGATGGTGAATCCGAGTTGGCCCGCAAGATCGCGGCATTTTTCGAGGATTCGCAACGAACTGATGTCCTTGCATGACGGATCGCCGGGCGGAAAATAATGTCCGATGTCCGGCAAGCCCAGCGCGCCGAGCACAGCATCCGCGATGGCATGACAAAGCACGTCCGCATCGGAATGACCGGCCAGCCCGTGACTGTGAGGGATGGTAACGCCGCCGAGAACCAGCGGTCTGTCAGAAGCAAAGCGGTGAACGTCGTAGCCGATGCCGGTCATGGGTGTGAAGTGATAATTCTTAAGCGCTGAATTCGAAACGAAGAACAACAACGGGAAGGACCAAACATCTTGCTTGGATTCCCGGCGGAAGAGGGCGATCATGGATGATAAATGTCAAATCGCAAATCCTGAATCGCTAACCAGGCGATTTGGCTCTTGTCCCAGGCCTTTGCTTTTGCTTGACTGATTGCCCCCGATGGCCGCTCCGCAAAACATCATCGCGCTGGTTTATGATTACGACCAGACGCTCAGCCCGCGCTACATGCAGGATGACGTGTTGTTCCCCGAGTTCGGGATCGACCCCGTGCAATTCTGGAAAAGATGCGACTCGCTGGTCGCCGATCAGAAATGGGACGGCGAGCTGGCGTATATGAAATGCCTGCTCGATTACCTCGGCATGGACAATGTGACTAACAAACGGCTTGTCGCGTTGGGAGGCGGGTTGAGGTTTTTCCCGGGGCTGCCGGAAATGTTCGGGGCCTTGCCCGCCGCGGCGCTGACCGCAGACCATGAGGCCGCCGATATCCGGGTGGAACATTATATCATTTCCTCCGGCCTCAAGGCGTTGCTGGACGGGTCCCGCCTGCAACCCTTCGTCAAGGCCATCTTCGGGTGCGAGTTCGGCGAGGATGCCGAGGGCCGGATCAGTTTTCCCAAGCGCGTCATTTCGCACACCACCAAGACCCAGTTCCTGTTCCGCATCAACAAGGGCATGCTCAACCACGATCAGGATGTCAACGATCACATGCCCCACGATCAACGGCCGATTCCCTTCGAGAACATGGTCTATGTCGGCGACGGTCCGACCGATGTCCCGTGTTTCACCGTGATGAACCGCAACGGCGGCCATGGCATCGCCGTCTATAATCCCGATGACCTCAGCGGCCGCTCGTTCCGCAAGTGCTATCAACTCTCAACCCACGCCGGTCGCGTCAAACACATCGCCCCCGCCGATTACCGACAAGGCTCCCACCTGTGGCTGCTGCTCGCCGAAATGGTCCGCGAAATCGCCGAACGCATCCTGCGCCACCGCAGTGAGGAACGCGCACATGCCACCGTCCCGGCACCGGGGTTCTGAGGTGTTCTGTTAGATAATCATTTCGCGCTTGACCAGGTCGAAGCGGATGGTTTTGCCATGCAGGTGCGAGGCCATGGCCATTTGCAGCAAGGTCTGGGTGCGGAAGGCCAGATTCATCGGGCTCCAGGTGTCGGTGCGGCCGGCAAGCGCGCAATCTATCAGGTTTTTCCACAACATGAGATTGTCCTCCGAGCCTTCAATGGGGAAACGTTCGAGGGCTTTCGGTTTGGACGATCCGCCGGTGGCGCGAAAGACGATCTCGCGGTTGTTAGGATCGACGAACAAGGTGCCGTCCCAGCCGCGGATGACGGGGCAGCGCTGGCCGGCACCGCGTTGCGGGGTGGTTTGCCAGTCATTGCCCTGGGTGCCGTTGAGTGAGAGTGCCAGGCCCTTCGGGTACTCGGCGATGAGTTGGAGCGTGTCAGGCACGTCGCGCAATTCGTAGGGGTAACGGTAGATGCCGCCGATGGCGGCAACTTTTTCGGGGAATTTCAAATCCAACATGTCCACCACCTGGGCCAGGCAATGCGGATAGAGATCGGTCACCGGGCCGCCGGCATAGTCGGCGAACAGGCGCCAACGGAACCAGCGGTCCACCGAAAACGGGACCTTGGGCCGGTCCGGCGCGAGAAACGCTTCCCAATCGAGGTCGGGGCCGGGTTTGGCGTTCGGGTCATCGATGGGCATGCCGCGCTCGCCCCAATCGCCGGTGCGGAAGAACCCGACTTCGGCCTGGATCGGTTGGCCGATGGCTCCGGCGCGGATCAATTCCTTCATCTTTTTCCATGCGGGATCGGTCATGGCCTGGGTGCCACAAACGAAGGCCGTTTTCGCGGTAGCGACCGCATCGGCCAAGGTGCGGGTGGCCTCGAACTGGCTCCAGTGGCTGATAGGTTTCTCGCAATAGACATGTTTGCCGGCTTTCACTGCGGCAAGTGCCTGGGATGCGTGATGATGGTCCGGCGTGGCGATGCAGACGACATCCACCGCTGGATCTTCTAATAATTTCTGATGGGTGTCATGGGCCGTCTTGACCTGGTATTTCCTTTTCTTTTCCTCGCGCCGCGGCCGGTAGAGGTCGCAGCATGCGACGATATCGACCGGCATTTTCAGATCATCGCGCAGTTTGGAAACCATTTGGAAATGGCTTTCGGAACGGCCGCCGCAGCCGATGAAGCCAACGCCGAGGCGGCGGGTGTTAGATGGGGCGGGGGTTTGGGCGCGGGCGAATCCCGGCGCGGCGGCCAGCGCGGCGAGCGTAGCGGCTGTCTGGCCGATGAATTGGCGGCGGGGCATGGATGATGATGAGTTATCTGTTTGGAGGTTCATGTGGTTCGGTGGTTTTGGTTGTTAGCGCTTTCTTCCAATTGGCGGCGAGTTTTGATAGTGCGATGTAATCCGGTTTCCCGTTCATCACGGCGATGCCATAGCGCAGCGTCCATGATTCGCCGGTTTTGAGGGTGGCGGGTTCGGCAGCGAGGTTGAGAGTGGCTGACAGATAACAGAACGGCTCGCGCATGGTGAACCAGAGCGCGGGCCGCGGGTTGGCGGAATGATCGACCATCAGCAAGGTGATTGGCTGGCCGTCGATCACACAGCGGACCGCACACCACGGGCCACGGGTGAGGCGTTCGTCACCACGCACCACTTTCTGGCCGGTGACATCCGGCCAGATCCACTCCGCCTTGCGGTCCCAGGCAGGCAGAAACCGCATGCCCAGCCCGAAGTAATGGCTGCCCGTGAGCCGCACGGATTCGCGACCGGCGGCCGGCGTGAGGGTGGATTGCCAGTCAAGCCAGTGCACGGTGTCGTCGCCCTTGCCGGTGACGCGGACCTTGACCCGCCGCGTTTCATCCAACAAGCGCGTGCCGTCCGTGGCGAGCCAGCAAAGCCGCTGGTTGAAGCCATCGCTATCCCGGGCGACACCCGGATCCACCACCGGTTCCTGGCGTCCGGTGTTGGGAATTCCTTTTTCCGACCAGAAATCCGTGCCGTCCACCGCGATGGCGAACATCAATCCATGATGGTGGAAATGGTCCGGCGGAGAATCATCTAACAATGGCAAGGGCTTTTCACCGGGCGCGAAAAGCTGCGCGATGTATGGTTTGTTAGGATTGGGTGTCGCTTGCAGTTGGGCGACCACCGGTCCGTCCGCCACGCGCAACGGGATCGGCGGCGGAGCATCGGCGGCACGCGTGACGGCGGCAAGAACCATGGCTAACAGAAATGAGCGGGCAGGTTTCATACGGGTTCAGAGCAGGGCTTGCAGGTGGGTGATGCTGGTGGCCGCCTGGGCGACGGTGCCGCATTCCACGGACAACACGATGTCACGCGGGCAGGTTTTGCAGATGGCGATGACGCGCGCCCAATCGATCACGCCCTCGCCGCACGCGCACCCGACGGGAGTGCCGGTGACCTGTCCGCGTTCGCTAGCGGACTGGCTGACGGAGATGTCCTTGGCATGAAGGTGGACGAGGCGACTGGCGACGCGTTGCAGCCAGGCATACGGGTCATGGCCGCAGAGATAACTGTTGCCGGTATCGAAGTTGATGCCGATGGCCGGGGAATCGACGAGCACCTGGATGCGGTCCAGGCCGTCGGGGTGTTTCGAGTATTGCTGGTGCGGTTCGATTCCTATCAGGATGCCGCGCGGTTCGGCCACCGCGGCAGCTTCCTTGAGCACATAACGCATCAGGACATGGTCCTCCTCCTCGGTGGTCCAGCAGGGTTTCGGGCCTTCGTCGGTGTTGACCACGGGCGCGCCGCATTCCGCGGCGAAACGGATCGCCTGTTTGAGGTATTCGGTGCTGATCTCCGGTTTGCACAAGGGCGTGTGGGCGGAAAATCCCGATAAGCACACCCCGGCGGCGGCGCACGCGCGGGCGACACGCAACGGATCGTCGAGCATCGAAACACTGTGAAAATAGCCAGCCTCGCTGAGCAACTCGCGGCCCCAATGGACCATCGGTTCCACATGGGTGTAACCGAGTTCGGCGGCTTTTCTCACCCCCCATTCGAAGGGTTTGTCCTCGTGACGCACGAATTCCAGGTTGATCCCGATACTGATTTTCCCCATGGCTGTTTCCTTTCCGATTGATTGATGGTGATGACGCTGGGTAGGATGACAATCCCGAAAGCGCTTGTCTTTCGGCTCCGGCCAGTGGTAAATAATGAAACATGAGTTACCGCTCAGCCATCTTCCACGCTGCCGGGCGGCTGCACCGGGCCGACACTTGCGAGTCGCTGGGAGCGGCGGCGGCGGCGGGCGACGTACGCCTGGCGGCCATGGCGCGCGGCACCTACCCGGGCCGTCCGCTGCCTGCCGGGGTTCTGCCTCAGGTGTGCAGCATCGGTTATTGGGATGCCGTGCGCGACCAGACATGGGGACTCGGCGAACACCGCAACGAGGGCATCGAGATCACTTATCTTGACAACGGTCGGCTCGGATTCGTGGTGGACGGGAAATCCCATCCGCTGGCACCCGGCCATCTCACGATCACCCGCCCGTGGCAACCGCACTCGGTTGGCAACCCGCGGGTGGGTGCCAGCCGCCTCTACTGGCTGATCCTCGATCTCGGCGTGCGCCAACCCCACCAGGCGTGGCGCTGGCCACCGTGGCTCATCCTGTCTCCAGCGGACCGCAAGGATCTCACCAACCTGCTGCGGGAAAACGAACACCCGGTCTGGCCGGGCACACCGGAAATCGGACGCTGTTTCGCCGACATCGGCCACCTGATCGAAGCCACCGGCGCGGGCAAGGTGCCGTCGTCGCGCCTGGCCCTGCTGGCCAACGAACTGCTGGTGTGCCTGTTGGAATTGTTGCGCAGCCAGAACCCGCCGCGGCAGGTTTCGCTGACCCACGGCGAACGCAGCGTGGCGATGTTTCTTGAACGGCTGAAAAACGAGTCAGGCGATCCATGGACCCTCGAATCGATGGCGGAACAAACCGGTCTCGCACGCACCCGCTTCGCCCACCATTGCCGTAAACTCACCAACCTCGCGCCCATGGCCTACCTCCAGCAATTGCGCATCGCCAAAGCCAAACACCTGCTGGCCGATCACCGCCGCGCCATCACCGAGATCGCGCTCGATTGCGGATTCGCATCCAGCGCGTATTTCGCCAGCGTGTTCCGCAGGCAGGAGCAGTGTTCGCCGCGCGAGTTCCGTGCGGCGCGGGGGAAGAAGTAATCAGTAATCACTTCCCCCCCTCCTCCGGCTTGGGGAGAAGCGGATCGGGCACGCTGGCACCCGGGATACGGGGTTCGGGGAGGGATGGGAGAACATCGCTGGCGCGGTCTTTTTCGAGGCGTTCGACGGCCTTGCGCCAGGCAGGGATTTGCTCGGGATGGTCATCGGCGCTCGGGTTGGCGAGTTCCGGCGGGGGGCGTTCGGCGATTTTGAGTTTGACCAGGATGCTGCGGAAGACGGCGCGTTCCTGGCGCATGAAGGATGTCCAATCGACCTGTCGGAGCAGGGCGGTTCCGGCATCAGTTTCGCCGTTGAGCACGCGGGCGGTGCCTTCGAGGGCTTGAGACATGATGGGGGAGACGGTCTTGTCGTGGGCAAATTTGGGCAGGCAGGTCAAGGCGTCCGCAGGGCGGCCGTCCAGCATTTCCGCCAGCATGAGCGTGGAATGGAAAACCGGTTTATCCTGCCGTTTGATCAGTTTTTCCATGGTCGTGGCCACCGGACCGCCGGTCAGGAGTCCGTGGAGCAGTCCGAAATAATAGGCGTTGTTCTGGAGGTCGGGGTTGAGCGGTTCGAAGCGCAGCAAGGCGCGGAACATCGCCAGCATGTCCTCCGAGCGGCCTTTGGCCATGAGCGAGACAAAGACCGGCAACAGATCGTTGTAGAGTGGCAGCGGTCCCCAACCCATGCGGACTGCGGCGACCCAGGCGTTATCGGCGGCGTCCTTTGCTCCGGCGGCCGCAGCGGCATGGGCGATTTCGAGGAAACGGTTGCGGCTGGAATCAAACACGGCATAGTCCATGGCACCAGTCCAGGCGACATCGGAGCCGATCATGTCGCCGTTGCTGGCGGCGAAGTTGGCCTGCACGATTCTCATGGCGACGAGGTCGCACGAGTCGGGGGGAGCGGCTAGGGCGGCGGTGATTTCGTCGGTTTTGTGCAAGCGCAGCAGGGCGTTCAGGCGGGCGAGGTAGGCGCCCGAGTTGGTTTTCGCCGGTTCTTCCAGGATGGAGGCGGCCTTTTCGGCTTGGCCGTGTCCGACCAACCAGTTGCCAAGCACCCCCGGATCGCTTGCCAGATAGCGCTTGATGGCGGATTCGTACCCTTGTTGGGCGGATTCAGGCTGGGCCGCGAGCGACGGATTCATGGCCAGCAGGTGGTCCAAGGGGGTGGCTTTCGGCACTTTCGCGAGCCACTCCGGGAGATCGGGCAGGGACGGATCCGGCGCGAGGCCGTTGGGGGTTTCGCCGAGGATGCGCAAGGCCGCCAATGCCTCATCATCGGCCTTGGCGGCGATCAACCCGGCGAGGATTCGCCGCGATTCCGCTAACCGCCCGGCATTCGGACGGCTGCACAGCGCACGCACCAATTCGACCCGGACCAGCGGCTCATCGGTCGGCTGGGCCACCTCACGCAGGCAATTCTCCGCAATGTCGAGTTGCCCGCGCTGGATAAGCAGCGGCACCAGGGCGGCGCGGAACGCCGCCTGATCGCGATACTTCGGCGGCAACACGGCAAAGGCGCTCAACGTCACCGCGTGCGGTGCCTGTTGCGCCATCACCCGCAGGACTTCCAGCAAATCCGCGCGGGTGGCACGGCGGTCGGTGAAAATCTGGGCGGCGGCCAAGTAGGCGCTCGGCGCACCCAATTTTCCGAGGGCGCGGGTCCAAATGCGGTAGGCATCGAATTCATCGACGTGGAC
>Ga0118677_10007838_pt1 | contig 17443 bp, 14 predicted proteins | sample AliMusrvi5mmetaG_FD_86154 | JGI IMG/M metagenome (GOLD analysis project Ga0118677, IMG submission 86154) | reverse complement strand
GGATCAGGATATTACTATTTATGGAGACGGTCAGCAAACCCGCAGTTTTCAATATGTCGATGATCTTGTTGAAGGAATGATCCGAATGATGGCCTCGCGCGATGAATTTACAGGTCCCGTTAATATTGGCAATCCTAACGAATTTACAATCCTTCAGTTGGCAGAAATGGTAATCCAGCTAACCAATTCCAAATCTAAAATTATCAGAATGCCACTGCCACCTGATGATCCGACACAACGCCAACCCAACATCGACCTGGCTAAAATAGAATTGAACTGGGCGCCGAAAATTCAACTTAATGAAGGGCTGGTAAAGACTATTGATTATTTTGCCTCAATTATCCTATAATATACCAGTTCTTCTGATATAATTTAAAAATTTAAAAATGAAGGTATTAGTAATCGGGGCAAATGGTCAGTTGGGAAATGAAATTCGGGTCCTGGCTAAAGATTACCCTGATTTTAAATTCATTTATACAGATATTGATGAGCTAGATATAACTGATCCATATAAAGTTGAATTATTTTGTGTGCTCAATAAACCTCATGTAATCATAAATTGTGCAGCCTATACTGCTGTGGATAAAGCAGAATCAGATAGTTCACTTGCATATCTGATTAATGCAACTGCCGTTGAAAATCTCTCCAGATCAGCATCAGTTATAGATGCGCTTTTGATTCATATCTCAACAGACTATGTTTATGACGGAAAAACATGGATTCCCTATATTGAGACCGATCAAACAAATCCACAATCTGTCTATGGAACCAGTAAACTTGCCGGAGAAGAAGCTGTTTTGAATTATGCCGAAAAGGGGATCATATTACGGACTTCCTGGCTTTATTCAGCCTTTGGAAATAACTTCTTGAAAACAATGATCAAATATGGAACCGAACGTGATGAACTTCGGGTAGTTTTTGATCAGGTTGGAACCCCAACCTATGCCAGAGATCTTGCAAAGGCGATTCTCGATATAATACCATTGTCAACCCAACAATCCGGGGTCAATCTGTTCCACTATTCCAATGAAGGTGTTACCAGCTGGTTCGATTTTGCCCAAACAATTATCATCTTTTCCGGTATTAAATGCCAGGTAAAGCCAATTCTTACCAAAGATTATCCGGTAAGTGCCGTCAGACCCTGCTTTAGTGTACTCAACAAATCAAAAATTAAAGAGACCTTCAATCTTACCATCCCTTATTGGAGTGATAGTGTGAAAGAATGTATTCCAAGGCTCAAATAACAAACTAAATAATAATCAAATGGCAGTAATTGACTGGGATCAGTTTAATGAAAATTTTCAATATTATGACAAATCGATCATTGTAGAAGTTATTGATCTTTTTTTCGAAGAATATGAACCACGAATCAGTAGTTTGCAAAAAAACATCGATGAAAAGGACTTTGCCTCCCTGGCTTTTAATGCTCATAGTCTTAAAAGTGTGATCTCTAATTATATGGCACCTGGTGCTCTTGAACTTACCCGTAAGTTGGAAGAATTAGGTAAGAGTCATTCTACAGAAGGATTAAATGAGGTTTTTTCAGAGTTGAGAAGTACAACCCAGGAATTACTTTTGGAACTGAAAGATTACGTTCAAAAATTGGAATAATGAATTGACTATTGTGATTTGATTTTTGCAGATCCTTATGGATTATACATATCCTTATGATAATAGCCTAATATATTCTGTATCATCAGGCAATATGATTGCGCTTTACTGTCGGCAGGTGATTTTTCCAGTAACCTGGAAAATTGATTAAGTGCTTCGCCCCATCGCTGCAACTTAAAATAAATTTCACCTTTAAGAAAAAGTGCGTCGCTACTATTTTCAATTGATTGATTATCAAGTATATCCAAGGCTTCTTCAGGCATTCCCCTTTCAAGTGCTTCCTTTGAATTGGTTATAATTATTTCCAAATCAATCATTTCGTAAATGCTTTAAGGAGCTTTCCCAATTGGTAGGAAAGTAATTTTGTCAGTTCGTAAGAGTTTGTCATTGCCTCTTCCAGCGAAATAGGGCCATTGGCAATAGAGAATATCCCGTCAAAAAGAGGGGATGCCTCCGGGTGAATTGCTCCCCCAATTGCAATTACCGGTATTCCGGCCTCGCGGGCAGCATGGGCAATTACGGCAGGTCCTTTGCCCTGGCAGGTTTGCAGGTCTATACACCCTTCTCCGGTTATTACCAGGTCACAGTTCCTCAGATCCTCCGTTACTCCTAAAAGCTCTATAATCAGCTCGGCTCCGTGCTCAATTCTGCCTTTAAAAAGGGCAATCAAGGGAACTGCAATTCCACCTGCCGCACCTCCGCCAACCAATCCAACCAAGTCTTTATGAGTACTTTGTTCCAATAATGCAATATAATTCTTTAATCCAAGCTCCAAATCTTTAACCATTTGTGACGTTGCACCTTTTTGAGGTCCATAAACTGCAGCCGCTCCATCCGCTCCAAGGAGTAGATTTTTAACATCGGTAGCTATCACTATTTCGCATTCCAAAATATCAGGTTCGACTTTATCTGTCAATATACGTGCAATCTGAAGTAAACCATTTCCCCCTTCTTCAATTGGTTCTCCTCTATGATCCAGAAGTTTAAACCCCAATGCCATCAACATTCCAATTCCCCCGTCGACTGTTGCACTACCCCCAATTCCCAGGATGATCTTTTGGGCGCCATGTTTAACTGCCGCCAGAATCAACTCCCCTGTTCCGAATGAGGAAGCCAACATTGGATTTAACTCATCAGCTGTTAAAAGATTTAATCCCGAAGCTTCCGCCATTTCAATAATTGCGCATTTTGATTCCGGAATCCATCCAAACCGCGAATTGATTACTCTTCCAAGCGGATCATGTACAGGAACCTGAATAAATATTCCACCCAGGGCAATAACCAGTAATTCATTTGTACCATCTCCACCATCGGCCAGCGGATGTTTGATAATCTCCAGAGTGTCGTCGGCCATCACCAGTCCATCGGAAATTGCATTCGCAAAATTGGAAGCTGAAAGAGAACCTTTCATGGCATTTGGAGCAAGTAATATTCTCATTGAATCGTACTTTTTAAGAGATTCAGGCGTCGGACCTGGTAACTGAGAGGACGCCCTTTATATTTTTTAATTTTTGGATCAGAAAATCGAGATGTTCAAGATCATTCACAAAAACCCGAAGGGTCCCATCAAAAGCCTTATTTTCCGAATTGATGGCAATCGATCGCATTTGAATTCCCACTTCTTTAGAAATAATACGGGAAATATCGGTCACGATCCCTGAACGGTCTGACCCGGAAATATGAATGGTTGCCTGAAATGAGTTCCTTTTACCTGTATTTCTCCATTTTGCCTTGATAATCCGGTAGGGATACCTTTCAACCATCTGTTTTGCATTGGGGCAGGTAACTCTGTGGATTTTTATCCCCTCGAATATAGTCACAAATCCAAAAATATCATCCCCGAAAATTGGGTTGCAACAAACGGCCAATTTATAATTTACATCTCTAAGGTTGTTATCGATCACCAGATAGTCGTCACTATTATCAAAGGATAACTCTTTAACCTCTTGTGCAGGAAGCATTTCTGCAAGTTTATCCTGCTGTGACTCTTCTTGTTTACCAATAACTTGTTCCTTAATTTCAAGCGTATCGATCTTCCCTGCCGATATATTAAAATAGAGATCAACGGCAAGTTTTAATTTGTAATGCTTTAGGATATCCCGGATTACTGAATCGTTAAGCTCGATTTTCCAGTTTTTAAATTTACGTCTAAGAATCTCTTTGCCGTTTTCAGCTTCCTTTTTATGATCTTCATTCAGACTTGCCTTAATGCGTGTTTTAGCTTTTGAAGTAACTACAAAATCGAGCCAGTCGAGTTTTGGTTTCTGGTTATTGGAAGTTTCAACGGTTATCTGATCACCATTCTTAAGCACATATTTCAAGGTAACCAATTTCCCGTTGACTTTCCCGCCTACACATTTGTCGCCTATTTTTGAATGTATTTCGTAGGCAAAATCAAGGAGTGTAGCCCCAGCCCGCAGCTTAAGCAGGTCACCTTTGGGGGTAAAAACAAAAATCTCATCCTCGTAAATATTTACCTTAAAATCATCAATAAAATCAACCGGATTAAGTTGCGGGTTTTCAAGAATTTCACGTACATTCTTTAGCCATTTGTCAATCTCCTCGCCCCCTTTTCCCCCTTTGTATCTCCAGTGAGCTGCAAGACCATTCTCAGCGATGTCATCCATACGATGAGTTCTTATCTGCACTTCAACCCATCTTTTCCCAGGTCCAAGCACAGTAGTATGCAAAGATTCATAACCATTCGATTTAGGATAGGTTATCCAATCTCTAAGCCTGTCGGGATTAGAGAGATATTCTTCGGTTACCACTGAAAAAGCCTGCCAACAGGTGGCTTTTTCATTTTCAGGTTCTGAATTTAAAATTATACGGATAGCAAAAAGATCATATACTTCATGAAAGTCTACTTTCTGCTTTTGCATCTTATTCCAAATTGAGTAGATTGATTTGGTTCTGGCTTTCATATCAAAATCAAACCCTCTGCTCTTAAGCTTCTGCTCGATGGGGCTTACAAATGCAGAAACGAAGCTTGCCCGTTCAACCGCAGTTTCCTTCAGTTTCTCAACAATAAATTCATAATCAGATGAATGAAGGAATTTCAAGGCAAGGTCCAGTAATTCTGAATTCACTTTATAAAGACCCAAACGATGAGCAAGCGGTGCGTAGAGGTGCCAGGTATCAATAGACAAACGCTCTCTGATTTCTGCAGGCTGGCTGTTTAATGTCCGCATATCCTGCAACTGATCGGCAATCTTAATTAAAATCACCTTCACATCACCGGATAAAGCAAGCAAGAGTCTGCGGAAGTTCTCACTTTGAAAAGCCAGATTTCCTGTATTTAGCGAATTGATCTTGATCATTCCGTCCAAAATCACTGCTACATTTGCTCCAAATTGGTTTTTTACATCTTCAACTGAAAATTGAATTCCTCTGGATCCATAAACATTATGCAACAAAGCTGAAATAAGTGAATCTGTGGATAATCCCAATTCAAGAACAGCAATTTTGGCCACCGAAATTGAGTGATTCAGGATAAATTCGCCTTCGTTCCATACGGAATTACCAAGTATTTGAGCTGCAAAATTAAAGGCTTTGTCGATCATTGGCAGATCACCCACTGGCAAACTCTTTGTACACTGAAAGATCAGTGCATGGTAAGAATTCTTTATTTTTTCGTCAAGTAATTGATCCACAATAAGAAATTTTATCAGGTTAAACTATTACTATCGGATAAACCGATTTACAAAAATAACGAGTCTAACGGTTTTCCAACTAATCTCTAACTTTATCTGCAGGCCAATGTAGTTCTGTTTTCCATATTTTGGACTCTGAACGGGCATGTTTCAGAAAATCTGCAATCTTTGCCACAATGTCCGGATGTTTGGAGGCGACATTCAAATCCTCATGAATATCAATGCTTAAGTCATACAATTCAAGAGGTTCTTCGGTGCCGAATCTCACTCCTTTCCATTTACCCATCCGAACTGCTTGCTTGGTACCGCCTTCATGAAATTCCCAGTATAAAAAATCATGTTTCTTTTGATCCCCAATTCCAGTAAGTTCAGGAACCATTGATATTCCATCGATAGAGTCTGTCAGTTGGATTCCGGCCCATTCTGCCGCTGTGGGAAGGAAATCCCAGAAAGCAGAGGGATAATTGGAAACCTTCCCACGAGGAATCCGTCCAGGCCAGCTGGCAATGTACGGAATCCTGATGCCACCTTCATAAAGAGACCTTTTAAATCCTCTAAGGGATCCTCCGCTATTAAAAAACCCGGGATCTGCACCCCCCTCTAAATGGGGGCCATTATCGGAAGTAAAGATAATCAGCGTATTTTTATCTAACCCAGATTCTTTTAATTTTGCAACAATCTCACCAACATACCGATCAAGCCTGCTGATCATTGCTGCAAAAACCGCTCTTGGCTGACTCTGAGAACCATATGCACCCTTTCTGTAAACAGGACCGGAGTCTATCCCTTTAAAAGGAACTTCAGGGAAAACCCCTTTAAAATGAAGCAGAAGACTATCCTCTGGAGCCATCAATTCGGCATGAGGGATGGTATAGGGACAATATAGAAAAAATGGCTCATTTTTATGATTATCAATGAATTGAAGAACCAATCTATGAATTTCGTCAGGGGCATATTGAACTTTGCCTCCATTTTTATTATCCTTTAAATAAATCTTCTTACTATTGTGCCATAAATATTCCGGATAATAGTTGTGTGCAAGAACCTGACTATTAAATCCGAAAAATTCATCAAAGCCCTGATTTTCAGGAACTCCTTTGGATCCTGGTCCACCCAGTCCCCATTTCCCAAATGCACCGGTTGCATAGCCTGCCTCTTTGAACATCTTTGCAACAGTATAGGTCGCATCCGGAAGAGGTTCCTCCCCTTCAGGCAGCATATCTTTATTCCCGCGGATATAGGTATGTCCGGTATGTAGCCCGGTCATCAGTGAAGAACGCGAGGGAGCACACACTGTACAACCGGCATAATGACAAGTAAACCGGATGCCTGATGCCGCCAATTGGTCAATATTGGGGGTTTTAAATTTTGTTTGTCCGTAACAGCTAAGATCACCATAACCAAGATCATCAGCTAAAATTAATATGACATTTGGACGAGGTTTTATATTTCTTTTAATCGGATTGGCTGCATTGACATTGCATCCCAACAACACAACAGTGCTCATTCCAAGATGGATTAAAGCAGAATTTAAATTACTCATTGACTGATTGTTCAAGCAGAATATTTAAACTTTATCTTCTAATTTAACCAACCCAAAATATGCTGGTTGATGAAAATCGGGATTTAATGTCCCAATCGGAGACCAACTAAGGTAGTGCGGAACGGAAGTTTCATCACCACATTTATAAAAATTAGCCCGAAACTCACTTCCGGCTTTAAGACCAATCAATTGCAGAGGAATTGCCACGGCGAGTGACCAACTGACGGGTGTTTCCCCATCAGGCAAGGTTTCAGGTGTAAATAAGGGGAATCTTAGAACCTGATCTAAACTACTCTTATCAAGGCTTTTTCTCGAATGTCGATCTGAACCAGAGGCGGATAAGCAAACTCCAAGACAATTGAATTCGAAATTACGGTAAAAATCTTCTTGTTCTATAAAAAATTCAACACATGAATCCTGCCAGACTGGTTCCTGATCCGCATGGCAAACTGCCCGAATCAATTCACCTCCTACCTGATAATTAAGCCATAAATACCGATCATCATAACCTGTATAAACCTTAACTTCAATAAGATGTGAAAAATTATTCCAGTTAATTTTATCAATTTTAATCATCCCACCTGAAGCGATTAATTGTGAAGCAGTGAATATTGGGTTGGAGGGTGACAACTCATTCAGAAATGGAATTTTCAATTCAGACATATGTTTATTTTTTTCTGCAAAATAGCAGAATTAAGTTATAATACTGCTATTGTAATTCGATTTATCGCAATCCCCGGTAATTGAATTTTTCAACAGGCAAAAACAAAGCTGATTACACAAAATTCCAACTCATAATCGTACCTTTGACCCCAAAATCCGAAGAGTAATTACTATGTTTGAATCGATTCCAAAAAAGAAGATTTTATTTCTGATAAATCCTAATTCCGGAACCAGATTTAAAGGACGCCTCCCGGAACTCATTAAAAAGCTGACCAATCCGGGAATCTTTGAGGTTGAGATTCATTTCACCAGGTTTAAGGGAGAGGCTACTGAGATCGTAAGTCAGAAATTGCAGGAAGGTTATCGGTATTTTGTTGCCGTTGGGGGCGATGGTACCATCAATGAAATAGGTAAAGTGCTGATTAATACCGAGGCAATATTGGGAATAATCCCCATTGGTTCGGGTAACGGACTTGCACGTCACCTTAATATACCGTTAGACCCAAAAAAGGCTATTCAGGTCATTAATCAATTAAATATTAAGGCAATAGATTATGGCATAATTAATGACATGCCTTTTTTCTGTACATGTGGAGTTGGTTTTGACGCATTGATCGGAGAGAAATTTGATCAAAATAAGCGAAGAGGACTTTCAAGTTATGTAAAAACTGTCATATCTGAATTTTTCAATTTTCATCCTGAGACTTACCAAATTTCTATTAATAACCAGAAAAAAACAGAACTAAGGGCCTTTCTAATCACTTTTGCGAATGCTTCACAATATGGAAATAACGCATTAATTGCTCCAAAAGCTGATATTTGTGATGGTGAACTTGAAATTTGCATCCTCTCCCCTTTCCGGTTTTATAAAGCTTTTCTGATTGGAATCCGCTTATTTACAGGAAAAATTGACAAGAGTCAGCATATAGCATACCATAAAGCCAGTAAAATCTATTTAGAAAGGGAATCAGAAGCGATTATTCATATCGATGGTGAAATCCGTCAGCCAGGAAAAAACCTGTATATCTCATTGATTGGCAAAGGATTAAAGATATTGGTCCCATAAATTGAAGATGAATCTATTTTAAAATAAGAATTCCTACATCCTGTCATTTTTTTAATTTCGGCCTTCGCATTCAACGGTAGACCATGAAACTTACCGTTTCCAAGAGTTTGATTTAAAAACGGTAATTATTCCACAAAAAAAGTCCCGGGAAATATCCCGGGACTTTGATCCTTAACCTACCTAAATGGCACCTTAAATTTCAACTTTTAAAATTTGAAACCGGCAATATAGCTTTTGGCATTGATTATACCAGACTCACTTTCGATCTTATGATTATCCGAAGGTTGATCATTATTCAAAACTTTCTCATTGATAGGAGATGCCTTTTGGTCATATAACAATGAATCATCTGAACTCCAGTAAGAACCATCTGAAATCCATTGTGTAATGACAGTTGTGATTTGCCCTTTAACGTTCAGATCGCTATTTCGGGAAACCCAGGAAGTGCTATTTCTGTTGGTCACATTTTCATCTTTAACCTCTGTTTTTATCCCTTTAGAACCAGAATTCAACGTTGAGGATAAATTGTTGTTCGCATTGACTTCTGTAGCACCAAGTAAAGCACATAAAACGGTTACTGTGAAACCACTTTTTACCGACCAAATACTGACAGAATTAATTTGCTTTTTCATTTTTTTTTACTCTTTAATTTAATTTTTTACTAACTGACCTTTCTATTTCACAAACTGTGCCAAACACGTTATTTATTTATTATATAGGCCATTAGTAACATTTAGTTGATAAAAAATTAACAAACGACTATGGGGTAACATATTGATAATCAATATAATTAGTCACGTGGATTTGGTTTTTAGAACTACAGGTGAACGTTTCTGACAATATGAACCTGGAGTTGGATCTTTCGGGGATGTCTGTCAATCTATCGCTTTATTTTATATATAATTCTCTATATAAGACAATTAGTAATTTGTCAGGTTTGAAGGAACCCTGAAGCACTACTGTCAGTTTTGTTAAAATTAAGTTAATTTAGAATCAAAATAAATACTAAAATCATTCAAATCTCAGAGAATCGCTCGGATCGGAATTTATGGTATGCCATAATTGTCGGTAGATTGTAAATACAGCAACAATAAATACCGCCATGAAAACGATTAGGTAATTCGAAAAACTCAAGGATACATGATAAGCAAACCGGTCAAGCCAATAATAGGAAAGTAGAAACGCGATTGGCAATGCAATAAATCCTGCGATGGTGATTAGTTTAAAAATCTCTTTTGACAAAAGCATTACCAATTCTTTAGTTCCTGCTCCGAGGACTTTTCGGATACCAATCTCTTTGGTACGGAAGACGGTTGTTAATGCAAGCAGGGAATAAAGTCCCATACAAGCAATGAATATTGCGAAAAATGAGAATGCGACAGCCACTTCTCCGGTCGATTGTTCCTCCCTATAAAATTCACCTAGACCCTCATTCATAGAGAATTGAAAAAATGGAATATTCGGATATGCGGTTCCAAGGTGTTTTTTAACTTTTTTAACATCCGCATCTTTAACCGGGTTTTTAAATCGAATAGTCGCAAATTTTATCTGTTCCAATTCTCTGGGTATTATAATGAGTGGCTGAATCCGGGTATGCAATGACTCAAAATTAAAATTATTAACAACCCCCCTTATTATCAGATAATTAGTCGATCCATCCGGATTCTTTCGGTAGATCCCTGATCCAACAGGGTTTTTTAAGCCAAGGTATTTTACCGCTTCTTCATTAATAATAACATCAGCAGTATCCTTGGATAAATAATGGGAGTCACCAATACCTCCTTCAGTAAATTTCATCCCGTATGTACTGAAAAACAATGAATCAGTTTGCATGATATACATCATCAGATTATTGGTCCTGTCGGAGCCATTCTGGATGCTTTGCATCACCAGAACCTTGCCGGGTACCGCATTTGAAAAGGAAACACATTCAATATCTTTTAATTCCATAATGGTTTTCCGGAATTCTGCTGCATCACCCCTCAACCCGATTACATTCTGGATCACAATTAGCCGATCTCTTTGATAGCCAACTCCAATTTGCTGTACAAATCGTAACTGACGGTAAATGGTTGAGGTGGAATAGATGATTACCAAAGAGAAAACAAACTGAATGATTACCAATATTCCGCGTAAACCCTTACCCCCTGTTCCAAACTGTTTTTGATGGCTTAAAATTGTCGCAGGAGTGAATCTGAAGATATAAAAGGCAGGATAAACTCCGGCAATGAATCCGGTGAGCAATGTGACACAAAAAATTGTAGGTGATAACTTAAACAGATGCAGGTGAATATCTTGTGCAGGACTTTGTTGAGTTAAAATAGTATTTGGATAGACCAGTTCGACGATTACCAGGGCAAAAAAGAGCGATATAAAACTGATGGTAAACGACTCTGCCAATAAATGCTTGGCCAATTCCTTTCTTTGTGATCCTAGTATTTTGCGGATCCCTATTTCGCGTACCCGCCCTGCTAAACGTGCTATTGAGAGGTTTGCGTAGTTTATGCACGCAATCAAAATGATCAGTATAGAAATACCTGCGATAATTAAGAGTGTTTGAATATTAACATTTTGGGAATTCTCATATTTTAGATGTGAGAAAAGATGGATGTCAGTTACCCGTTGAAGTCGAAGAACAAAGAATTCATCTTTTTCTTTCATCTCCATATTGGTTAATCCCATAGATTTTTCCAGATCGTCTCCTGCCTCCTTTAAAAACCCCTTGAGCAGTTTATCTTCAATCACAGATAATCCAAGGAGCTCTGAATCAGCAGATTTTTTCATATCGGTGCCTTCCTTAAACCGAAAATAGGTATACAGGTAAAGAGAAGTCCACCCGGGATCCGGCAAAACAACGGAAGAGATCGAGACGAGCGATTTATAATCAAGATGGGAATTGGTAGGACAATCTTCAACAATCCCCGTGACAGTCCACTTCTTATCATTTTCGACTGTGAGTATTTTTCCCATAGCCCCATCAGGGAACAACTGATTGGCCATCGATTTTGACAAAACAATTGATCTGGCCTTACTCAGACATCGCTTTGGATCGCCTTCAAGCATTTTAAACCCAAACATATCGAAAAAAGTAGAATCAACATATAACAGGGTTCGACGATCGAGTAGTGTCGCAACTGGAGTTGCAACGGGAATATCACGGTCATTTTTAAAGATTCGGCACGAATTTTCAATTTCGGGGACAAACGGTTTTAAACCATTGGCAAACATCGGAGAAGTAACTGCCACTTTCGATTCCAGTCCACCTAGTTTTGAATCAATATAAACCCTGTATAAACGGTCTGAAGCAGGATGGAAGGAATCATATTTAGACTGTTCCCAAATATAAACCATAACCATAATTGCACAAGCCATACCAACTGCGAGTCCAAAAATATTAATGAAAAAATACTCCTTGTATCGCAGAAGATTTCGAACAGCAACAATAAGGTAGTTCTTCATATCCGGTTTAAAGATTGGTAGCCACCCTCGAATAACTCTCGGTAACAACATGTCCATCAAAAAGATGGATTATCCTGTGTGAGCGCTGTGCCTGCATCATGGAATGGGTAACCATAATGATTGTCATTCCTGCCTCATTTAATTGAATCAACTGCTGAATGATGTCCTCCCCATGAGTGGAATCGAGGTTTCCTGTTGGTTCGTCTGCCAGAATTACCCGGGGTTTTGCGACCACAGCACGTGCTACTGCTACGAGTTGTTGTTGCCCGCCGGAAAGCTCATTCGGAAAATAATTGGCACGATGTTTCAGGGTAAACCTTTCCAGAACTAGGTTGACACGAATGGCACGTTCGGCCTGAGGCATTTTTTGATAGACCAGAGGTAATTCGATATTTTCCCAAACTGTAAGGTCGTCAATCAAATTAAAACTCTGAAAAATAAAGGCAAAATTATCTTTTCTTAATTCCGTTCGGTTTCTTTCAGAAATATCAGAAACCAGAATGCCATCAAGCAGATATTTCCCGGAACTGGGGGAATCAATTAGCCCGATAATATTAAGTAAGGTTGTTTTTCCACAACCAGATGGTCCCATAATGCTGACAAATTCGCCATCCGAAACCGACATATTTATATTACTTAATGCTTTGGTTTCAATGTCTTTATTCCTGAAGACCTTTCCAATATCAAAGAGTTCAATCATGGTTAACTATTAAATGTGCAAATAAAATTCTCAATCAATTTTAGTATCTCCCGGAATCTCTGATCTAAATTCAAATAATCCCCCATTTTATTAAATATGGCTTAGTTCACAAATCATACCAATCATATTATGTATCTTATTTTCAGATATTTATAAATAAGCTGCAAAAATTAATCGTCCGAATTCGTACAATGAGTGACCGATTTCGTACATTTACATACTAAAAAGAAATAGATTTCAAATTACAAAGAGTTCATAAAGGACAAATAATATACTGGATTTCAATCATCTAAAAATGGATGCGATTTTGATTCTTCATTTCTGTAATTACGGCCTGGTGTTTGCAATTCAGGATCTTAAATAATATATTTCATCATGGACAAAATTGGAAAAATTCTCGCAGTCGATGACAACGAGGATATTCTTTTCTCACTCAGGTTATTATTAAAACCTCATGTTGAAAAAATTGTAACTTCAAACACTGCCAGCTCAATTCCGGAATTACTTCTCAATGAAGATTTTGATGTAATTCTTCTGGATATGAATTTTACAAAAGATGCCATAAGTGGTAACGAAGGTTTCTTCTGGCTCAAAAAAATTCTGGAGATTGATCCTGAAGCAGTGGTTCTGTTCATTACAGCATACGGGGATATTGAAAAAAGTGTCCGGGCAATAAAAGAAGGAGCTTCAGACTTCATCCTTAAACCATGGCAAAATGAAAAGCTCCTGGCAACCTTAAATTCGGCCCTTCAGCTGCGTAAATCAAAAAAGGAGATTGAGCAGCTGAAGAGCCGGGCAAAAGCAATTAATAACATAAATAACCGAACCTTTAAAGATTTTATCGGAGATTCCGCCGAAATGCAGAAAGTCTACACCTCAATCTCCAAAGTAGCAGCCACTGATGCCAGTGTATTGATACTTGGAGAGAATGGTACTGGGAAGGAATTAGTAGCCAGAGCATTACACAACAATTCAAATCGTCTGGACGAAGCCTTTATTAGTGTAGATTTGACTTCCATAAGTGAGACACTTTTTGAGAGCGAGCTTTTTGGCCATATCAAAGGTTCATTTACAGATGCCAAAGTGGACAGACCCGGACGATTTGAGATAGCTTCGGGAGGAACCCTATTTCTTGATGAAATCGGAAACCTGCCACTGCCGTTACAAGCTAAGATTCTCACAGTACTTGAACGACGCGAAGTGACCCGGGTAGGTTCGAATAAAGCTATTCCCATCGACATCAGACTGATCTGTGCGACCAACATGCCGCTTCATCAAATGATAGAAGAGGGGAAATTCAGACAGGATTTACTGTACCGGATTAACACAGTTGAAATTGATCTCCCACCTCTTCGGGAACGTTATGGTGATATTCCGTTGTTGGCTGCCCATTTTTTCCGGATTTACACCAAAAAATATAAAAAGCCATTGCGCGGATTTACTAAAGAGGCACTCAAACGGCTCGGAGAGGGTGAATGGCCAGGAAATGTAAGGGAATTACAACATGTCATTGAGCGGGCAGTAATTATGACAGAAACGGAATGGATTAATCCGGATGATCTGCAAATGAGGATTTTAAATAAACCAGCTGAAGCATTTGAGTTGGAAAATTATGATCTCGATAAAGTTGAGAAAACAATTATTGTTAAGGTAATGAAAATGCATCAGGGAAATATTTCTAAAGCAGCCAGTGAACTCGGGCTAACACGAACTTCACTTTACCGAAGAATGGAAAAATATGGACTTTAAGAATTTCAGGATTTCGGTTATTCTCCGGGTTCTGGCAATTGTTGCCAATGCCTTTTTAATTATGTGGCTGATATTTACTACCAGCTATTATTTTACCACCTTATTGGCTGTAGGAATTGCAATTTACCAGGTAATCATTCTCATTCAATTCGTCGAAACAACCAATACCCTGCTGACTAATTTTCTGGAATCGCTGAGATATTCTGACTTTTCCAGAACTTTTGAAATTAAAGGGTTAGGATATTCTTTCGACCGCCTTACCGAATCATTTAGTATTGTAATCGACGACTTCAGAAAAGTGAGGGAAGAAAAGGAACAAAATTATTTTTATCTTGAGACAGTCGTCGAACATATCGGATTTGGGTTAATTAGTTACCGTGAAGACGGAGTTGTAGAACTAATCAACAACTCAACAAAAAAACTATTTAAAATTACAAGCCTCAAAAATTTAAGCGAACTTGAAAGTTTTTCGTCCGATCTGGTCGCTAAATTAATGGCAATTTCAAACGGAGAAAGTATCATGGTAAAGATCCAGAAACAGGATACGATCCTTCAACTGGCGATTTTCGCTACCGAATTCAAAGTGGCTGATCGACTAATCCGAATGGCAACCATCAAAGATATCCAGAATGAGCTGGAAGAGAATGAGATGGAGAGCTGGCAAAAGTTAATAAGAGTGTTGACTCACGAAATTATGAATTCTATCACACCCATTGCCTCAATTACCCAAACCCTTAACAGCATGATCAAAGAGGTTAGGTCGACTTATTCCAAGGGAATTCCTGATACTGTAGAGATGGAAACCATCGATGAGATAGAACTCGCCATTGAGACAATTCATAAACGAAGTACAGGTTTACTCCATTTTGTGGAATCCTACCGGGATCTAACCCGCATTCCAGCTCCAAAATTCAGCATCTTCCCGGTAAGGACACTGTTCGAAAACGTAAATGGATTGATGAAAAATGAAATGCAAAATCATAATATTCAATATATTACCTCTACAACTCCTGAAAATCTGGAACTTTCTGCCGATGAGCAGTTAATAGAACAAGTATTGATCAATCTTCTTAAAAATGCCATTCAGGCTCTTGAAAAAACAGGAAATCCACGAATTGAACTAAATGCTTTTATCGATTTAAATGGAAAAATAACTATTCAAATAATCGACAACGGCCAGGGGATTCTTCCCGAAGTCCTTGATAAAATATTTGTACCCTTCTTCACTACCAAACCCGAAGGCAAGGGCGTCGGGCTGGGCCTGGCGGTGCTCTACGGCATCGTCAAGGCGCACGACGGCGAGGTGGAAGTAACCAGCATCCGCGACGTGGGGACAACCTTTACCGTGACGCTCCCGCTGGTGCAGGCCGGGCAGGCGCACGGAGTTAAGGCGTGAATGAACTGTACGTCACGGCAGTCGGTCACGTGGAGGAAGACGCGCTGCGCTGGGTGGAAGCGGCGGCCACCGAGTGGTTCCCGTTCCCGGTGCGGCGGCTCCACGCTATCGACGCTCCCGAAAGTTCCTGGGATCCGGCCCGGCGGCAGTACCACTCGGTGGAGATCATGAAGGCATTGGTGCGCAACCTGCCGAAGGGCGCCGCCCGGCTGCTGGGCGTGACGGGATACGATCTTTCGATCCCGTTGCTGACGTTTCTGTTCGGGCAGGCGCAGTTGGACGGTCCGGTGGCGCTGGTCTCCATCCACCGGCTGCGCCAGGAGTTTTACGGAATGCCTCCGGACCCGGCGCTGCTGCGCGAGCGCCTGACCAAGGAGATGCTGCACGAACTGGGGCACACCTTCGCGCTGACGCACCGTTCGCGGCAGTCGTGTGCCATGAGCCTTTCCACCCATATCGAGCTGGTGGATACCAAGAATGCGGGTTGGTGCGAAGTATGCGGAGCGCATCTGGCGCGGCGCTTCGCTTCCCTGAAAGGGGTCTGAGTATGAGAACGGTCTGGCCGATTCTGATTGTGGACGACGAAGAGGTGATGTGCGAGTCCATGGCGGCATGGCTGCGCGAGGACGGCTACCGCGTGGATACCGCGCCCAACGGGAGGGCGGCGCTCGAACTGGCGCGCACCACCGATTACGCCATTTACTTCGCCGACCTGAAGATGCCCGGCATGGACGGCATCGAAACCATGATGGAGCTGCGCAAGATCCGGACCGACGCATCCATCATCATCATGACCGCCTACGCCACCGTGGACACCGCCATACAGGCCATGAAGGAGGGCGCGCAGGAGTACATCGTCAAGCCCTGCAATCCGCAGGAGATTTCCATCCTGGTGGCGCGCATCCTGAAGGTGAAGAAACTGCAGCGGGAGAATGCCATCCTGCGCAAGAAGCTGACGCGCAACTACCACCACCGCGACGTCATCACCAAGAGCCGCGCCATGGAGGAGATCCTCAACCTGGCGCGTGAGGTTTCCAGCCTGCGCAGCACGGTGCTCATCCGCGGGGAGAGCGGCACCGGCAAGGAACTGATCGCGCGCGCCATCCACTACTCCGGGGACCGCGCGCCGAAGCCCTTCGTCACGGTGAGCTGCGCGGCACTCACGGAAACGCTGCTCGAAAGCGAACTCTTCGGCTACGAGAAGGGCGCCTTCACCGGCGCCGACTCGCAGACGCGGGGCAAGTTCGAACTCGCCGGGCAGGGCACCATCCTGCTGGACGAGATCGGCGACATTTCGCCCAAGCTGCAGGCGGACCTGCTGCGCGTCCTGCAAGAGCGCTGCTTCTACCGGGTGGGCGGCAACCAGGAAGTGCAGGTGGAGGCGCGGGTGATCGCCGCCACCAACAAGGACCTGGCCGAAGAGGTGCGGCAGGGACGTTTCCGCGACGACCTCTACTACCGGCTGAACGTCATCGAGATCCGCATCCCGCCGCTGCGCGAGCGCCGCGAAGACATTCCCCTGCTGACCGGCCATTTCATGGAACGCCTGGCCCACGAACTGGGCAAGGAAGTGGGCGGCATCTCCGACGAAGGCCTGCGCGTG
>Ga0118677_10007836_pt1 | contig 17449 bp, 10 predicted proteins | sample AliMusrvi5mmetaG_FD_86154 | JGI IMG/M metagenome (GOLD analysis project Ga0118677, IMG submission 86154) | reverse complement strand
AGATTTTATGCTATTCAATATCGAAGGGAAAAAGATATTAATCACCGGTTCAACCGGAGGATTGGGACTGGTAATGGCAGAAGGACTGGCAAGGGAAGGCGCCTTTGTCATTCTGAATGGCCGTACACCGGAGAAAGTGGACGAAACTGTTGAGTCATTCCTGAAAAGAGGATACAAAGCCTGCGGATACGCTTTTGATATCTCAATAGCAGCTGAAGTGGAGAGACAAATGGCTCAGATAGACAAAGACCTTGGCTGTATTGATATTCTGGTCAACAATGCCGGCATCCAGCACCGCGGACCTCTTGAGGAATTCAAACTTGAAGAGTGGAACAAGGTGTTGAACACCAATCTTACAGGTGCATTTGTTGTTACCAATGCACTCATCAAAAGTATGATTCAACGTCAAAAAGGCAAGATCATCAACATTTGCTCCTTACAAAGTGAATTAGCCCGCTCTTCCATTGCCCCATATGCCACATCCAAGGCCGGACTGAACATGCTCACAAAAGCCATGGCCACAGAATGGGCAAAATACAACATCCAGGTCAACGCGATCGGTCCGGGCTATTTTAAGACTGTCATGACAAAAGCCCTCTGGGAAAATCCAGAATTTGACAACTGGCTTTGCAACCGGACTCCGGCCCATCGGTGGGGAAACCCGGAAGAACTCCTGGGAGCGCTTATTTTCCTTGCATCCGATGCCAGTTCCTATGTGAACGGACAAATCATCTACGTGGATGGTGGAATGACGGCGTGTGTATGACAGGAGGGCTATTAGTCATTAGCCGTTAGCTGTTAGCTATTAGCTATTAGCTTATAGTACTCAAAATTGTTACAGGTTACAGGTTACAAGTTACAAGTTAAGTGAAATTGCATTGAAGGGTTCTTTCACTTTTCACTTTTCATTTTTCACTTTTCACTTTTCATTTATAAAATATCATATTTAAAATAATGGGAAACACCAAATTACACTGGAAATACAAAAGCCCGGATTCACAGGGCTATCACACGGTGGTCGCACCTGACAATTCAGATCTCAAAACCACCTGGGGTTTCAGGTTAAACCTGAATGCCGGGCATCAATACCAAATAACAGATGAAAATCTGGAATTGAACGGAGTTGTGATCTCAGGACAAGCCACGATTGGTTTTAATGGCAATGAGCACCTGCTTTCAGTTCGTGATTCCTTCTACATGCCGTCACAAACAGCCGTCACAATAGTCGCGGAAAGCAATCTGGTTATCTTTCTCGGTGGTGCTCCCTGCGAAGGCAACTGTCAGTTTTTTGTCAGAAAGTATGATCTCTCACTTCCTTTGGGGAACATACATCAAATTCATGGCAAACCACCCTACCAGCGGGAAGTATTTATGACCATTTCGCAGGAAGACGAGGGATCCCGACTCATTTGCGGCGTTACAGAAGGGGAACCGGGTCAATGGACAAGTTGGCCACCCCACCAGCATTCTAACGACCTGGAAGAAATATACTGCTATTTTGATATTCCCAGACCAAACTTTGCCTTGCACCTGTCTTCCCGGATTCCGGGCGAAATTGAGGAAATCTATCCGGTTTCGACAGGAGATTTTGTCATTGTGCCCGAAGGTTATCATCCGACAGTGGGAATGCCCGGCATCAAAAGCTGCTATTTCTGGATCATGGCGGCATTTACAGAAAAAAGCCGACGGTACGACCTGGCGGTGAATGACCCGCACTTTGAAGGATAAAGGATAAAGGCTAAAGGAAAAAGGAAAGAACGCTTCAATCCAGATTTCCTAAACCTGTAGCTTGTAACCTGTAACCATTTTGAGAGCCAAGTGCTAACAGCTAATGGCTAATAGCTAATAGCCAAATGCATTTACAAACAACAACATGAAAACAACGCAGATCGGAGGTTTAAGGTGGTACATTGCAGTAACACTGTTCCTGGCGACGGTGATTTGTTACGTTGACAGGCTCACTATCTCTATTCTCGCTCCGGTTATCAAGTCCGATTTAGGCTTGTCAAATGTTGAATATGCAGCCATAACCACCTGGTTTTTGATATCCTATTCCCTTTTTCAGTCTGTCTTTGGCGGAATCTACGACAAATACGGAACACGGAAGGTATTTTCTGTTGCGATAGTCATCTGGTCGATCTCCGCCATGCTGCATTCAGTAGCCCGCGGATTCAGGGGTTTCGCTTTTTTCCGTTTCATTCTCGGAATCGGAGAAGCCGGCAACTGGCCCGGATCTATCAAAACGATCGCGGAGTGGTTCCCTGCAAGGCAAAGGGCGTTCGGACTGAGCATTGTCAATACGGGGGCAGCCCTTGGTTCAGTTGTGGCTCCTCCTCTGATTGCCTGGCTGCAAATCAACTACGGCTGGAAAACTACATTTATAGCAACGGGTGCGATGGGTTTTTTCTGGCTGGCCCTGTGGCTGCTGATCTACCACAAACCGGCAGAACATACATGGCTGAAAGAGGAAGAAAAAGCATTTATTCAGAGTGATACACCTGCCGAACAGGTAATTACAGATATTTTACCTTCAAGAAGCTGGAAAGAACTGCTTAAACTGAAACAGGTCTGGGGAATCATCCTCGCCCGCTTTTTTGGCGATCCGATCTGGTGGCTATACCTGATCTGGCTGCCTTCCTACCTGTACGATGTCAGGGGATACAGTATCAAGGATATAGGCACTTTCGCCTGGCTTCCGTTCCTGGCCTCCGGAGTTGGAAGCTTGTCGGGTGGATGGCTTTCGGGGTACCTGATCAGCAAAGGGAAATCCGTCAATTTTTCACGCAAGATTGCCATTATATTGCCAACCCTGCTGATGGTTTTGGGTATAGGATCCATTTACGTAGCCACAGCCATGCAGGCTCTTTGGATCATCAGCCTGGTACTCTTCGGCTTCCAGTTCTGGGTGAACAATGTCCAGACACTTGCCAGTGATTACTTCCCGGTAGGTGAAGTAGGAAGGGTAACAGGTATGGCCCAAACCGGAGCCGGTTTAGGTGCAATCACTTTCACCATGCTCATCGGTTGGCTTGTGGATCATTTCTCCTATTCCCCGGTTTTAGTCATTGGCGGAATATTGGGACCCGTGGCAACAATGTCAGTTCTGATTCTCGGTGGGAAAATTAAACGTTTATAGTATCTTTAAATCATTAAAATACTTAGAGACCTTCGTGTTAACATTCGTGGCCTTTGCGGTGATATTTGAATTGTAACACGCAACCACCGCGAATTTGTAATTTGTAATCTGTAATTTGTAATTAGTACCTTCCCATGAGAAAAATTTCTATTTTCCTGCTTTTCTGCCTGTTCCAATTCGGTTCCATCCTCCTTGCACAGAACAGCAAGCCCGTCCGTTACCTGAACCAGGTATTTGAAAACATTGACATTCAAAAGGACATTGAATTTGGGACAGTAACCAACGCTGATGGCAAATCTGAGAAATTGCTGCTGGACATATATTCCCCTCAGGGAGATACGCAATCAGACAGGCCCGTGATGCTGCTGTTTCATGGCGGGGGCTTCCGACCCGGCAACGATAAGACACAGAGCTACATCGTCAGACTGGCAACAGATTTTGCCAAAAGGGGTTATGTATGCGTTTCACCCAATTACAGGATACGGACAAATCCAAAAGATGACCAGAAGGGAACAATGACTGATGCACTCGCAGATGCCATGTCCGCACTCGACTGGATCAGGTCTAATCACGAGAAACTGAAAGTCGATTTGAAAAAAATTATTGTAGGCGGCGGCTCCGCAGGAGGAATGCTCGCTGTCAATTTCTGCTGCAAGGACCAGACAGCTTCGGAAAAATGGGATAAGAGCGGTATCGTCGCCCTGATCGACCTTTGGGGAAGCCCTGATCCTTCCTACCTGTTTTCAACAGTAGATAAAAATGACCCGCCAACCATCCTGGTACACGGAACTGCAGACAAGCTGGTCAATTATGAGAACTCAGTACAACTGGCCAAACAACTGGAAAGCAATCATGTCAAATACGAACTGGTAACCCTGGAAGGTGGTGAACATACACCCGTCAAGTTTTATGATCTGTTCGCGGAAAAGATTGCGGTATTTATCTACAGGTTACATGCCAGGCAGGAATAAAAATCATATTCGATTTATTCAAAATATTAATTTTGAACAACATAGAACCAAACATGTTTTTTTATGAATGGGAAAACAAAGACAATAAAAGTTCAAAATACAGAAATCTCAATAGTAACATCCAATGGCAGTGATTTTATCTGCATTACCGATATCGCAAAATCAAAAGGCGGGGAATCCCGTGCCGCAGATATTATTAAAAATTGGGTCAGAAGCAGGACAACGCTTGAGTTTTTAGGAACCTGGGAGATTATGTATAATCCTAATTTTAAAGTGGTCGAATTTGACCACTTTAAAATGCAAGCAGGCCTGCCAAGTTTTGTACTTAGTGCCGGGCAATGGGTTGAAAAGACAAATGCGATAGGTATTTATGTAAAGCTTGGCAAATACGGTGGCACTTATGCTCATAAAGACATAGCATTTGAATTCTGTTCAGCAATTAGTCCGATTTTTAAATTGTATTTGATCAAAGAATTCCAACGACTGAAAGAGGATGAAGATGAGCGCTTGAAATTGAATTGGAGCATCCAACGGACGCTGGCTAAAGTAAATTATCGCATTCACACCGATGCCATAAAAGAAAATCTGATCCCTGCCGAAATAAGTTTACAACAAATGAGTTTTGTGTATGCAAGCGAAGCCGATATGCTAAATGTAGCCTTGTTTGGTAAAACGGCACACCAATGGCGAATTGAAAACCCGGACGCAGAAGGAAATATCCGTGATCATGCTACAATAGAGCAACTTGTCGTTCTTTCTAATATGGAAAGTATCAATGCTGTTCTCCTAAATCAACAGTTAAACCAAAGCGAACGGTTAACCCAACTCAACAAGATCGCTATTATCCAAATGAGATCTTTGATAATCAATCAAAATCTAAAGAAATTGAAATAAGCGATGTTCAATTTAATTTCAATAAATTAAATAAAAATGAATATGTGCATCTTACCAAAATATAGTACAAACATCATAAATTTCTCATTTATAATTGCTTTACTCTTTTCCCCATTCCGTGTCAGTTCCCAGAATCCGGTTTGGACTGAGGTCGCACCCGGTGTTTGGAAAACCACGGTCGGGATTCCAGATAAGTTCGACCTGCTCAAGGCATCCGGAGCAAATCCCAATACCGAAGCCCTGGCAAAACTTGGAACAACTGCCTTCCCCCTTCCTGCTTCCGGCATTGTTGCCGAAAGCACGGATAGCAAGACCTTTCTGCGTTTCCCCTTGGTGAAGGCGGAACAACTTTATGGTTTTGGACTGAATTTCAAGACGGTTCAGCAACGCGGCAAGATCCTGCAATTGCATGTAGACCACTACGGCGGAACAGACAATGGCCGGGACCACGCCCCGGTGCCATTCTACATTTCGAATCTCGGATACGGAGTCTTTGTCAACAGTGCCAGATACATCACTGTCTACGCGGGCACTTCAGTCAGGAAGGATAGTCCGGAGGCGCCTCAACCCCTCGACAGAAATACAAATAAAAACTGGAGTGCATCGCCTTATTCGGATGCCGTAGAAATGGTAGTTCCCGCTTCCGGTGCCGAAGTATACCTTTTTGCAGGGCCAACTCCGCTGGATGTTGTCCGACGTTTCAACCTCTTCAATGGCGGAGGCTGTCTGCCACCGCGCTGGGGACTTGGTTTTACCCAGCGGGTTAAATCCTTATATACAGCTGATCAGGTGATCGAAGAAGCAAAAGCCTTCGCCGCGAAAGGTTACCCGCTTGATTTCATCGGACTGGAGCCCGGATGGCAAAGCAAATCCTATCCCTGTACCTTTGAGTGGGACAAGGGCCGTTTCCCTGATCCTCCCGCTTTCGTGAAAACCATGAAAGAGATGGGCATCCGGCTCAATCTATGGACGAATCCATACGTTTCACCTGATTCACCCATCTATGAAAAAATTAAACCACTTACCGGTTCCCATACTGTTTGGGGAGGCCTGGTTGCGGATCTGACCCTTCCAGAGGCGAGGGAGATCATCACCGGTCAGTTGCAAAAAGACCAGGTCAGCATCGGTGTAAGCGGATACAAGATCGACGAATGTGATGGCTACGACCGATGGCTCTGGCCGGATGTGGCAAAATTTCCTTCTAGCACCAGTGCCGAACAGTTGCGCCAAACCTACGGTCTCTTGCTCCAGAAAATGACAACCGACCTATACCGTGAAAAAAACACACGCACCTTCGGTTTGGTAAGGGCCTCAAATGCAGGAGGTTCTTCGTTTCCCTATGTGATCTACAACGATTATTACAGTCACGAAGATTTTATTACCGCCCTGATCAACAGCTCTTTTGCAGGCGTACTGTGGACACCGGAAGTACGTGGCTCAAAGACCGGCGAAGAATGGGTACGCCGCATGCAGACCGTCTGCTTTTCACCCATGGCGATGATCAATGCCTGGTCGGACGGAACCAAGCCCTGGTCTTTCCCCGAAGTGGAGAAAGAGGTGAAGGCAATCGCCCTGCTCCGGATGCAGCTGATGCCCTATTTCTATTCGGAATTTGCCAAATACCATTTCGAAGGAACTCCGCCTTTCAGGGCCATGAATCTTGAACCCGGTTTTGGCGAATCTACTGTTTCTGAACTGAAGAATGCCAATCTTAGCGAAAATCCTTATGCAGAAGCCGTTACCAGAGAAATAAAAGATCAGTACATGGCCGGAGAATACCTGCTGATTGCCCCGCTTTTCAAAGGCCAAACCGAACGAAAAGTAGTGTTGCCAAAGGGGAAATGGTATGATTTTTACAATGGGAAATTGGTGGGTGATGGCGAAGTGATCCAGGTTTCGGCCGGTCTGGATCATATCCCAGTATTTGTCAAGGATGGCGGAATCATCCCGATGATGCCTCCGCTGTTGCATGCTCCGGCCGCCGGGGAGAAATTTGACCTCGAAATTCGTTGGTATGGAAAGAAGCAGGGAAATTATGATTTATATGATGATGACGGCGAAACTTTTGACTATGAAAAAGGCGTTTATTCATGGCGTAAAATAGCGGTTTCCTCGGACAAAAAAGGTAAATTAGCGGGATCAATATCCAGGGTCGAATCAGGCAAACCCGACAACATCGGAAAAGTTACCTGGAAAATGATGACAGAATAAAAGTGAAAAATGAAAAGTGAAAAGTGAATAAAAAGGATGAATAAATTATTTTCTGCCCTGACGCTACTATTCTTATTGTTATCAACCTGTTATGCAATTACACAGGTCGGTTCGAAGAAAGCAATTCAAATTGAGCGTATTGCACCGGTTGCTATTAACAGGAGTCCGGAGGGAGATTATTTCATCGATTTTGGCAAGGACGCCTTCGGAACACTTGAATTGACCTACAAGGCCAAAGAACCCGAAACGCTTGTGATAAGTCTGGGAGAAAAACTGCTGAACGGCAAAATTGACAGGAATCCAGGAGGTTCCATTCGCTTCGCGGAGGTCAGCCTTCCGGTTTCACCCGCACAAACCAGCTATACCATCCAATTAAAGGCAGATAAAAGAAACACATCCGGCGCGGCTGTCCTTCTTCCCGATTCCGCAGGCGTTGTCATGCCCTTCAGGTATGCTGAAATTAAAAATCCCGGCCAGAAAATAACCGCTTCTGATGTCCGTCAAAAGGCCCGTTTTCACTATTTCGACGAGAGCCAAAGTGATTTCAGTTGCTCAGACACCGTTCTGAACCAGGTCTGGAAATTGTGCAAATACAGCATCAAGGCCACCTCCTTCGCAGGCCTTTACATCGATGGCGATCGTGAGCGGATACCTTACGAAGCGGATGCTTACCTTAACCAGCTGGGTCATTATTGTGTCGACAAGGAATACGACATGGCCAGATCGACCATCGAACATTTTATGAGTCATCCAACCTGGCCTACAGAATGGCAGCTCCATGTCGTACTGCTTGCTTACCAGGATTATTGCTATTCGGGTGATACGGAACTGCTGAAGAAATACTACGACCAGCTGAAAACCAAGACCCTAATGGATCTTGCCCGCGAAGATGGTCTGATCAGCACCACCACCGGGAAAGTGAACGAAGAATTCATGCGGAAACTTGGCTTTTCAGATTCAAAACAACGGCTCAGGGACATCGTGGACTGGCCGGCCGGACAAAAGGATACAAGCTGGAAGCTCGTCAATGCCGAAGGTGAACGCGACGGGTATGAAATGGTCGCAATCAACACCATGGTGAACTGTTTCTTTTATGAAAACATGCGGCTCATGGCTGAAATCGCCGGGATACTCGACAAGCAGTCAGACAAGGAATATTTTGAAAAGATGGCTTCCAAGGTAAAGGAGAGCATCAATCAGAAACTCTTCAATGCGGAAAAAGGGATTTACATTGACGGTGAGGGATCTGCCCATTCTTCGCTTCATGCCAACATGATGGCGCTGGCATTTGGTATCGTAGCACCCGAAAACATCAAGACTGTGACCAATTTTGTCAAATCGCGGGGAATGGCCTGCAGCGTCTACGGATCGCAATACCTGCTGGAAGGACTTTACAGGTACAACGAAGGCCAGTACGCACTTGACCTGATGAGTGCCACCACCGACCGCAGCTGGTGGAACATGATCAGGGTAGGATCAACCATTACCATGGAAGCCTGGGATATGAAATACAAACCAAATTCCGACTGGAACCACGCCTGGGGAGCCGCTCCTGCCAACATCATCCCGAGATGTTTATGGGGGATTCGTCCGGGTGCACCGGGATACAGCAAGGCCATCATTCATCCTCAAATGGCAGATCTAAAATCCGGCAGCATCAGGGTACCTACCCTTCTTGGCCATATTAACGCTGAATATCGTGTTGCCGGCAATAAGGTGAAAACCTATAACATTGAAATTCCTGCTAAGATGACAGGCGAATTCACGGTAGTGCTTGCCTATGGTGAAACCATACTTCTCAATGGAAAAAAAACTGATCCGTCAGCCCAGAGTATCGGGCTAAAATCAGGGAAAAACAAAATTGAAATAAAATCAAACATTCATTAATCCATTGATACAAATTAATGTCTAAGAATTGCTGATAAAATGTCGTGCAAAGCCCGCAAAGAGACACAAACACATACTCAATTATATTACCAAACATTAAAGCAAAAAACTCATGAAATCAAATGAAGCTTCAAGACGTTCATTCCTGAAGAATGCCGCAGTCCTTTCGGCTGCCGTATCCCTCCCCACACTGATTACCCACAAGGCAACCGGAGCTGGTCCTGCCGCCAAACCTGTTGCTCCCAGCGACAAAGTCAATCTGGCCGTATGCGGTATTGGCAACCAGGGCGGATCAGACATCAAGGATCTTTACAAAACAGGGCTTTGCAACATTGTAGCCTTGTGCGATGTAGACATGGGCGCTCCCCACACGCAGGAAGCAATCAAGAATTTCCCGAATGTACCCCGATTCAAGGATTTCAGGGAAATGTTCGACAAAATGGGCAAACAGTTTGATGCGGTAACTGCCGGAGTTCCCGACTTTGCGCATTTTCCCATCGCGATGCTGGCCATGAGCGAAGGCAAAGGCATCTACTCAGAGAAACCCATGGGCCGTACCTTCAACGAGGTGGAGCTGATGATCAAGGCAGCAAAAAAATACAAGGTGGCCACCCAAATGGGTAACCAGGGTCACTCCGAAGCCAACTATTTCCAGTTTAAGGCATGGAAGGATGCCGGCATCATCAAGGATGTAACCGCCATCACCGCCCACATGAACTCAGCACGCAGATGGCACGGCTGGGACTTCAAGAACGCCAAATATCCTGAGGCACAACCTATTCCTGCTACCCTCGACTGGGAACAATGGCACATGACCACCAAACTGCACCATGATTACAACAAGGATTACCACCTGGGCCAATGGCGCTGCTGGTATGACTTCGGTATGGGCGCACTGGGCGACTGGGGCGCACACATCATCGATACCGCCCACGAATTCCTGGAACTGGGACTACCCTACGAAATCGAGTGCCTGAAGAGTGAAGGTTACAACACCTACTTCTACCCGCAATCCACAACCCTTGCTTTCAAATTCCCGAAGAGGGGTGCGATGCCTCCGCTGGTGATCACCTGGTACGATGGGGTCAACAATGTTCCTCAGGTTCCGGAAGGCTATGGTGGTACCACTGCGCTCGACCCGAATATCCCTGCTGCAAGCAACGGAAAGATCCAGCCGTCCAAACTGAATCCGGGCAAGATCATCTACAGCAAGGAGCTGACCTTCAAAGGCGGATCACATGCCAGTACCCTGACGATTATCCCTGAGGCAAAGGCCAAAGAGATGGAATCAAAATTGCCGGAAGTACCCAAGAGTCCATCCAACCACTATGCCAACTTCCTGAAAGGCGTCAAAGGCGAGGAAGTTTGCCGCTCAAGGTTTGAAATCGCCGGACCGCTGAGTCAGGTCTTCAATCTGGGTGTTTTGGCCCAACAACTGAACACAAAACTGATGTTCGACCGCGAAACCAAACAGATCACCAACAACAAAATCGCGAATGAACTGCTCGTCGGCGCTCCACCTCGCCAGGGTTGGGAACAGTACTACAAACTTTAATATCATTTAGCTCCATCTTTCACCACGAAGGACTCAAAGTACAACTCAAAGGACACAAAAAACGCCTGATGGTTTTTACTTTGTGCCCTTCGTGTTACCCTTAGTGCCCTTTGTGGTGTAATTCTATTATTCATATATGATGTCGAAAAGAGTATCCTCTTTTTTGGTACTGATTGTACTGTTAATTCAGTTGGGAAATCCGGTTTTCGCAAAAAAAACGGATCTGTCGCAAACTGTCATCAACAATGTCCGGACAGAGACCATCGGACGTGCTGACAAAATGCTCGACGAAAAGCCTGTCACCGTGACAGCTTCCCATTGCAAGCGAAGTGCCGGCGGAACCCACGATTTCTATTCGGAAGGTGATTACTGGTGGCCTGATCCGGCAAATCCAGGCGGTCCGTACATCCAGAAGGACGGGCAGAACAATCCGGATAATTTCTCTGATCACAGGCTGGCCATGATCCGCTTCAGCGACATCACGTCAACCCTTACTTCGGCATGGCTGCTCACAGGGGAAATAAAATATGCAGCCGGGGCATCTCAACATCTAAATGCGTGGTTTGCAGACACACTTACCAGGATGAATCCGAATATGCTTTACGCCCAGGCAATCTGGGGCCGCTATACCGGAAGGGGCATCGGCCTGATAGATGCCTATCACCTGGTGGAGGTGGCCCGGTCAGCGCAAATACTGATCGACAGGAAGGCTATCCCTGATAAAGAAGCCGGGGCGATCAAAGAGTGGTTCACTCAATTTCTGAAATGGATGACCACCCACTCATACGGCCTCGATGAAATGAATGCCAAAAACAACCATGGTACCTGCTGGGTCGCAACTGTTTCAGCTATGTCGACTCTCGTTGGAGATGAAACCATCAGGCAAATGTGCATCAATCGTTTCAAAACCATTCTCCTTCCGACTCAAATGGCCGATGACGGAAGTTTTCCATTGGAGATCAAGCGCACCAAGCCATTCGGATATTCACTCTTCAACACGGATGCCTTCTGCAATGTGGCCGAAATCCTTTCCACCCCTAAGGACAACCTATGGACCTTTACTACTCCCGATGGTAAATCCCTGAAAAAGGGAATGAAATACATTTTTCCCTTTATCAAGGACAAGGCAACATGGCCTTTTGCCAAGGATATCTTCATCTGGGAGGAATGGCCCGTGCGGCAGTCGAGCCTACTTTTCGCAGGAATCGCTTACCAGGAAGAATCCTACATCCAGACTTTTCTCAAACTCCCGTCTAACCCAACCCATCCCGAGGTAATCAGGAATTTGCCTGTCAGGCACCCGGTGATCTGGTTGATGACAGGAGAAAAATGAGAGGGTGAAGGGGAGACTTGGAGACAAGGAGACTTGGAGACCAGGAGAAGGGGCGACCGAATCCACGGCATTTGCTTCCGAATCGAAGTTAACTGGAATTCAGGATGATCAATTTTTCAAAGAACAGGCCTTAGTGTTCCTTCGCAGTTGCCTTTGTGTCCTTAGTGGTTAAATTTTTTACCACAAAGATCTCAAAGGATAACTCAAAGGACACAAATCACAAGAATTAAAAATATCGCAATTATCTGAAAATCATGTCAATCAAGAATTTTGCACTTTTCTTTATCATTTTAATGTTAGGCATTAGTTCATTTGCCCAAAACCCCCACATCCTTGTCAATGACGGCGACAAAAAGATAATCCTTCAAAAGATCAGGGAACATGCCTGGGCAGGAAAGATTTTCGAAGAGATGAGCAAAACCGTTTCTCCCTATGTCGAGCGTCATGCCACCGACCCGCAATGGATCCTGAGCCGCTATCTCATGAACAGGATTCCCGGGAAACATTACACCAGGGTCTTTGCCGATGATTCGGGTTCCAGGCTGACAAACTGGACAGGCAATGCACCGGTTCCAACCGTCAGGGTATCCACCTACCTGCGTGCACCCCTCACGGAAAAAGGAACACCCTATCGCCGACCCAACATCGACGAACTGGTCCCCAACGACACTTCCCGTGTGATGCAATGCTACAATCCCGAAACAGGCAAGAAGGACTGGATCGACCCTGCGGAGTTCATCAGCAGCATCAACGGCGAGATCAACGACCTGGCGCTGGATGCTGCAATTGTTTACTGGCTCACTGGTGATACGAAATATGCCCGTTTCGCCGCCGACCTGCTGGACCAGTGGGCCCGGGGAGTTTACTACCAGGAGCCGATTGTCGGTCCATGCCGGACTGGATTGCTCGACATGCAAACTCTGGGAGATGCCAACCACCGCCCTTTGATCCTGGCCTATGACTTTGTCAAGCCTTACATGCAGCAAAACGGCTACGACCTGCAGTGGTACGAAACGGTTTTTGAGAAGTTTGCCTCTACCCTCGCCTTCCGCGGGTATTGGAACAACAACTGGTATGCCGCCGAAAGTTCCACCATGGTCTTTGCCACCCTCAACCTGGAAAACAAACAGAAAAAAGACTATTATCTTCAGTTTATCCTATCCAAAGACACCATCAACGGGGGTTGCGGCCAGCTGGCTTTGCCTTCCACCGTCCAGAAATGGCTTACTCCTGACGGCCACTGGAAAGAACCCGGAGGTTACCACAACTATCCTGTTGGCAACCTGTTGATTTCCGCCCTGGCGCTCGAGAAAAACGGCTACGATATTTTCCGTCAATTCCCTGCACTTTTCAAGGCATCTTATGCCATGATCAAATATTCATTCCCAAATCTGACGGTCGCTGGATTCGGTGATACAGGAAGGGCTTCACAAAGTCCGGAATCCCTGGAAATAGGAATTATAGGAGCCACCAAATACAACGATCCGATCCTGCCCGACATGCTCGCCTCCATGAACAAACTGATAGACGGAGGCAAGTACAAACGCGAAAATTCGGGATTCCTCGGACTGCTGACATTTCTCCCGACTCTTCCGGCAACCACGGCAACCTACAGGTGGCCTCGCACCGGTACCCTCGAATTCGCGCGCTATTTCATTCAACGAAACGGCACGGAGCCCCAGACCGGACTGATGATTGGTGTCCAGGGTGCGACCTACAACCACAACCATTGCAACGGCATGGCCATGGAACTTTACGGCATGGGTGAAGTACTGGGCATTGACGCCGGAACCGGCCCAAACTACGAACATCCATTGCACAGGAATTATTACAGCCAGTGGGCCGCCCACAATACCGTCGTCGCGGCAGGATCCTCCAGTTCCATTCCATTCAGCGGAGCGGCAGGTGCCAAAAATATTGGCCAGATCGAATTGGCAGCCATGGAACCAATGCCCGATCAGGCAGCCGTCTCCCCCGATTATTCCTTCACGGATACTCGCTACCTCGATAAATCTACAAATACCAACCAGTCGCGCACACTGGCGCTGATCCGTACTTCCGCTACAAGTGGCTATTATGTTGATATTTACAGGTCAGACAATGCCATCAGCAACGATTATGTCTACCACAATATTGGCGACTCCGTAACGTTCCTCGACAACAAGCGTCAGCCGCTTAAAACCGTTGCAGACACTTATCCAAGGACGGAGCAGGACCATCCGGGATTCCGCTATTTCACGAATGTTGAGAAACTGGCTGGCCAGAGGGAAAACCTTACGGCGCTTTTCTCCATGCAGGACGATCAGTCGAAAGACCTGTTCCTGCAGGTTTTACTTCCAGGTAGGGGCGGAGCAACCTATTACAAGGCAATGTCCTTAAAAACAAAGACTTCAGGAAAATTCTACCACGACAGTCAGCTACCTCTTTTTACCATTCATACCAATACCGAAGCCCGTACCAGGCCATTTGTAGCAGTATTCGAACCCTACAAGGGCGAGAAGGGATTTACCGTCAGCAAAATTGCACTTGAAAAGACACTGGACCCCGGCCATTTTACCGCCATGACCATCTTCAATACCAACAACACTTACCAGGAAATCTACCAATCAACAGATCCTGCGAAGATACTTAACGCGAAAAACGGTAGCCTCAAAGGTTATTTCAGCGTCATAACAGTCCAGGTTGTCCCAACTGTCCAACTGCTTTGCCTTTACCTTGGAAAAGGTGAATCAGTCACCAGCAATGGCTACACCCTGAAATCAAAAATACCCAATGGCTCTGCAAACCTGATTTTCAAAGACAAAGCGCTGCAGATATCATGCAATCAGGTCACTGAAATCGGAATTCCGGCAAATTCAGTAAAAAAGGTATCCCTGCAAGTCGGAGATAAGGTTTCTGAACTTAAGACAGTCCGCAAAGGCAATCAGTTGGTCTTTGAAGTACCGGCAATCAGTGAAGGTACCATTACTTTAAAATAATTCCGGATTCGCTCAATTTATTGAATATGAAATTATCCATTCTGATTTTTTTTACGTTCTCCCTGTCATTGTGTGCGTGGAACGGATTAAATGGTCAGACTCCCCGCGACACTACCGATCAACAGGTTGAAACCCCAATCAATTACGATGAGGCCAAAGTGCCTTCATACGTTTTGCCGGATCTTCTGACCTGTTCGAACGGTCAAACCGTGACCGGGAACAAGGATTGGATGCAAATCAGGCGGCCGGAACTGCTGGAGCTTTTCACTTCCCAGGTTTTCGGCAGGGTTCCATCCACACCCTACACCAAAACGTTCAAAATCGTAAAAACGGATCCCAAAGCGATGAACGGCGCGGCAACCCTTAAACTGCTTGATATCACCATTACCGCCCAATCCAAATCACTGACCATCAGGCTAGGCCTTTTCACACCCAACAAGGCGACGAAACCCGTACCGGCATTTCTTTTGATCTGCAACCGTGCGCCGAAGAACATCGATTTTACACGGACCGTCAAAAGTGAATTCTGGCCTGCCGAGGAGGTCATTGCCCGGGGTTATGCCATTGCGGCATTCGACAATGCAGATGTTGATCCTGACAAGGACGATGGGTTTAAAGATGGAATTCACGGCTTGCTGGATACTCAGCGCAATGCGGAATCATGGGGAACGATTGCAGCCTGGGCCTGGGGTGCCAGCCGCTGTCTGGATTATTTGGTTACAGACAAGAGCATAGCCCCGGATCAAATCGCAGTGATTGGCCATTCCAGAGGCGCCAAGACTGCCCTGTGGGCCGGCGCAACAGACCAGCGATTCGCCATGGTGGCGTGCAACGAGGCAGGTTGCGGAGGCTCCTCACTGAGTCGCCGAAGATATGGCGAAACCATTTACCAGATCAACAGGAATTTCCCACACTGGTTCTGCACCAACTTTAGAAAATACAACGGGAAAGAGGATTCCATGCCTGTCGACATGCACATGCTGATGGCCCTGATCGCCCCCAGACCGCTTTACATTGCCAGCGCCGAACAGGATCTCTGGGGTGATCCGCGAGGGCAATACCTGGCGCTTTTCCATGCTCTTCCTGCCTACAACCTGCTGGGTGCCAAATGCACTCTGCCCGGGGGAATGCCTCCTGTCAACCAGCCGGTTATCAGCGGGAATGTAGCTTACCATGTTCGCGACGGAAAGCATAACCTGCTGCTGAAAGACTGGAATTTCTACATGGACTTCGCGGATAAAAGTCTTGGGGAAAAACCAAAAGTGATCTGTCACGGTGAATTTCACCAATAATCTCGCGCAAAGCACGCTAAGATCGTAAAGAAAATACAGGAAGTTTTAATTTGTGTATTTATTCGGGAATCTAATATGGCTAGACTGTCAGTATACAATACAATTAGCAGAATTCTGTTTTTGATACTCACTCCTGCTTTCTTCAGGGTGTTCAATTTTGCGTTTATCTGGCATTCCATTTATTGGGGTGTGATCACATTTGTTGTACTGATTTGGCTACTCTTCATGCTAATATCTCCCATATTTGGCCGGATCGGTTGTGGCTGGTTTTGCTTTATGGGTACCGTTCAGGATTTGACATTTGGTAATTCACTGCTTAATGTACCAACGGGTGTAAATTTGGGAAACCCCGGTGGTTATAATTTTGCAGGGGGTTTATCTATTCTCCGTGATTGCGACCAGACGAGCGGATATTATACTAATTACTGGACGGATGGACAAATGGGTAAACTAACTTTTAACGGAGGAACTACCGGAACTGTTAGCGGTGTTGTATTAGGGAACATAGGAAATTTAAACCTCCCACACAGTTTTTCTGAAGTTTTCCGGCAGAATGATACACTTTTCGCCTACATAACCAACAGAGGTTCAGGTACTCTTACCCGATTGATTTTTCCACCCTGTACCAATGCATCTATACCTTCTTCCAACCAATACAACCCTCCGCCAATTACCTATAATCTGCCAGGGACCTACAATGTAAGGTTAGTAGTTGATGAAGGACTTCCTGACCAGGTAAGTCTGTGCAAAACCATCGTTATAATTCCACCTCCAACAGTGGATCTGGGTCCAAACAGAATAACCTGTCCCGGTGCTGTAACAACTCTTGATGCCGGTCCCGGATACACAAGTTACCTATGGTCAACCGGAGATACCACGAGAACCATTTCTGTTACGCTTCCCGGAACTTATCGTGTTACAATTACCAATTCAGGATGTTCTGCCAGTGATTCGGTAAATGTTTCTTTTTATTCAGTAACAACTGTTCATCTGGGTAATGACACAACGGTTTGCCTGGGGCAATCTGTGACATTTGATGCAGGACATTGCCCTGCTTGTGGTTATGTGTGGCTGAAACTTCCATCCGATTCAATTGTCGGGATATCCCAGACTTTCACTACAGGTGTGGCAGGCATTTATTCGGTAATTGTAACCGATAGTATCGGATGTGAGTCGAGAGACACTGTTCAAC
>Ga0118677_10007835_pt1 | contig 17449 bp, 19 predicted proteins | sample AliMusrvi5mmetaG_FD_86154 | JGI IMG/M metagenome (GOLD analysis project Ga0118677, IMG submission 86154) | reverse complement strand
GTATTTAAAGATAATAGCACTGAGAATATTGGAAAAATAACGCCCAAGATAAAACTAATTTTCCAAAGATGATGGCGTTTTCTCTCAATTTGCAGGATTTTTTGATCCCATTACTTCAGATAATAGGGGTCAACATTGTCCTCTCCGGAGATAATGCGGTGGTGGTTGCTTTGGCGGCACGCTCACTTCCCCCAACACTACAAAAGAAGGCAATTCTTTGGGGAACAGTTGCGGCAGTGGTGGCGCGGATAATTTTGACCTTTTTTGCTGCCAAGATACTTCTTCTGCCATTTCTTAAGATTATAGGTGCGGGGCTCCTTTGCTGGATCGGAGTAAAATTTATCATCAATGACGACGAAAAGAAGAACATCACCTCAAGTGGCAACTTGTATGCTGCGATTAAGATCATCGTAATTGCAGACGTAGTTCTCAGCCTGGACAATGTCATCGCTGTTGCTGCTGCTGCACGAGGGAGCGTACCTCTACTTTGCATTAGCCTTATAATTAGCATTCCAATCATTATTTTTGGGAGCGTGGCGACCATCAGATTGATGGAACTATTTCCGTTCATAATTACCTTGGGGGGCTGTCTATTGGGGTGGGTTGCCGGGGAAATGGCGCTAAGTGATAGCTCGATCAATGACTTGGTGAACGTGCATTATCCTACCCTACTCAAAGTGATTCCCTTTTTCGGTCTGCTCCTTGTGTTGATTTGTGGGAGCATTCTAAAAAAAAGAACGAATGCATTGCATAAGTCTTGAAATATAATAACGGTGATAACTGTTTGTTAGGCACTTAGTTATGGTAGGTAAAAAATAAAAAATCCGATCAGCGCATCACATTAGAATTCAACTTGTTATGACGGATGCCTGTTATGGATCTTGCCCAGTATCGATTACTCCGGTTACTAAATGAATAGCCGGATTTCATTGAAGTCAACTGTCTGTAGGTAACTAGAACTTGCCCGTCACAATCCAGTTGGGTTGATTGGGCCCCTCAAGTTGGTCCAGATCGGATGAGATGTTTTCCGATGGTTGATGTTGCGGGTTAGTCCGAAGCCTCGGTGACTGGAGCCCGTAGGGCGTAAGGAACCGAGGCTTGGCACGATTGGGTTCTAGCATAGGTACTAGGCGGGAGCAAGCGAAGGGAGCGGTGAGGTCGGACATGATTGTAATAATGCCGCCAGTCGTTGATCACTACCCTGCCTTCGCTCAGCGTGTAGATGAGTTCCCGGTCAAGGCACTCCCTCCTGAACCGGCTATTGAAGCTCTCTGCATAACCATTCTGCCACGGGCATCCAGGATCGATGTAGATGGTTTTAATCCCGTTGTCCTTGAGCCAACGCTGGATGATCTTGGCGATAAACTCCGGGCCGTTATCGCTACGGATAAACTCGGGGGTGCCTTGCTGCTCGATCTTCTCTTCGAGAACCCGCAAGATGTCCGCAGCAGTTAGCGAACGATCCGCATGCAGTGCATGGCACTCACGGGTGTATTCATCGATCAAGGTCAGCACACGCAGTTTGCCTCCTCTCTGGGTGTAGTCCGCAACGAAGTCCCACGCCCACACATGGTTCTTGTGCCGCGCTTTTTGTGGAAGCCCCGTGGAGAGTCCACGGCGCCGCACCTTCGGCGGGGGAGGCGGAACCTGAAGCCCTTCCTCCCGACGGACCCGTTGAACCTGCTTTCGGTTGATCCGATAACCAGAGGACCTCAGTTGACCCCAAACTTTCTTGTAACCTTCCGTCGGGTATTTGAGCGACATCTCCACGATGGCATCCTCCAGCATCCGCTTCTTCTGGGCAACGGGCTTGGGTTCATACCGTAATGTCGACCGGTTAAATCCCAGCCAATGGCAAGCTTTCCGCCCGGAGCACCTCAGCGCCGTGACCACCTTCTCGGCCACTTGACGCTGACGCTCCGGGCTTAGGCTTTTTTTTCCAGTGCAATCTCCAGTGCCTTGGCCTTCAAGAGCTGATCGGCCAAAAGCTTCTTTAACTCGGTGTTTTCCTTCTCCAGATCCCTCAGTCTCTGAGCCTCGCTCAGTCCCATCCCACCATACTTCTGCTTCCAACGATGGTAGCTCTGAGGGCTGATATTGTGCGTTCGGCATACCTGATCCACCGTCATTCCAGTATCGCCTTCACGCAGTATCCGGATGATTTGCTCCACTGTCCTTCTCGTCTTTTTCATGATGATTCTCCTTATCTATAGGAAAATCATCCCATCCTCTATGGACTAGTTCTCGGGGGCCCAACCACTTGATCAACAGTGACTGGATATAGTTTGCGAAAGACCTCAACTCAAAGCCTGCCGCCTCATTGGCCAGGAGTTTTATCAGAGGAGAGAGCCTAACTCCAACAAAGGGGTGTAAGGGATCTGATTTTCGTTTCATCAGGGCTGATCAAAACCAGAAAATGGGCGATTTTCCAAGGCTCAGTAACTTGTCTTTATTATCCTAAGAGTTGCTCCATTCTCCGGATCTGCTCGGCGAATGCTTCCGGTTTCTGATCCCGGAATTTCCGAATATTCAGCAGCTTCCATTGGATACTGGGTAATTCCGATACATGCTGGCAATCCAGGAGGCTCCAGTCGGGTTCTGCACGCACTAGGCTCAGGAGGAAGTTTTTATGCTGGGTGGTGAGGCGGTTGAAAAGCTCATCTTGGAGTCTGGTGCGGGTGCTCGTGAGTTGATCCAAGGTCACGGGGACGGTCGCCATTCCCTCGAACTGATCCTCATAGGTTCTGCTGATGTCCTTTTCTCGGGGAGCCAGAACCTCATGGGGTGGACGGTCATGCCCGGAGAGGTAGATGACAAAGCATTCGACCATGGCATCCGTGATTCCCTCGTTCTCGAAGAGCAGATGGACATCAAAGAGATCCCTGGGATGCTGGCGATCAAGGGCGGCAACGAGTTTGCCACCGTAGAGCTCCGCATGGGTCAGCGTGGGCACCCGAAGTTCTGCGAGGAAGAGATCTGATGCGCTCTTGGTGAGGGAACGATGCTCAACAGGGTGGACTGTCCCGCGAAGCACGGTGTTCACCTCGATCTTGACCATGGAGGTTCCGTCCTCGATCACGAGCTTGGTGTCTCCCATCTCGTTGTTGCCAATCTTCCGAATGGAGAGGCCTGTTTTGTGAAGGCGGTCACTGACCTTCTGGAGCCCTGCCGTGATTGCGCTAAGGGCCTCGGCTCTCGGGAGTGTGTGATCGATAAAGACGAGATCGAGGTCGACGGAGAGACGTGGCATGTCCCGCACAAAGAGATTAATGGCTGTGCCACCCTTGAGAGCAAAGAGATCTCCCGCGAACACGTCGGGGGCAATCCTGAGCAGGAGCCGGACGGTATCGATGTAGGATTTATCCATGCTTAAGTGTCAGTAGGGTGCCGTCCTTCATCCGACTGATCCAGCGGCTTTTACTGCCAGTGGGGATCTTGTGAGCTTTCAGGAGCTGATCCACATCCACGACACCGGTTTCCCGAGCCCAGGAGAGGAAGAGCCGCACGGTCTTCACGCTCGTGCAGGAGTTAAGCAGATGTCCCAGCACCTCGGTCCGGAGGTTTCGGAGTCCTTCGAAGAGGTTGCGAGCTTCTTCAAGATCCTCCCGAGTGCCAGCCTCGAAGAGCAGTTCCAGGATCGCCCGTTCAGGGACGGAGACCTTCAGGTTGTCCAAGACTCCCACTGGAGTGGAGATGGTGTCAGAGTTGAGCGAGGCGGCCTTCCATGAAAACAGGCGGAAGTAGGTATACCGGGCATGAAATCTGGAAGTGAACCATTCGGGGAGGATGAATCGCCGATCTCCCCAGAGGGTCCAAGACTCGCGGACCCCTAGATTGTGGCGAACCCCATGCAGGGCGAGGGCACTCTTCCCTCCCACATGGAGTCCTTGGGACTTTTTCTGAAGCAGGAGGATGCAACCGGGGGCATCTAGTTTGTCAGAGGGGAAGGCATAGACCCCTTGCCCAAGCCTGAGGAGCCATCCGCTCTCCACATAGCGGGCGGCCTGCTTGGAGGAGATTTTCTGATCCGTCAGGACTTGAACGTCAAAGGGGATCCCACGTGGAAGGGTTGCGTGGAGCGGCCTGATTAGAGAATGTCGTAATATTCCCCTCATAGGTGAATAATAGAGCATTATCTAATCACTCGATCAAGAAGTGTTTGAAATATGTATGAATATTCCCCTCATAGGGGAATATCAGTGCGGGATTTAAACAGATCTGGAGCGAACCCTCTTCTATCCAGTCTTTAGACCTTCACTCTGAGAGAGAATCCAGAGTGAAGAATTCATCAGCGCGGAATTTTCCAAAAAATCCGCGTTGGTTAATCGAAATACGAAAATGGGTCGGATTCCAAGACCCTTGAGGGAGGTATTTGTAGGGGAGGATCCCCAGAATCCTTCTTTTAAAGCAAACCTATTGATGGGGTTGAAAGAGGGGTAACTCTCTGATCTACAGAGAGAAGCTTCTTTAAAAGCAAAACGAACCTACACCTGCGGGGTGACCTCCCGGGTCGTGAGGTAACGAGTTTTGCACAAAGGGCCTATTGGCCAATGATCTCCTGCGTAGGGTGCCAGTAGTGGCAGGCCTCTGGGTTGGCTCCTTTGAGCCGGTTGAGTGGTGACCAGGGATAGCTGAGTACATTAACTCCCGCGTCCTTATGAAAGGAAGAGCTGATAGTATTCGCGGAAGCAGAATACACGATTGCGCTTCTTTCCAGTCATTTCCTCGAGGATCCCGAGGTTTACAAGATTGGCGAGCAGTCGATCAGTAGTTGGTTGACTGGTGCCAAGCTGAGAGGCGAGTTGTGCTCCAGTGATAATCGGTTTGCGGTAGATGAGATCGAGTGCCTGCTGAGCCCTAGATGCCCTGTGCCCCAGGGTGGAAATGCGCGACGCGGTTTCCTGACGAAGGCGGTGAATTTTCTGAAAGGTTTCCACGCCACGTTTCGAGGTTTCGATGACGGCCACCAAGAAGAATCGGATCCACTGGCCCAGATCGCCGCGTGTACGGACGGCCATAAGAGAGTCGTAGTAGGCACTGCGATGCTTCTCAAGATGATCAGAAATATAGAGGCAAGGCCGATGCAGGAGCCCCTTGCTGACAAGATAAAGAACGATGAGGAGGCGGCCAATACGCCCATTTCCATCCTGGAATGGATGAATCGTCTCAAATTGGTAGTGACTGATGGCAATTCGGATCAGGTAAGGAACGGTGATGCCCTCGTTGTGCCAGAGACTCTCCAGATCACCCATGAGGGTATTGACTTCCTCATGATGCGGTGGGATGAAGACGGCATCAGCAAGGGTTGCTCCCCCGATCCAATTTTGACTGCGCCGAAACTCACCGGGGGTCTTGCCTTCGCCTCTCACCCCATCGAGCAAAGTTGCGTGGGCCTGACAGAGGAGGCGGTTAGAAAGTGGCAGGGTGCTCAATGCTTCAATCGAGCTATTCAGCGCATGAATGTAATTCCGCACCTCTTGCCAGTCATCGCGCTTCTCTGGATTAATTTGCTCGGGACTCTCTTCCAGGGCTTCGTCCATTTCAGTGCGGGTACCTTCGATACGGCTAGAGGTTTGAGCCTCCTTGACCACATGCATCTGGATAAAGAGGTCGATGTCAGGGACGATTAGGGAGAGGCCATTGAGCTCTCCTAGGCGCCTATTGGCCTCAGCCAGTAGGCTATGAATTTCCGGATCTTCCCACGTCCAGGGATGGTTCACTGGGCTGGGTTGGAAGCTCTGATAGTGGTACTGCTGACGGAGTTCCCCAGGTTGATACTTCTCGATATTCATGGATGTCTAAAATAAGAATAAATCAAAATATGAATTTATACCCCCTTATTGCAAATCAAATTGAGGCCAATATGGATCAGTGATAACAAAAAGTGCCATTTATGTATTTATGGCCAAGGTTAAAATTCAAGCGGCTGCGACTTGGGGAATCATAAAGGGCATCTGTGGCGCCTTCTATCTGATCAAGAGGCGAACCAATTCATTGGACACCCCGGCATGGCACAGTTGCCGTGAGCTGATCGGACTCTCTTTTGGAAAGGTCGCTACCACCCCTTTGATTACTCCGGTGCGCCCAGATGTATTCACGATTCATTTTTAGCATCCAGGATAAACAATGTATTCGGACCACCCCCATCTAATCCAGAAATTGCCATAAGACCTCCGAAGGGGAAGGGGCTGATTAGGTGGAGCGCTGATATTCCCCTCATAGGGGGATATCCATGCGGGACTTAAACAGAGCTGTCGGTTTCGGTAAATTCAACCGATGGGTTCCCAAGTCATCTATGAGGGGTGAGCTTTCCCATTTCATGGTTCCCAGCTGTAGACCGCAGATGTTCGCAGGATGGCGAAAGCAGGTAACAAAAAGTAACAAAACTTCTGCGGAAACCGCGGATATCCGCAAGAATGACCTGATTCCATTGATCGTCCGTAGAGCCTCTATTAATGGGCCTCCAGAGGCGAAAGTGCCACTTGGAGTAGTGGCGACCCTAACGGGATTCGAACCCGTGTTACTCCCGTGAAAGGGGAGTGTCCTAGGCCACTGGACGATAGGGTCAGGGAGGCTGGACTATCAAGCATAGAGGTCTTCTCTTCAAGCTGTATTGCAAAATCTTCTTACGGGGCGGATAAATCAGGAGTCGCAATCGACCGGTTCGATCCCTTCAACCCTCCTCGATGATTGACAATCCCCTGACAGGGGACAATTTATCTCTCTTGTTCTCCGTGAGCTACCTCGAACGACAAAAAGATGCTTTCTATTCATCCCAGCGCGATCATTAGTCCCAAGGCCCATCTGGGTGCGAATATCGAGGTCGGGCCTTATGCAATGATCGGGGAGGGAGTCGTTCTCGGTGACAACTGTACTGTGCAAGCGCACGCAATCCTTACCAGTCGTGTAACAATCGGAGAGAGAAATCTCATTGGTTACGGAGTGGTAATTGGCTCCGCTCCACAAGATCTTTCACATACAGACGAGATTTCAAGCGAGGTGGTTATCGGGGCAGGGAATACTTTCCGAGAATATGTAACAATTCACCGGGGAGCGAAGGAGGGGACGGTAACCCGTGTAGGAGATGAAAACCTGCTCATGGGAGGGGTTCATCTAGGTCATAACGTGAACGTTGGCAATCGGGTCGTGATGGCTAACAATTGTTTGTTGGCCGGTTACGTGGATGTGGGTGACGATGCCTTTCTGGGAGGAGGAACTCTTTTTCACCAGCACGTTCGCGTCGGTCATATGTGCATGGTCCGTGGAGGGACAGCCTGGAGCAAAGACATTCCCCCCTACACGATCGGCGTGATCATCAACAAACTTTGCGGCCTTAATGTGTTAGGTATGCGTCGCAAGGGAGTCAGTCGTGAAGCAAGGGCAGAGGTGATGAAGGTTTACAAATTACTCTACCACAGCGGACTTAACGTGCATCAGGCGATCAATCATGCAGACTCCTTGAAATGGGGTCCGGAAGCTACCTCCTTCATGAAGTTTGTCTCCCATCGCACCAAAATGGGCCTTTGCGGGGCACGTCGTAAATCATCAAAAGAGAGCCATCAATCAGAGTCGGATGAATCCGGGGAGTAGCCGTTCACAGGGCAGACCTTGACTCCGCGATCCGCCACAGGAAGATACTCCAATGTCCTTTCAATCCCCTAGTCTTGATTTGCTACGCAGGATGCGTCGCAACCGCGGAACTCCTTCGGTTCGCTCCTTGGTGAGGGAAACGTCGCTCAGGAGGGAGGATCTGATCCAGCCACTGTTTGTGCGGGAAGGCGGAGGGGTTCCCGATCCGGTGGATTCTATGCCGGGGGTGGTACGGCACACCTTGGACTCCCTGATCGGACAGTGCCGTGGCCTCGAGGAAGTAGGAATTGTAGCCGTGGCGATCTTTCCCAGCATTGAGAGGGGAAAAAAAGATGCCCATGGAACATACGCGCTTGATGCAGAAAATGTTCTTTTCAGTGCCGTTAGCGCAGTCAAATCTGCCTGCCCTGGTCTCCTCGTGATCACAGATGTGGCACTTGATCCTTACACGAACCACGGACATGATGGTTTGCTAGACAGCCGTGGCGAAGTCGAAAATGATGCAACGGTGGAGATTCTCCAGAGCCTAGCTGTTGCTCAGGCGGAGGCGGGTGCAGACATCGTGGCTCCCTCCGATATGATGGACGGCCGGGTGAAGGCGATCCGTAATGCGCTCAATTCTGCGGGTCGGCATCAGACTGGCATACTAGCCTATGCTGCAAAGTATGCCTCCGCTTATTATGGACCTTTCCGAGATGCGGTTGGGAGTGTATCCTTGGGGAATTCTCCCGACAAACGTGGCTATCAGATGGATCCCTGTAACGTCAGGGAAGCTCTCCTTGAAGTAAAACTCGATGAGGAGGAGGGGGCGGACATGGTCATGGTTAAGCCTGCGGGACCTTATCTTGATGTGATCAGGGCGGTGAGGGAGCAGACGCTACTTCCTCTGGCGGCTTATCAGGTCTCGGGTGAGTATGCACAAATCCACGCCGCTGCGAGACTCGGATGGCTTGACTTTGAGACGACCCGCAATGAGTCGATTTTAGCGATCAAACGGGCCGGGGCCGATATGATCTTGACCTATTTTGCCGCCGAGGTCGCCGCGATCTTAAATTAAGATGAGTGGGTGGTTTGCCCGAATCGTAATTCTGCTGATTCTTTTCCTTAGCGGATGCGCGGACACCCACCACAGGCTCGTTGTTAGTATTGCTGATCAACGTCTGGTTGTTCTTACGGACGGACGACCGATCGCAGTTTATCGGGTATCCACATCGAAATATGGGGTAGGGGACTCGCAGGGGAGCTACACTACCCCGCTTGGTCAGTTCTGTATCAGGAAAAAGATCGGGGGTGGAGCACCGCTCGGAACAGTATTCAAGTCGCGAAAGCCGACCGGTGAAATTCTATCTCCCGATGCCCCTGGTCGCGATCCTATCGTCACGAGGATACTGTGGTTGGATGGTTTGGAGTCGCAAAATCGCAATGCCTTCAGACGCTTTATCTATATTCACGGAACTCCGCAGGAGTCGCTACTCGGTACGCCGGTTAGCTACGGATGCATCCGTATGAGTTCCAAGGATATCGTAACACTTTATGAACTCGTCGGACAAGGGGCTCGGGTTGACATCATCCCAGAGCGTCTTGTTATGCCGGGTACTTGAGGCAGACACAAAGTTGAAGTCCTATTGATTATACAGAGAGTTGACTGAAATCCTTGATAAGCATAGCTTATAAGCTTGAAAGATATTCGCAGGGTTTCCGTTTTCACAGTCTACATTCTTCTCATAGGGATACTTCATTCCCAAGAGGTGCCATCGATCAATCCGACAGCTTGCGCGGATACTCATCACCAGATTATTGTTAGCATTAAAGAGCAGAAGCTTCTGCTCGCGACGGATGGAAAGGTGGAGGGGATTTACCCGGTCTCCACCTCAAGGTTCGGAATCGGCGATCGCTTTGGAAGTTTTGCAACTCCACTTGGCAAGTTTATAGTCCGTGCAAAGATTGGTATGGGATTGCCGCTAGGTTCTGTCCTTAGGTCGCGGTCTCCGACGGGTGAGATTCTTCGGGCTAACGCTCCAGGTCGGGATCCTATCGTGACCCGAATACTCTGGCTGGAGGGGATCGAGGCGGGTAACAGCCATGCTTTTAGTAGAGGAATTTACATCCATGGGACACCTCAGGAAAAACTACTGGGACGTCCAGCGAGCTTCGGTTGCATCAGAATGAGTTCCTCCGATGTGGCAATGCTGTGCGAACACATCGGTACAGGTGCCAAGGTGGAGATTATCAGTGACCGACTCCCAATGCATGCTTCATTCCTTGGAGAATTGCTAAATTCCCACCGCCTCGTAGCGGTTCATTCCAGTATGCCAGAGTCCTCTGGCCAGCAACAAACAGAATAGGACCCAAAAGGCCTGAATCAGCAGGCCGTTCCAGAGGCCTGAACCTTGGACTTTCTCCATCAGCACAGCCACGGGAAAATAAACCTCATACGGAAACGGAAGAAGTCGTAACACCTTGCCGGCTATTCCGGGTACTGTATCAAGCGGAAAGAGTTTTCCGCTTAAGAAGTATTCGAAGGAGTAGAGAATGAAAACGACTGTCGAGATCTCCAGTATCCAGAACGCAAGCATCGCTAGGGCATAGGCTATCAAGAATTGTATCGCCGCTGCCATCGCCAGACTTAGAAGAAACCAGAACCAGGTAGAGGCATGAGACGGCCACTGAAGATATTCCCTGAACCACCAGAATACCGCGATCACTGGCAGTATGGTAACTGCTGTGTAGAGCAGGCGTGATCCCACGAAGAGGCAGGAACGGTAGGCTAGGAAATCGAAGGGTTTTAGAAGAAAGGAACTGAGTTGTCCTTCCCGGATCTCGGCGGCGATCTGCCATTCATCCTCGGTGGGGGTAATGAGATTGTCCACTAGAAGGACGACGAGAAAATAGAAGACCATCCCTCCAAAGTCGTATCCAGCGATCGTTCCCGAGCTTCCTCCGTAGATGGAACGCCAGACAAAGACAGTGCCAAAGAGCGGAATCAGCGCAAAAAGTGAACGAAGAAGGAAATTCCATCTGTAGACAAAGGTGTTCTGAAGGCCGATGGAAAAGATGGCCCGGTATTTGGCGATGATCCCTATAAGTGACACGTTGTTTCCTTTTACTCTGAAATCATTCCTGATTAAACATTCTTTCATGTCCTCCCTCCTAGAATCAATTGCCAAGGCAGAATCCACAGGTGATCTCCTCGCTTCAGCTGCAGAGAATATTCGCAGGATGCTCGGTCGTGCTTCCTCAACAATTACGGAGTCGGTGATCACTGAGCTTGCCGGCACGGGTCGCTGGGACGAACTCAACAACCGTTTTTTCAGGACGCTGGCATTCGGAACGGGGGGGCTCCGTGGAAAGACAATAGGAGAGGTCGTGACGAAAATTGAGGCTGGCCTAGGTCGCCCCGATGGTCGGCCGGAATATTCGTGCATCGGTACCAACGCGATGAATGACTATAATATCATTCGCGCAACCAGAGGACTGGCTATCTATGTCCGCGAATGGCATATCAGGGAGAATCGCCCGGGCAACCCCTCGATCTGCATCAGTTATGATACACGGTTTTTCTCGCGAGAGTTCGCTGATCTAGCCGCAAAGGTAATGACTGAACTGGGATGTGACGCACTGCTTTTCGAGGGGCCCCGTTCTACTCCGGAACTCTCCTTTGCGGTGCGCTTCAAGAACGCGGCAGCAGGCATAAACATCACTGCAAGCCACAATCCGCCTGGTTACAATGGTTACAAGGTCTACTTCGACGACGGGGGACAGGTTGTTGAACCGCACGCCTCTGCGATCATTGATCTAGTCAATGCGGGCGACGGGGATTCCTATGTGGCATTGCCGGAAGCCTCGCGCGGGAAGATTGTCATGCTGGGTGCTGAAATTGATGAAGCCTATATGGACCGTCTGGAGACTCTAATCGTCGATCCAGGTCTCTTCAGACGCAAACCACCACTCAAGACTGTCTATACTCCACTTCACGGAGTTGGAGGAGTAATCATCGTGCCGCTGCTTAACCGCCTCGGAGTCGATTGTATCCCGGTTCCCTCCCAAATGGTGCCGGACGGACTTTTTCCGACTGTCAAATCCCCAAATCCCGAGTATCCCGAGGCTCTGAGCAAGGGGGTTGCCTTGGCCGATCTTGAAAAGGCCGACCTTGTTCAGGCTACCGACCCGGATGACGACCGCATGGGGGTCGCGGTCCGTGACTCTTCGGGCAAGTTGATCCTTTTGACCGGAAACCAAATCGGATCACTTATGGTCTGGTATCGACTGAAGTGTTTGTTTGAGAAAGGAATTCTTGATAATTCAAACCGAGACCACGCCGTGGTGATCAAGAGCCTTGTCACCACAGACCTGCAGAAGGAGATCGCTCTACGATTCGGGGTCCGTTGTGTGGAGACATTGACCGGGTTCAAATACATCGGGGCCAAACAACGCGCCTACGAGGACAAGCTTCCTTCGAATATCCGCACGAGATACCGCGAACTTACCGAGGTAGAGACCAGAGAAGCCCGACTGAAAGATTCTTTGTACTTCGTTTTTGGCGGCGAGGAAAGCTACGGCTATAACACCGGTGACTTTGTTCGGGACAAGGACGGCAATGCTGCCGTCATCTGCTTTGCCGAGGTTGCTGCCTATGCGGCCAGCGAGGGGATCACGGTTGTCAACCTGTTGGATCGCATTTACAGCGAATACGGTTTCTACCTCGAGCGCGGAGAGTCACTCACCTTCGAGGGAGCGGAGGGTGCGTCTAAAATCAAGAAGCTTGTTGATTCCTACGCCGCAACTCCTCCGACTGAGATTGAGGGTGGAAAAGTTCTCTCTGTTCTCAACTACGCGACGCAGGAGATTCACGACTCGGAAGGTGAGCTCCTTCCCAAAGAGGCAATGATTGTTTTCGAGATCGAGGGAGGCAGGAAGGTCGCGGTGCGTCCTTCTGGCACCGAGCCAAAGATTAAATATTACCTCTATGCGACCGAGAAACCGGCATCGGGAACGTTTACATCGGAAGAGCTCCTGATCACCAAACAACGCGTAACCGAGGGGCTTGAGCGACTTTGGCAGTGGCTCAAGTCTGACGCAGGAGTAAGGGCCCAATAGTCAGGACGTGTTTTTGGAGACGCTTCTTGCACTTAACCTCGAGTTGCGGATAGTTTCTTCCTTTTCCGGGGCGTAGCTCAGCTTGGTAGAGCGCTTGGTTTGGGACCAAGAAGTCGCAGGTTCGAATCCTGTCGCCCCGATTTTTCGCGTGCAGTTTCGAATGCCGAAGGAATGAAAGAGTTTACACATCCAAGGATTCTTGAGAAAGTCTGCCACCGTTAGTTTTTTACTCATGTCCAGAGACCTTTTTCAGAAGTGCCGCGATTATAGCGATTCCGCAGATGCGCGGGCACAGGGCTTCTACCCCTACTTCCGATGCATTGAAAAAAGCTACGGAAATCATGTGGTGTGCGGGGGTGAGGAAAAAATCATGATCGGTTCGAATAATTATCTCGGCCTGGCCCAGGATCCCCGTGTGGTTGAGGCCGCATGTGAGGCGACCCGTAGGTTCGGAGCGGGATGCACTGGATCTCGCCTCCTGAACGGGACCATTTCCCTACACACTGAGCTTGAAGAGGCTCTTGCGGACTTTCTCGGAAGGGATTCCGTTCTCCTTTTTTCCACAGGATTTTTTGCCAATCAAGGCGCTTTGGCTGCCTTGACGGAAGCCGAGGATGTTATCCTTTGTGATCGTGAGAACCATGCTTCGATCATCGAGGGATGCCAAGTCTCGCCCGCCAGGCTGATTCCTTACCGTCATAACTCGGTGGATGCGCTGCGCAATCGTCTCAAACGGGTGCCTGAAGATGCCGGTAGGATCATCATCATGGACGGTGTTTTTAGTATGTCTGGAGACATTGCAAATTTGCCGCCGATGATCTCCCTCGCCAAGGAATACGACGCCGTGATGTATGTTGATGAGGCCCATTCCCTCGGAGTGGTCGGACCGCAGGGTCGCGGTGTCGTCCATCACTACGGGGTAAACAAGGATGTTCCGATCGTCATGGGAACTTTCTCTAAATCGCTCGGCTCAATGGGAGGCTTTATCGGTGGGTCGCGAGAAATGATAGAGTTTCTTAAGCACAAGGCCCGATGCTTCATTTTCACCGCCTCGCTTGCGCCAGCCGTGGTTGGTGGGGTGCTCAAGGCACTGGAAATCATGCGTGCCGAACCCGAGCGGATCGAGTTGCTGTGGCGGAATACCCACAAGATGCACGAGGGGTTCAAGACAATCGGCTTTAAGATAGGATCTACCCAGACTCCAATCGTTCCGATCCTTATCGGGAGTGAGGCCAAGGCATTTGCCTTTGCCCAGCGACTTTTTGAAGAGGGTGTCTTTGCCACTCCAGCGATCTATCCGGCAGTCCGCTACGGCGAGGCGATCGTCCGCACCAGTTTCATGTCCTCTCATACTGAAGAGGATCTCGATAAGGTTCTCGACATTTTTGCAAAGATTGCGAGAGAACTAGGCACCTTCGATGACCCAGCATATACAGAACCAAGCCGCCGACGGAACGTTTTCGATTTTGCACTGCCGCAGCGTGGCGGAGTTGAAAAAGTTCGAGAAGATTCCGGAGATCCTACACGCAACGGATCCGAACTTCACGCCACCGTTTCCAGGTAGCGTCGTCAACCTCATCGGTCCGAAGTCTGTTTTTCTCAAGAAACATGGGGAGATTACCCCCATGATCGCCTATCGTGATGGCAAACCCGTTGGTCGCATCGCAGCGATCATCAACCGTTCCCACAACGACTACAACAAGGATTCGGTCGGATTTTTTGGGTTTTTTGACTTTGTCAACGACCCGACCGTAGCAAAGGCCTTGGTCGATTCAGCCTCGGCAATCCTCAGAAAAAAAGGTCTGGGTAGCATGAGAGGTCCCTACAATCCCTCCATAAATGATGACTGTGGTGTTCTTACGGAGGGAAACGGGCGTCCTACATTCATTTCCATGCCGTGGAATCCATCCTACTATGCAGAAGTTTACAAAGCTGCCGGACTTGAGCCCATCCGCACCCTGTACGCCTGGGACGTTCCACTGCACATGGACCCTCCAGAGCGAGTCCAGAAAATCGTCAAATGGCTACTGAAACGGAATAAGGTTTCAATCAGGACAATTGACATGAAAAACCTGAATTCGGAACTCGAAACGATCCACCGCCTTTACAACCAGTGTCTCGACCGTAACTGGGGCTTTTATCCGATCGCTCTTGAGGATCTATTGCATGCTGCAGATGACCTAAAGGCAATCGCCGATCCCAGCATTATCGTTTTTGTCTGTGTGGACGGTCGAGAAGTAGGATTTTCGCTGGCTCTACCGAATGTCAACGAGGTCTTTCACGCCAGCCGTGCGCGGAAAGGTTTCGTTCGATTCCTGGAAATGGCACTTCGCCTGCAATTTCAGAAGATAAAAACAGACCGACTGACTGTACTCGGTGTTGAACCCGCTTATCGCGACAAGGGTCTCAGCGCCCTGCTGTTTTTTGAGAGCTTCCGAATTGCCAAGGCAAAGTATGAACTTTCCGAGGTTTCATGGGTTGAAGCCAATAATGTGGAAATTCTCGAGGCGGCTGAGTTGATGGGGGGCCATCGTTCTCGCACCTACGAGCTCTTCGAAAAGGCTCTCTAGAGTCTTTTTGCGGTCTCAACCATGGAGCTGCTCCTAACAGGTTCCACCGGATTCGTAGGCCGCAATCTGATATCCAAGATCGTTAGGGAAACGTCATGGCAGAGGATCATACTGCCCGTTCGTGATCCAGAAAAACTGAAGGCTCAACTCGCTGAGGAAGGAATTGCCGCCGACGGAAGGCTTATCATCTGCCGGGTGAGTGGAAACTTTTGGGAGATACCTGAAGGAGTTCGGCCGGATTTAGTCATTCATTCGGCGGGGCTTCTCTTCGGCAGAAGCAAGGAAGCCTTCTATCAGACAAACGTGGAAGGTAGCATTAGGTTGGTGTCGCAATTGCCCCATGCCGCGAGGGTGATTGTCCTTTCCTCGCTAGCTGCTCGTGGACCAACACCGTCAGATGAGGAAAAAGGGGTGCACCGCCTGCTTGACCGACCCGTCTCATTTTATGGAGCCTCCAAACTTTCAATGGAGAGGGAGTTGCGCAACCGCCTTGGTTCACGTCTTCTGATTCTGCGTCCGCCAATGGTGTTGGGTCCTCGAGACTCTGCCACATTGCCTCTTTTTAAGATGGCCTCAGGATCAGTACGCATTAAACCCGGCTTTTTCCCCAAATACTACAGCTGGATTGCAGTTGATGACCTTTGCGAGGCAATTCTGAAGGCTGCGTCAGCGGCACCCGCTGGATGGCAAAGACACGACCCTTATCATCTCACTTCCGGTGGAATCATCACCGACTCAGAACTTATTGCTGTTGCGGGGGAGGTATTGGGTATCCGAGGGGTCACGGTGCGTCTGCCCCATGCCGCAATCATTATGGCTTCATTTGTTATGGACGCCGTTCCTTTCTGGAGGGACATCGTGCCAAGTCTTGGACGTGACCGATTACGTGAGCTTCTGCCAAACCAGTGGGTTTGTGATCGAAGTTCATTTGCCAACCATTTCGATTGGCAGCCTCGCAGGAATCTGCGGGAAACTCTTGCCGAAGCCGCCGAGTGGTGCAAAGGGCAAGGGAAAATCTGATCACTCAAGGATCAAGGAACTTGAAGAGCAGCAAAATGTCAGAAGTTTCACTTCAAACCCCAGTTCGTTGGATCAGAGCTGCAAGGTTCGCGCTAATTCATACCCAGATCATCTGGGGCTTGAGCCATAAGATGATACCAGGGACCTAGAGACTTCATTGCGGCACGCCAGCGAGTAACTCCAGCAAGAGGATCACTCAAGGGTTCCAGAAGTTCCCGCATAGGATCTAAGACGACCCAGGATTTTTCGGATATTTCGCTCTCCAATTGACCGGTCGACCATCCGGCATGGCCAATGAATGCCCTGAGGCCTGATTGATCCGGATTCTGTGAGGTGAATGTCTCGGAAAGGTCCTCCTTAACAAACGACTCGAAACGCACTCCTTCCGCTAGCCAGAGTATTCGCGTGAGGATCACATGCTCTACCTCCACCGGACCACCCTGGTAAACGGGAACTTTTGAGAGCCAAGCGGGTGCACTAGTGAGGATTCCAAGACTCTTGCAACTCGGACGATTGAGGACGAAGCCAACTGCCCCGCATTCGGGATCATGGTGACTCAGGAATATGATCGTTCTATGAAAATTAGGATCTAGGAGGGGCGGCGCGGCGACTAGCAGGTAGCCTGTGAGGTTTTTCGGAATCTTTTCAGTTTTCTTGAGTCGCATGAAATCTCTCCACCATTTTTGGGATACAAGAACCAATTGAATACTCCCAAGACGATCAAATTATCCATTTAACCGAACTATCATGATAAAAAAAGAAGAAATCACTTGCCATTGAGAGGAGGAAAGGTTTCTATTACTTCCCTTTTTTGCCGAATCCAAGGCGGGAAACTCTCTAAGACTCTTCCAAAAACACGACAAGACCTAAGACAATGGCCAAAGAAATTACAGGACAAATCAAGCTCCAGATCCCTGCGGGACAGGCCAATCCGGCTCCTCCGGTTGGTCCGGCACTTGGTCAGCAGGGTGTCAATATCATGGCATTCTGTAAGGAGTTCAACGCCGCCACACAGAAACAGGCCGGTGACATTCTCCCAGTCGTCATTACGGTTTACAAGGACAAGAGCTTTTCGTTCATCACAAAATCACCCCCTGCTGGAGTTCTCTTAAAGAAAGCTGCCGGCATTGCTTCCGGTTCCAAGGAACCGAACAAGGTCAAGGTAGCCAAAC
>Ga0118677_10007831_pt1 | contig 17456 bp, 16 predicted proteins | sample AliMusrvi5mmetaG_FD_86154 | JGI IMG/M metagenome (GOLD analysis project Ga0118677, IMG submission 86154) | reverse complement strand
GTCCCGTCGGCGTTGAGGAACGGCGTCCCGCCTGTGGCCGGGTCCAGCTCGATGGAACCGCGGTTCCTGGCGGCGGAGGCCTCCTTCTGCGACCTCGTCCACGTGATCGGGTTGATGGCGAGGCCGCCCGGCAGGAGGACGGGATTCTTGCCGGCCACGGTGGGCGCCTCAGTGTTCCAGGAGACGATGACCCCGGTGTCGCCGGCCCCCTTGGCGAACTTCAGGAACGGGTGCTTGACCAGATAACTCGGCGTGATCGAGTAGCCGACCACGTAGGCGGCGATCATGCGCTTGTAGACGCGCGGGTGCGACCCCATGTACTGCGCCAGGAGGTTGGCCATCACGTTGGACCCCAGCGAGTGCCCCACGAGGATGAACGGGCGGCCGCGGTCGAAGTGCTTGAGGAAGTGCTTGAAGGCAGCGATCCCGTCCACCGTCGGTGCGCCGGCCACGACCTTGACCTGCTCCTTCTGGGTCATGGCCGCGCGCGCCACGGCGTCCGCCTGGCGGTAGTAGGGCGCGTAGATGTCGCCGACGGTGCGGAAGGCGGTGGCCTGGCGCTGGAACGCCACCTGCGCGCCGCGCATCATCGCGGGATCGTCGACAGGGCCGATGACCGGTCCGCCCGCAGCCCGGACGTACTCGGTCGGGCAGAGGTAGAAGACGGCGACCCGCTTCTGCTTTGCGGACGTGCTCGGCAGGTAGAGCCAATGGGAGCGCTGCTCATAGTCGGTGGGCCTCACTGCGGAGGCGGCGGAAGCGGCGACGGCAGATGCGGTGGAAGCGGCGACCGCCGATGCCGGGAGAGCCGAGCACAACAGCGCGGCCGTGACCAGGAGCAAGATCTTCCGTGCGCTCATGTGGCGTTCCCCTTAAGTTCGAGATGGTCTCGTTGCGGTCGCTGGATCACAGCGGGCGGACGGCGCCCGGGCGGTGCGGCCCTCTGAGGTATCGGCATCGGGGCCGCCAAACTACACCCTTCTGCCGCGCGCCCGCATGACGAGGCCCGCGGCGGGGAAGGCTCCCGCTGGCGACAAGTGCGGGCGGGGCGATCGTCCCGCCGCCCGCCCGCCGCAAAGGCTCCGCGACAGAGCGTCCGGGGCCGAGTGCAGAGAGCGCGGCCGGCCGGCCGGAGAGCCAGCCGGTCGCCCGTCAAGGAGGGTACACATGCTCGGAGTGATCGTCGGAGCTGTCGCGTTCTTCTGGTGGCTGATCTTCTTCGTCTTCTGGGTCGTCTTCATCTACGTCACCATCACCATCGCCCGCGGCAAGGGCCACAGCGGGCTCCTCTGGGGCATCCTGGCGTGCTTCTTCCCGTTGATCACGATCATCATCGTGCTCCTGCTGCCCGACCGCTCGCGCGGCTGACCGGAGAACGACGGTGAAGGCGATCGTACAGGACGGCTACGGGTCCCCCGACGTCCTGGAACTCAGGGAGATCGACAGACCCACGCCCGGCGACGACCAGCTTCTGGTGCGCGTGCACGCCGCCGGCGTCGACCCGGGCGTCTGGCACCTGATGGCGGGCGAGCCCTACATGGTCCGTCTGGGCATCGGGTTCCGCGGGCCCAAGGAGCCGGTGAAAGGCATGGACGTCGCGGGCACGGTCGAGGCCGTCGGCAAGGACGTGACCGGATTCAAGCCAGGAGACGAGGTCTACGGAGCGGATCTCGGCGCTTACGCCGAGTACGCCTGCGTCAGCGCCGGCCGCTGCGCGCCCAAGCCGGCGAACCTCAGCTTCGAGCAGGCGGCGGCCGTACCCGTCTCCGGCTGCACGGCCCTGCAGGGCCTGCGTGACAAGGGGCGGCTTCGCCCGGGGCAGAAGGTCCTGGTGATCGGCGCTGGGGGCGGCGTGGGGACCTTCGCCGTGCAACTCGCCGCGGCGATCGGCGCGGACGTCACCGGCGTCTGCAGCGCCGCGAAAGCGGACCTGGTCCGCTCGATCGGCGCGAGCGAGGTGATCGACTACGCGCGCGAGGACTTCGTGCACGGAGAGCGCCGCTACGACGTCATCCTCGACACCGCCGGCAATCGCCCGCTGACGGCGATGCGCCGCGCCCTCACGCCGGCAGGCCGGCTCGTCATCGTCGGCGGCGAAGGCGGCGGGCGATGGACGGGCGGGTTCCTGGAGCGCATGGCCCGCGCCGGCGTCCTGTCACTGTTCGCCGGCCGGAAGCTGATGGGCCTGTCGGCCAAGGTGAACCAGAAGGACCTTCTGGTCCTGAAGAACCTGATCGAGGCCGGCAAGGTCACGCCGGTCATCGACAGGGCGTATCCGCTGGGCGAGGCCGCCGCGGCCATCAGGTACATGCACGAAGGTCGCGCCCGCGGGAAGGTCGTCATCACCGTGTAGGGCGCTCCCCGGCCGGAGCGCGCAGCCGGTCGCTCTCCGAGCGCGCAGCCGGTCATTTGCCGCGAGCGACCGCCTCTTGGGGTGTGGCGGCGTGCGACGGGGCCGGCTGGGCTGCTGCGGGGTGAGGCGTGGCCGGCTGTGGCGCCGTGGGAGTGGCGGCCGCGGCGTACCTGCAGCGCCCGGCGAGCTCCCGGATGTAGGCGCGGTTCGCCGGCTCCCGCTGCCAGCGGCGGATGTACCACCATCCCCAGAGGTGCTCCAGCATCCGCTCGAAGCGCAGGCGCACGAGGTACTTGAGGCTGCGCCTCAGCGAGTAGAAGTGCCGGTAGCCCTTGACGACGCCGGTCTGCAGCTCGACCGGCGTCATCTGCTGCGGCTCGAAGATGACGTGCTGGCCGTCGTAGAACTGCCAGCGCTCCTCGAAGACGCGGTCGTCGCCGTTCATCATTTCGTACTGCTTGGTGCCGAGCCCCGGCGTGAGCACGTTGAGCATCAGGCTGTCGATGCCGTGCTTCTCGGCGAAGGCGACGGTGTCCCGCGTCGTCCGCTCGGTGTCGTTGTCGGCGCCGATGACGAACATGCCGTGGCACTTGATGTCGTGCCGGTGCAGCGCCGCGATGCAGTCCGTGATGTCCTCCACCGTCTGCGACTTGGCGTAGCTGTCCAGGGTGGCCTGATCGACCGACTCGAAGCCGAGGGCGAGGCGGTTGCACCCGGACTGCCGCATGAGCGCCAGCAGTTCCTCGTCGCGCGCCACGTCGCTGCGCACCTGCGCCATCCACCGCGGCGTGAGGCCGCGCTCGATCATCATCCTCAGGAGCGTCTTGAGGCGCCGCTTGTCGGCGGCGAAGTTGTCGTCGTAGAAGAAGACACGCTTGGGCCTCTTGGCCTCGAGCTCGGCGATGACGCTCTCGGGGCTGCGGAAACGGTACTTGCGGCCGAACATCATCGTCACGGTGCAGAAGGTGCAGTCGAACGGGCAGCCCAGGCTCGTCATGATGGGCGTCTCCCAGATGCGCTCCGCGCCGACGATCAGAGAGAGGTCCGGTACCGGGAGCGAGTCGAGGTCCGCGACGCGCTCGCGCAGCTCGTTGTGCACGGCGCGCCCGTCGCGCCAGAAGGAAAGGCCGCGTACGCTCTCGAGCTCGCGCTCGCCGGCGAGGGCCTCGATGAGTTCCAGCATGAGGCCGTCGCCGCCCTCGCCGCGAGCGACGAAGTCGGCGTGCGGCAGGGCGTCGTCGGGCACGAACGTCGGGTGCGGGCCCCCGATGATCACGCGCAGTCCGGCGGCCCGCAGCTCGTCGGCCAGCGCGTAGGCGGCCGGCGCGGTCGACGTGGTCGTCGAGATGCCGACGAGATCCGCTGAGGCCACATCGCCGCGGTCGATCGGCGCCGCCTGGGGGCAGTAGATGCGCACGTCGTGGCCGGCTGCCTTGAGCGTCGCGCCGATCAGCGGCAGGCCGAGGCGCGGGTAGAATCCGTAGGAGAGGATGTTGACGCTCGGCGGAGCCGGCTCGATGAGGCGGACCTTGAGGCGTGTCGTCGGCGAGGGCATGAGGCGGATTGTACCCCTCCCGCGCCAGGAGTGTCCGTGAATCGGCGCGCGACGCTCGGGCGCGGCGTCAGGCGCCCTCGACGAACGCGGCTTCAGGCGCCCTCGACGAACGTTGCGCGGAGGGCCCGCTGGACGGCGGCGTCCAGTTTGAGTCCGTCGGCGAAGTACTTCTCGATCGTGCCGAACTGCGTGCGCATCGCGTCGCGCGCCGCCTGCAGGTACTCCGGCGCCACGGCGACCGCGGGGAGCAGCACCTCCGGGTCGCCTCCAAGCGCCTTGAAGCGGTCGAGGAGCGGCTGCTCCGCCGGCAGCAGCTCGATGTTGGTCAGCAGGTACTCCTGCATCACCAGGTCGTCCGGGACCCCGAGCAGCGTGAGCAGCGCCGCCGCCGCCCAGCCGGTGCGGTCCTTGCCCCCGGTGCAGTGGAAGAGGGCCGGGCGGTGCTCCGCGCGCGTCAGGTCCGAGAACAGGCGGTGGTAGGCGACGCCGGCGCTCGGCAGGCTCACGAACTCGCGATAGCCGGCCTCGAAGAGCGCTGGCCCTTTGCCGCCGCCGAGCAGCGCCTCGGCGGCCTGCGGGTCGGTCGCCACCTTGAGGAGCTGCGCGGGAGCCGCATCGACCAGGTCCGCGACGACGTCGGCCACGACGTACTCCGTGCCCGGCGGCAGGCGGTCGGGCTGCACGTCGCGCTCGGCCTCCGTGCGCAGGTCGTAGACCGAGCGGATGCCGAGCGCCGCGAACGCGGCCATGTCAGCTCCCTCGAGCCGGCCGAGGTCGGTCGAACGGTAGACGAGGCCCCAGCGCACCGTTCCGCCGTCGCGCGTCGGCCAGCCGCCGAGGTCGCGCAGGTTCGGCAGCGAAGCGATCGCGATGCTCTGGCCCGGTTCACGGTCGGCGTTCATGTCCATCCCCTCGCGTCGTCGTGCTATCGGCTGAGCTTGGCCTGCATCTCGGGACTGAGCTGCACCACGAGCTCGGCGTTGCAGGAGCCGGTGGGCAGCAGGGCCAGCGGCGGGGCTTCGACTCCTGGGGCCAGCGCCGCGCTCTCCTCCTGCTTGAAGAGCTTGAAGGCTCCGACGCCGTAGGCGCGCGAGGTCGCGGCCGGCGACCCATCCGCGACCGCGGGGTCGACGTCGGTCGCGAAGATCGAGACCGTGGCGTCGCCGTTGTGGACGATGTCGAAGGTGCGGAACTGCTGCGGGAAGTCCCGCAGCGACGAGGTCTCGACCTGCCAGAAGCCGAGCTCCGGGCGCGCAGGATCCGGCGACGGCAGCGGGGTGATCACGTTGAGGTGCCGGTGCCCGGCGACCCAGAGGATGAGGTTCGGGTAGCTCTGGAGTTTGGCGATGAACTCGTCCTCGGTCACGCACGCGATCGGGCTCCAGCCGAAGAGCGAACCGGGCTTCTCGACGGCGATGGGCACGTGCGCGCCGACGATCATCAGCTGGCCCTCGGCCTGGCCCTTGTCGAGCTCGCCGATCAGCCAGTCGTAGCGCTCCCGGTCGACGAAGGGGTGGCCGCACCCCATCTTGCCGGGGTCGTCTCCACCGGTGTCGTCGAGCGCGATGAACTTGACCGGCACGCCGGGCTTGGGCTCGACGGCGTAGCAGGCGAACACCTTCTCGACGTCGGCTTCGCTGAACCCGTGTCCGCTGGGCTCCGACGAGGTCTCGAAGAACTCCCGCATCCACTCCTGCCGCGAGAGCACGCGGCGGTCGGGATCGGCCGCCGGCACCTTTGGAGGAGTGAGGAAGGCGGCTTCGGGGCCCGCGCCGATGACGTCGCCGTAGGGCGTGCGGCCGTCGATCGCGCCCACGAAGAACCCGCGGCTGTCGGTGCCGCGCGGATCGGTGATGATGTCCCCGATGTCGAGGATCTCCTCGCCGAGGTGCGCGGCGCGGATGCGCTCGTCGACCGGCATCGAGCCCATCCAGTAGTGGTCGTGGTTGCCGCGCACCTGGTACCAGGGGATCTCCGCGCTGAGTCCGGCCGCCTTGAACTCGTCCTGGTAGTCGTTGAGGGGCCCGGGGACGGGGTCGTCCTTGTCGCCGGATTGGGGGCTGACGAGCTTGCCGTCGAGGACGTCGATGTACCAGCGCAGCTCGTTGTACTGCGTATTGTCGCAGGCGTCGCCGAGCGAGACGCCGAAATCGATCGGGTCCTGCTCGTGCAGGGCGTTGATCGTCTGGACGGCCGCGTCCAGAACGTGGGGCGTGTAGAGCATGACGCCCGAGTAGACCTCGGGCGATCCGCCCCTGAAGCCGAACACGACCAGCTGCGCCGGCGATTCCTTGTCGGTGACGTGTATGTCGGTGATGACGAAGAAGCGCAGGAGCCTCGCGGCGCCGGACGCCGTTTCAGTCGCCGTGCCCGCTGCGTAGGCCGGCGGCATGAGGTCGAGTCTCCTCTCGGCCTCCAGGCCCGGCCCGTAGTGCCACTTGCCGTAGCCGTTGCGCTCGTACTTGGCGAGCTCGCACGGGAAGATCTTCTCCGCATCCGCAGGTATGGGATCGGGCAGTACCGTCCTGTCGCGCGTCGTGCGGACGTCCCGCGCGATCGGGTAGCCGTCCTGATGTTCGTCCTTGTCACCGGCGTTCGGTGCCACGTGGGACCTCCTTGTTCTGGGGCGACTCGTCGGATGCGATGAAGCTCAGGACGACACGCGACCGGCGACCCGCTCTCGCGATTCGCTGCCCGCTGTCGCCGTCCCCCGCTGTCCTCTTCGCCGTCGCGCCCTCTCTGCTTCCGCGTCCCGCCCTTCCTTCTGCGGCCGCGGCCGCCCCGCCTTGACTTGCCGGTCCCTTCCGGGCTCCGCGGCGGCGCGGCCCTACTCTAGCCGCCGCCCGGCGCTCTCCGCGACCCGGAACTCGACGATGCGGCGGATCAGGTCGCGGGGCAGGGGCCCGCCGAGCGGGAACTGCAGCGACCCCCTGGCGTGCTTGTAGGGCTTGAGCTCGTCCGCGAACGCCGCGATGCCGTTGCCGGTGGGGTAGAAGCCTACGTGCTGCGCGTAGCCGGCGAAGTGGACCAGATGGCGTCCGCCGAGGTCGAAGGTGGGGATCGCGTAGCTGATCGTCTCCGTCGCGGCGGGCGCCGACGCCTTGATCAGCGCCCGGATCTCCCGCAGCATCGCCTGCGTCTCCGCGGGGAACGCCGCGATGTAGGTGTCTGTCGTGGTGGCCGTCGACCGGTCCGTCATCCTGTTCTCCTGGCGACGAGCGCGTCCGAGGGCGCCCTCTACGCGTCGATGCTCGACATGTCCGCGTAGCGGTCGCCGGCGGTGAAGCCGCGCGGCGCGGCCTCGTCCAGGCGCTCCAGGTCCTCTGCACTGAGCTCGAGCTCCTCGGCCGCGACGTTCTCGCGTAGATACGTGCGGCGCTTGGTCCCGGGGATCGGCACGATGTCGTCGCCCTGGTGCAGCACCCAGGCGAGCGCCAGCTGCCCGGGAGTCACGCCCAGCTCTGCCGCGAGCGCCTCGATGCGCTCCACGATCCTGTGGTTGTGGGCGAAGTTCTCGTGCGTGAAGCGCGGGTGGTTGCTGCGAAAGTCGCCCTCGCCGCCCACGTCGCCAACGTTGCTGTAGCGGCCGGTGAGGAACCCGCGTCCGAGCGGCGAGTACGGCACGAAGCCGATGCCGAGCTCGCGCACCGCCGGCAGCAGCCGCTCCTCGGGGTCGCGCGACCAGAGCGAGTACTCGGTCTGCAGGGCGCTGATGGGGTGCACGGCGTGCGCCCGGCGGATCGTCTCCGGCGACGCCTCGGAGAGGCCGAGGAAGCGGACCTTGCCCGCCGCCACGAGCTCGGCCATCGCGCCCACCGTCTCCTCGATCGGCACGTTCTTGTCGACGCGGTGCTGGTAGTAGATGTCGATGTGGTCTACGCCGAGACGCTCGAGCGAGGCGTCGCAGGCCGCGTGCACGTACTCGGGACGGCCGTCGCGGCCCACCCAGCTGCCGTCCTCGCGGCGCACGTTGCCGAACTTGGTCGCCAGCACGACCTCGTCACGGCGCTCGGCGATGGCGCGGCCCACGAGCCGCTCGTTGGTGAACGGGCCGTAGACGTCGGAGGTGTCGAGCAGCGTCACGCCGAGGTCCAGGGCTTCGTGGATAGTGGCGATCGCCTCGGCTTCGTCGGTAGCGCCGTAGAACTCCGACATGCCCATGCAGCCGAGGCCTTCGGCGGACACCTGGAGGCCCTGGCTGCCGAGTGCACGTGTCTTCATCGCTGTCGCTCCTCTGACGGGGGACTGTCCTCGTGGCTATGCCCCGCCGGCGGCCGAGGCAGTCCCGCGGGCTGCAATGAGGGCCGGCCCGCCGGCCGCGAGCGAGGCGCACGAGTCACGGACGGAAAGTGGCGCCGGCGGTGTGTCCGCCGGCGCCGGTGTCGCTCGTCACCCTATGGGCGTGGCTCCCGTATCGGGCGCGCTCACCCGCCGACGCGCATGAACGTGCGGTTGACGTAGCGCCCCTTGGTGTTCACGTAGTGCGCTCTGACCTTGTAGCCGCCGAAGAAGGTGTACGTGTTCCTGTGGTGCCTGACCTCGTAGTAGATGTTGTCGGACAGGCGTGCGATGTAGAAGCTCCAAGGCGAGCCGCTCACGTTGTGCCACGTGACCTTGTAGCGACCGGCGGAGTTCGGCCACCCCACCTTGAACCACATCAGGCCGTAGCTGCTCTGGTTCGACCAGTTGTTCCCGGCCAGCGGGTCGCCCGAGTACGTGTGCGCGGCTGCGGCGCGAGCTCCCGGCGCCGCTGCGTGTGCCCGCGCGGGCGCTGCCGCCAGGCATCCGGCGAGCACCAAGAGTGCCGCGATGAGGACGAGCGTGTATCTGCGCATCTTCCACCCCTCTCGTAGTGAAGGCCCTGGGGATGGTATCGGCACGCGAACGCTCGGACCTTTAGCGTGTGTTCCGCCTCAGTACTGCCCGTCGGCCTGGAGGCGGGTCTTGCGCCGCTCCATGATGTCGTGGAGGAGCGGCGTCACCACCAGGCGGATGGCCATCTCCATCTTCCCGCCCGGCACCACGATGCAGTTCGGCCGCGACATGAACGAATCGTGGATCATCGTGAGCAGGTACGGGAAGTCGATCCCCGCGGGGTCGCGGAAGCGAACGATGAAGAGCGACTCGTCGAGCGTGGGGATATCGCGCGCCACGAAGGGGTTGGAGGTGTCCACCACGGGCACGCGCTGGAAGTTGACGTGCGTCGCCGAGAACTGCGGCACGATGTAGTGCACGTAGTCGTGCATGCGGCGCAGGATCGTATCGGTGACCGCCTCGATCGAGTAGCTGCGCGCGACCGTGTCGCGGTGGATCTTCTGGATCCACTCCAGGTTGACCGTGGGGACGACGCCGATGAGCAGGTCGACGTAGCGGGCGACGTTGACGCTCTCGTACTGGACGCCGCCGTGCAGGCCCTCGTAGAAGAGCACGTCGGTGTCGTCGGGCAGCGGCTCCCACGGCGTGAAGGTGCCGGACTCGTGGCCGAGGGCTGCCGCCTCCTCCTCGTTGTGCACGTAGAAGCGCCGCCGGCCGGTCCCCGAGTCGCCGTAGGTGCGGAAGAGGCGCTCCAGATCCTCGAAGAGGTTGGCCTCCGGCCCGAAGTGGCTCGGGGGGCGATCGCCCTTGGCTTCAGCCTCGGCGATCGCCTGCTGCATCCCCTGCCGGTCGTACTTGTGGAAGCTGTCGCCCTCCACGACCGCCGCGCGCACGCGCTCGCGGTGGAAGATGTGCTCAAAAGACCGCTTGACCGTGGTCGTGCCGGCGCCGCTGGAGCCGGTCACGGCGATCACCGGGTGCTTGGTGGACATGTGCCGCTCCCTCCCTGTCCGCTGCTCAGCCGACGCCCAGCGTCCGGTACCAGCCCGGATACAGGGCGTCGGCATCGGCGCGGAACGACTCGAAGGCGCGCGCCAGCTCGCGGTGGTCGGTGGCGTAGGTGACCAGGTCGACTCCCGCCGTCCAGGCGTCGACCGCCTGGTGGAGCGACAGCGCTCCCGCGACCGGGCCGTCGAGGTGGCCGAAGGCACCGCCGCCCGAGGTCTGCACCACGTTGGCGTGGCCGAGGTTGTCGAAAAAGCCGGGCAGGCGCAGGGCGTTCATGCCTCCGGAGATCATCGAGCTCGTGGCCTTCATCCCTAGCCACTCCTGGTGATAGTAGGGGCCGTCGGCCGAGTCGCGCTCGATCATGTAGGCGATGGCACGGTCGCTCTGGTCGCCCTCCATCTTGCCGAAGCCCATCGTGCCCGTGTGGATGCCGGAGGCCCCTTGCAGGCGCGCCATCTTGGCGAGCACGAAGGCCGTGTAGCCGCGCTTGGACTGCGGCGACGTGACGGCGCCGTGCCCGGCGCGGTGGTAGTGCAGGAACGTGTCCGGGAAGCGGCGCCGGCAGGTCGTGACCGCCGCCGGCCCGGCGACGTAGCCGTCGACGAGAAAGGCGACGTGGTCCTCGTCGCCGGCGAACGCCTCCAGCACGGCCTCGCCGCGGGCGATCATCTCCAGCGGGTCGTCCGCGGTGATGTTGGCCGAAAAGAGCTTGGCGGCGCCGGTCTGCTCCTGGGCGCGGCGCATCGCGTCGGCGACGAGCCGCATCGTCTCCACGTAGGGTGAGAAGACCTGGTTGCCCTGCGGCTCGTCGTTCTTGACGAAGTCGCCGCCGAGCCAGAACTGGTGGCAGGCCTCGGCGAAGAGCCCCGGCCGCAGGCCGAGCTTGGGCTTGATGATCGTGCCGACGATCATGCCTCCGTTCTCGGCCGGCCGGCCGAGAACGCGCCAGAAGTCGGCGATGTTGCGGCGCGGCCCGTCGAACAGCTCGAGGTATGCCGGCGGGACGTAGAAGTCGTGCATCTTGGCGTACTCGACGTCGCCCATGCCCTGGTTGTTGCCGATCGCCAGGGTCAGGAACGAGACGATCATCGCCTTGCCATCCGTGATGTTGCGGTCGAAGAGCTCGAGCGGGTAGGCGATCTTGACCAGCTCGGTGGCTTCGTCGGCCTCGTAGACGATGGCGTCCACCGAGCGCGTGAAGTCGTCTGTCGTCGAGACCTCGACGTTGGTGCCGGTGGAGGACTCGGCGGCGAAGTGCGCCGCCGTGGCCACAAAGCCGTGCCCGGCCTTGGGCTTCATGATGTAGGCGCACAGGACGTGCTGGCCGCCTGCGATGAGGTCGGCCTCCCTGAGGCTCAGATCGGCGTAGCGGTCAGATTGGTCCACGTGTCTCCTCCCCGTGAAGCGGAGTGCGTTGACGGCGTTGCAGGCGCCCCGAGCGCGAGCGTCACGTGTGCAGCGACTCGCGCGGAGCGCGCCCGGAATGTGCCCGCGCGCCCGCGCACCGCAAACGTCTGGCCGCGCTGCACCGCCGCCGCGCGGCCGCCTCGCGCTCGCCCTACCGGCGTGCGCCGGCTCCCGCCCTGTGCCGCCCCGTCAGACTTCGACGACGACCGCCGTACCGTAGGCGACGATCTCGGCGAGGCCGCCCTCGCCCATCTCGGTGGAGTCGAACCTCATGCTGACGACCGCGTTGGCGCCCATCGCCTGCGCGTGCTCCACGAGGCGCACGACGGCCATGTGCCGCGCCTCCTCCACGGTGACGGTGAACTCGGGCACCTCACCCTTCTTGAGGGAGCGGATCGAGCCTGTGAGCCCGCGCGCGAACCCCATCGAGCGGGCGATGACGCCGAAGGCCGGCCCGATGTAGCGCGCGGTCCGGTACCCCGCGATGTCGGGCGACGTGGCGACGGGGATGGCGTAGGGCTGGTCGAGCATGCTCGTACTCATCTCGGTGTTCTCCTCCCTCGGCGTGGCATCGACGGCAAGGGCGTCCTATCCCCGAGTAGTCGCCGGGTCAAGAGGGCTCAAGAATCGCCTTCGGCGGTACACTTCGTGGAACGGGACGTGGGTCACTCCCGCCCGGTGGTGCGAGAAGGGAGAGTGTTGACAGTCGCAACGCAGGCGATCGGCGAGGCGCTGCTCGGCGAGAGCCGTGCGGCCATGGCGGCCTTCACCATCGGCTTGCTCGTGACGTTCCTCGGCGTGCGCATCAACACGAGGCTCATCCGCGCCAAGGTGAAGTGGTGGTTCCACGACATCGAGTCCGCGGGCGGCCTGCACGTGCACCACATGGTGATCGGCGTCGTTCTCATGGTCGTCGCCGGGATCACGCTCATCGCCGCGCTGCCGCAGGGGCTCTACCTGCAGCTCGCGGCGCTCGTGTTCGGCGCCGGCGTCGCGCTCACGCTCGACGAGTTCGCGCTGATCCTGCGCCTTCAGGACGTCTACTGGACTACAGAGGGGCGCCTCTCCGTGGATGCCGTCATCGTCGCGGTCTGCGCCGGGATGCTCCTCGTCCTCGGCATCTATCCCTTGGGCAACCTTTCGACGGCGAGCCTGACCGGCGCCCAGGCCGCCGCCGTCATCGCCGTCTCCATCGTCGTCGACGCCTGCTTCGCGGTGGTCTGCCTCGTCAAGGGCAAGTTGTGGACGGGGTTCTTCGGGCTCTTCATCCCGTTGCTCGGCACCGTCGGGGCGATCCGCATCGCGCGGCCGGGGTCGCCGTGGGCGCACAAGCGCTACGTCGGCAAGCCGAAGAAGCTCGCCAAGGCACAGCGTCGCGAGGACCGCACCAACGCCACGTGGCGCGCCTGGCGAGAAGCGTTCTTCGACCTCATCGCCGGAAGGCCGCACATGCCCAGCGTGGATCCGCAGATGCCGCCGGTCGAGACGGGTGCGGAGGGCGCGCCGGCCGCGGAGGGCGAACCTGTTGGGACGCGCGACCGGAAGCCGGGCCACTAGCTCCGTCAAAGCCGCCGCCGGCCGCTCCCTCTTTCACAGCTAGTTCTCAGGTGCGGCGCGTAGCATCGTCCATACGTCCGGCCTTCCGGCCGGACCATGCCGACGACCCGCTGGAGACTCATCGTGACGGACCCGACCGAGATGGCGCGCGCGAGAGCCTGCCCGGGCGGCGCGGCTCGCTTGTCGCCGGCCTCCGGGGCCGCCCTGTGACCGCCGGCGACCTCGTCCTCGAAGCGCGCGGCATCGTGCGGACGTACCGCCGCGGCGATTTCGCCGTGCCTGTTCTCATCGACCTCGACCTCCAGGTGCGGCGTGGTGAATGGGTCGCGTGCACGGGGCGTTCCGGCTCGGGCAAGTCGACCCTGCTAAACGTGCTCGGCCTGCTGGACAGCGCCGACGCCGGCACGTACGTGCTCGCCGGCCACGACGTGTCCGGCCTTGACGACACCGGCAGGGCCCAACTGCGCAACCGTCTTCTGGGCTTCGTCTTCCAGCTCCACAACCTGCTGCCGCGCACGAGCGCGCTGGAGAACGTGGCCACGCCGCTCGTCTACCGGGGCGTGCGACGCGCCGAGCGCTTGCGGCGCGCCGAGGCGGCGCTCGACGCGGTAGGGCTTGCCGACCGCGCCGACCACGACCCCGGCGAGCTGTCCGGCGGCCAGATGCAGCGCGTGGCGATCGCCCGTGCCCTGGTCGGTGATCCAGAGGTGCTGCTCGTCGACGAGCCGACCGGCAATCTCGACCTCGCGGCGACGCAAGAGGTACTCGACATCCTCGACCGGCTCCACGCCGAGGGCCGCACCATCTTCATGATCACCCACGAAGAAGACGTCGCCGAGCACGCCGACCGGCGGCTCGTGCTCGTAGGCGGCAGACTGCACGACCACGACTCCGCGGAGGCACACTCATGAATGCATTCGACCGGCGACTCGCGGGGCTTCACCGCCCCGCGCGGCGACACGGCATCCCGATCGCTCTTGCCTTGGCGGCTCTGGCGCTCCTCGCCGCACTCGCCGCCGGCTGCGGGAGCTCCGGCGGCACCCCCGCCACGACCGGCCAGGGCGTCGCCGGGTCGATGCAGGTCCTCACGACCGTGCAGCGTGGCGACCTCGTGCAGACGGCCATGGGGAGCGTCAAGCTCGTCGTGTCCAAGGGCAAGACGACCGTGGTCGCCACGGTGCCCAAGCAGTTTGCCTCCACAGTCGCCGCCGGGCAGACGGCGACTCTGGTCTTCTTCACGCCACCCACCGGCGCGCAAGGTGGCCAGAGCGGGGCGCCCTTCCCGCAGGGCGGCCAGAGCGGGGCGCCCTTCCCGCAGGACGGCCAGAGCGGCGCGCCCTTCCCGCAGGGCGGCCAGAGCGGCGCCCCCTTCCCGCAGGGCGGCCAGAGCGGCGCCCCCTTCCCGCAGGGCGGCCAAGGCGGTTTCGGCGGCGGCACCCTCCGCGGTCGCGGCACGCCGGGGACGGTGTCGGCCGTCAGGCTCAACGCCGACGGGTCCGCGGCCGCGACGATCGCGGTCAAGAAGCTGCCGACGACCGCCGGCGCGAAGTCCGTCGGCTTCGCGAGCATCCAGACGCAGGTGCTCGCCACCAACGTCGTCGTGATCCCGACGGCGGCGATCAAGGGGAGCGGCAGCTCCGCCACGGTCGAAGTGCTGTCGGCCGGCAAGACGAGCACGCGCTCGGTCGTGATCGGCAAGCAGGCGGGCGCGCAGTCGGAGGTCGTCTCCGGACTCAGCGTCGGCGAGAACATCGTCTGGACGCGGTCGTTCCCGCGTGGCGGGTCTTTCCGCGGAGGCGGCAGTTCCCCCCCCGGGCAGGGCCAGTCCGGCGGAAGCTTCCAGTGAGCGCCGCCGTGAACACACGCAGACGCTGGTGGATCCTCGCCGTCTTCCTGGTCGTCGTCGCTGCGGCGGTGGCCGGCGGCATCCTGTGGTTCGGACGCGGCAAGACCCCCGCCGTGCGCTACCTCACGGCCACCGCGGCCACTGGGACCATCGCCCAGACGATCCAGGCGGATTTCACCCTGGCCGCGGCTCAAGGGACGACCACTATCGCGCTGGGCGGGACCTCCGCGAGCAGCGGTTCCACGACTGGGAGCGGCAGTTCCACCACAGGCACCGGCGCCTCCACTACCACGACCAGTTCGACGTCGAGCGCGGGCACCACCACCTACGTCGTTCTCAGGACCAGCGACAGCGGTTCGCCCGTGCCCACGCCTTCGGCGAGCGCCACTGGTACGCCCCCGCCGACGCCGTCGCCGTCGGCGACCGCGACTCCCCCGCCGACGCCGAAGCCGACGCCGTCGAGGACCCGCACGCCTTCTCCGAAGCCGACGTCGTCCGGAGGCTTCGGCGGCGGTTCGTCCAGCGGCACTCGAAGCAGCACCTCCTCGTCGACGAGTGGGAGCTCCACGGCGACGACCAGCGTGAGCGGCGTCGTGACGCGCATCTCGCTCCCAGCGGGCGCCACGCCTCACACGCTCCAGCGCCTTCTCAAGGTCTCCGGCAAGCCCATCTTCGCGTTCGTGAGCTCCACGCCACTCTACAAGACGCTCTCCGTCGGCCTCTCGTCGGGCAGTCAGGTCGCCAACGTCATGGCCCTTCAGCGCGCTCTCAAGGCTGGCGGCTACTACACCGGCAGCGTGAACGGCACGTTCGGTACATCGACACAGACGGCCGTCGAGGCCTGGCAGGCCGACCAAGGGATCAGCCAGACCGGCCAGATCACGACCACGCAGTTCGTGTGGGTGCCCAAGGGGCGCATCATCTACTCCTGGCGCGTCGCGCTCGGCAACCAGGTCGCCAGCGGCACCGCACTCGCCACCGTGGGCGCGCCACGCGATCTCATCGCTCAGGCGCTTGTGAGTCAGGCCGATATCGCGAACCTGAAGGTCGGCCAGAAGGCCGCGCTCACGATCGACGGGGATACGAGCAACCCCTTCACCGGCACGATCAGCTTCATCGACTCACAACCCGCGTCGTCCGGCTCGTCGGGCGGCTCGTCGTCGAGCACGGTCGAGTACACGGTCGACTTCGTGCCTCACCGGCTGCCGTCCCTCGCGAGATCAGGGATGACCGGGACGCTCGCGATCATCCTCGCCCAGCGCACGGACGTGCTCATCGTGCCCACGCGCGCCGTGTCGGGGACGTCCAGCGTCCCGTACGTGCGCGTGATGGTGAACGGCGTGCCTGCCTATCGGCAGGTGCAGACCGGCATGGCGACCTCGACCTACACGCAGATCACCAGCGGGCTCGCCGCGGGTGAGGTCGTGGTGACCGGGGAGTACTCCAATGCCGCGACCAGCACGAGCGGGAGCAGCGGTCTCGGCGGCCTGGGCGGTTTCCCCGGCGGCGGCACGTTCCGGCGCTCGAGTGGTTCGAGCGGCGGCTCCGGCTCGTTCCCGGTCCCGCCGCCAGGCCAGTGACGGTCTTTCTCGAGTCCCTGCGCCTCGCGTTCTCGAGCCTGCGCGCCAACCCGTTGCGGGCCGTGCTCACGATCCTCGGGATCGTGATCGGCGTCGCCGCCGTCGTGGCGCTCACGTCCATCGGCGGCGGCTCGACGCGCGCCGTGGAGAACCGGTTCAATGCCTTCGGCACCGACACGATCACCGTGCAGACCAGCCGGTTCTCGAGCAACGCCACGCCGCTCTCGGCGAGTGACCTTGCTGCCATCAAGGCGACTCCCGGGGTCAAGACGACCGTCTACACGGTGGATACGAATGCCACCGTGACGTCCGGGTCCAGTGCTGCCATGGCGACGGTCACCGGCACGTTCCCGCAGATCAAGTCCATCGACCACCTCACGGTCGCCGCCGGCACCTTCTTCAGCGATTTCGCCGTCGCCCATGCCCTGCCGGTGGCGGTACTTGGGTCGACGGTGGCGAGCGACATGGGGCTCACCCCGCTACGAGCCGTCGGACAGACGATCAACGTCGGCGGCGTACGCTTCCAGGTGGTCGCCGTGCTTGCTTCGCAGGGCGGCATCAGCTTCGGCTCAGTCGACTCGAGCATCATCGTGCCGCTCAGCTCCATCGAGGGCCGGCTGGTCGGCTTCCACCCCGACATCACATCGGTCCGCGTGCAGTCCACCCCGTCGGCGATGGGCAGCTTCTCCGCCGCCGTGGAGAGCACGCTGCGCACGCAGCACAACCTGAGCACGAGCGCGCAGGACGACTTCCAGATCGTCAACGCCAGCTCCATCGCGTCGGCCGTCTCGTCGAGCACCAAGACGCTCACCGAGCTCATGGCCGCGATCGCCGCGATCAGCCTCATCGTCGGCGGCATCGGCGTCGCCAACGTGATGCTCGTGACCGTCCGCGAGCGCACCCGGGAGATCGGCGTGCGGCGCGCGGTCGGGGCGACGCGCCGCGACATCGTCATGCAGTTCCTGGTGGACGCCGTGGTCATCAGCCTGATCGGCGGCGTCATCGGCCTGGCGGTCGGGTTTGGCGGCGCCTACGCCGGCGGCTCGGCGCTCAGCGTGACGCCGGTGTTCTCTCCGACCGCCGTGATACTCGCCATCGTCGTGGCGGTCGTCGTGGGCGTTGTCGCCGGCATCGGCCCCGCGCTGCAGGCCTCTTCGGTCGAGCCGACGAACGCTCTGCGCTACGAATAGAGTGCGGCGGTGCCGCTGCCTCCGCGTCGCCCGAGCACCGGCGCGGCGCCGCTGCTCAGGCTTCGGGGCGGGCGCCGAACCAGCCGGCGCGCTTCATCGCGCCGCGGGCGATCAGCGCCCTGGGGGCTTCGCCGCGGGCTACCGA
>Ga0118677_10007830_pt1 | contig 17456 bp, 18 predicted proteins | sample AliMusrvi5mmetaG_FD_86154 | JGI IMG/M metagenome (GOLD analysis project Ga0118677, IMG submission 86154) | reverse complement strand
GTTCAAATTCTTTCAGGTTCAGCGGGCAAACAGTGAATCAGAACGCTTCATGGATTTCTTCTGGAAATCGAAGCGCTTTGATGCCATTGCATCCCAGGTTGATCGCTTTGCCAACTCTCCTCTCACTGTTTTATTCAATGAGGGATACGGTGAGCTGAAAAAAGTTGTTGAGACGGACAGCAAGGGCGAAGGTGGTGCATTCAGTACGGACCTGGGAGGAGTGGAGAATGTTTCGCGGGCATTACGCCGTGCAACAAATTCCGAAATTACCCGCCTTGAAAAATATCTGACGTTTCTTGCCACAACGGGTTCCACCTCTCCGTTTATCGGTCTGTTCGGTACGGTATGGGGAATTATGACCGCCTTCGAAGGGATTGGCAAAACCGGTTCCGCATCGCTTGCAGTTGTCGCTCCCGGAATTGCCGAAGCGCTGATCGCTACCGCCATTGGCCTGGTGGCAGCTATTCCGGCGGTTATGGCGTATAACCATTTCCAACATAAAATCCGGGTACTGATAAACGAGATGGACAGCTTCACTACAGAGTTTCTCAATATCGTGCAGCGAAATATCGCGGGGAAATAGACCATGGCCATGGGAGGACAGAATCATAATCGCGCTGTAATGGCTGAGATAAATGTTACCCCGCTGGTGGATGTCATGCTGGTGCTGCTGGTGATTTTTATGGTTACGGCGCCGATGATGCAACAGGGAGTGCAGGTGAATCTACCCAAAGCCGATACCAAGGCAATGGCTCCGGTTGAGGAATCCGTCGTGGTTTCAGTTGACAAGAATGGCAAAGTTTTTATCAATAAAGATGAAATTCCTGCAGGGGATTTGCGCAACCGGCTTTCAACAATGTTTGCCAGTCGGGCAAAAAAAGAGGTTTTTTTGAAGGCTGATGCCGGAGTGCCATATGGTGAAGTGGTAAGAACCATGGCGGACATCAAAGGCGCCGGTATAGAGCGTCTCGGTATGGTAACGGAACCGGCTGCAAAATAATGACTGCCAGAGTTTCAAGAATTGACACCGGAATGGGTGTCAGTTTCACCGTTTCAGCCGTCATTCATGTGGCGGTTTTTTTATTATTGATGTGGTGGGGAAAGCTGTTCCCGGCACAGATGGCGATTCAGGAAACATACTATGTGGATGTGGTTACGCTGCCGGTGGCGAATCCACAATTGGGCAGCCCCACTCCGGCGACTGGCAGAGCCGATTCAGCTTCCCCTCCTGCTCCTGTCACTCAAGCACCAATGGCGATACCGACACCTCAGAAACCAGCTTCGAAAGGTGCTGTGAAGTCTGCCAAGAGTACGGCTCCGCAAAATACCGCAGAGTCTGAATCGGCATTTGCCGAACGTATGGCGAATCTGGAGAGAAATAGCGAAGCGCAGCACGAAGCGGCAGTTCTTGAAAAACTACAGAATAAGATAAAAAACGGTGCCCAGAGGACTGGGATGCCGAATGCTGTTGGCACCGAAGCAGGCAGCCGCTATGGAGATTACATAAAATCTCGCCTGGAAGATGCCCTGAAATTGACGAGCAGTTACAGCACCAAAAAACCGGAAGTGTCGGTTCGACTGACTATCGCGGCTGACGGCAAACTTTCACGGGTAAAGATAGAGCGCAGCAGTGGTGATGCAACTTTTGAACTGGCGGTCAGGCGGGCAATAGATCTCGCAAGTGAAAAATTTACGGCACCTCCGAACCATTCCGTCTTTGAAAATGGCTTCGTTTTCAGGCCAAAGAGCATCTCTAGCAGCACATCTCGATAGTACACTGGGTCAAAATCTATGAAATATATTTTGCTTGTCCTGTTTATTCTCATTATTTCCCCTTTTGTTCTTTATGCGCAACCCGGTTATATTGAGGTTACCGCTCCCGGCAATCGCCTGATGAAACTGGCCGTCGCCGCGCCACGCCCACTTGATACACCCCTCGCACCCGAATCTGTGAAAATGATTTCAGATGTTATTTCATTCGATATGAACATGTCCGGTGTAGTTACTGCAGAAAGTTACACCCAGATTCCGTCGCCAAAGAATATAACAATGGCAGATGCTGACTTTGTGCCGTGGCAAAATACCGGTTTTGATCTTCTGGTGGTCTCTGAATATAGCGTGAAAGACGGGCGGGTAACTGTCGAGTTACGTTTGTACGATGTTATTAATCGGAAAATGTTATCCGCGAAGCGTTTTCTTGGTGTTACCAGGGATCTTCGGCGTTTCAGCCATTTGTTTGCAGATGAGCTGTTACGGGTCCTAAGCGGCGAAGCGGGCGTATTCACTACCAGAATCGCGTATGTGTCAACTAAGTCCGGTAACAAGGAAATCTATGTAATGGACTGGGATGGCTACAATCCGTTGCCCTTGACGAAGAACGGCTCCATAAATTTGAACCCGGATTTTTCTCCGGATGGCCGGGAAATAATCTTCACTTCATACAAGCATGGCAACCCGAACCTGTACCGGCGCGCTCTGTCAAATACCGCTGAGATTTCCATTTCTGCCCGCAGCGGGCTCAACATAACCGGCAGCTGGTCGCCGGACGGAAAAAAAATTGCTCTTGCGCTGAGCAAGGATGGTGATGCCGAGATATATACTATCAATAGGGACGGAAGCCATCCGAATAGACTAACAGTTGATCCGGCTCTTGACCTGTACCCTGCCTGGTCACCGGATGGCAAACAGATTGCATTTGTTTCTGATCGCCTGGGGAAACCGCAGATATTTGTTATGAATGCGGATGGCGGCAATGTCAGGCGTTTAACTACATCCGGCAATTACAATGTCAACCCGCGCTGGTCCCCAAAGGGTGACAAGATAGCCTATTCCCGAATGATCAACGGAGGCTTTAATATATTCACCATTGCTCCGGACGGTTCATCTGACACACAGCTTACGACTGATGGCAATAATGAAAACCCGTCCTGGTCTGCTGATGGCCGGTTTCTCTGTTTCAGTTCGAAGCGAAGCGGTGGCAACGGGGTGTATGTCATGCGAGCCGATGGTACCGGTCAGACTAGAGTTTCCCAGGGGCAGGGAATGTTCTTTCAGCCGGTTTGGTCGGTCCATTGACGGAGTAATAATATTCAAATCAGTGTTATTTCGTATATTACAGTTGCAAAACTACGGTTGGTAGGTATAATTGGCGTATCTTTAACTTATCAAGGCATTATGCCTCATCTTATTCAAAAGAGGAGTTTAGTATGAAAAAAGGTATGGTAACTCTGTTAACAGGTCTCAGCATGGCTGCATTACTTGCTGGCGGCTGTGCAAACAATGATGTAGTCAAAAAGGAAGAGCCTGTCGTTCCTGCAGTAGCGGTCGAAAAGGTTGTGCCGGTTAAGCCGGTTGAGCAGGCTGTCCCTGCAGCACAGCCTGTCGTGACTCCGCAAATTTCTCAAGCTTCACAGGCTGCTTCGGAAAAACCAGCCGCTGCTGAAATAAAGCTGGAAACAGCGTATTTTGATTTTGACAAAGCTGATCTCCGTCAGGATGCACGTGATGTGCTCTCTAAAAATGCCGAAGTCATTCTTAAAACACTGGCAGGTGCCAAAGTTCAGATCGAAGGGCACTGCGATGAGCGTGGCTCCGCAGAATACAACATGGCACTTGGTGAGCGTCGTGCAAAATCCGCTCAGAAGTACTTGACGACTCTTGGTGTGAAGGCTAGCAATCTTCCTGTTATCAGTTACGGTAAAGAAAAGCCCGCAGTTGCTGGTAATGATGAAGCCGCCTGGGCAAAAAACCGCCGCGCAGAGTTCGTAATTGTTAAATAAAAACTGATTTATAATACTGGAATAGCAAAAGGCCGACAAGAAATTGTCGGCCTTTTGCTATAAAGAAGTTTTACCGGTTATTAAAATCAGGCGAATGGGTTCCTGATAGTAATTGTCTGATCGCGCCGCGGGCCAACCGACACCAGGACAATCGGGCACCCGGCCAACTCCTCCAGGCGTCGCACATACGCCTGTGCAGTGGCGGGGAGTTCCTCAAAGCTGCTGGCAGAAGTGATATCCTGATTCCAGCCGGGGAGTTCTTCGTAAACAGGCTGGCATTTTTCAAACAGCTCCAGCTGGGCAGGCAGGGTCTCCAGGGTTTTGCCGTCACAGGTATACCCGGTGCAGACTTTAATCGTATCGAATTCGGAGAGAACATCCAGCTTGGTCAAAGCAATGCCGGTCAGACCATTAACCCGCACGGCATACCGGATTACCATGGCATCAAACCAGCCACAGCGACGAGGCCGACCGGTTGTCGCCCCGAATTCGCCGCCAATTCTGCGCAATTCTTCACCCACGGCATCTTCCAGTTCCGTTGGAAACGGGCCACTGCCGACACGGGTCACATATGCCTTTGAAATGCCGATGAGTTCATGGATATCCCGCGGGCTGACGCCGGACCCGGTACAGGCGCCACCGGAACAGGTAGATGACGAGGTAACAAAGGGATAGGTGCCATGGTCAATATCGAGCAGCGTCCCTTGAGCTCCTTCGAAAAGGGCCTTTTTACCCGCCTTGAGATCCTTGTTGAGTATCAGGGCGGTGTCGGCAACATACCGTCGCAACACATCGGCGTAGCCCTGGTATTCAGCAAAAATTTCGTCAAAATTACATGGGGGTTCACCAAGAAAGTTTTCCAGCAGGAAGTTTTTCTCAACCAGAAATTCTTTTAATTTGCGGGCAAATGTATCGGTATCAATCAGATCCATCAGGCGGATACCGCGACGGCCAATCTTGTCTTCGTAGCAGGGGCCGATGCCGCGACCGGTCGTACCAATTTTTTTGTCACCGCTTTTTGCTTCGCGGGCAATATCGATCCGTTTGTGGTATGGCATAATTATATGCATTGATTCGGATAGCAGCAGGCAGGCATCGTCTTTAATCCGGCCTGACTCCTTAAGCTTGGTAATCTCCTTGATGAAGACCTCGGGATCGAGGACCACTCCGTTACCGATAATGCACCGTTTTCCTTCATGCAGAATGCCGGATGGAATCAAGTGCAGAACTACTTTTTCGTTGCCGACAACCAGGGTATGCCCCGCATTGTTGCCCCCCTGATAGCGAACGACATCGTCCGCATATTCTGTATAGATATCAACAACTTTACCTTTTCCCTCATCGCCCCATTGGGCTCCTACAACAACGACATTTGCCATTTTAGTTTTCTCCCTGGCTTTCTTCGATATAGTTCATTAGATCTGGACGGTCAAACAAGGCGTTTTTGATCGGAATCGTACATCCATCAATGCTGCGTACGGCCAGATATGACTCCTGGTCGTCGCCGATGACAAGCATACAGCGTATATTCATTCTTCGCGCATATTCCAGCGATTGAGCGTAGTCACGCAGGATAATGTCCCGGGCGGTGGTGTATCCGTGAGAGCGGAGCGTGCGGGCAACGTGCAGCACATTTTTGCGGTCTGCGCCGGTGTTGAACAGCAGGAAATCGGTTGCGGCACAGCGCTGCAATTCCGGTCGTCTTTCCACTGTCTGCAGCAGATTGAGCAAATTAAAGGTGAAACCGGTAGCTGGAGCGGCAAAACCGTACCGGGCGGTTAAATTGTCATAGCGGCCGCCACTGCAAACCGGTTCGCCAAAGCCGGTAACAAAACCTTCAAATGTAATGCCGGAGTGATAGTCCAGACCTCGCGTTTCACCCAGGTCAATCGAAACAAAATCGGCAACTCCGTGGATATCAAGAATCTCCAGTACCTGTCGAAGATTATCAAGGGCGGCAAGCGAACGTGGGTTCGTGACAATGGTCTGTGCTGAATTCAGCAGGTCCCTTCCGCCAAACAGGCGGGGAAGGGCGCTGATTTCGCGTGCGGATTCGGCGGATACCGGATGTTCGGCCAACAGAGCGGTTACCGCCGAGCTGTCCTTTCTCGATACCGCTTCACGTAATTGCCTGAGCGGCTCTCCACTGAGGCCGGATGCCTGAAATACCCCGTGACAGAATTCGACCTGGCCTAGATCAATCGTGAAGTCTTCAAGGCCAAGCACCTGCATCGCTTCAATTGCCATAACGATCATTTCAGCATCAGCTTCAGGAGAGCTCAGTCCGATAAGTTCGACACCGGTTTGAAATATCTCTCTACTCCGTCCGGCCTGAATTTCAGTCTGGCGCAATACCCGGCCACTGTAGCTGATTCGATACGGTAGCGGCAACGAGCTCATGCGGGTGGCGGCAATGCGGGCAATCTGAGGTGTTATATCAGGAGGAAGTGCCAACAGCCGACCGGACTGACGATCGTCAAAGCGATACGTTCGATCTTTAAGCTCGTCGCCCATGCCGGTTGCCAATACGTCTTCATATTCAAGCCGGGGAGTAATGATACGACGGAACCCCCACAGTTCAAAAACTCGGCGCAGGCGACTCTCAATGGAATCGATTTTTGCGGCGGCTTCCGGGAGGAAATCACTTACGCCCCGGGGGAGCGCTATATCGCTGGGTGAAAGAATCATTCATTCATTCCGGTTGCGTGGTAGTAACGAATTGTTCACGTCAATTCGTGGCTGTCTGACAGCCGGTACTTTTGCGCAAAGTCGCAAAGGGTCGATTGTCGCAAAATACAGGAGCCATGTCAAAACAAAAGGTTACCGGGTGCTCTCTGTAGCCGGAACTATTTCGTTTGTTGCAGGCGGCGGAGTGTCAGGGGTAATGCCAGCTTTCTGCGGTACCGCTGATTCAGCAGGAGGGGCTGCAACTGGAGCCGGCTTGGCAACCGGTGGAGCAGTCGGTTGAGTCACACTCTGTGAAGCTGTCTCCGGTTTTACCGGGTCAATCACCGGTGGGACGGTTTTGTTTTCAGCGCCATTTCCTTTTGTTGCTTTATCACCGTCATGCTTGATAAGAGAAATCATCTCATCAAAAAGTTTACCATATACTTCGGGTTCCTGAGTTTCTCGAAGCAACCAGTCGCTCTTCTTCTGCTCAAGGGTCCGGCGGATACCGTCGAGCGTCTTGAAGCGAACCTCAATTTTGCGCGATAGATTTGCTTCTGATTCACTGAAATCGGGATACTGAAGATTAACCAAGGGGTAGTAGGTCAGCAGACGCCCGCGAAAATTGGGATATTCCCACAGTACCGTTCCATCAGGGCTGACTATCTGTGCAGTTATTGTCAAAAAGTTAAAATTACTTTCAAGCGAAGTCAACAGGTTGGTAGAAAAAATTTTACTTGTTTTCGTTAGTCCGCTTACGACAACCACCATAACGGCATCCACGCGATTCTTCTTGATATACGCGCCAATTTCGTCATTTTTCCAGAAGTATTTGTTGTATTGAATATTGGCATCATCCCGCTTTTCGCGGCGTGCCAAAAGAGAACTGTACAGCTGCTGCGGCTCATCGCCCAGCAACGTGACCGCGTAGAAATTTGCCGTGCTTTGAAGTTTGCGGACAAGCATCGATTCATATTTCCGGTTTAGATCAGCAATGAGTGGCAGCAAAAGCTCCTTTTGCGGGTAAATTATCTCCGAATCCGAATCTATGAAGATAGGCGCTACGCCGAGTACTTTAACCTTTTCGGCAAAATTTTCTGCGGGGACATTAAAATAATTCTGAGCACAGCCGAGCATTGTTCCTGCAACAACAAGTAAAGCAACGAACAATCGTTTCATAAGGTACGCTCCGGATAGATAAAATAACAGGCAGGCACTAATGGGTGATAGTGCTTTCTGGCAGATAAAGCGAGTATTGAACCGGTGTTCAAATATTGATGTCTACTCGGGACTTATACCAGAAAACGGGGCCGTTTTCTACTCAATTTGAGGCTAGGAACGATGATATGCCGTATAACCTGGTGTATTCAATTTTATTGACAAGATGAGCAGTTATTTCGTATCGTCACAAAACAAACCTGCTTATCGAGAGTGGTGGAGGGAAAAGGCCCTGCGAAGCCACAGCAACCGGTCATTATGACGCCAGGTGCTAAATCCTGCCGAAAGGCAAAGATGAGAGGTGTGCTGTGCCATTCTACCAGCCCCTTCTCATGCCATGCGAAGGGTTTTTTTATGTCCGAAACGTATATAATTGAACAATCGAAAAGCTTTGATTCAGGGATCCGTCTCGATAGCGGGCGTATACTGTCTCCAATCACCCTGGTATATGAAACCTACGGCACCCTTAATGAGTCAAAAAGCAATGCAATTTTAGTTGAGCATGCCTGGACCGGTGACGCTCATCTTGCCGGAAAGCGGAGTGAATTGGAAACCAAGCCCGGATGGTGGGATGCCATCGTCGGCCCCGGCCGTTTGCTTGATACCGACCGTTATTTTGTCATATGTTCAAACGTCATTGGCTCCTGTTTTGGTTCTACCGGCCCCACCTCAATAAATCCCAAAACCGGCAAGCGCTATAACCTTTCATTTCCGGTAGTGACGATTCGCGACATGGTTCGTGCCCAAAAACTCCTGATAGATTCGTTTGGCATAGAGCGTTTGTTGACGGTTATGGGCGGGAGTATGGGTGGCATGCAGGCTCTTGAGTGGGCGACCCAGTACCCGGACAATATCGCTTCAGCCATAGTGCTGGCAGCCACTCCTCGCCCCTCGCCGCAGGCAATTTCGCTCAATGCAGTTGCCCGCTGGGCCATATTTAATGACCCAACCTGGCGTAAAGGGGAATACAAGCACAATCCCAAGGACGGCCTGGCTCTGGCTCGCGGCATTGGCCATATAACGTTTCTCTCGGATGAGTCAATGAACAACAAGTTCGGTCGCCGTTTTTCCGCCCGCGACGGTCAGTTTGATTTCTTCGGTCAATTTGAGGTTGAGCGTTATCTGAATTATAATGGCTACAATTTTGTTGATCGCTTCGATGCCAATTCATTTCTCTATCTGGCAAAATCGCTGGATCTCTACGATGTCGCCTGGGGCTATGACTCCATGGCTGAGGTTTTCAATCAAGTTCAGGCACCGGTTCAATTCTATGCATTCAGTTCTGACTGGCTCTATCCGCCCTATCAGACTGAAGAAATGGCTACCTGTCTCAAAGGGCTCGGAAAAGATGTTGAATATCATTTGATTTCGTCATCTTATGGTCACGACGCCTTTCTTCTGGAACATGAAACGTTTACCCCGCTCGTGCGAGCATTTCTCGGCAGGGTGTGATCTTGTGACTATTGCTGATAAGATAAATCCGGCCGCCGCATTTAAGGACAATCGGTTATTCAGAAAGCTGCGGCATGGTGTCGGCAAAGCCATCGCCGATTTTGGCCTGATCGAAACGGGAGATCGTATTGCAGTGGCGGTCTCAGGCGGTAAAGACTCCTACACGCTCCTGCTGTTGCTGGAGGATCTCCGCCGGAGAGCCCCGGTGCCATTTGAGCTGGTTGCCGTTAATATTGATTCAGGCTACCCCGGTTACCGCACCGACGTCATTGAAGGCTACCTCAAAAAGAATGAATTTTCCTACCAGATGGTGCCGAGCGAACATTATGCGATAATAAAAGAAAAGCGCCGGCCCGGATCTTCCTTTTGTTCGATCTGTTCTCGTCTGAAACGGGGAGCGCTTTACGAGACAGCTCAGACTTTGGGGTGCAATAAACTGGCGCTTGGTCATCATCAGGACGATTTTATCGAGACCCTGTTGCTGAACCAGTTCTTTGTCGGTTCACTCAAGTCGATGGCTGCATCCATGCTGGCAGACAACGGCGTTATTACCGTTATAAGGCCGTTGGTCTACGTTGTCGAAGAGGATATAGTTGCTTTTTCACGGCAGGCGGAGCTGCCGATCGTCTGTTGCTGCTGTCCGGTATGCGGCACCGCCGACATTCAACGCAAACGTATGAAGCGACTTCTTACCGAGTTGCAGAATGATATTCCCCATGTCAAAAGCAGCCTGTTGAAAGCCCTTTCAAATGTTCATCCCCGCCATCTGCTTGACCCGACCCTGAGAAGAGAACCTGCAGGGAGCCCGGAAATTGTGGCTTCGCACAGTAACACGGCCCGGCTTCTTAATCCTGATCCCCAGGTCATCCAGCAGATCCTGGATTGAATACCAGCCTCCGACCACCACTACTGCAATACCTGCTATCATTATCGCTTCCATTTTGACTCCTCTTCATTTGTTATGAATGGAGTATATCAAAAGCATATGACAGAATAAGTCGTATTGAGAATCAGGGCGATGGGTGGGATTGCACTTTGGATCGTATGTTATTGATAAAAAAGAAGATTAGTGGCTGGTTGAAGGATTGAATGGGGTCAGGGTTCGTTGTGCTCTGCGTCTCCTGACAGCATGACAAGGTCAACGCGCCGGTTTTTGGCACGCCCTTCCGGAGTGGCATTGTCTGCAATCGGTCTGAACTCGGCATAGCCGGTTGCCGATATTTTGTTCGGATCAACCTCGAAATTTTTCAGCAGATATTTCAGGCCATTGGTTGCTCGCGCGGTTGACAGTTCCCAGTTTGAGGGGAATTGAGACGTGCTGATCGGGACGTTGTCGGTATGCCCTTCAAGCCGTAACGGGTTGTTATATTGAGTCATCACTTCAGCAATGGTATTGATCAGTTCGTATGCTTCGGGTTTGATATTTGCCTGGCCGGAGTTGAAAAAACCGGCTTCCTTAAGGCTGACGATTAGGCCGCGACGGGTTATTTCGAGGGTTACTTTTGATTGGGCACCCTGTTTGACAAGGTAAGCTTCGACGGAGGATTTTATCTGGCGGAAATCCTTCTCTTCTGCTCGCGCTTTTGCCTGCCCGTTACGTGATCGGCCCATGGGAGAAACTTTTATCTCCGGTTTGAGCGACGGTATAACTGTAATCGCCTGGGACGATATAACGCTCACTTTCGGTGCAGATGCGCCGGCGGTTGCCATGCCGAAAGACTGCTGAATGGCCTGCATTACCTCTTCGACTTTTTTCTTGTCGCTCTGTCCCATCGCATACAAAACGACGAAAACCGCAAACAGCAACGTGATAAAGTCGGCGTAGGATACGAGCCAACGCTCGTGATTAGCATGTTTTTCCGGTTCTTTTTTGAGTGCCATGGCTGGTTAGTGGCCGCCTACAAAGGCCATCAGTTTCTGCTCGATGAAATGTGGATTCTCGCCGTTCTGGATAGCAATGAGACCTTCCAGGATCATAACCCGGCGCAGAATTTCCTCTTTCATGCGTATTTTTATTTTATTTGCGATCGGCAGGCAGATAATGTTGGCAACTATCAAGCCGTAGATCGTGGCAACGAACGCGACGGCGATACCGCCCCCGAGTTTGGAGGTGTCGGAAAGATTGGCCATAACGTGGATCAGGCCGAGAACCGCACCGATAATACCGATTGTCGGTGAATAGCCGCCGGCCGCCTCATAAAATTCGACCGTGTGCTTGGTATGGTCTTCGTATGCCATAATATCGGCTTCAAGTGTTTCACGTAATTTTTGAGGATCAATACCGTCAACTACCAGGGATATCCCTTTTTTTATGAACGGGTCGCGAACCGACTGAGCTTCCTGCTCCAACGAAATCAAACCGTTGCGGCGGGCTTTGGTTGCGTAATTGATAATGTCCTTGACCACCTGATCGTGATCGACCTTTGCGGGAAGGAACGCCGTCTTGACACCTTTCAGGGCACCAATGATTGCGGGCAGAGGGAACGAAATAAAGGCGGCGCCAAATGTACCCCCTAAAACAATCATGGCAGCAGTGGGCTGAATAAGTGCCGATATATGGACACCCTCAATCGCGGCACCACCAAAAATGGCGCCGAAACCCATTACCAAACCTATTATAGTAGCTAAATCCATACGCTAGTAATCCCGACTGTGAAATGGAGTGTGTTTCTGTGCTCCCGGAGAATCATGAGAAGCGTCGTCCGTCAATCGTTCCGACCAATCAAGCCGATGTGTCGGATGACGCCCGAGATAGCGTCTGGCTGCAGGAATTGCCGCCCGGCGCGAGATTCTGGCACGAAAGGCGACTATCCTGCTTGTGATAGTGCTGGCCCTGTCAATAACGATATAACGGTTGCCGTTGAAGAGCGTGATAACCGTGTCCGGAGTTTCCTCGATACAGATAATATGATCCGGGTTCAGGTACATACGCTGTTTATCCAAGCGTGTTACCACAATCATGTCCACTCCGATAGTTTTGTACGTTTTTCTATAAATATCAAAAGTTGTATAAGGTCAAGAACTTTTTGCTCTTTTGGTGATGCTGACAGAAGGGACGGTTAAATCATAGCGTCAATTGCGTCGAAGTCAATAAAGCGCTCGGCAATTGAATTTATCAGGTTAATCTTCTCATGATCCTCAGGGCCGATTTTTGAAACATGCTCCCGCAACTGGTAAAATATTTCCGATGATGTCTCAACCATGCGGATATAAGGAATGCTGCTATCGTCTATAATACGCTGGGTGATATCGGAAACCGGGACATGCCCGCCGATGATCAGGCCGGCCAATTTACTTTTAAACTCGGGAATATGATGGAGCGATGATGCGGTAACCAGCAGCTCATCGCGCGAACTAGTCACTATAAGAAGTGTTGATTCCTGAAGACTGTCAATCACCCGCTGTGACGATGCGGCGCCCAGCTGGATATTGTGACAGAGCCGGCTCTGGTCCGCCGGGTCACCTTTTAGCGGCAACTTCAGCAGGTCGGCAATATGGTGGAGTGTCGGGTCTGCCAGTGTCGGCAGATAATCGAAGGCGCTGGTCACCATCACGCCGCTGCCGGCAAACGCTTTTACGAGGTAACCGAGAGTGTTGACCCGTTTTTCCGGTACCAGTTTGTTGGCCATAATGACGCGGACGTCAGCTTTTTCCCGTTCATAAAGAGCCAGATTAAGCTGAACAGCATCGATAACATTGCCAATGCCACCGCCGGTCACCAGCAGAACCGGCGCGTTCAGCTCAGCAGCAATCCGGGCATTGTTCATGCCGACAACCGAACCGACGCCGCCATGTCCGGCTCCTTCGATAATCAGGAAATCATATTTCTTTTCCAGTTCGGCGCAGGCCGCGTGGATAGCCCGGCAGGGCGCCATCGAGTCAATCTTGCCATCAAGGAACTGGCGTGTCGTTCCGGCGGTCAGCGTTACCGGAGACATGAGTTCGACGTCTTCCTCCACTCCAAATACGGTGGAAAACATCGCGGCATCCTTGTCAACAATCTTTCCGTTAAACTCTATCCATTTAGGGCCGATCGGTTTCATGAAACCGACACGACCATATTTTCTTCTTGCCAGATGCATTAACGAAAGACTGATGGTTGTTTTACCACAATGCTGCCCGGTCGCTCCGATGAATATTTTTTTGCACATGCGCACATGCTCCTCAAATCCATGAACATATCGTCGGTTCAGGCAGCCGGATGGACGTGCCAACACAATTCTGACTTGATATGAATATAAAAGGGACTAGTATTTCGTCGATAATTCTACCCTTCCGCCAAGTTGCGATCGGCCTGGAAGGGAAGCATTTCCAACTGTCGGACACAATGCCAGAAATGTCCCGCGATTTCAATAGATAGCAGTGCATGGAGCTAAATAATGTCATTTCTGGCGCCACAGTTTACGCCATAATTGAATTGACAGAGGAGTGGCAATCATCTACTTTGACGCAAAGCTAGGGGAGTTTCGACTGAGAGCGGCCAGACCGCGACCCTTCGTACCTGATCCGGGTAATGCCGGCGTAGGGAAGCGCGCCGATTGATGTAGTAAACCAAGCCGCTTCTGCGGTTTTTTTTGTTTGCGGAGGATGACGATGCGGATTGTTTTGAATGGAGAAGCTACGGAAGCTATTGACGGAGCTACGGTTGCGGGCCTTTTGCTGCAGCTTGGCATCAGTCGGGAGCGGGTAGCGGTGGAGTTAAACGCCGATATTGTTCCAAAGATTGTGTATGAAACGCAACTTCTTTCGGATGGGGATAAAATCGAAATAGTTCATTTTGTTGGCGGAGGATAGCAACTATGACACAGACAGCAGACAAACTTATTATTGGTGGCCGTGAGTTCAATTCCCGTCTGATGGTGGGTACCGGCAAATATGCCAGTTTCGAACAGACCGCCCGGGCATTGGAAATATCCGGAGCCGAGATTATCACCGTGGCTGTGCGGCGGGTAAACCTGGACCGGAGTAAAGAGTCGCTGCTCGATTATATAGACCTGAAAAAATACACTCTGCTCCCCAACACTGCCGGCTGCTATACCGCTGATGATGCGGTACGCACCTGTCGTTTGGCACGTGAGGCAGGCATGTCCGACTTCGTCAAGCTGGAAGTGCTGGGTGACGAGAAAACCCTGTTTCCCGATAATGAAGAGTTGCTCAAGGCGGCAAAAATACTGGTTGCTGAGGGTTTTACCGTACTTCCGTACTGCAGCGATGATGTCATCGTCTGCAAAAAACTGGAAGATATGGGATGTGCTGCGGTAATGCCGCTGGGCGCTCCGATCGGCAGTGGACTCGGCATTCGTAATCCATACAATATCCGAATCATTCTTGAAAATGTCAGCGTCCCGGTCATTGTTGATGCCGGAGTCGGTTCGGCGTCAGATGCGGCCATTGCGATGGAGCTGGGCTGTGCCGGAGTTCTGATGAACACCGCAATTGCCGGGGCACAGGATCCGATTGCCATGGCTGAAGCGATGAAACTGGCGGTAATCGCCGGTCGCTTGTCATACAAGGCCGGCCGGATTCCCCGCAAACTTTACGCGAATGCCTCCAGTCCTCTGGATGGACTTATCGGCTAGAGCTTTGAGTCTGACTTTGATGTCCGATTTTACCTTGTACCTGATCACGGATCGTCACCAAGCTGGTGGAAGAGCACTTGCGGAGGTTGTTCGGCTGGCGCTTGAGGGGGGAGTCACTGCGGTGCAGTTGCGGGAGAAAGATCTTTCCGGCGCTGAGCTGTATCGGGTGGCGGTAGAATTGCGCCGTATTACCTCTGATTTCGGTGCCCGCTTTCTCATTAATGATCGGACTGACCTCGCTCTGGCAGTTGATGCTGACGGAGTGCATATCGGTGTAAATAATATGCCGGTGGCTACGGTTCGCCGCGTGCTGGGACAGGGGAAAATTATCGGCTATTCCGCCCATGCCATTGATGAAGCGCTCTGCGCACAGGCCGATGGGGCTGATTTTGTCACCTTCGGCCCGGTGTATTCGACTCCGTCAAAACTGGCATTTGGTGCGCCATGTGGCGTCCGCAGGCTGGCGGAAGCTGCAACTGCGCTGACTATCCCGGTAATTGCCCTGGGGGGGATTAATCAGGCAAATATCTCTGAAACCCTGGCAGCTCCCGTTCGGGGAGTTGCTGTCATATCGGCGGTGCTGGCCGCCGCAGATTCGCGTTCCGCCGCATCATTTTTGCTGAAAAAGATTGAAGAACATGCCCAACACTGCTGACCAGCGCCTTCACCCACAACTGCATATAAATTCATACGGCCATTATCTGCGGCGCCGTTTTGGCGTCCGGATCAGTAAAGTCAATGTGGATGCCGGCTTTACCTGTCCGAATCGTGACGGCAGCAAAGGCACCGGCGGCTGCATTTACTGCAATAATGTATCATTCTCTCCGAAAGAAACCCAGTCAGTGGTTCCGCTGGAAGAGCAGATGGCCGCTGGAATGGCCTATCACCGCCTGCGTCTCGGTTCTGAAAAGTTTGTCATCTATTTTCAGAAATATACGAACACCTACGGTTCGGTGGAACTGTTGTCGGATCTATATCGCCGGGCACTTGATCACCCCGATGTCATCGGCATTTCGGTCGGTACCCGCCCCGACTCCCTGAGTGAAGAAGCTCTTGACCTGTTAACCGACATTGCGCGGACAAAATATGTCTGCCTTGAACTCGGTTTGCAGTCTATGGACGATGCTATTCTGAATCGTATCAATCGCGGTCATACCCTGGAAGATTTTGTCGGGGCGGTCGGCCGGGCATCCGGCCGCAATTTTGATATCTGCGCCCATCTCATATATGGTTTTCCGGGCGAAACACCTGAAGAATTTTTGAAGACCGCCGCTTTGATGTCGAGCTTGCCGATTGACTCCCTCAAGCTGCATCAACTTCATGCCGTTGCCGGAACTGAGCTGGCAGAGCTTTACCGTCGCGGCGAGTTTGAGCCGCTGACGCTGGAAGCCTACATCACAACAATTGCAGACTTTCTGGAACTGCTCCCGCCACATATAACCATCCAGCGTCTGTATGGCTCTGCTCCCCTGGAAATTTGCGTTGCGCCACAATGGGGGTTGAAGAACAATCAGATGTGGTATGCGATTATCAATGAATTGACGAGGCGCGGCAGTTGGCAGGGAAGCAGGCTGGCTGAAAGTTAGCCCGTCAGACCACCAGCAATCCATCGGCTAAAATGACCTGCTCACTTTTATCTGCCAAAATAAGGGTTACCGTCGGCGTATAGAAAACATAATCTTCATGGAACGGTGCGCTGACGGTTCCGCCGAAACCGGTATTATCCCCCAGAGCGATGTGGATGGTGCCGAGTATTTTCTCCGCTTCCAGTACATTGTCCGGCCTGCTGGCCTTGTCGTTGGTGCCGATGCCGAGCTCGGCTATGTTCCGGCAATTGGCGTTTTCGGCAAAGCGTGTTTCAAGTCTGGCCCGATGAGGATCGTTACCGGCAATTGTTACGGCAATTCCATTTTCGACCGTAATACACAACGGCTCATCCAGTTTGCGGGTCGGTCCCCATTCAATCACCATCGTCCCGTAACTCTTTCCTTCCAGTGGTGCCAAATAAGCCTCGCCGGCCGGCAGGTTGCCGAAGCTACCGGGAGCTGTCAGCAGGCCGTCGTCTCCCTTGGCGTGACGTCCCTGTTTGCACATCATCATGTCTGTGCCGTTCGGAGTGGTAACCCGAACCCATTCAGCCCTGTTGACCGCAGCCACAAGGCGTGCGGTGCGGTCTGCCAGAGCAGCCCAGTCAACAGTCATTGACGTATGAAACATCTCCGGATCGAAATGCGGCAGACTGGCAAAACGACAGCCTGTAGAGCAGGCCAAAGCGCGATAGCGGGTATGGCTCGTTGAATTGTTGGCGAGAGCGATTATAACGTGAACAACATCTCCCCCTTGCTCCAGGACAATTTCTTTGGCGCGGTCAATTTCTTTTGGTCCCGCACTCTTCGCCAGCAGCTTTTCCAACAGTCCCGCAGCCTCCAAAGTCGCTAAAATCCTGTCGCCGAATGTCGCGCGCCAGAGCTCCCGGGGTGGCCCGGCAGCGTTCCGGGCGGTGGCATTCAGCCGCATCCGTCGATCAAGGTCGGATGCCGACGGGGCTTCATCGGGACGAATAGTGTCGCTGAACACCAGTATCCGTTCCCCCTGTTGCACTCCCATATTGGTAGCAAAAAGAGATCGAAACGCATCATCAGTTGAAGTCTGGTTAGTCATGTATAGTCGCTCCTGTAATGGATAAATGAAAAAGTAACGTCTGTGAGCAGACACAGCTATATAGCACACGATTGGCAAAAGGTAAAACCGGTGATATATC
>Ga0118677_10007828_pt1 | contig 17459 bp, 16 predicted proteins | sample AliMusrvi5mmetaG_FD_86154 | JGI IMG/M metagenome (GOLD analysis project Ga0118677, IMG submission 86154) | reverse complement strand
GCCCCGGCCACGCACCCCACCAGCGCCTCCACCATTTCGACCACGGGCGCCGGCAGTGGTTGGAGCAGAGCCAGGTCAGAAACCGCCACGCGGCCGCCCGGCTTGAGCACCCGCGCCATTTCCCGCCAAACTTGCGCTTTGTCCGGCGACAAGTTGATCACGCAATTCGAAATGATCACATCCACGCTCGCATCGGCCACCGGCAGGTGCTCGATCTCGCCCAGGCGAAACTCCACGTTGTCCAGACCCGTGCGCTCGCGAAATGCGGTCACGTTCTTCCGCGCCTTCGCGAGCATTTCGGCCGTCATATCAACGCCAATAACCCGTCCGCTCGCACCGACCTTCGGCGCGGCCACAAATGCATCGAATCCCGCCCCGCTCCCCAGGTCGAGCAATACTTCGCCGGGCCGCAGCGCGGCCACTGCGGTGGGATTTCCGCACGACAGTCCGATATTCGCTCCGCCCGGCAGCGCCGCCAGTTCCTCGGCCGTGTAGCCGATGTGCCGGGCCAGCGCATCGGAGTCCACCTCCGACATCCCGCAGCAGCAGCTCGACTTGCGCCGTTCACTCCCGTGTTGGGCAATCTCGGCATACCCGGCACGCACCGTCGCGCGCACGGCCTCTTTATCTATCGCATTCTCACTCATAAGGTTGTCATTTACACTTCACGAACTCGCGCCACCCGAGCATCCAGCTCTAATGCTCCCGGCAGTCTCTCTACGAAGGCGCGTATCTGATCCCTCACGCGCCGATACACCGCCAACTTCTCCTCGCCATCCGGCAGGAGCTTCGTCAGCTTCGGCGGGTCCTCAAAACCCACATGTATCACCTTGGTCTTACCAGAGAACACCGGACAATTCTCATCCGCATGTCCGCAGACGGTGACCACATAATCAAACTCCACCGGCCCCAACTCCTGCAGTGTCTTCGAAACATGTCTGGAGATGTCCACCCCCGCTTCCGCCATTACCCTGATCGCGTGCGGGTTCATCCCGTGCTTTTCGATGCCGGCCGAATACGCCTCAACCACATCGCCCTTGAGCGCCCTTGCCCAGCCCTCGGCCATTTGGCTCCGGCATGAATTCCCGGTGCAGAGGAAGAGCACCTTCAGTTTTCGCACTGCCGCTTGCATAACTCGCTTACATCCATCGCCAGCACCTTCTTCAACTGTTTGGCGTCCCCAGTAATCCGCTCCTTCCCCGCCAGCGATCGCCGCACCCAAGCCACCGCTTCCCGCGCCGCAGTAGGGGTTCCCTTCCCGGGTAGTGAGTAATACATCCAGCGCCCCTCCTTGCGCGCGTTCACCAGGCCCGCTTGGTAGAGAATGGACAAGTGCTTTGAAACCGTGGACATTGCCAACCCCATCAATTCGGTAATCTGGCAGACGCATACCTCTCCATCCTGTAGCGCCATGAGCATGCGCAGCCGGTTCTCATCCGCCAGCGCCTTTGTGATATTCAGAAAGTCTTTCATATTACTTGCTCAATTCGCCAACGAGCGAAATATGCAGCAGCCTCCCGCTCCCGTCAACCCCCAAACGCATTTCCTCACCTACAGGGGGGGTACAAGTTATCAAGTCCGCATAACGATCGAGGGCAACGTCGCTCTCGGTATAGCGAAAAGCCCACCCCCTCTATAGCCCATTTTGGCCGTCCCCGCCTAATTGGATTGTTGGCTGCCTTGGGCGGAAACTCCAATACTCCCAGTGAAAATGATCATTGCTTCCCCAGGAGTGTCACCGGTCCCATCAGCCCGGATTCGAGCAGCGGCGAATTCGGTTTGTAAGGATTCCAGGTGGTCCAGGTAACACGGCGTTCCGGAGGCTGTGCGGAATCACCAATGAGACGGTTGACCCATTCATTTGCCACGACAATCTCCAGTTCGTTCATGCCGGTCCGGACCGCATCGGTGATCTCGATTCGCCATGGCTCGCACCATACCACTCCCAGGTTCTTGGCATTCAGATGCACCTCCGCCAGGTCCTTTACTTTGCCCAAGGCGAGGTAGATGCGCCGAGGTCGGTCTTTCGTCGGCAGATCGAACTTCTTACGGTACGCCGCTTTGCCTGAGTAGTACTTGATGCCTTCCTCCAAACGCCCAGTCCAATCGCACAGCGCGCCGAATTCAACCGGACCGTGCGGCCCACCCCACTGCGGATCGAATGAGACCTCCCAAGGACCGGTCAGCTCGCTCAACGTTTTAGGCACCTCGAAGTTCTGCCGCGCTTCCAGTCGCGACGGTTCAGCCACCACCGCCTGTCTGAACACGACGAAGAATGATTGCCCGGCTGCGAACTCCAACGGCACAACGGTGCGCCCCTCCAATTGGTGAAAGGCGGGTAGCTTCCGAATCTCTCCTGTCACGGAGTCCCAAAGCTCGGGTTGACGTCCGATGATTCGGAAGGTGCAATCCTCCTTCCGAGGCCGACCCTCCTGGTTGGACACGAAATACCAATCCATGCCTGGCATGCGGCGGTGAATGTATGCGAGCATGGTGTCGCAGTTTTCCTTACCGGATTGTGAGTATCCGAAGTCCTGCGGTAATCTCATCTCCCGCAGCACTTGGAGCTCACGGGCACAGCTCAGGTAAGCTGCCACGCCGCAACCGCTGGTCCCCTGGGCTGGTTTCTCGGGAAAGCCCCAGAACACCTTACCCCGTCCACACGCATGCCCCTTCAGACCCGCCGGTTCATCTGCGCCCCATAGTTCTTCCGCAATCTTCCTGACTTCCTCGCGGCTGGCGGGATAGTTGGCCAGCCCCGGCGCATCGTCGGGTTTCACGCCGAGGATGGTGGCCCCGGCTTTGACCAGCTCCTGCAGTTTGCGCATTGTCTCGGGGCACAGTTCTCCGCTGTAGGTGACCAGGAGCCCGTAACGCATGCCCGACGGCAAGACGATCGACCCATTCTGCACGGTGGCCTTGCGGAGCACGTCGGTGGTCAGCCCGTGGTAATCGTAGCCAGCGCCGCGTAGTTCCGGATGTCTTGGAAACTCCGCGACAACGCCATCTCCGGTCAGCATGCACACGTCCATCACCGGAAGGCCCTGTTGCAGCATGAACTGGCACCGGCTCAAGTAGGAGACATAGCCTGTCGCCAGGTCGAACCAGGTATTTCGGCGGTCAAAATGGATGCCCCAGGGCCCAAGTGTGATTCCCGGTTTCTGGGTGAGCGAGGGACTGTGAGCCCAGCAATGGAAGCAGAAACGGTTGATTCCTTCAGTGAGCCAGAGATCGCCCCAGGTCTTGAGATACTCGGGTGTTTCCTTCCAGGCATGCGCGTGGTCAGTGCCCGTGAATGCTTCGGCCCACACCACGCCGTTCAATCCATATGTGTAGGCGGCGGAGGCTTCGCCCTTGGCTAGATGAATCTCCGGTCCGACCGGGGGATTCGCAGCGTACCAGGCGGTGCGTCGCTCTCCCAGGAAATTGCCGACCGGCTCACTGACAGACCCCCCATACTGGATCTGGTCAAAGACCTCCGGGACAAGGTGCGGCTCGGTGGTCAGAGCCATGTCTTCGCGCTGGCAGCGTTCGCGCAAATGAGCCCCGACTCCCTCCGCAAAGAGATCCGCGCGCACGCGTCGGAAATTCCAAAGAAAACGTTCGGAAACTGCCGGGCCATCCACGACCTTTCCCACGACGGCAGGCAAGTAGGGCAGGGGATCGTAGCCGCAGCGTCGCTTGAACTCCTCTCGAAACTTCGGCGTCCACGTCTGGGGTCCGAATTCATAGCTGTCCGCATGCACCCAGCGAATGACCCGCCGCGCGGCGGGTCCGCACTCGTCCAGCACGCGCTCGATATAGCCGTCCCAATGAGCGTCGATTGCTTCCGGACTGAGTTTGTCGCATTCAAGCCCGCCCTCATCGGGAAGGATCGGGTGAGGTTGATCTCCGGTGGACCGGTGGCGGAAGACCTGCAACGTCCACGTTCCGGCCGGCACTTCCCAAGACAAGTGCCCAGACGGGTCGAGCTTGGAAGCGAGGTCCACGACCGAGGGGGTTTTCAGAAGCTCCTTTTCGAGTGGTTGCTCACCCTGTTGCAGCAACTGGACCTCTGCGATTTGAACATTCCAGCTCTCCTGGCCGTTGAATGGATAGGATGAAGTCAGGAGGAGGCGAAAGAACCGCGACGACCGGGGCTCAAAAGGGATGGTTTTCGGCGTATTGGGGGCCAGATCGAAGCGGCAAATCGTCTGGTAATCTCGGCCATCTCGAGAGACCTGCAATTGGCACTGCCTCGGCCCGCAATCGTGGAAAGGGGCAACGTACAGCGCCGCCGCCAAATAGGGATCAGGGAACTCGAAGGCCAGCCACTCGGGATGGGCCTCCGTCGGTCCATCGCCAGCCTTGCCGCCCTTGGAGATCCAGCGCGTGGTGGGATCCTGATCGAGGGCTTTGGCTACGGGGAAATCCGGCGCGGTGGAACTGGGCACGACCTTCACCCCGGCTTTGCGCATCGTGTTCCTGTCCTCGTTCAACGCGTAGGCCAGCACAGCGACCAGCGGATTGGTGCCGGCAATCGTGACTTCCTGAAGTCCAGGCCCCCTCAACGGTATCTCCTGGCCCAACTCCAGACGTTGCATGCTGTGCTCGGGCTTGATCCATGGCCCCCCGGTGTGCGACCAACCGCTCCCCGCGGTGAGGTTGATCTTCAAGCCCAGCCGATCCGCCTCCTGGACGGTATGCCGCATGAGTTCCCACCATTGCGGACTGAGGAACTTCACCGGCCCCTTGACGCCTTCGCCGACGCCACCGCCCCACATCCACAACGCGCCGCCCAGTCCGACCCGCTGCATTGCTTCGAGATCCGCCGTGATCCCCTCCTTGGTAATATTCCCGTCCAGCCAGAACCAATAAACCCAGGGCCGTGCCGAGTCAGGCGGATGGCGGAACCCCGCCTCGAGATCAACTCCTGCTGCTGGGAGTCCAGAACCGGCAAGAACGAGCCAGGCGAAGCACAATTGCAGAGTGAGCCGGCTGATGCTCAAAAGGAACTGCCTCCCGAGCGCTCTGCGAATGGTGGAGAATTGCTTTTCCATCGAATTGACGGCGATTCTGTGCCTGGTGACGCCGGCTGTCCAGCTTCCCCAACGAAAGACGGTTGCATAACGAGCAAGCCGCGTGTAGAACATTAGCAAGGGAAAGAAGATATTGATTGCATGAACCTCATGTCGCCGAAGAACAGAACAGGGTCGCGCAGCGGAACGCTGCTGGCTTTCACGTTAATCGAATTGCTGGTCGTCATTGCCATCATCGCCATTCTCGCCTCGCTGCTCTTGCCCGCGTTGAGCCTCGCCAAAGCCAAGGCGGTCCAGACGCAGTGCTTGTCCAATCTCAAGCAGCTTAACCTGGCCATGGTGCTTTACTGTGGAGACTTCCGGGACAAAACCCCGGGGAGAGAAAGCGTGTCCAACACCGGCATCGGGTGGTACACGGGCCACAAGGACGTCTGGTGGTGGTACAAAGAACTGGACAAAGTCTACGCCGGCGTGACGGGGCCCTCTCCCAGCAATCATATGGTCTTCCGTTGCGCCAAAGACCGTGGCTGGAAGGACTACGGGTTCCCGATGCCTCATCATGATAACCCGGCGCTCGATTACGGCAGCTATGTGTTCAATGGCTGCGACAACCGCGGTAGCCCAAAGAACAATCTTCTGGACATCACCCTGTCCAGCGTCAAACACCCTGTGCGCACCTGGCTCATGTCGGAGTGGCCAATCCATTGGGGTTATTCCTGGCACAAGAGCAGGACGGGAGATAAGGACATTACTTACAAAGACGCGCTCTGTAATGTTAGCATGGTGGATGGCCACGCCCAGTATATTAAGACCTACTATAACCCGGCCTTGCCCAACGGCGACGCCCCCTTCGCCTACGACACCGCTCAGATTCCCTCCAACTATGGTTATCAGAATGCACCGGACTAATCCCTATGCGCGCCACCTCCTGCCCTGACGGGTTGGTTTCGGTCCCTAATCGATTTCGCGCTTCCGCTCTCGGGCTGCGATTGGCTCAGTTCGGCCTGGCCTTCCTGCTGTTGTGCCTCCTCCCTGCGTGCAAGCCGAAAGAGCTCCAGGCGCTCCTGGAACCCAGCCGGGCTCTAAGCACGGTGCTGGCCGAAGAGGCTGTTCGTCTTGCCGGGGCCAAGAAGCAAGTGGCCCTGATTACCCCAGATTCTTCCTGGGGACCGCCTTCTGTCATCGTGGAATACCTCAAAGGCGCCTTGAAGAAGCACGGTGTCACCGTGGTTATCGCCAAAGCAGCCGAGGTGGGAAACCCCATGTTCTCGGGCCAGATCGGCCTGAAGTCGAAAGACTTCTTCGAGGCGCTGGAGAAATCGGCAGCGGCTGGTGCGGTCATTTCGCTGGCTGGGGCGCCGCTGCTCATGCCGGGTGACGCCGAGCGCGCGAGCCCGGACCATCCCCCAGTGCTGGTGGTCGCAACCGCCATGCAGGGCGATAAGATGGGCCTGCGCTGTGATCCGCTGCAGTTGGCTCGCCTGCTGGAGGCTAAAGTCATCCAATTAGCCATCATTGACGGCGCTGATCCGGTCGCGTCACCCCCTGGCAAATCCGATGCCGCGCACGCGCTCTTCGCCCAAAACTACAGTATCCTCCGCCGGCCGAATTGAGCAGGGCCAGGGAAGTCGGCCGACAGGCCCAGGTCTTAGCGACCTCCCGCGACGTTGGTGGTGATCGCCCGCGATTTGGCGGATTGGTTCCTGGAATTACCACTTCAAGGCGGCCCTCCAGCCTTCGGTTCCTCCCACCCTGCACCAGACCCTCCCGGGAGCCTCAAGGTAGCCTCCGGGTAGCTTCAGGGTGGCTTCAGGGTGCCTACCGGGTGCCTACCGGGTGCCTACCGGTTGGCCACCAGATAGCCTGAGGGTCGCCTCGGGGTAGCCCGCGGGTGGCCGCGATTCGGTTTTCTTTATTCATCATTCAACCTTCTGCCATTCCCTGCTCATCACCCCACAACTGGTCCGGCACGAGGCGATTCGCAGGGTATGAATGCTAAGTGCTGAAACATTTAGTGAACGAGTCCTTTCCCCTACTTTAGCCTTCAGCATTATATTCTCAACATGATCTCACAAATTGAACCCAACGCGACCGCCCGCAAAGGCGTCGCTCCCATCTACCACGTGAAGGTTGTCTTGGTCGGCACAAAGCCGCCCATCTGGCGCCGGCTCCAACTGCCGGGCGACGCCAACCTCGGCTGGCTCCACCCCATCCTCCAAGTGGCCATGGGCTGGACCAACAGCCATCTCCACCAATTCCGCACCCGCGAGGCGAGTTACTCCGACCCGAGCTGCAACGAAGATATGGGATTTGGCGAGCAACCCGATCGCAACGAAGCCAAGGCCACATTGATGCAGGTCCTGCCCGACAAGGGCGCGCGGCTCCGCTACGAATATGACTTGGGCGATTCGTGGGAGCACCTAATCACGGTCGCGCGGATTCTGCCGCCCGACCCCGCCGCGTCCACGACCGCGCTCTGCATCGACGGCGCGCGCGCCTGCCCGCCGGAAGATTGCGGCGGCGTTTGGGGCTACGTGGAGCTGCTCCAGAAGCTCGCCAACCCGAAACACCCGGAGCACAAGAGCATGAAGCAATGGCTCGGCGGCCCCTTCGATGCCGAAGCCTTCGACGTTACGAAGGTCAACCACTGGCTGGGGAAGCTGAAATGGCCGCGCATCACCACAGCCCAACTGCGCAAGGTCCTCATGGGTCGGGACTGCTACGACGAATGAACGTGAAACTAACAAAGCCATTCCACGGCAGCCGTGAAGGCGTGCACCTCTTCTCGCAAGGCGTAAGACCGTGTAGCGTTGTACCATACATAGGTTGGTCCGGCCTACCTTGCAAACGCGCGCTTCTGGGATAGGAAATCGGGCCCAGCCAAAGCACACTACCGGTAGGGCCGGCTGCTTTCGGAGAACCCCACCTATAGCGCTTTCTGGAGCGTATTTGGCGTTCCCTGCCTCAGATTGCAACGAATGGCCTCGGCGGTGGGTTCTCGGAGGACGGCGCTATTGGTGCCAGGAAGATCTGCCGGAATCAGGCTCTTCGCTGTTCTCAGTGGAATTAGGCTCCCGGGAAAGCTCCGCTAGGAGCGCCATGTTTATAGACAACGGTCCATCCAATACTGCCCAAGTTCCCTCAGGAGCGACATGTTTCGAGCTGCACGCGCGGCCACGGTGTTGTTTGAGCCGCTGTAAGGTCTGCGGCTTGATTCGAGATCAGAAGAACATCATCATGCCCACGAAGCCGTTTTTCACATGAATACGGAAACCGAAGAACATGTTCGTAAGCTGCGCCATGCAATCGCCGAAGCGAGGGCGCCGCTGGCCGACGCTGCTGAGAAGTTGCGCGCCGTCCTCCACGACGAAGCCATCATGCCTGAAACTCCGTTGGAGGCCGACGCGGTTATGGAATGTGCTGTCGAAGCTATCGAGGCGGCACTTCGCCTGCTCGATTCGGCCGCCCCCTCAAGAGGATTATCTGCTGTGCCGCCTCCCGGGGGGCCAACTCGCCAGCAGGGGCAGTTCCTGGCCTTCATCCGCGAATACATCATGCGGAATGAAGCCGGGGTGGCACCCAGCCATGCTGATTTCCAGCGGTTCTTCGAACTCACTCCGCCGTCGGTCAATTCCATGCTGATCCGGCTCGAACAGCGGGGATTCATCCGCCGGATTCCCGGCAAATCGCGGGCCATCGAACTCGCACTTAACCCCGACTGGATTCCGTCCCTCGACCGGCCTTTCAGGTTCTGAACACGCTGCACCTGTGGGTGGAACCCAGCGTGGGGAATGAGCTGCCGATTAGGCGTTTCCCCGATGCGGAGAGAAGCGCCCCAGGGCGGGCGGGAATCGATCTACCGCTTGCCAACGAGGCGAGCCGCTTGTTTAATGAGTGCGTGGTTCAACAGCAAACACTTAATCGCCCGGTGAGTTATGCCGGGATTGGCCTGCATAGCGGCAACCGGGTGACCATGACGTTCCTCCCGGCTGCGCCTAATACAGGTATCCGCTTCCGTCGAGTTGACCTGGAGGGCAAACCGGAAATCGAGGCCTGTGCTGAGAACGTCGCCGAAACCAACCGCTCGACCACCCTCGCCAAAGGCAACACCCGCATTCATACCGTCGAGCACGTTCTGGCTACCTTTGCCGGCTACGGTATTGACAATGCCGTCGTCGAACTGGATGCCAATGAGCCGCCGGTCGCCGACGGCAGCTCCCGCGAATATTGCCGGATGGTCCAGAACGCGGGCATCGTGCCCCAGGATGAACGCCGCGAGTCGTACACCGTAAGTGCGCCAATCCAACTGGAGATGGGAGAGACCATGATGACGCTCTTCCCGGGTGAGACCTTCAAGATCTCCTGCACGAGCGCGGACAAACAGGGGCGGTTCACGCAATTCTACAGCTTGGAATTGTCGCCCGAAACCTGGGAGCGCGATTTGGCGCACGCCCGCACATTTTGCTTCTACGAGGAGATTGAGTTCTTGATCAAGAATGGCCTGATCAAGGGCGGCAGCCTGGAGAACGCCGTGGTCATCCGCGACGACGCCGTGCTGACGACTGAGCCGCTGCGTTATCCGGATGAATTCGTCCGGCACAAGATGCTCGACATTCTGGGGGACCTGTCGCTGCTGGGCCGGCCTCTGCGAGGTCACCTAGTCGCAGTCAAGCCCAGCCACACGGCGAATTGCGAGATGGTCCGGCAGGTCATCGCCCAGATGCGCAAGCCGCTGGTGGCGGCCCAGGCCTTCGCTCCTCCCCCGGCTGCGTCGAAGGCCGCCCCACCTGCGGAAAGCATGCCCGACGAAACCACGCCGCAGGATGGGGCTCTGGATACCCAGGGTGTTATGCGGCTGCTGCCCCATCGTTACCCGTTCCTCATGGTGGACCGGGTCGTAAAGGTGGAGGGCAATCACATCGTTGCCATCAAGAACCTCACCATCAACGAGTCCTTTTTCCAAGGACATTTCCCCGGTCATCCGGTGATGCCGGGCGTGCTGCAACTGGAGGCTATGGCCCAGGTGGCGGGTATCCTGATGCTCAAGAGTGCCGAAAACTCCGGCAAGATCGCCTACTTCATGTCGGCTGAGGATGTGAAGTGGCGCAAGCCGGTGCACCCGGGAGACGTGCTGGTCATTGAGGTGGAAATGACAAAGATCCGCGGCAAGATCGGCAAAGCGAAGGGCGTCTGCAAAGTCCGCGGTGAAGTCGTCAGCGAAGCAGGCGTCACGTTCATGCTGGTGAATGCCTAGGGCACAGTCCGCGATAAGGCCTGTCAATCAGCGGCAGGGAACTCACAACTCAAACGCACTATGATTCATTCGACAGCAATCATCCATCCCAACGCACGGATCGGCGACGCCTGCGAAATCGGGCCCTACTGTGTCATTGGCGAGCACGTCGAACTGGGGCCGGGCTGCCGGCTGGTTTCGCACGTCGTGATTGACGGCCACACCCGACTGGGCCAGGGTAACGAGATCTACCCGTTCGCCAGCATTGGGCTCAAAACACAGGATCTGAAGTGGAAAGGTGGCATCACTCGCACGGAGATCGGAGATCACAACACGATCCGCGAATGCGTGACGATTCACAGCGCCACCGGAGATGGCGAAGCAACCATCATCGGCTCATACAATAGCATTCTGGCCAGCAGTCATATTGGACACAACGTGGTTTTGGGGAATCGCGTCATCATCTCCATGGCGGGAATCGGGGGACATGTGATTGTGGAGGATTTTGCGCTGGTCGGCGGGATGACCGGGGTGCACCAATTCTGCCGCATCGGCAAGATGGCCATCGTGGGCGGCTGTTCCGCGATACGGCAGGATGTGGCGCCTTTCATGCTTGTGGAGGGCAATCCGGCCGAGGCGCGCACGGTGAACAAGGTCGGGCTGGAGCGCAACGGTTTGTCAGCCGAAGCGCAGACCGCGCTGAAGCAGGCCTACAAGATCCTCTTCCGCGAGGGTTTGACTACCCCGAATGCACTGGCGCGGATTGAGCAGGAACTGCCGCTCCTGCCGGAGATCCAGTACCTCGTGCAGTTCGTTCGGACTAGCGAACGGGGAATCACCAAGTAGAAGGGCTAAAGGCTAAAGGCTGAAGTCTAAAGACCGAAACGGGCGTATGAACGAACCCATGCCGCCACTGACGCCCGGGACGCTCTACCTGGTCGCGACGCCGATTGGGAACTTGGAGGACATCACGCTACGGGCATTGCGCACGCTCAAGGAGTGCGATGTGGTGGCGGCGGAAGACACCCGGCGGACGGGCCAATTGCTCAAGCATTTCGGCATCTCCAAACCGCTGCTCAGCTACTTCCAATTTAATGAGGCCCGGCGGAGCGAGGAGATCATCGAGCGGTTGCGGCGCGGGGAGAAGGTCGCCCTGGTGACGGACGCCGGCAGCCCGGGCATCAGCGATCCGGGCGAGCGCGTGGTAAAGGCGGCGACTGCGGCGGGCCTGCGCGTCGAGTCCGTGCCCGGCCCGTGCGCGCTGGTGGCCGCGCTCACGGCGAGCGGCTTGCCGTCCGAGGAATTCCATTTCATTGGCTTCCTGCCGCACAAGTCTGGTCAGCGCCGCCGGGAGCTGGAGCGCCTTAAGGGCATCGCCGGTACCCTTGTGCTCTACGAATCACCCTACCGTGTTGAGAAGCTGCTCCACGAGTTACACGAGCACGTAGCCGGGCGCCAAGTCGTGCTGGCACGCGAACTAACCAAGAAGTTCGAGGAGTACTTGCGGGGAACGCCGGCTCAGTTGCTGGAGGTTCTCAAGCAACGCTCGCTCAAGGGCGAATTTGTCGTGATGGTGGCGGGGGAGGCAGAATTGGTCGCCAGCCGCGCTCCAGACGACCAGCACGAAGGCAATGCCGAGCAGGGTGGGTAGCGCAGACCCGTCAGACGAACTTGCCAGGATTCAGAATTCCTCGTGGGTCGAGGGCGCGCTTCACCGTGCGGTGGAAGGCGCGCACTTCTTTGGAGACGGCCAGCGGCCACCAGCGTTGCTTGGCCAGGCCGATGCCGTGTTCGCCGGTGATCGAGCCGCCCCAGGCGATTACCTGCGCAAAGAGCTCGTCCAGCGCCTGTTCGCTGCGGCCCCGGGCGCCGGGCTGCTTGTAGTCCACCATGACGTTGGTATGGATGTTGCCGTCGCCGGCATGGCCAAAGCAGGCAACCCGGAGGCCATGCTTGCGTTGGAGCCGCGCGGCGAAGGCAAACAGGTCCTCCAGCCGCCCGCGAGGGACGACGATATCCTCGTTCAGTTTGGTCAGACCAGTGTCGCGCAGGGCATAGGAGAACTCCTTGCGGATCTGCCACACCGCGTCGCATTCCTCCTTGCCGAGGCCGGTCTCCGAAAATAGGGGCTCTTGGTGCCCAATAATGTCCTGGAGCTGTTCGACCTCACCGCGCACAGAGCGTTCCTGGCCATCAAGCTCGACGATCAGGTGTGCCTGACATCCTCGCAGACGCTCGCTCCCGGTCCGTTTGAAGGCGGCGGCGAGTGTGAAAGAATCGGCCAGCTCTAGCGCGGCGGGCAGGAAACCGGCGGCGAGAATGGCGTGTAACGACCGCACCGCCATGCGCATCGAGCCAAACCCGATGGCGAGGCAGGCGCGATAGGGAGGCAGGGGCAACAGCTTCAAGGTGGCTTCGGTCACGACACCCAACAGGCCCTCGGACCCTACGAACAGCCGGTGGAGATCAAAGCCGGCTTTGTTCTTGTGGGTACGGCCTCCGAGCCGCAGCACCGTACCGTCCGCCAAGACGACTTCCAGCCCGAGGACGTAATCGCGGGTAACGCCGTACTTAAGGCATCGCGGTCCTCCGGCGTTGGTGATGATATTGCCCCCGATCGCATTGTCGGCCCGGCTGGCCGGGTCGGGCGGATAGAACAGGTTTCGCCGCTCAACTTCCTGCTGTAGCTTAAGGGTATTAACCCCAGGCTGCACCACCGCCACGAAGTCGGCAGCGTTGATCTCCTTGATGCGGTTCATCCGCGCTAGAGACACCACGATCCCGCCGTGGACCGGAACGCAGCCGCCTACATAGCCATGACCCGCCCCGCGTGGGGTGACCGGCACTTGGTGACGATTGGCAAATCGAAGCAGCGCGGAGACCGACTTCGTGCTCCGCGGCAGGACCACGACGTCCGGTTGGTGCGTGGCGAACCACTTGTCTCCTGCGTGTTCTGCCAGGACAGCAGGGGAGAAACTGACCTCGCCCGGCGGGAGAATACGCTTAAGTCGGGCAAGAAGCTTAACCTTGTTGGGGCTCATCGGAAGGAGTGTCATCGGCTAGGAATTCCCTGGCGTCCGTGGCTTCGGCTTCCGGCACCTGCACGAGAATGCCGCCGGCGGCCATGGCATAACCGTCCATGCTCAGCGCCGATAACTCATGAGTGACGACGGCATGAAACCGCGCGGCTTCGAGCCGTGAACGGACCAGTTGGGCGTCCATTGGATTGAACGCGCTGAAGACAGTAACGAGTGCCATATAAACTCAGTGATGCGTGATGCGTGATGCGTGAGACGCGAAGAACGGGCAGAAGACGGTTAACAGTGCCACATAAATCCAGAGCTTGCGCCTGCTCAGCATATCACGCGGGGACTGGCTGTTTCAGGTCGGCGAATACGATGACGCCCGCGCCGGTCTGGAGCTGGCTTTGGACCTGCGCTTCCACCTGTTGCCCGATGACGTTCTGCGCGTTGTTGACCACTACCATCGTCCCATCCGGCAGGTAACCGACGCCTTGGCCCTTGTCTTTGCCCTCGCGGACGATGCGCAAGGTGAGCATTTCGCCGGGTAACAGGATCACCCGGAGCGATTTGGCCAGGTCGTGCAGATTGACATGGTTCACCTTTTGCAGTTCGGCAATCTTCCCCAGGTTGTAGTCGTTTGTGTAGAGCTTCGCGCCCAGGTTACGCGCCAGGTGAACCAGTTTCGAGTCCACTTCCTTTTCGTCCGGGAAATCGCCGTCGTGGATCTTCACCTCGTTGCGATTGTTGCGCTGGATACGGTTGAGTACTTCCAGGCCGCGGCGGCCGCGGCCGCGTTTGATAGGGTCGTTGGAATCGGCGATTTGCTGCAACTCCTTGAGCACAAAGCGCGGCACGACGATCAGCCCCTCGACGAAGTTGGCTTCGATCAGATCAGCGATGCGGCCGTCAACAATGACGCTGGTATCCAGAAGCAGGAGGTTGTCCGGTTTGTTCTGCGGAGCAAAGCGGACGTAGGGGATGATGAGGGAGAAGTCCTCTTTGTTGCTGCGCATTGCGAGGACAATGCCGATGTAGCTGAAGCTCAGGAACAGGCTCAGGCGAATCAACCAGCGCGTAGGATGCTCCTCCACATTTTCAAACAAGCCGGAGTGATCAATGAGGAGCGCTACCACCGTGCCCAGGAGCAAGCCAAACGTCGTCGCCGAGAACGCCCGCAAGGAGAAGCCCTTGAGCATTTCGTCCAGGGCAATCATCAGCCAGCCGAACCCGAATCCGATAGCCATGCCGAGGACGCCTCCGTAAGAGAGGTTAACATACTCGGGCCGCACCTGGCTGACGGCGTAGCCGCCGATCGTGCAGAGGCACAGGAACAGTATTCGGATTACCCAGAGAGCCATAGATTATTCAAAAGGGTTCTTGGGCGCAGTCACTGGCTCGTGCCGCGAGGCGGGCGCATTGGTCCGGGGCTGCTTGTGTTGCCACAAGACCCCCCACAGGCCCAGGCGATTTAAGTTGCTGGTCGTGATGCTCAAATTGTCAAAGATGTGCGACACATTGGCCGCAATTTCTTCATTTTCAAGTAATTTCCCAGCCAGGCCTTTCCCCGCCTGAACCCCTTCCAGCAGATGCTTCAGCGTGGCGCTGGAGGATTCGATGTTCTTCACGGCCGCATCGATGTCCGGCGAGTTGGTGGCTACCAACACGTGCAAGGCGCTGGCCGACTGACTAAGCTGCTCCGAGAAGAACACGAGGTTGCTGGCGGCAACAGCAACCGCCGGGCGGTTGGTTTCCACCAACGTGTTCACGTTCTCCACCAGAGTCAGGGAATGCTCGGAGACGGCGTGGAAATTATCAAAGGTGGCTGCCAGGTTGGTGAGCGCCCTCAGGCTGAAGATGGTGCGGCGGGCTTCAAGCAGGGCGTCGTTGATATTGGTTGCGGCGGAGTCAATGTGTACAAGCAAACCGGCGGCCGAGCGCGCGACTTCCTGGAGGTCGAGCGGCGCTTCCGCTTTGGCTTGTTCGCCGGAAGTGAACTTGGGGCCTTGGTTGTTGGTCGGCAGGATAGCCACGTATTGATCGCCCAGAAAGCCGGACGACTCGATTGCGAAGCGTGCGTCCTTGTGGATCTCATATTGCTGGTAAATCCGAAGGGTGATGGTGACGCTCCTCCCGTCCGGAGCAAGGCGCATGGCGGAAACCGTGCCCACCTGGACCCCGGACATCAGCACCTGGGCGCGCGTCTTTAAGCCGCCCACGCTCTGGGCCGTGAGCAGGATGTTGTACGTGGGACGGAAAAAGGTGAGGCCCTTGCTGAACTGCAGCAGCAGCACGGCCAGCAGCACCAGGCCAATGAAAACAAACAAGCCGACCTTCCATTCGAGTCGCGATTTGTCCATATTAGAAGTAGAGCTCTTTGGGGTCGGATACGCCGTCAATAAACTGGCGCACGACCGGGTCCTGCGAGTTGAAGATTTCGTCCGGGGTTCCCGTCGCGTAAATTCTCTGGTTGTGCAACATCATAATGCGCTGGCCCAGCCGCCGCGCGCTACGCATGTCGTGCGTTACCACCACTGTTGTCACGTCCAACCGGTCGCGCACCCGCAGGATGAGCTTATCTATGCTGTCCGAGACAATCGGGTCCAGCCCGGTCGTCGGCTCATCATACAAAACGATCTGCGGCTGGTAAATAATCGCGCGCGCCAGGCCGACCCGCTTTCGCATGCCGCCCGACAATTCGGAAGGTTGCTTGTCCTCGGTGCCGGGCAAATCCACCATTTCCAGCATCTCGGCTACCTTCTCTCGGATTTTCTCTTTCGGCAGGGAACGTTCGCGCCGAAAGGCAAACCCCACATTCTCTGCCACGTTCATGGAATCAAAGAGGGCGGCGCTCTGGAACAACATGCCGAATTTGCGGCGCACGCGCAGTAATTGCCGTTCGTTCATCGGAACGATGTTCTCGCCCTCGACGAGCACTTGCCCGGCGTCGGGCTTCAGAAGTCCGATGAGGTGCTTAAGCAGCACACTCTTCCCGCCGCCGCTGCGGCCAATGATGACGACCGACTCGCCTTTCTCGATTCGGAAGTTTACGCCATCCAGGATTGAATGGGTGCCGAAGCTCTTCTTCAGATCGCGGACTTCAATCATGGCGTGCCGAAAATCTGGCCCAGTGTCAGCGTGAGGAAGAAATTGGAGATCAGGATCGTGATCGAGGAATACACGACCGCCTCGGTGGTAGCGCGGCCCACGCCCTCCGCGCCCTCGCCGCAATATAGGCCCTTGTAGCAGCCGACGATAGCCACGACACCGCCGAAGATGAGCGCTTTGATCAGACCGATGGCGACCTCGGAGGCGCCGGTGTACCGCAGCATGTTATACCACAAATAGACCGGATCAATGCCACACAGATAGACGCACACGATGTAACCCGCCCCAATGCCGACGGCCATAGCCTCTGCGGTTAGCAGCGGGAGGGCGATGTGTAGTGCCATCAGGCGGGGCACGACCAAATAGTCCACGGGATGCGTCGCCAATGTTCGTAGTGCGTCGATTTGCTCAGTCACTTTCATGGTGCCGAGCTCCGCGGCGATGGCCGCGCCCACCCGTCCCGCCACCATCAACCCGGTCAGCACCGGCCCCAGTTCGCTGCACATAGAAATGCTTACGACCGCCAGGGTGGCCGTGTCCATCTTGACCTTATGAAACTGTAAATAGGTCTGGGCGGCCAGCACCATCCCGGTGAACGCGCCGGTGATGAGCACTACCGACTGGGACTTCACGCCCGTGAAATAGATTTGATACAGCAAATCGCGCCACGTGACCTTGAACGTGAGGAGCGACGCAAGGGATTCTCTAGCCAGCAGGGTGATGCGGCCCAGGCCCTCCAGCCATTCGGCCATCCATTTATTACCCCACAGATTCATAAGCGTAGCCACACTAACAGGCGGCCAGCAGTATGGCGAGAGCTTCATGTGGCAAGGGGATGGGGGCATGGGGCACATCGAATCGCGCAGTCTCGCTCCAAGTCCGAAGTCCGAAGTCCGAAGTCCGAAAGAAGTCCGAAACCCGAAATCCGAAAAGGGCCTGCTAAACTTCTGAGTCAGCGTTACTGCAGGCGTTGAAGCCTGCGCTACGGGCCTGGCGGCCAGTCGCACTCTCAGAGATATCCGGGTTGTGTGGCCTGCTGTGCTATGAGGATGGCGGCTGATTCGGACTTCGGCCTTCTTT
>Ga0118677_10007826_pt1 | contig 17462 bp, 17 predicted proteins | sample AliMusrvi5mmetaG_FD_86154 | JGI IMG/M metagenome (GOLD analysis project Ga0118677, IMG submission 86154) | reverse complement strand
GTTCTGCACTAACAAACAATCCATTGATTGCTTTGTATGAAAAACAGGTTAAAATTGCAGGAATTGAAACCAAAACAGAAAAATTAAAATTATTACCTGAATTTTCTATAGGATATTTTAATCAATCTAATAAAGATATTCAACCCGGTTACCGCTTCACAGGTGTTCAGGCAGGAGTGTCAATACCTCTGTTGTTCTTCTCTCAGGCATCAAGAATAAAAGCCTCAAAAGTGAATCTGATGATTGCGCAGAATAACTTAGATTATTATAAAATGGAGATCTTCGGAGACTTTCAATCCCTTGTGCAGGAATATTTGAAATATAAATCATGCCTCGATTTTTATGAGAAAACAGCATTACCTCAGTCGGAATTAATCATTGAACAAGCAGGGAAAAGTTATAGAAGTGGTAATATCGGTTATGTAGAATATGTTCTTAACCTTGACAAAGCAATGGAAATCAAAACTAATTATTTACAAACCCTCAATCAATATAATCTATCAATTATAGCTATAGACGAAATTATGGGAAAAATAAACTAACCTTTTAAATTTATATAAAATGAAATCAATAAAAGCTGAATCAAAATTTTTATTCTTAATAATGTTTGTTGCCATATTTGTTATAGGTTGCAAAAGTAAAGTAGGCACTTCTGATGCACACGAAGAATTACCGGCGAATACAGTAGAAATGAACGATGACCAGTATAAAGTGGCCGGTATTGAATTAGGTCAGGTTCAATACAGGGAGATGGGTAATGCCTTAAAAGTAAACGGTTTAATAAGTGTGCCCCCACAGGATTTTGTTTCTGTTTCGGTGAGTATGGGTGGCTTCGTAAAAAATACGGATCTCGTACAGGGCAGCCAGGTAGCGAAAGGGCAGACACTTGCCATCATTGAGAACCCTGAATTTATAGAACTTCAACAAAACTATCTGGAAGCCAGAAATAATCTGGAATATGCCGAAGCCGACTATAAAAGACAGAAAGACTTAAATGCTGAAAATATAAGTTCAACAAAAAGCTATCAGTTGGCGCTTTCAGAATATAAGAACCTCAAGATAAAAACGTTTGCTTTAGAACAAAAGCTGGCATTGATAGGCATCGATGCCAAACAGCTTACAGAAGATAAAATATCCCGCTCCGTATCTGTCGTTTCACCTATAAGTGGCTTTGTGAAAACTGTTAATGTCAATATTGGCAAATATGTGAATCCTACTGATGTCATGTTTGAAATTGTAAACAACCAAAAACTGACATTAGAGCTTTCATTGTATGAGAAAGATGTAGCGAAGGTTTCTGCAGGACAGAAGATAAGGTTTTCAATGCCCAATAAACCTGGCAAAGAGCTGGCAGGTCTTGTATATCAGGTAGGGAAAACTATTGGAGAAGATAAAACCATTAAGGTTTACGCTTCTGTAAGCAATGAAGATAAAGACTTACTACCCGGCATGTATGTGAATGCCATGATTGAAAGCGGTAAAGATTCAACCACCGTACTGCCCGATGAAGCTGTGCTTAGTTTTGATGATAAGAATTATATCTTTGTTTATAAAGACAAGCGCAAAGAGAAAAATAAAGACATAACTGATTTTCTGATGATAGAAGTCAAGAAAGGCGTTTCGAACAGTGGTTTTTCAGAAGTTATTTTGCCTAAAGATTTCGATATTTCGAAAATGAAAGTGGTTATGAAAGGAGCTTACAACTTACTGTCGGCATTAAAGAATGCAGGGGATATGGCCTGTTAGATGTAAGTACTAAGTATTTTGACTCTTTTTTATAAAATCAGCAACGTCAATATTAGCTTGTGTTAAAATTGCACGCAATGTCCCTTCTGGCATGTCGCCGGTATGATTGGGAATGGTAGTGAATTTATTAGTTTGTTCATCAGATTGACCCTCTATCAATTTTTTAGCAACATCCCTTGCAATTTCAATAGTTTCAGCTATTGTCCTTCCTTGGGCTATCAGCCCTTGTACATCATCAGAGGTTGCCAGATAAAAACCTTCCGGTAATTTCTCGATGTGTAAATTTATCACTCTTTCCATTCTATAATTTTTTTTGTATTTAAATTAAGAACAAATATAAGTATTTTTATGTGATAAAAAAATGACTGTTATAGAAAAATACTATTTAAACGGTATTTTCGTATATTTATATAATCCGATTTAATTTGCTTCAATATGCTTAATTCTTTTAAAACAGTTCTAATTCTGCTTTTTATAACTCTAATTATTCCCTGTTCAGGGGTAAAGAATGATGAAAAGAAAACTGATTCTGTTTCTACGAAGGATACTAATAATATAATAATAATTGATCCAATTGAAACCTATGCAGAATTTTCCGGTGGATATGATTCATTGAAAATGTATTTGAAGAAAAATAACCGTTTGCTTCTTGGTAAAAGTAAATGCCAAGGGAAAGTGTATGTTGAGTTTGTAATTGAAAATGATGGGAGTGTTACAAATATTAAAATATACAAAGGGCTTGATGAAGAATGCAACAAAGAAGCCATTAGGTTGATTGAGCAAATGCCAAAGTGGAAGCCTGGAGAGCTACAAGGACATCCTGTTAGAGAAAAAGTTAAAGTGCCAATAAGTTTTGATTATCCTGACTTTAAATAAAAGTTTCTAGATTTTTTAATAATTTTTTATTAATTACAGTAATTTTATGTTTAAATTTGAAATATGAAATATTCAAAGAACATATTAAAAGAAATAAAAAGGATAGTAAAAGAGAAAGAACCATCAGCTAAAATTTACTTGTATGGTTCTCGTTCCAGAGGCACTGCATCCAGTGATTCTGATTGGGATTTGTTAATTTTAATTGATAAAGAAAAAATTACTTATGAAATTGAAAAAGAAATTACAAATCCACTTTACGACTTAGAATTTGAAACAGGAGAAGTAATTAGCCCTATGGTGTATTCAGAAAGTGAGTGGAATACTAAGTATAGAATAACCCCATTTTTTCATAATGTTATGAGGGAGGGAAAGTTATTATGACCGATTTTACACCGGAAGATTATACCAATTACAGAATAAACCGCGCAAAGGAAACTATCCGTGAAGTTGAAATGCATGTTGAAAACATGTTTTGGAATACAGCTATCAGCAGAATGTATTATGCTTGTTTTTATGCAGTTGGTGCATTGCTCATAAAGCATGGTGTTGAAACCTCGAGTCATTCAGGAACAAGGCAAAAATTTGGAGAATTATTTGTCAAGACAGGCAAAATAGACAAAGCTTTAGCAAAACTCTATACTGAACTTTTCGAAAAAAGGCAAAAAGGTGATTATAACGATTTCTATGATTATGATAAAGAAACAGTGATTCGTTTGTTCCCTTTATCAAAAGAGTTTATTCAAAAAATTGAAGAACTTATTGATGAATCTGATTAATTTATAAAAACCTTCTTAACAGCAGCGTTTTTTGCACTTATCACTTCTACAAGGTAGAAATCTGAAGTTAAATTTGTATTTATTTTGTAAAAAGTTCCCGCATTAATGCTTTCTGAAAGAACTTGTTGTCCGAGCATATTGTAAATTAAAACCGTTGCATTTTCACCGGCAGAAGAAACATAAAGCATATTGTTGTTGGCGTAGATTTGAATTGAGTTTCCGGTGCTTTTGGCTATACCGGCATCTGAATGTTTGAAATGCAGAAGAAAACGGCCTAACCCATCTGTGGTGCCTGAATTAAAGATATAACTGCTATTTGCTGAAAGATCCTGATAAGTGCCGGTTTGTAAATCTTCAAAAAAAACACTGTTTCCGTTGTTGGTAAAGCTTGAAACCAAATCGGCGGTAAAGGTAAACTGCCCGCTGAGAATCGTTTTAAACCCAAGAGGGATGGTGCGGTCACCTACTAAGTCGCTGATATTATTTATTGAGATGTCGTCATTTCCGCTTCTGGTATAAACCTGGGGATATGCAGAATCAGCAGCATACATTTTATAAGCATCGTATCTGCTGTCGAAAGCGTCTGTTGCATCCTGATTAAAGCGGATATAAGTGCCGTCAGTAAGTCCGTTAGTATTATTAGTTGCTGTAATATGCAGTGTGTTGATTAATGTTAAATCTTTGTAGGTATTATGAGCATTGTGTACCCTTACATCATTAGTGCTGATAAGCGTTCCTGATGTTTGACCAGGTGTAACCCTTACCCAGAAAGCCTGCATAGGAGGTATGTATGGTGTGGCATCGCCTAAGCCTGCTGCATAAGAAACATAATTGCCGTTACTCCGGAAATATATAGCGGCATCTATATTCGTTTTTGTCCATCCCACGGCATCCCAGTTAATAGTACTTGGGTAAGGGTTACCAACTAAGTTCCAGCCATTGAAAACAGAATTTATTATTGTACCCGAAAGTGCTATAGACTGATCTCCCGTATTTAAGGTGCCCGTAAAACTTCTGATGCCATCGGTAGCTGTTTCTCCGGCTACAAATTTCCGGGTATAACCTTTCATTACAGTCATAGTTCCCGGTAAAGAAGCCGTGTAGCTCAACCATGAGTTAGTGGGTTCATTAGTATAGTATAATCCTCTTGAAGGGGTTGACGAAGTGAAGATAGCAGAAGATGCAGTGGCTATAGGCGATGAAATATATTCCCATCTGTAACTTGTATTTGAACTTACCCAACGTTCGACAACAAAAGATCCGGCACCTGTGATGCCCCATTTATTAATTAAGCTGCCAATACTGCTGGCGTCTGATTTAATAGTGAAGGTGCCATTATTGGTTAAAACACCATTTACTGTCAGAGCCTTTCCAGCATTGATTGTAACATAACCACCATTGTTGACTGTAAGATTATTACAAATTACAGGACTGGCCGGTGTCGCATTAATAACCAGCGTTTTGGGCGTGCCGGAAGGAACCGTAATATTGGATAAGGCCACCGGAGCTCCTCCAGTCCAGTTGGCGCTGTTATTCCAATCAGAGCTTACAGAGCCATTCCATTGGCGGTCGTTTATATTAGTGCCTGTTATCTGAATATCGTCTATAGCCCAAAAATAGCCATAGGTGCCTGTATAGTTCCACTTGAACTTAACCTGTGTTTTGCCATTAACGGCAGATGGAATACTAAGACTTGCCACAGCTCCATTGGTTGACGTTGTGTAAGTTGCAACCGAAGTCCATGTAGAACCATTATTAATGCTATATGACACAGTGCCCGACGAGCCTGTATAAATTAAGAAAAAATGTTTAAACGAAATATTAATTCCTGTAAAATAGGTTAAATCAAACGAAGGGGTAATTAAATCTGTATTTTCTGTATTGCCACTGCCATAGGCATCGCTGTTCAGAAAAGCATAATTGCCGGTAAGAGCAGGTGTGTTTGTGCCGGCTGAAATAGTGCCAAACTGCCATATCCTGCCTAACCCCGGGCTGTCATATTGAGTCCAGTAATCAGGTATTTGAGTATACGTAAATGACTCGTTGAAAGGCAGTGTAAAGATATATGCACTTCTCGCTACATTGTTAGAATAGGTGTTTGTTGGAATGATAGAAAATAACCTATAATAATATTTTATACCTGGCGATAAATTCGTGTGATTATAAGATGTGTTGGTGCCACAATACAAAACTCTTCCTCCCCCTGTAATAGTATTGCCGGCAATGTAAGCCTTGCCATTGACTGGTGTGCCAAAATCAGGAGTGGTATTATAAACAAGCATCACAGGGTTTCCTGAGTTGAGAATCCATGAAAGGTTAACCTGCGAGCTGCTGTATGTAGTTGCGGCAAAATTAGAAGGGCACTTATCTGATATGCTGAAAGTTATTGTTTTATTGGGAACATCTTCTGTAATATTTGTTAATGTCCAGGGCGTATTAGCCCCAGCCCATGATCTTGAGCTGGGTGTTGTATAATCAGTAAATTGTGTTTTCATACTGGTACCCGGCCAGGGGCAGCCTGAAACACCTAAATTGCCGTTTTGCATAACACCACTGGCTGTTGTAGATATTGCCGACATAGGATACATGCCCTGGTGGGCACCAACATTGATATCGCCTGTGCTGGTATGGGTAGCTATATATGCGCTGTCAACATGATAAATGATAAGGCCATGACCGGGAAGTCCGGCATCAAAGCCAACAGGTTGCCTGTTTTCGCACAGAAAATATTCATTGGTAGTGGTCGTGTTATACCTGTAAAAGCTGTTAGTGTTCTGTACAGAGTTATACACATTAACTGTTTGGCCGGATGACAATTTGGTAATAGTACCCCAATTGTATATTTTGCATTTGGTATAGGCATTATGATGTGCCGGCGTTGCGCCACTATTGTTCCAGGAGCCTCCTGACATAAGATCCCAGTCATCGGTACCCGGATATTGCCCGTTTGTTGTATAATTTGTGTCATAGAAATCAGGTGCGCCCAGAACATGCCCAAACTCATGGCAAATAACACCAATTCTTGTTAATCCGCTTCCAGTGTTGCTTCGCAATTCAGGCGAACAGGAGTATTTGCTGATATATTTACCATCATAAAATAAAGTTGTACTAAGATTCCATGCATGAGCCCATATAGCATTGGCACCACCTCCGGCTTCTTCTCCATAACCGGCATAAATGACATAAACAGCATCAACATATCCATCACCATCATTGTCAAAATTTGAATAATCAACGGAAGCATTGGCTGCGGTAACAGCTTCGCTAACCAGTTCTCTTGGCCGCAGATCGTTACCTGAGGCATCATTGCCACCATAATAGGCCTTATTTTGTGATGCTGTAAAAGGACCGGCAACAGTAACAGTAAGGTCAAACTGGTTGTATGAATTTTCGCGATAAAAGTCTTTTACGCTGCCTGTTGCTCCATCAGCAGTATAACTTAACTGATTGAATAGGTTGGTAAAGTCTGCCTGCGTTTTTGTAAATGCCAAATCAGTGAAACCTATTAAAATACATACAAGCTTTTTACTTCCTATTGTTGGGAAAACTGTAATGCTTTTTTCGCTTTCGTATACGGTCCATACCTGTTTAGCCAGGGAAATCTGCGATGTGCTGTAAAAAAGTTTTTTTGGAACAGAAGATAAAAAGGTATTGTCTGATGTGCTGCGTTGAGAGATTTCTTTAGCAATAATGCCTGATGGCACCATATCTTTGTTGTTTTTAAGCACAGCATATTCGTAATAACCAATACTGTCAAAAAGAAGGGAATAACCATCAGTCGTTTCAGCCCATTTAATTTTCTCATCACCTTTCATTGTAATGGTCAGCTGTGAACCATCGGGCTGGGTAAAAACAATAGGGTAGGGGTATGCCGTTACTGCCTGCAATGTGCTATTCAGACTAGTTAAAAACAGAATAGCTGATAAAATGAAGAATGATAAAATTAGCTTTTTCATTTTCAAAAAGTTTTTATATAAACAGGCAATAATGTTTTTTCAACCCTAATGTATTGGCTTTAAATTTTGTGATTTTAGATAATGAAAAATTATTCTTTGCTAAACTTTTTTCCTTCATATAAATCAAACTTCATCAGCTTACATTCGAGCTTGCCGTTAAAGAGACTTATTTTACGGGTGGGGCGTAAACCGATATGCTTGAACCCTTCATTTTCCTGGGCAAATATCCAGGCTGTATAGCCTGCGTAAGAGCGTTTAAGCGTATTGCCAATGTTTTTGTAGAAATTAATGGCGTCTTCAAGCAGTAAGCGTTCGCCATAGGGCGGGTTGCAAACTATTATTCCTTTGGGAAAAGGAGGTTCTGATGTTTCAAATGCACCGAGTCGGAGTTCTATATCATGGTGCAGTTGGGCATTCTGTAAGTTTTCCTTGGCAATTCTGAGATTTTTCTTGTCAATATCAGCACCCATAATTTTATAGTCGTGCTCTATAATGTTTGCATTCGCTTCATCAACAATACTTTCGAACAGTTCTTTGTCGAAATCTTTCCATTTCAAAAAGCCGAAACTTGGTCTGTAATAACCGGAAGGTATTTTCATAGCCAGCATGGCTGCTTCAATAACAAAAGTACCTGAACCACACATGGGGTCTAAGAAATCTGAGTCCGCTTTCCATCCCGTAAGCCGAAGGATGCCGGCAGCAGTAACTTCATTGACAGGGGCTTCTACGTTAGCTCTGCGGTATCCTCTTTTATGAAGAGATTCTCCTGAACTATCCAGCGAAACAGTACATAAATTCCTGTTAATATGAATATTTACTTTTAAATCAGGATTGGTCAGGTCTATATTAGGTCTGGTATTGAATTTTTCTCTGAATCTGTCAACAATGGCATCTTTTGTAAACCGGGCTATAAAGAGCGAATTGTTGAAAATGGAGTCGCTTTCAAAAGCATCGACAGCCAAGGTGCCATCCGCATTAAGAAAATCTTCCCAGGCTATAGCTTTTATCTTTCTGTAAAACTCTTCATTTTCAGTGAAATTAAAAGTCTCAATCTGTTTAAGTACGCGGACAGCTGTACTGCATTGGTAATTAGCCTTATAAAGCATGGCTTTATTTCCTGTAAATCCAACAGCTCTTTTAAGAATTTCCGGTTCAGGGATGCCTAAGCTTCTAAGCTCTTCAGCAAGCACTTCTTCAAGCCCTGCAAAAGTTTTTACAACTACAGGAAATGTGGTTTCGTCTGATTTCAAAGTTTGATTTTTAAGTATTTGCAGCAAAGGTATCTATAATTTATAAATGTTGTTTGCATATACTTAATAATTGGATTTTTTTTATTGCATCACATGTCTGTGTTTGCCATTCTGTCTTCCTTCTTCTGCCTAACTCCTATATTTCCCATGTATCGCCGCTGTTCAACAAATCGTCAACACATTTAATGGGGCTGTTTGCTTTAGCGTATTCAATCTGTTCTTCAACCAAATCATCGTACGTAGGATAAACAGCAGAGCGTATAACTCCTAAGGCTAACGGCCCCCCCCCCACGATTAGGTCTCATTCTGGCTAACATTCGATGAAAACCGGGGTCTTTCTGGTACTGGTCGTGAATAAGAATATCTTTGACAGTATAGCCATTTTCGCCAATAGTAACAGCTTGTAGTATGGAGTCCTTGAAAATAATACCTTTATTCATGTCTTTACCAAAAATCATTGGCTTACCATTTTTCAGGATTAATTGGTTGTCGTCTTTATGTTCTCTTGAAGTTATATTATCGTGGGCCTTGTCGGCATAGATGACACAGTTCTGTAAAATTTCAACTACAGAAGTGCCGTCGTGTTTAGCTGCTTCTTCTAAATGTTTTGCAGCCTCTTGATGGCTTTCAATTTCTTTCATTTTATATTATTTTATATTGTAAATAAATTTTCATTACAGTACAAAGATTAGTAGCTTTTAGTAAATAAGTATTATATGATTTCAGAAAAAAATTACATGATTCACACATTTATCAACTTTTCTCTTTGCAATGTTTAATGCGTAGGATTCACTCTAAACAAGCGATGATAGTTTCAATCACCTGTTTTGTCTCATTAACATCTCTGACCTGAATAGACACAACACCTGCTTCTTTGGCCGGATAGTCATTACCGCCCGGGAACAGGGCATCTCCAATAAAAATCATCTCATTAATTGGAATGCCAAGAGTAGTTTGAAGTTTTCTGATCCCATAACCTTTGTCGATGCCGGGTTTGGTGATGTCAATTGATGTCATTCCTCCCAGCCGCACAGAAAACTCAGGTATAAGTTTATTAAGGAGTGCTTTCATTTTTTTTCGCTTGGTAAAATCTTCTGAATATATCTTTTCCCAACCATCTGAGTATTTGAAAAACTTTGTGCCGCAGGTAGGAAGGATGGACAGATTCTTCAGCTGTTCATCATGGGGAAGATAAGAGAGCAATTGTTTTTCAAACTGTACCCAATCACCACCGGAAATAACAGCCACTTTTACAATACGGAGCAGGTCGTGCAGCAATGATAACATTTCAGTATCAAGAGGTGATTTACTTTCGGCAAGCGTACCATCCAGGTTAAAAACAATTAGTTTTTTCATGATCCTATGTCCTTTGATTTTTTGTAATTTCAATTAAATTTATCGTTAAGCATGAGAATAGTAGCCGATTGCGGGTTTCATTCCTGTCAAGTTACAAGAAAGTTGAAGCGAGCTACAACCCTTGAATTTACAACTGAATAGGCTATTATTTTTTATACATTGTGTGCCTTTTTTAAATATTTCTTTAAAATTCCAATCATTGAAACGGATATTACAAGAATAGCAAAAATTACTCTTCTTCCCATTCATCGAAGTGAAATGGCATTGAGTGCTGCTTAACCTAAACTTAAATTCTTCTTCTGTGTATGCTCATTTTAGTATATTAATTTATAAAATGAAAGTAATTTTTATTCCTTCTATTACCATGTTTACACCAATTATTGCAATGATTAATCCCATAATTTTACCAATTACAGTAATTATATTATTGCCTGTTTTTTTAACAATAAATTCACTTAAACTAAAAGCAAGGTATGTGAGATAACACATAATTGCAAAAAGAAGAATAACAATACCAATATGTAAATAATTTGCATTTGTAACATAATTCATAGCGGTTACAATCGTTCCTGGTCCGGATAGAATAGGAATTGCAAGAGGAGATATAGCAATATTTTCATCAACTGCGGTATGTTGCAAATGTTTCACCGTTGATTTTTTTGATTGAAGCATTTCAAAACCAATATAGAAAACTAAAATACCTCCTGTTATTTTAAAAGCTGGTATAGTAATTCCAAATATCTCAAAAATAAATTTCCCAAGTATGGCAAATATAAGTACAATCACAAATGCAGTGATTGTTGCTTTCTTATTAATCCTGTTTCTTGTGGAAGTATCTGCATCTCGAACTAAAGACAAAAAGATTGGAATATTGGCAATAGGATTCATTATGGCAAAAAAACCAATAAATACGGTTAATGAGTATTGTAACAATTCATTCATATGATTATTTCATTTTTTGCATTCTTTAAATTGGTATAACTTTCATGTTAATTATACTAACATTACTCGCATAGTATCTATTCTTGTAGTGCAACTTCCAACAAGTTCACTTTATTATACGGACTAAAAGTACAGATGCCGACAATAGCCGGCAAGAGCCATACATCGCCTTTTTCAACGATATAATTATCGCCGTTGCAATCTAAATGTCCCTTACCGTCAATGCACACCAGTACATGTGGCCTTCCTGCTGCACCTACTATGAAAGGAGATTCTCCGTGAATTGTTTAGAAACTGGTTTGTCACTGTCCAATAGGGGACTGTCTTCAATTTGTTTTTTGGTCAAATTGATATCAATGTTTTTCGCTTCTATATTCACGGCAACCAGCGCATAAGGCGAAATAAGCACCTTTTTGCCTGTAAGCCAGTTTCCGGTGTCAGCAACCAGATAGCGAACAGCCCAGTGCCGGTCGTCGAAGTAGAATTCTTTTGCCTTACCTAATTCCCCACTGAAACTGTTTAATTTGTAACCCCTTAAGGTTTTTGCTTTGAATAACATAATTTTTTTTTCTTTCGTTTTTTAATTTAAATTTATTATTTTATTTAATCGTCAGCCCCATTTCGGCTAATGCGTTTTTGGTTGATAAATAATTTTGATGTTGGATACTTCTAATTCCTAAATCCCTGGCTACATCAACGAACATTTGCATGTCTTCAATGTAAACTGCATGTTCGGCTTGTACCTGTGCAATATACAGTGCAAGCCGGAAAATATCGGCATCGGGTTTTCTCAAATGAACAAAGCAGGAGGAGATGAAAAAGTCAACAAAGCTGTTCAATTGAAATTTCTTTATACGGTATTCATTCAATTCCCGGCCTTCGTTATTGATCACGGCAATTTTGAATTTGTGCTGTTCTTTAAACTTTTGTATTAACTCAATCATATCCATATAAGGAGTGGTTTGAGTAAACATGAAGTCCCTGAATTGATAGGGCGTGAAATCACGCTTCCCGTAAAACACCACACGATTGAGGTATTCATCCAGTGTGAGTTTCCCCAACTCATAAGTAACCATTGTAAGTTTATGCCGCGACTGCATATCATCATAATTCAAATGAAATGTTTCAGCAGCTAACTTGCGCGATACATGCCCCCATCCATTGGATAACATGACGCCACCAATATCTAAAAATAATGTTGTTACCGGAATTGAATTGTCCATAAGTTCTCTTTTTAAATTATACGAATGACTTTTTTGTAATGGTCTCCAGTAGTTTGTCGAAGGCATTAATAAATTTTTTGACGCCATCGTTTTCGAGTTTTTTCGTAATTTTATTACATAAATACTTGCAATCTTATTTGTGTTTTTTAGTCGGGACAATAAAGAGCGGTACAGTAGTGTGGCGTAAAACTTTTTCAGTAACACTTCCCATAAGTATATTTTCCAACCATTTCTTGCTATGAGAACCTACAACAATAATATCTGCATGGGTTTCTTTCGCAGTCTTTATAATTGATTCAGCGATATCGCCCTCTTCAACCAAAGTTTGAATAGTTTTATCACCATGATGGTGTTTTGATTTATCAAGAAAATCCTGAATTGCCTTTTGCAGTTCCTCCAGACCAACTGATAGCTTTTTTCCCCTATCAATGAACCCCGAAAACTGTATTAACGGAGAAAATTCCGGCGTAGAATAATATACAGGTTCGACCATAACATGTAGCAAAATAACTTCAGCATTCATAGCTTTAGCCATTGAAAATCCTGTTTCTGCTACCTTTTGCGCAGTTGGATCATAATCCAGCGCAATCAATACTTTTTTCATTCTATTTTTCATTTGATGATTTATTAAGTAATAATTCACTAATTAACCCTGACAAACTCAGTGATGCACAGGCTATTTGTTCATCGGCAGCACCATAATAAATATATAAGGTATCTCCAAACAATGCTGTTCCGGTAGAAAATACAACATTGTTTACTTTACCGTTTAATTCCCAATCATGTTCGGGTGAAAATAATGGATAAGGCAGTCGGGCTAATACTATTGAGGGATCATCAAGGTTCAGTAAAGCTGCACAAGCAGAATAAACAAGGCTTGTATCAGTTTCTTCCACGCCATGATATATCAATAACCATCCGTGTTCTGTTTCAATGGGAGGACATCCTCCGCCTACATATTTTGATTCATGTTTATTGTTGCAGGGGTCCATCACGATATGCTCCTTCAGCCCGACAAAATATGTTTCCCAAAATTCTTTGGTAAGATCATTTATACTATTTACAGAGACAATTTGAATACCTGGCCGGATACGGTGCAAGAAGCATAATTTGCCATTAATCTTTCTTGGAAAGAAAACCACATCCTTATCCCAAATCAATATTTCTTTTTTTTGCGCAATATCTTTTTGCTGATAATAAAATTTGTGGTTGCGATAATATTTATCATTGACTCTCTCTCCCTTATCAAGAAAATATACAAAATCCACATAACTAAACGGAGGTGCAATTATTCCACGCTTTTCAAAATTTTTCAGATCAGTCGAAATAGCTAATGCTCCTTGTGCATTAATTCTATTATAAGCAGTATATGTCAGATAATATAAGTCATCAATTTTTACAATGCGGGGATCTTCAACACCGTGCGATTCATATTCGAATTCAGGAACCAAAACAGGTTTATCATTACGTTCAACTACTGACAATGGACCATCCAGTCGACAATAACCAATACTCGAACGGCCTCCTTGTTGCACTGCCCTGTAGAAAAGATGAACGCTGTCGCCTTCACGTATTACTGCTGGATTTAGCACACTTTCGTTTTCGAATTCGAGATTGGTTTTCTTTAGTAGAATACCTTCTTTCTTAACTTGTATCATAAAGTATTAAGTTATTTTTCATTAAAAAAGCAATAAAACCGACGTGAAATATATGTTAGCCCAATAAATAGCTTTTTTATATTAATTTCAGTCGGTATTTTATTAAAAGTTTATAGACAAATTGTCATATAACTTTTGTATAACTTCTCTTTTCTAAATCATTTTTCAAGAATCTTTTTCTTCTCCTGATATTCTTCATTTGTGATTTCTCCTAAAGCAAATCGTCTCTGCAAGATGTCAAGGGGAGAATCTTTCACCCTTCGCTGACCGGGGATATTATAGGGCATAGCAAATATCCAAAAAAGTAAGAATAACCAAATAACCCACCATATAAGGTGCATTCCCCAGAAGTGATAACCTTCGTATAACATAATTTTTAGTTTTAATTGTTAATAAATTTTCGAACAATACAAAGGTTAAAACCTTTTACCTGATAAGTGTTATACAACTTTTGAAAAAAGTTACAACATTCACACCTTTTTAATGGGTTTTGTTGTATGATAGGTGCCCAATCTATGGGGTTGTGGTTTTTTCTGATTGCTGCTTCAATGGTTTGCGGGGTGCAAATGCAAAGTCAACACTTACTACGTAATACAAAATGGCTGTGAACATCATAATTACGCCAACCCAAAACCACCAGGTATGATGGATCCGTTTCCAATAAGGCTTATGTTTCGGATGATACTTAATGGTGTCTATCACTTCCTGCAAATTCTGCTCTTGTCCATTTTCATTCATTTGTTTTGTCCTTTCTTAACTTAGTTTATAAAGTATTATGTTGCTTTTTATTAAAAAAAGCCTAAATACAAAAAATCAAAGGTCAGAAACTTAAGCCAGATAAGGGTTACACAATTTTAAAAAAGGGTTGCATCATTCACACATTTTATATAAAGACATAATGGGATAAGTTATTACGCGAGTTTTACTCATCAGAGAACTCAATCAAGAGTTTCCTGTAAGCATTAAAAACGTTGGCTCTTGAAACAAAACCGATATATTTCCCATTATCAATAACAGGGAGGTTCCAAAGGCCGGTATCTTTAAATTTTTCCATCACCATATCCATACTGTCGTTTATTTTGACGTAATCTAAAGGTTGAATCATCAGATCTTGTACTTTAATAGTATTATAAGATTCTTTGTCGAACATGATTTCTCTTACATTGTCGAGAGGTATCAGTCCAAGGAATATACCTCTTTCATCAACTACTGGAAAGATGTTCCGCTTTGATGTGGCAATAACTTTAACAAGGTCTCCAAGTGTGTTATTAGGGGCAATGGCGGTAAGATTTTTTTCAATGACAGAATCTACTTTAAGCAAAGTCAGAACAGCTTTGTCTTTATGGTGCGTGATAAGATCTCCGCTTAGAGCCAGTTTTTTGTGGTATAGCGAATGGGGTTCGAAGTAAATTATAGTAAGGTAAGAAATTGATGCTGTAAGAATAAGAGGTATAAACAAAGCATACCCGCCTGTAATTTCTGCTATGAGGAAGATGGCTGTGAGCGGTGCATGAACAACCCCTGCCATGAGACCTGCCATACCTACTAAAGTAAAATTGACCTCGGAAACATGGTGTAATCCGGTTAAATTAATAATTCTGCCAACAATAAAACCGGTAAGCCCACCAACAAAAAGACTGGGAGCGAAAATACCACCAATACCACCGCTTCCTGTCGTTACAGATGTTGCAAAAGCTTTAAATAACAAAACAAAGACAAGAAAAAGTACAAAAATCCATTCGTTACCAATAAATTTATAAAAAAGGCTATTGTCGAGAAGGCTGTTTGCATTACCTACTAATATGGATTTAAGAGAAATATATCCTTCACCGTATAAGGGAGGGAATATAAATATCATAATCCCTAACGCTAAACCCCCAAGTAAAATCTTTTTATACGTTTTAGTTATTTTTAGTAAATGTACCTCAACGAAGTAATTAACTTTACTGAAATACAAAGAGACAAAACCCGATACAACGCCAAGAAGAATGTACAAAGGAATATTGGCATAATTGAAGACATCATGAACGGCAAAGTTAAAAACGATATCATGCCCTAATAAAATGGCTGAAACAATAGCTCCTGTTACTGTGGCTATCAGTAAGGGGATAATAGAGGCAAGTGTCAGGTCGAGCATCAGTACTTCTAGGGCAAATATTAACCCGGCTATTGGCGCTTTAAAAATGCCTGCTATGGCAGCAGCAGCGCCGCAACCTACCATAAGCATAGTTTTTTTACTATTTAACCTGAAAGCTCTGCTTATATTTGACCCTATGGCAGAACCCGTATAGACTATAGGTGCTTCCATGCCTACAGACCCCCCAAATCCGCTTGTTAGTGCACAGGCAATGACAGAAGAGTAAATATTGTGCAATTTAATATATCCTTTGCTCTTTGAAATAGCTATAAGAATCTTGGTTACACCATGGCTGATGTCATCTTTGACAAAGGTTTTAATATAGGCAACAGTTAATAATATTCCAATAAAAGGCAAAGCAAAATAAAGCCAGTTAACATAATGTACATCGGCAATGCCACGCACTAAAGATTCTATACTGTGAACAAGGGTTTTTAATATAACAGCGGCTATGGCAGCGCATATACCTATAATAATGCTAAGAAAAATAACCAAATGCTTTTCTTGCACATGTTTTATCCGCCATGCCAGAAAAAGCCTGAAATATTTCATCTGTGGAAATGCTTAAATAATTTATTTGTCACCCCAAACCTACTTATTTTTTTACAACGCAACGTAATAAAAAATAAAAAAAACCCTGCATTTGTTAAAATACCGGGTGTATTAAGAGAGTAAGTAACTAACCAAAAACCAAAACTTATAAAAGTTTTTTTTACATATAAACTTATTGTAAAATTACAATAATAGCCTTCTCTTTCAAAGTTAATATAAGTTAACAGGTGTTAAGAAATGTTAAAACAATAAAAAATAGTACATCAAAAATCTTTATATTTGTGTTTTTATCAATAGATACAAGATAAATACTTTAATGAAAAGGAATCTGATTATAGTAATAATAATTTTTATTACGATAGCACTTTTAGGATTAGTGGGTATTCAGTTATATTGGATAAAGAGTGCTGTTATGTTGCGTGAGAGCAATTTTAAGCGCAGCGTTTCCGAAGCGGTAACAAACACTATTCATAAACTTGAGAAAATTGAGGTTGCCGATGCAATCCGCAACAAAATGAATGGAACAAAGGAAGATGCTGCTATCTTTTCAACACTTGATTCAATAAATAATAAGTTTAATTCTGAAATGAAAAGAATGCTGGCGTATTATACAAATTCAGGAAAAACTGAAGGCAATAAATCTCCTAAAAAAATTAAAGTTAAGTTATCTGAAAATGAACTTAAAAAAAGTTCTAAATATCTTGATACCAATGATGTAGCAGTTAAAAAGGTAAAAGAAGATGAAGTTTTAGATGTAGTTCCTAAAATGGATACTTTTTCTTTACAGCTTTCAACTGATTTTTATGATAGTATTAGTAACCAGGTTAATCGCTTTTTGAAAAAAACGTTTATTGTCAATGATGCTATTGAAGATATTTTCTGTTTAAGACAATACCAAAGATTAGATAGCCGTATAAATTTTAAGTTGTTAGATTCCATTTTAAGTATTGAGCTTGCGGATAAAGGGATAAATACAACTTATGAGTATGG
>Ga0118677_10007825_pt1 | contig 17463 bp, 23 predicted proteins | sample AliMusrvi5mmetaG_FD_86154 | JGI IMG/M metagenome (GOLD analysis project Ga0118677, IMG submission 86154) | reverse complement strand
GCCGCTGACGTCAACGCATTGCGTGGCATTTATGGCGCAGGGAAGGCTGGTCTGTTTGGCACTCCTGGCGTTGCTGCCCAAGGGAATACGCCCGCCCAACAGCCAACCCAGGGTTTGGCGCAGTGGCTCGGCCTGTCTTCTGACAATACGATGCCGGCGGCGCGTGGCGGGTTGATCGGTCATTTTGCAGACGGCGGCGAAGTTCCTGACGCCCTGGATATCCCGAACGACCAACCAAACATCCATAGCCTTCAGGCGGCTCAAGCGCCAGGACAGGGAAGCAGCACCCTCGGCGGTCTGCGAGGTCTTGCCGGCGACATCGGCGCGGTGGGAGCAATTGGCAAAGGCATCACCGGTCTTGCTGGGTTGTTTCTAGCCAATGGCGGCGCGGCCAATCGGCATGGATATGCTGACGGTGGATCGCCTGATTTCACCGATGATCAGCTTATGGGTCTTTCTGGTGGAGATCAATCTAATACAACTTATCCAAAATACATCAGCAAAATGCAATGGGAAACAGACCCCCAAACAGGTGAATTGAGAGCAAAAGGATTAAGCCCTAATCAAGCCTATGCTGGCGCACATCAACAGAAGGGTTCGTTTGAACAAATAGACTATCCAGAGCCAAAATATGGGTTGAATTTTGATAGCCTTCCGTCTCCTTGGGATGCTTTTAAAGGGTATGTCAGAGAGAATGCTGAAAAAAATTTCAAAAATTCCCTTTATACGCATCAAGATGAATATGGAAACTTTTCAGCAGGGGGACATCAACCTACCACAAATTTTGCGGAATGGATGGGATACCCGCCCAGTGGAGCGTCGGCCAGTCCTCCTGTCAGCCTTAATCCGCCCTCTGTAATAGAGCGTCCTGTTGCGCCGCCCATAGATAACACCGACCCTGCGTTGTCTGATGCCATGCGGATCAGCCGACAGGCCATGGCAACTACGCCCGCAACTGATCTGAGCGCGGAAAACAACACTCAATCTGCTCGCCGTGGTCCACCCAGTGAATTTGGTGAGAATCCTGCTGCATCCACCCCAACAGGAGTGCTGCCACCAATCACAGCAGAACGTTACATTCGTCCGAATGTGATTCCCCCTAGCACTCAGCCTGTTGTTGCTGACAACACTGCCTTAGCAGGCGGAACGACGACTGAAGGTGCGCCATCTGGACCCACCCCATCCGCTGGCGGTCTGGCTGGCATCGCTGCACCCCGTTCTACGGCCTCTACGGAACCCGCTGACGGCGATTGGATGCAGCGCAACCAGAACTGGCTTGCACCGCTTCTCATGGGCCTACAGGGCGCTCGCGGTTCGCGTGGCATTGCCGGTGCGTTGATCGGTGCCGGGGCCGGGGCGGCGCAGGGTTATGAAAACGTCCAGAATGCCATGCAACAGCGCGCATTCCAGCAGATGCAAACTGCTGTCGGCCCGCAAAAAGTTGCCATTGAAGCGCGCACGCAAGATCAACAACTCCTTCAGATGCTCTTGCAGCGCCGCATTGGTTTCTCTCAGGCCGGAGATACGCCGGAACTTCATCAACTTGACGCACAGATCAATGCCCTTGTGGGTAAGATCAGCCAGCAAGCCACCCCAGGCGGTGTTTCTGGTGGCACGCCTACCATGAACGCTTTCCCCGGCCTCACCGGAGCAAAAGCGCCCGCTCAAGGGCCGTCGCAAGGTGCTCAGTTTGACTATAGCAATTCCCCTGCGGTTGACGCGAACAGCCGTGATGCCGCCATCAGGACCATTATCGGTGAAGCTGGCGGCGAAGGATATAACGGCATGAAGGCGGTGGCTCACGTCATCCTCAATCGGTCTGCTGCCAGCGGTGCAAATCTTTCTGATTTGGTGCATGCTCCGCATCAGTTCGAACCCTGGCAAACTCGCGCCGATCAGTTGAATGGTTACGATCCAAACAGCCCTGAATATAAGGCGGCGGCAAAGGCGTTTGATGATGCTCTTGCCAATCCAAAAGCTGACAACACGGGCGGCGCTACCATGTTTTATTCTCCGTCAATTATGCAACAGCGTGGTCAAGGTGCGCCAGATTGGGGGCAAGGCGCGCCTTCCGCAGTCATCGGTGATCATCGGTTCTTCACGGGTTCTTTCCCTGGAATGATGACGCCAGCACCAAGCGCACAGCCCGCAAATGTCACATCAGCGGCGACTCTGCCGGCAAATGCGCTTCAGCAGCCGCAAGAAACCCTGCGCATGGCACCTTCCGATCCGCAGGCAGCCGGGGCGTTTGCTCAAATCCAGCAACAGAACCCAACCGCAATCAAATACCTGCATTCGGCGCAGTCGGCTGGCTACAACCCTGCGAATGACCCTGAACAAATCATCGCACGCGGGAACCGTGAAGCAGCCATTGGCAACACCAAGGGGGCCAATGAATTGTGGAATCAGGCGCGCGACGAATTAAACCGCCTTGCGACTCAGGGGCAGTTTGTGGATGCCCAGGGTCATATGCAGATGGTTCCAGGGTGGCTTGACCTTGAAAACGCAAAACTGAAAATGCCTGCAAACAACACATATTTTGATCAACAAGGCCAACTACAGGTTGACCGCAGCAAAAAAGCTGCCGCCCTCGCCGTGATGGGTGATGTGTTGCAGTCTCACGCAACAGGTAGCTTGGCTGGCATTAAGGGCGACATCGAGGGCGTATTGAAGGGGGTCGGGATTAATTCTCAGGCATTTGCTGGAACGCGCGCAGCGAACCAAATCCTTGAAAAGGAAGCAATCTTGGGTTCCACATCCCTGGATGCCCTGGGGCTACATGGCGCGGCGACTGATTATAAGACCGGATTGCAGGGGAAAACTTCTGTCAGTCCTCAAAATGAACCCGCAGCAAATCAGCAAATCCTTGCTCAGGGGAAAGCGTCCCAAATTTACGAAAATATGTATCTGAAGGACGAATTGGCCGCTGCCTCGCGCGATCCTTCGTTCAACCGTGCTGCCTTTGCATCCGCGTGGCAGTCGGCACATCCGACACTGATGCACGACCTGACCCAGCAGCAAATTTTGGTTACTCCCGTTCGCGGCATTCAAGAAAACCCGAATGCACCGGATGGCGCTCAATTTGTGCGTGAGCCTGGGTGGAGTGATCCAAGAACGGGGCGGCAGTTCACCCAACCCGTAATTGTTGAATATCGCAACGGTCAACCTCACTTCCTGCGGAGTGTGCAATAATGAATGAATTGCAGCCGGGAGATAGCATTCCGCTTCCAGACTATTTGCTGAATAAGCCAAAAGAACCTAGCCTTGATGTGGGCGATAAACTTCCTGCGTATAGTCCTCCCATTTCATCCTTTTCTCCTGAAGGATTGTCTGACGTCGCAACCCAAGTTGGTCGCAATTTGGCATATGGCGTTGGCGATATTGGCGCACTTCCCGCCACTGCCGCGCAGGCCGTGCATTGGACCTCAGACGCTGGGAAACGGGCGTATGACATGTATCTGGAAATGACAGGTAAGGCTGCCCCAGGTAGCGCAAACGCTGCTCAGGCAGCGCGGTCAAAGGCATATGAAGCAAGCCAGACGCCATCGGAGCGGTCTGGTAACACCGCCAATGTATTCGGATACCAATGGCCAACGACCAAGGGCATGGAAACCCTGACGCAAAGCGCGCTAAACCTGGGAACTGATCCGGCAAAGACAACCCTGGGCGAGTATGCCGGCGCTGGCGCTCGCGCTGTGCCCATGGCTATTGCCACGATGGGTGAAGGGTTGATCCCTAAGATTGGTTATGGCGTAGGCTCTGGCGTCTTGGCGCATGCCGGTGAGCGGGCTTCTGAAGACACAGGCATTCCTGCCCTTGGAATGGCCGGCGCGCTTGCGGGCGCTCCCCTGGGCGGCGCTGCGGCATCAAAGTTCTCGAACATGATCAACCCAGGACGGGCTGGCATTCGTGACCTTGCGAATGCTACGGCGCGTGACGTGGCATCTGGCCGCACAAACCTTGGTGCTGTCCTGGGGGCAGATGGCAAGCCTATTGTGTCTGGAACCACCATAGGGCAAGTCGTGTCTGGTCCGAATGCTTCCCGTGTCATGGGTCAGGCTGGCGGCGCGTCCGCAAGGGCGCAATCTGAACTCAGCAATGTTAATGAAAACATTGCTCAACGCGCCCAAGATATCAATGGGAACCTTGGGCAATTTGTCCGTGAACAGGCTGGCGTTACCGCAAACGCTCCAGAACTTAAAACCGCAATTCATGCGGAAAATTCTGAAAATGTGAATAATTTATATAATATTGCACAAAACCATCCAAATGCTCAAAATATGGTTTCACCAGAACTTGATCGTGCCATGACTGGCGACACGATGAAGAATATTTCAAAAACGGTCGAAAGTCACGCAACAGACCCAAGGTCAAAAATTGTTGTCCCGTCTATGGATGCAGCAGGCAACCAAGTTGGCGGAAATTTGTTGTATTATGATGCCATCGGGAAGGTATTGCGCGACAAAATTGCCACAGCATCTGCTGCCGGCGAGAAGGCTGAAGTTGCTCGCTTGACCGGGCTTCGGTCTGATTTGCTTTCGACCCTTGATTTGGCAATCCCCGAATACAAAACTGCTCGCGCGGCTGCCTTTGACAACTTCGCTCAACAGGGCGCGGTTGAAACCGGCTTCAACGCACTATCAGAACGCAATCCGTTTGATCTTCATGACATCATGAACGCTTATAAAAAGTCGCTTCCACAACATCAGGATATGTTCCGGCAGGGTCTTGGTTTCGCTTTGCAGGATTTGGCAGAGCGCCAAGGGCCGCAGGCAATTCAAAGGGTGTTCACGTCGCCGCAGAAGGCATCCTTAATTCAAAATGTGCTTGGCCAAGATGCTACAGAGGCAATCCTTGGTCGAACGACTGCTGATACCCTCCTAGCAAAGACGAGACCTATCCAGGCTCAAGGGTATCCGGCGAGTCGCCAGATGGATATCGCACGCGGTAGCCTTGGCGCTCAAATCGGCCATAGCCTATTTTCCGGTGACGTCTTAGGGGCATCTGCCACTGGCGCGGCGTATGCCGGCACTCATTTGGTTGATATGTTCAACCACTTTGGTAACAATGCAAGGGCGATGGCTATCCTAAAATTGGCGGGATCGTCTGACCCAAAAGACATGCAAATGTTCTACAAAATGGTGACAAAAGACCCTGCAATGCGGTCCACCTACCAGAGCATGTATAACCTTGCCTCCAAAGCTGCAATGAGCGGGACAGTTAATGCTCAGAACACCCCTCAGAACGCCATACAGCGTGCTTCAGGTGGCCGGGTAGGTGACCACCACGAACGCCTCGTAAGTCGCCTGATGACCCTTGCAGAGCACGCGAAGAAAGATGTGAACAGCACAACCGAACCTCTGCTAAACGTCCCCGACGCTACCATCGTCAAGGCGCTTCACGTCGCCAACCAAGCCATCTAACCGGAGCCTGCCATGACCAGCACTTACTCGACCAACAAGGCAATCGAAGAACCGGCAAATGGCGATTACGTCAACACATGGTCAACGCCCGTCAATTCCAACTTCAACATCATCGACAAGGCGTTCGGCGGTCACCTGATCATCAACGCTACTGGCGTGTCTGGCACCACCGCACTGACGACCACGCAATACCAGAACCTCTACATCCTGTTTAGCGGCACGCTGTCGGCCAATGTGAACTATCAGGTGCCATCCGGCGTGGGCGGGCAGTGGGTGGTCTACAACGGCACGTCAGGTGCCTTTACGTTGACGTTGTCGTCTGGCGGTGGTGGCAGCAGCGTCACCATCACGCAGGGGACGCGGACCCTGATCGTGTCTGATGGCACGAATGTCACCCTTTCGGTCAATACCGTCACGTCGCCTGGGGGCGCTGACACCAGCATTCAATTTAATCAATCGGGCGTGTTCGGCGGTTCGTCTAATCTAGCCTGGAACTATGGCACCAACACGCTCACCGTGACCGGTGCCGTCAATGTCACCGGAGTAACGTATTCAACCACTGGGTTTGCGACTACGGGTGATGGCAGCTACTTTACGCCGTCGGGCTTAAATGCAATTCCCAATTATGGCGTCGGCGCTCCCGGCAGTAGTTATGTTGCTCTAATTGGGTTCGCGGGATTAACTTTTTATACAAGCCAAACCGAGCGCGTGCGTATATCTGGCGCAGGCAATGTCGGAATTGGCACAACTTCGCCTGGGTATAAATTGCAGGTGGCTGCAAACACCAACGGCAATGACGGCCTTTATATTAGCAACACTAGCACGGGTGCGTCGGCACAAGCATTTTTAGCCGTCGGTGCTCAAGGATGGACCGGCGTTCAGCTTGTCCAAAACCAAGCGTCCGGTAGTGTGTTGTTGTATTCCGCCGATAACGTGCCGATGATTTTTGACACCAACGCTGCTGAACGCATGCGGATCACGGCAGCGGGTAACGTCGGTATTGGCACGTCAGCGCCCGGCCAGATGCTGACGGTAAACGGCACAGGCAGTTTTGCGGGCGCGGTCAGCGTCGGCAGCATGTCAACGTCGGGCGCTGTCAGCGCAGGAAGCCTGACCTTAACCACTGCCCTCACCGCCGCAAACGGTGGCACCGGCCTGACATCTGCCGGAACCTCGGGAAACGTCCTTACGTCAAACGGTTCTGCCTGGGTGTCATCTGCGCCGTCATCGCCCCCGCAAATCCAGACCCAAATCCTGACCGTTGGTTCGGGAACTTGGACCGCGCCGACTGGGGTGACGAAGGTATATGTCGCCGTGGTCGGTGGCGGTGGCGGCGCGAATAACACATACAACGGCGGGTCCGGTGGCATTGCCATCGGTGAATATACGGTGTCGCCTGGGACTGGGTATGCCTACACGGTCGGCGCAGGCGGTGCTGGCATTAACACAAACGCAACAGCCAATGCGGGCGGTTCTTCGTCGTTCGCCTCGTTCGCTTCAGCGACTGGCGGCGGCGCTGCAAATCCGTCGACTGGCAATGGTGCAGATGGCACCGGGACCGGTGGCACCCTACGCAACACCAGCACGCTGTGGACGGGGTTAAGCACTCCGATGGGTGGCTACCAAACGACTGGTGCTACAACCAACGCCGCATCAAGCTGGGGCATTGGCTCGCTGTCTCAGGCGGGTGCGTTTGGATACACAATCGAACCTGGATCCTACGGCCTTGGTTTGGGTGGCAATTCTGGCGGCATTTATCTGATGTGGGTGGGCTAACATGTTGCAGGCATTGATTTCCCCAAACGAGCAGGTCTACAGCTACGACAAGACCCTGCTTGGTGAGCGCATCGCCCAGGTCCAGGCAGACACCTTCGAGGTGGCGCAGCCGCTATTCTGGACGACGGTTGCGGACACCGTGACGGCTGAAGGATATTACTGGGACGGCACCCAGGCTCTGCCGATTCCGGTTAAGCCGCCTGCATAACCCGACCCATCGTGATGTTAACCTGGGCGCGAATGTCCTTGTTCGCCCACGTCCAACACTCACCGGTCGCGTCCTGAAAGCACACCCATAGCAGGTTATGCTCTGGTCCGTAGTCGATCAGGACGTGCGCCAGGGCGCTCCCCTTCGGGGTGGTGACAGGAAGCGGTGGATCAAGCTGAAGCATCAGGCTGCGATGGGCTTCCCGTTAGCGTATAGTTCCTTGACCTTGCCGATATACCGGTAGTTCAGCACCACTTGACCAACGGGCGTGAACTTGGTGGCAATCTCGCGGTCGCGGTATAGTTCCTCAACGATCAGAAATTCGTTTTCCATGAGGACATTCATGAAGTCCTGCAAAGTATCGCAGTCGTATTCTGCATATACTTGGTGGACAAGAGCGCCGGCACGTGCCGGCATATTCATAGTAATGAGAAGTTTCATTAAATCCTCTTGGGGCATATAGTTAAAGGGGGGCTTTCGCCCCCCTTTCTCTATTACCCGAAGTCGTCTTCGTCTGCCACTTGTTTTGTTGCAGGCGGTGCAGCCCGCGTAGATCCTGTGGACGTCTGCTGCTTGGCGGGTGCAGCGGCTGCCTTAGCCTCGACGGCAACAAGGTCAGCAGGACGGGGTGCCCATCCGACAATCTCGAACACCGGTTCGTAGTTTGTCAACTTCATGGTGGTGCCGTCAGGCTGTTTGATGTTCGACGTGATGGGGATCGTGTCGCTCATCTGCACGACTGGAAGCTTGCCTGGGTTGGCACCTTCAGTGGCAATAAAGTCCTCGACAAGGCGAGCAAAAGCCTTAACGACGGATGCAGCACTGCTCGAAAATTCACGCACGTCATCACCGCACGCCTTAGACAGACGAAGACGAACGCGGAAGCCATTCTTAAACTTGCCTTCAGCAGGCTTAGAGGGTGCCGGCATCATATTGTGTGCGACAACATAGCGCGGCGGGGTGCCACCCAAACCAAATTCGATGAACCCCTGTTCGTAGTTGTCGATATCCATGACGGCTTTGAAGGTCTTGGTGATTTCGACGTTAGCTGTAGCGCCGTCTTCATCTTTCCCTACGCGGAACAAGCGACCGCTTCTGGCGTCATATTTGATGAACGGAAGATATTCGGTGTTTTCGGACGAAGCAGAAGAAAAAAAGCTTTTGGCCATTTGTTCAGTTACCTTTTAACGATTGTCTTTTTTGCCAACATTTCTACAGCAGGGCTGCCGGCATTGACCCTTTTAGATGCCCCAAACCTTGAATGCTTCATGCCGAACCGCAGGGTCGGAAAAGTAGAAACTATCAACGTCCGGGACGAGGAGTGAAGCCAGTTCCAACGGGTCATCACTCTTTGCCAAGAACCTTTGGATGGTCATGCCGATCAGTCGCAAGTCGTCGAGGTGCTTTTCAGCGTTCTCAAGCAGGTATGTGACTGACTTCTTCGGCGTGACGTATGTCACCCTCGGGCTAATGTTGTTGCCCTGTGCGGCGGCGTATAAGGCCACCTGACGGGCATGTGCTACCTTGATGGCGCTTGGCATGGCATTTGTCGTCTTGATGTCCGTCAAGATGCCATGCTGCCCCCACTCAAGGTCAAAATATCCGATGAACGGGACGTCAAGGCCATCGAACTTGTATTCGATCTTGCCTTGTGTCGCCGTCGGCTTGCCGTATGGAAGTAACTCCTTCAGGCCCTCGGATATCATGCCAGGGATATTGGCACGCTCTTTCTCAGTCTTCTGGCCGGGTAGGAGGGCAGTCAACTGGTCAAACTGCGCAAGAGCCTTGGCAACGCATTCACCCGCTGTAGCGCCTTCTGTGAGGCCGTGGACGATGCCTGTTTCGGTTGCTGTCCCACGATGCGCTGCCGGCCCTACGGGCTGACGGCGCTTGAGAAGCTTTTCCAAAACAAACATCGCCGGACTGCCGGTGAACAGGCTACACGCCGACGGCGATAGATGCTGGATACCGTGGCGCTCGAAGGGGTTCACGCTGCTGACTTGGTCACGATGTCAAGGACGGTCGGCCCAGCACCAATCAGAGGCTCACCGCGAACGGCGCGACCGATTGCATCCATGCACGACTGAATGGCGATCTTACCGACACCCTTGAATGCCTTGAGATCGGCAACCTTCATGTCTGCAACAGCGCCCAGAGTGACATCATTCGTCTGAAACCGCTGGCACAACGCTCGGATCATCGCCGGCTTCATCGTGGTATCGTGAATGCTGATATTTCGCCAATCCGTATTCATGTTAAACTCCAATGCTGTAACGAAGGTATGATCTACTCTTGCTCTGGGGCGATTTCAACCCCCTCGTCTAGGAACACGACATACACTTCTTTCCCATCCGGTTTTGTTACCCAACCAGGGATAGAAATACCTGATCTTTCAACTGGAAGATACGGGATTTCCAGCATTTTAATACGGTAAACTTCGCTACCTACGCGGACCAGTTCATACCCTATGCGCGGCATATTATTCTCCTTTCTTGCTTGCAGTTCCCATTTTGGGAGGCTTTGGCATATCCTTCGGGAATGTGCTTGAGCAAAAATACCACCCCGTCGCACTGTCGCTGTGCGCCTCCACCTGCTGCCAACATTCAGGTAGGGTTTCTACCTGAACGCAGGCGGTGAAGGTGGTTACTGCAATGCAGAGATAGATCAATGCAACGTCCCGGTTTCGCCGCAAATCCCCAACAGCACGCTTCTAGCTTCTGCGACAAGGCGCATATATTCTTCCTTATTAACCAAGCCAGACGATCTAAGCCGATAGGTTTGAACGGCACATGCCTTTACTGAACAACCAATTTCCATGCTCGCATGGATTAATGCGCTACGTTCCTTTCCTCGGATATGATTTATTAAAATATTTACATTTCGCTCGTTCCACCGAACTTTTGTTGCTTTTTTCCCAAGCAGTAGTGCAAATACTTTTTCTTCAGGCGTCCCAGCTAATGACTTAAAATTTGGCAAATCTTGCGGCACAGTTCCAGCTTCATCAACGGCTACCTCAGGATACTTGCCGCTCACGTATGCAAGCAGCATGTTTGCCTGATTGATGGCATCTGGGATGTTGTTGGTCTTGCTGAGGGCAATGTTCAGTGCTTCTTCGCGTGTCATGTGATTTCCTCCCTTATTGACCGGTAAGCTTCTGCTTGATCATCGACCATATGCTGCGCGGGCGGCGGGCGATATACAGGTCGGCTTCCAACTGCTTCACGCGGTCGCCCAGGTTGAACAGCGCAAGCGTCATGTGCTGGAGTGCATCGCGCGGCGGGACAGGAAGGCGGTCGAAGTCACCATCACGCATGCAATGGTTGATGTGGTGAGCGACAGCATTAACGCCATCTGCTGGCGACGTAAAATGGTATGTTGCGCCATTCTTAAAGCCTTCTGATGCGCTTTTGGAGTATGCGTAGTAATTTTTGTAGTTCGTCATGTCTTCATGTGTCCTATCGGATGTTGTGATGTATCGGATTGACTCGTCAGCGGTCGCTCATTATATTTCGCTTTGTCACTTTCCTCCGTTGTAAACTTAGCGGCTGCCTTCTCCAATAGAAGGTAGCCGTTTTTTTATCACATAAACTCCAAAGATGGAAACTCCTTTCGGAGCAATTCCCTGGCTTCTTCTGCAATCACCCGATGCTCTTTTTGCGTCGATGGATCGGTGCGGACGGCAATGTAGTGAATCCACTGCCGCAAAGTGCCGTTGGCATACATGCGGGTCATGGTCAGTCCCTCGGGAAGCAGGGCGCGTGCCTGTTCCTTGGCGATGCCAAGTTTCAGGGCCTCTTTATAAGCGGCATTGGTGCAATCAATGATGCGACTTTGTGCTAAAAACCACCAAACTTCCAAATTCACATCATCAAGGCCGGGTTCGATGCTGTTCTGTCGGTTCTTGGGGTCCTGCAACCGCGCCTCGCGCGTTTCAAAATCCAGCGATTTCGTGGGGTCGGCATAACGCTGACTGAACTCCTGAAAGCGGAAGCCGTGACGCAGCATCTGCCGGCCAATGTCGCGCGTGGTTTCGATCTGCATCACGATGTTGACCATTTCGAAAATCGAAAAGTGCTTCTTGTCATAGCAATACTTCAGCAGTTTCCCGCCGGTTTCGGTATTCATCTGGTTGTCGGGGTTGCTCACTCTTGCCGCGTAGACGATAAATTCCTCGGGTGTGTTGATGCCCTCAACGCGGGGCTGCGTGATGGCGACGATGCGTGCTGTTGTCATTTTGTGACTTTCTTCCATAATGTTTCAACTGGCTTCGGCCAGCGCCCGCCGCAGTTTCGCGTTCTCTGCCCGAAGATCAGTGACTTCCTCATTAAGATTGTCATTGTTGGAGTGCGCATCTTCCAGTGCCGCCCGCAACGCATCCACTTCCTCCGGCGTCGCAACCGGCGCGATAAGCTTCCAGCGGTTTTTGTGCGCTCCTTCAGTCGACATGTCTTGTAAAAGACCGCGCCAAAAGCCCGCACGGATGCTAGTTTTACCTTTTGTTGCTGGCCACGGAACCCAGCGGAACGGTCGCTTGGCATCGTCAATAGCCAGCCACCACCAACCTTCTACGGTCGGGTCTGGCGGGAGGATTTCTTCCTGTCCGGTCATCATGAGTCTTTAACCACCTCAAGAACACGATCTTCGCTGGTGGCAATCCGCAAGCGCACGATGCGGGGCAAATTAATCCAGCCCCCCGCGCAAACAGCATCACCGCATATGAAGCCGGCAGAATGGCGCGCACCGTCGCGGTCTTGGTAAACCGCCATTGTGACTTCGCCTAAATCGGGATGCGTCCGCGCATAACCGATGGCATATGTCCCTACCGGCATGTTGTATTTCTCGGTATGGCAGAACACCTTACCGCTCTTGCTAAACTCGCCGGTATCGAGGTCAAAAACCCAGGCCATCAGCCCTCCACCACCGTCAGAACGGTGTCACCTGAAGCCGAGATGGCGGCGCGGATGATTTTCGGCAGGATGATGCACCCGTGGCTGGCGGTATGGTTCATGTCTTGATTGTCGCCATGGATCAGGAAGCCGTCACGACCGAACGTGTTCGTGCCATCCTGCGGCGTCAGGCGCATCGACATGGGACCGCACTGCGGATGCGTGAACGCCTCGCCAATGTCATACATCCCAACCGGGATCGGCCCGACGTCGGGCACATTCTGCTCGGCGTGATTGTCCAGGCCGTCATTGATGCCGGAGTAGCCAAGGCCGACCAGAGCGCCGTCACGATACATCCCACCATTCTTTTGTTGATATTCCCAAGTCATTTGCAGTTCTCCTTCCACTTGTCGTTATGCGCTAAGATTTCAGATGCAGTTTCGGTTGTCAATACGTCTTCTTTTCCGATGTAAATTGGTCGGACCCATAGGCATGAAGTGTCTGTCACCTTCACCGCAGGCGCTGCGCATCCGGCCAGGACAGTCAGCATAATCAAGTATTTCATGGGCGTTCCCACTCCTTCTGTAGGGTTTTTTGAGGTGTCTTGTCGGCATTCACGGCTGCGTCAACGATACTGCCGACCGTCAACACGCTCTCTTGTCGCGTGATGTCGGCAGCATCCTGCATCGCACGATCATGCTCGACGGCTGCATTGCGGACAGACTGTAAGTAGAGGTGACCGCCGACGCCGATGGCAATGAACAGCGCCGAAGCGCCGGCAACAATGGCGACATATTTCCCGACTGGACTAGCTAGAAGGGACAGCATTTGATGCTCCGGGTTCGGTTGATTGTTTAAGCTTCAGGCCACCAGCGCCGCCGGCCAGGATAGCCGCTGCACCGCCTCCCCAGGCGACAGGGTCAAATGATGCATGTCCAGAGCCATACGCCCACCCACTGACGGCGACAAAGGCAATTCCCATCTGTGCCCACAGGATACATCCCAAATCATAAGTCTTGTTGTCCGAGGAGGTAAACAGGTGTCGGAAAAATTTCTGCATGATTGCTCCTATTTTATGCGAACCAAGGGTTGACGAATTTAGTTTATTATGGATTTATATACACGCCAATGAAGGCATCATACTCCATAGAGGGTCTGCATATCATGTATAAAATCGACAAAAAAGACAGCAAGCCTACGCCCCGCAGCAAATATCCGTTCAAAAGCATGGAAGTCGGAGATTCGTTTTTCGTCCCAAATGGCGTGTATTCACCGCGCAGTCCTGGTGTTTATATCAACGCATACACACTCGGTTCGCAGGCAATCCCCAATTCCAAGTGGTGCGCCAGAACGCTGACGGAAAATGGCGTCAAGGGCCTCCGCATCTGGCGGGTGAAGTGACGAAGCCTCTGCCGCCAGGGAAGAAGGTCAAGTTCAATTACCCTCTCCCAGTTCCGCTACCCGCTGCGGGACAAGAGTGGCAGGCTGCAAGCGGCATGGTCCGCATAATCTATAAAACTGACGACAAGTTCATTTACTGGAAGCGGCCAAACGCTCAGGCATCTTGGATCACAAGGAAGGTGATCTTCAATCAGTGGATACGCGAAGAAAATGCAAAGGAAATAACACAATGAACAAGACCAGAAAAATCATCCAAATTGCAGCAGTAACGCTCCAAGAAACTAAATATTCTTTTGCATATACGATTGTCCTTTGTGATGACGGGACCGTCTGGAGCATGAGAATGGATGGGAATAGCGAATGGTTAATGTGCCTTCCAGTCCCACAAGAGGAGATCGAACATGAATCCTGAAGACATCCTCAAGCAGGCATCCGACATCGCCCAGGGGAAGCGCAGTCAGCACGGGGCGGAAAATAGCTTCGCCATGATCGCTCGCCTCTGGTCGGCATACTTGCAAGAAGCGGCATCAATGTCGGTATCCATCACTGAGGTCGATGTTGCGCAGTTGATGGTCCTACTGAAAGTCGCGCGCTCTGTATGCGGCGGGCACAACCTTGACAACTACACAGACCAAGCCGGTTACTCGGCCTGGGCTGGGCATCTGGAAGCTATGGCTGAAGTCGAACGCCAGCGGGACATCGCCCTTCACGAAGCCATGAAAAATCAAATGGTGGCCGCGTTTGAATTGGGATTATGCAAACCTACCGAACCGCGTTCGACATCCACGCCTATCGAAGTCTACCACGCTCCACCAATCTTCACCCGCTGGGATTAAATTGACGCCGACGTCATGACCGTGCTTGTTTTGGCGTCGGCTCCAATCTTGAAAGTTGAAAAAATGATCATCCTGGGTGTCGATCCCGGCAAATCCGGTGCTTTGGCTTTTTATGACCCCGACGCGGATACCGTCGATGTGTTCGACATGCCTGTGGTTGACGGCGAAGTCAACGCAGCCGAGGTGGCACGCATCATCCGGGAATTTAAGCCGAAGTTCGCGATCATCGAACGTGTGCATGCTATGCCGAAGAATGGCGCTGTTTCGATGTTCAACTTCGGGTTCGCATATGGGGTGGTGCGTGGCGTTGTCGCCGGCAGCTATATCCCCGTTCACCTCGTAACGCCGACGACGTGGAAGCGACACTATAAATTGTCGTCTGACAAAGAAGCTTCTCGGTGGACGGCAATCAATCTATGGCCTGCGAACACAATGTTCGGTCGAAAGAAAGATGACGGGCGTGCTGAGGCAGCATTGATTGCAAAGTATGGCGCTTTGACTGTCAGATAACTTGGTTCCTACATAATCTATACTTAAAAAGAGGAAAGAATGTTTGAACCTGACTTTGCCGGCCCATTAGATTGGGCTGCGATGTATCACAGCTACGGTTTGCAGGCTGTGCCGGCTATGCACCCGTCATCTGGTGGGCAGTGGAAGCGACCGGCAATCAAGTGGCGCGAGCATGAGAACGCCCTGGTTGGTGGCGACCAGATTGCACAGTGGTTTCGACGCGCACAAACCGGGCAGATGGGCATCATCACTGGCGCATGCTCCGGCATCTTCGTGGTCGATCTGGACACCCACAAGGGTCCGTCCGCCATGCAGTGGTGGAACGGCCTGCTTGCCGTCGAAAACAACGGCATGGACCTTGAAACCGCTATCGTCACCACCGGCGGCGGCGGGAAGCAATACTATTTCAGGACGCCAGAGTTCTGGATGCCACCCACCAATAAGACCGCCATCGGCGTTGACATACGCGGTCAGGGTGGGTTCGTGATGGCACCGCCATCCATGCACGAGAGCGGGCGTGAATATGCCTGGGACGCCGGCTGTGCGCCATGGGAGGTAGACATCCTCGAAGCACCTCAATGGCTGTGTGATGCTATCGACAAGCTGGTTGGTGGCATCAGTCAAGAAAGGTCGGCCATTCTTGATCGTCATCAAACAGCAGCATCCGCCGGCCCGCACAACGGCGTTGTGGCCGACGGACTGGGGCAGGTGATAGATGGTCGGGAAGAATTAGCTACGACCATGGTGTGGGCGGCAGTGCTCGACTGGTGGCGTGAATGCCCAATCAAGCCATCACCGAATGAATCTGTTGAAAAGTGCCGCGAAGTTTATGCGGTTTACGAGCGCAAGTGTAAGCCGAGAAAATATGAGCCGAACACGCCTCGGTCTTTACTGCTTGAACGAGAAGGTCGTGGATACACGATGTTTGAAGACAAGTGGCGTCGGGCTATGGCGCAGTGGGATGGCAAGGTGTCCGACGCAGCAGCACACTTGCCTGCGCATCATCATATTGAGCCTGCACGCCTGACGCATGAAATTAAGCGCGAAGTCTCGCCGCAAACATATGTTGCAGACGAGTTTGGTGAAATTATTGATGACGAGTTTGGTGGTGGTAGCAGCGCCGGTGTAAAAGCTGTGGCGGGGGAAGGTATCGACACAGACCTGCGGTCTACGCTGTCGATTGAAGCTTGGGCTGTGCGTGATATCCCGGAGCCGGATCGCATCCTGGGCGATTTTCTCACTACGACGGTGCGTGCGTTCCTAGTCGGGAGAACCGGCCTGGGGAAGACGTTGCTAGGTATCGCCATCGCGGCTGCTGCTGCCTCTGGTTCTGATTTCTTGACGTGGAAGGCGTATCGGCCTGTCAACGTCTTATATATTGACGGCGAAATGCCGGCTGAATTGATCAAGCCACGCGCCATCGACGCTATGCGTCGCCTTGGTGACGTCAAAATACCACCGGGCAATCTGATGATTTTCGGTCGTGACATCGAAGATGAAGCGCGCCGGGTGTGCCCAGATTTACCACCCTTCGCTCCGCTGAATACAGACGGAGGTCGGGCATTCCTGATGTCTCTCATCGACGCCGTCGGCGGGGTGGATTTGGTGGTGTTCGATAACGTGATGTCGCTGCTGGAAGGCGACCAGAAAGACGAACTGGCTTGGTCTGCTGTCCTCGATCTCGTCACGTATCTGACGACGCAAAGGATCGGTCAGCTATGGCTAGATCACACCGGGCATAATAATGACCGGCAATACGGTTCTAGCACGAAAGCTTGGCGGTTCGACGCAGTGGGGGTTATGGCACCGCTGAAAGATGAGGATCAGGGTGATGAGGACGTCCCAGGCGGCGCGACCGGCTTCAGCCTGTCATTTGACCATCCCGGAAAAGCGAGGCGCAGGACGCCAGACAACTGGCAGCAGTTCCAAGCACAGATTGTCCGACTTGTCGATGACCGCTGGGTGTGGGAACCGGCTGGGGATGTGAAAAAGCAGGGGAAAGGAGGCGGATTGAAGCCGGCGCAACAGGCCGTATACGAGGCGTTGCTGGATGCCGTGGTAGTTTCCGGCACGCCTGGGCAGACGACACGTGCCGTATGGTTGGCTGAATGCCAGCGCAAAGGGTTGGTCGATGCGTTCGAACGCGACGACGACGGCGCAGAAAGGAAGCGTAAAACGGCTGGATTTAGAGGGCGTATGTCTGAACTTGCGACCATGAAATACATCGGAGTCAATCATGATATCATTAACATACTCAAATGAACGTGCTCCAGAGGTCGTGCTCCAGAGGTGCTCCACAAATACCCAATAAAAACAACGTGCTCCAAGTGCTCCAGCGTGCTCCAGCGTGCTCCAGCCAAAAATCACGTGGTGCTCCAGTGCTCCCGCGTATCTATAGATACGCGAGCCGGAGCACGTCACGG